>Ga0316622_100002144_pt1 | contig 13496 bp, 9 predicted proteins | sample OWC_Aug_OW2_C1_D_FD_207646 | JGI IMG/M metagenome (GOLD analysis project Ga0316622, IMG submission 207646) | Wetland soil microbial communities from Old Woman Creek delta, Ohio, United States - OWC_Aug_OW2_C1_D5_C | ecosystem: Environmental > Terrestrial > Soil > Wetlands | place: USA: Ohio... | reverse complement strand
GCCACCCTGCAAGATGTGTGCAATCGTTTTGATCCGGCGGGCATCATGAATCCCGGCAAGCTGGTTTCCTGAGCTATAGGAGCGCGACAATGTGGCAAACAAACTGGCGCGACAGCATCTGGTCTGCACTGGATCAACCCTGGGATATCATTGTCATCGGAGGTGGAATCACCGGAGCCGGAGTCCTGCGGCAGGCAGCGCACCTGCATTTGCGTGTGCTGCTGGTGGAGAAGAAAGACTTTTCCTGGGGTACCTCGAGCCGCTCGACCAAGCTTGTGCACGGTGGCCTGCGCTATCTGGCGCAGGGCCAGTACAGCGTGACCCGTGAGTCGGTCCGCGAGCGCGAGCGGCTGGTGAAGGAGGCCCCCGGGCTGATCGACCCGCTGAGTCTCCTCTTCCCTGTCTACCAGGGTGCTTCGCCCAACAGACGGATGGCAGCTGCTGCCCTGGCCGTCTATGACTATTTCGGGCACAAGTGGGCGCATCGCTACTACAAGGGCGACGATTTTGTGCTGCTGGCGCCGCATCTGAGCGGGGAGGGTCTACAGGGCGGTTATCGTTACTTCGACGCAGTGACCGATGACTCGCGGCTGGTGCTGCGCATCGTTCGTGAGGCCGTGCGCGCGGGCGGAGTGGCGCTGAATTACGCCGCCGCAGACAAGTTGCTGTTGGACGCGAGCGGCAAGGTCAAGGGTATCGTTCTGCGTGACGTGGTCAGCGGGCGCACATTGGAGCTGCAGTCGCGAGTGGTTATCAACGCCACCGGTGCCTGGGCCGATGCGCTTCGGCAGCAGGTGGGTGGTGCGCCGCGCGTGCGCCCATCGCGCGGCAGCCATTTCCTCTTTCCGGCCTGGCGCGCCCCGGTGGCGCAGGCGATCACCCTGTTTCACCCGCGTGACCGTCGCCCGGTGTTTGTCATACCCTGGGAGGGCGCAACCCTGGCCGGCACCACCGACCTCGATCACCGCCAGCCGCTGGATGACGAGCCATGTGCGGAGGAAGTGGAGATCGAGTATGTGCTGGAGGCCCTTTCCCTGCGCTTCCCCGCCTTGCGGCTAATAGCCGAGGACATCATGACCAGCTTTGCCGGGGTGCGGCCCATCGTGGCTTCGGGCCAGGGCGTCGACCCACACAAGGAGTCACGCGCCCATGTGGTGCTGGAAGAGAACGGGCTCATCACCATCACCGGCGGCAAGCTGACCACCTTTCGCCCGATGGCGCTGGACGTGATGCAGGCCGTGCGGCGACTTTGGCCGGATATGCCTCCTCTGGACGGCAATCTGCTCATGCTGGACCCGGTGCTCTCCACACTGGCCGGGACGGAGATGCTGGATAGCGCGGCAAGGCGCCGTTTGCTGGGGCGCCATGGAGCGGACGCGGCGGCGCTGGTAACCGCTGCCGCACCGGGCGAGCTCGAGCAGATCCCGGGTACGGCCTCGCTATGGGCCGAACTGCGCTGGGCGGCGCGCGATGAAGCGGTGGTGCATTTGGATGACCTGCTGCTGCGGCGTGTGCGCCTGGGCCTGCTCTTGCCGCAGGGTGGCGTGCCCCTGCTGGAGCGCATCCGTGGCATCGTCCAGCCGGAGCTGGGCTGGGATGATGCCCGCTGGGCGGCGGAGGCCGCCGCCTATACCGGTCTATGGCAGAGGGCGTACAGCCTGCCTGGCACGGGTCACTGACGGTCCCGGGCACCACTCATCTCGCACTCTGAGCCTAGCTGGAACTGCCTCAGGTGCCGGAGTTTTGTCAAATGCTGTAGCCCGGTTTATGGGTGAGCGCGCTTATCCTGTGTACGAGCACACTGCAAGCGGCACCCTGACGCTGCAGACGGCCCTCTGCCCACAGCAGGGGCGCATGGCGGATGGCGCTCTTGTAGCGCTCGTAGACCGTTGGGCGTATGATGAGGTTGACCAGCCCCTCCTCATCTTCCAGGGTGATAAAGACATGCCCCTGGGCCGTGGGTGGCCTCTGGCGCACTACCACCATCCCGGCCACGCGCACGGGCGCGCCGTCCTGTCGCTGCACCAGCTCGGCGCTGCTCAGCACGCCACGCTCGCGCAGCCCCGACCGGTACAGGCGCAGCACGTGGTCTCCGGGTGCCAGTCCCAGCAGTTCGTACTCCCAGCTCAGCCGTTCTTCTGCGCCAAGTGTGGGCAGCGCCGCTTCGACAACCGGTATTTCGATATCCATTTCCTCCTCGCCAGAATGATGGCGAGATGCAGCCCCGCCCAGAACGCGGGGAGCAGTAGCGATAGCGACCTCGCGATAATCCAGCCCGCCCAGTTGCCATAGCAGCGGCCGCCGCTCCTGTCCCCCCAAGGGGCTCGCCCCTTGGGGCCTGGCCCAGCAGTCCATGGCCCCGCAGCGGATCAGGTTCTCCACTACGGGCCGCGGCAGGCGAGTGCGCTGGCAGAAATCCTGCAGGTTGGCGAAGGGCCGTCCGTCCCGCCGCTCCAGCAGGCGGCTTCGCCATGCTTCGCCCAGACCGTACACGTAACGCAAGCCCAGGCGCAGCCCTGCGCCTTCCAGCAGACATTCGTCCTGGCTGCGGTTGATGTCCGGGCCCAGGATGGACACGCCGTGCCGTTGCGCGTCGCCGAGCACCACCTCTGGCGTGTAAAAGCCCATCGGCTGGTGGTTCAGCAGAGCGCAGTAGAGCTCAGGGGCAAAATGGGCTTTGAGGTACAGGGTCTGGTAAGCTACCAGGGCAAAAGATGCCGCGTGCGATTTGCAGAAACCGAACTCGGCGAAACCGGCCAGTTGTTGAAAAACCTCCTCGGCTGTGGCCGCCTCCAGCCCGTGGGCCTGTGCACCGTTGACAAAGCGGTCGTGCAAGCGAACCATGGCCTCCTCAGAACGGCTGCGGCTCATCGCCCGGCGCAGTTGGTCCGCTTCTCCCGGGTTGAAACGAGCGACCGCCATGGCGACGCGGATCACCTGCTCCTGGAAGATGATGACCCCCAGCGTCTCGGCCAGTGCCGGCTCCAGACTGGGATGAGCATACTCGACCGGCTCCAACCCCTGTCGCCGGCGCAGGTAGGGATGCACCATGTGCCCCTGGATGGGCCCGGGCCGCACCAGGGCTACTTCGATGATGATGTCCTCAAAACACTCTGGCTTTAAGCGGGGGAGCATCTGTGCTTGGGCGCGGCTCTCTACCTGGAAACAGCCGATCGTGTCGGCCCGCTGCAACATATCGTATACGGCAGGGTCATCCAAGGGCAGGTGCTCCAGGTCGAGCTCCAGCGCCCGTGTCCGGCGAATGTGCTGCAGCGCTTCTTCGACCATGTCCAGTGTGCGTAGGGAAAGGAGATCGATCTTGATCAGCCCTGCGTCTTCGACGCTGTCTTTATCCCATTGCACCACTACCCGGCCGGGCATGGTGGCCCGCTCCACCGGCACAACCTCAACCAGAGGAGCCGCCGTGATCAACATGCCACCGGCGTGGATCGAGAGATGGCGGGGGACGCCACCGATCTCGCGCAGCAGCTCTGACAGAAGCTGCCAGGGATAAGCTGGAGCCGGCGAGTCGCTATCCCCCCCACCCCCCTTGATAAGGGGGGCAATACCAGTTACCCCCCTTATTAAGGGGGGTAGGGGGGATCCAGCCTGTGATTCCTCCATACCCTGCTCTATGGCGATCTCCTCGGCCGCTTGCGATGCCGAGTGCGTGTCCAGTGCCCTGGCTATACGGTCAATGACATCCGGCGGAAAGGCCAGTGCCTTGGCCACCTCGCGCACCGCCGAACGGGCGCGGTAGGTAACGACATTGCAGACCATGGCCGTGTGCTGTTCACCGTACCGCTCATACACATATTGGATGACTTCCTCCCGCCGGTCAGCGGCGAAATCCACGTCAATATCGGGCATGGTGTGCGACCCCCCCGAAGGGTATACGGAGTACCTATCTTCGCTCAAAAAACGCTCAAAGAGCAAGTGGTGGCGCAGGGGATCCACCGGCGTGATATCCAGCAGGTACGCGACCAAAGAGTTGGCTGCGGACCCCCGCCCCTGGCAGCGGATGCCCCGGCTGCGGGCGAAATGCACGATGTCCCAGACCACCAGGAAGTAGCCAGCCAGGTTTGTGTGCTCAATCACGCTCAGCTCGTGGGCCAGTTGTGCCTGCGCCTGTGGGATGATGGGGTCATATTTGCGCTGCAATCCCTCCGTGCACAGGGATTGCAGGTAGGTGAGCAGCGTGTGCCCTGCAGGCACGGCAAAGTTGGGCAGGCGTTGCTCCGAGAAGTCCAGGCCGCCCTGGCAGCAATCGGCGATGTACAGAGTGTTCCGGCAGGCCTGCGGCAAGTCGGCAAAGAGGGCCACCATCTCCGCAGGAGGTTTGAGAAAGCGCTCCGAATTGGTATGCAGGAGCCCGCTGGCCAGGGCCTCGGGCAGGGTAGTGAGCTGGCGGATGCAGGTCAGAATATCGTGCAGGCGCTGGCCGGACCGTTCGGCATAGTGGACGTTGTTGGTGGCTACCAGACCGCTGCCCAGCCAGTGCGCCAGCTCCGTCAGGTTCAGCACCAGCGCTGCGTCGTCTGGCAGGTAGTGCCGCTGTACCTCGATCCAGAAGCGCTCGGCAAAGATGTCTCGCAGCTGGCCAGCAATGGCATAAGCGTCTCCCACATCCCGCCCGGCTGCTGGCGGGGCCCCATTTCTCGCCAGCAATGCCGAGGCGACCGCACCTTTGCGGCACCCGGAGAGGCAGAACAGCCCTGGAGCGTGTTGGGCTACTGTATCGAGTGTCAGGTGGGGTGCACCTTTTTGGCCCGCCAGTTGTCCCGTGCTGATCAGGCGGCAGAGGTTGGCATAGCCACTTCTGGTCTCTGCCAGCAGGGTCAGATGATGCGCATCCTCTAGCAATACTTCGGCGCCAACAAGCGCTTTGATCCCTTGTTCCCGTGCTGCTTGCCAGAAGCGTACTGCGCCGTACAGCCCGTCATGGTCGGTGAGCGCCAGCGCCCGGTAGCCAAGCCGGGCCGCCCGGTGGATCAGCGCCTCCGGTGAGGAGGCGCCATCGAGCAGGGAGAAATAACTGTGGCAATGCAGTTCGACATACCCGTCCGTTGGAGCTTCCACTCGTCGCTTTGTCTTTCAATCGTAGACTCTGCTCAGAAACCAGTCCCCGGATTGCAGGTCGTGATAGATCAGGCACAAGAGCCCGCTATCCGTAGTGACCTTGAAGTATTCCCGCCAGACCGCCTGCCCGCCCTCCCACCAGCGGGCATGGACACGCCAGCGGTTGCAGACCTCCAAGATGTGATGCGGCTCTTCCTGCCAATCAAAGCCGGCCGGTGCTTCTTCTCCTGCAGGCAACGCGGGATGGCGTACCGGTCCGTTCGCTTCTGTACTCATGTCGCTGTACTCATGCCCCCGTCGGTTGGGGCCATCCGTCAGGCGCTCCGTGTCCGTATCCCCTTTTCGGAGCGCGGCTGCCTCACGAGGGCTGTCCCAAATCTCTATTTGCGCTCCACTGGGCGCTAGCCGAGTCATGAATCCTCCAACTCTCCTGCACAGAGTGCGGGATCGAGTGCTGATAACCAGTTCGTGCGCCATTCTGGCAGCGGGGCTGCCGGGTAGGCCAGGATTGCCCGGCGCAGCCGGTTGGCTCCAAAGCGGGCCTGCAAGTAACTCTGCACTTGATGCAGCTTGCGCGCTTTCTCTGTTTGTGCCGGGAAAAGGGTCAATTGCTCGACCTGGCTGTCCTGGATCCTCTCCAGAGCCACCTGTAGCGCGGTGGCGCCCATGCGCCATTGCATCTCATTCGCCAGTTGCCCGAGCACGAGCAAGGTTCGCCCCTCATCCGCCGTAGGAAAGAGGAGCACACGTTCGCGCTCCTGAGCATGGTCATCCGCAAAGTGTATGGTCAGCCGCACCTGTCCGCAGGCCTGCAGGTTCTGGCGTAGCTCGTGCAGCAGGGGAGCGAGCAATCGTCGCAGTATCGCCAGCAATGGCTCGCATTCGGTAAGGGGGTGCTCGCCATTCCACTGGGCCATCATGCGCCGCTCTTGCCTGCGGGGTATGACCGGACGCCGGTCCTCACCCCGGGCGCACTTTTGTGCCAGCCTTCCCGCCTGGCCAAACTGCTGCAGCACGGCCGCCGGTGGTAGCATGGCGTATTGCCCCAGGGTCAGCAGACCCAGAAACCCGAGCCGGCGCAGAATGTCTTCTCCCAATGGCAAAAGCTTTACGGGCAGCGGCCTCAAAAAGGCGCGCTCACGCACGGGTGCCACCGCCAGGAGATGCCCGGCGCACGTACGCCTGGCCGCCGCCTGTGAGGTGAATTTGGTGCCGCTCTGCGCCAGTCCCAGGGCCGGTTGGAGTGGCTCTCCCAGTTCCCGCCGTATCTCCTGGCCTATCTGGCTGCAAATGGCGATGGCATCCGGCGAGCCCCGGGCGAGGTTGCCTAGGTCTACATAAGCGGCGCCCCAGCCATGGGATTCTACGATCGGGCTGGTCTGTTCCAGAAGTTGGAGCAACTTTTCAAATTCAGCCCGGCAGCGGGTGATATCTGCCTCCACCAGCCGTGCTTGCGGGCAGCGGACCTCCGCGGCGTGGGGCGTCAATCCGGGGAGGATGGCGCAGGCAGCCGCTTCTGCCGAGGCCGCAAAAACATGCCCGTCGGGGCCAATCAGAACCAGCGGCTGGTGCTGCAGGCTCGGATCGTCCCGCTGTAGCAAGGTAGTAACAAAATGCGGTATCGAGCAGTAGAGAATGGACATCTCAGTGCATCACAGTCCCTCACCGTGTACGGTGCCATTAAAGCGGATGGCGATGGTGACGGCGCGGCCAGAAGGCCCCAGGCGATTCTTCAATATCTCCACCCGTCCCTCATAGCCACGGATGTCGCTCTGTAGACCGCGTGACGCAGCGGAATGCCGCTCCGCCTCGCGGCGCAACCAGCGTTCGCGCGTAATGTACAACCTTACTGTGGCGTGGTGGGCCAGGGCGGAGAGGCCAGGAGCTACCCGGGCTACGGGAGGGCGCAGGAAGAGAAGCACTGTGCCGGCACGGGTCAATGCGGACACGATGCGGTCCAGGCAGGCAGCAAGAAGGTCTGTGTTCACATCCTCGCCCCAGAGCGTGTCCGGCCCATCAAAAACCAGTGCCGCCAGAGCACCGCTTGTTGCCAGGGCTTCGGTTGTGATTAGCGCTTCTGTCAGCTCATAGGGGGTGGCCACCAGAAGGCGTGAGAGGTCAATCCCGCAACGGTAGGCATAGTCGGGGTCAAGGGCCTGCGCGTAATCTACATAGCCAACCTGCTCCTCATCGGCCTGAGCTTGAGCCAGGAACTTGAGCGCCAGGGTAGTCTTGCCCGAGGTGGTAGGGCCCAGGATCTCGCTCACTCTGCCCCTGGCCAGTCCGCCGATTCCCAGCGCCTTGTCCAGCTCCGCAAAGCCGGTAGGAATGTGCGGAACCGTCGCCGTGGTGCTGGCCAGCAGCGACTTGCCCCGGGTCAGGGCCAGCATACCATAGCGTTGTTGGATGCTGGTTACGGTCATTTCTAAGCGATTATGTTTCTTGCCCATGTCCTACTGTCTCGGCGACCGCCGTTGCAAGTCCAAGCGATATGACTATCTGCAATATAAGTATATAGAACATCCGTTCTGCTGTCAAGATTGACCGCACACCCATATGGTCATTGACACTTTCTAGTCCCTGTGGTATATTTACTGCGCCCTTACCGAGGGAGCTCTATTAGGCAATACTCAGGAGGAGTCATGCGTACACCCGTTATTGCTGGAAACTGGAAGATGTTCAAAACGGTTGCTGAGGCCACTGCGCTGGTGCGCGAGATGCGCCGTGACCTGGACGAGGTCACGGGAGTGGTCAAAGTACTTTGCCCGCCGTTTACCACCCTCTCCACTGTCGCTGAACTGGTGCAAAAGACGGATATCAAGGTTGGCGCGCAGGATATGTACTGGGAAGAGCAGGGGGCATTCACCGGTGAAATCTCGCCGGCGATGGTGCAGGAATTGTGCCAGTATGTCATCATCGGTCACTCGGAGCGCCGCCAGTACTTTGGCGAGACCGACGAGAGCGTTAATCGCAAGGTCAAGGCCGCACTGAGGCATGGTCTCATTCCCATTATCTGCGTTGGCGAGAACCTAGCGCAGAACGAGGCGGGGCAGACCGAAGTTTTCGTTGGCAGCCAGGTTCGCGCTGCCCTGCGCGACCTGACGGCCGAGCAGGTGAGCGGCCTGGTCATTGCCTACGAGCCTATCTGGGCCATCGGCACGGGCAAGCCGGCGAATGGCGCCGGAGCCAACAGAATCATCGGCTTGGTCATCCGTGGTACAGTGGCCAGCCTGTTTGGCGAAACTGTGGCCCAGGCGGTCCGCATTCAATACGGTGGCAGCGTCAGTCCGGATAACATTGCCGAGTTCATGAACCAGCCCGAGATTGACGGCGCACTGGTCGGTGGCGCTAGCCTCGTCGGGGCGAAATTTCTCGCCATCACCCGGCAAGCAGCGGTGAGCAAGGGCGCCAATACATAAATGGGCAGCGAGTGGACGCCGCTGCTGTGGCTCATCGTCCTGTTCGCTCCACTGCTGTTGGTCAAACGCTGGCTAAGTCGTCACCTGCAGGGGATTGGCCTGCTGATCTTTGGCAACCCTGAAGGTGCAACAGCCCTGCACTATATCGTGCTGTTGCCGGGTGTCGTCTTGCACGAGCTAAGCCACTGGCTGGCGGCCAAGCTGGTGGGGGTGCGGACCGCAGGCATATCCCTGACGCCGCAAGTTCAGCGGGGGGGCACAATACGTCTGGGCGCGGTCAAGGTCGGCAAGTCCGATCCCTTGCGTGAAAGCTGGATCGGTATCGCGCCCTTTATCAGCGGCACAGCGGCCATTTTGCTGCTGGCCAGCTGGCGGTTCGGTGTCGAGCTACAACCAACCCTGAGCCTGGAGATGGTCTTGCACACCATGGCTTCCTCGCTGCAGGCCCCCGACGCTCTGCTCTGGCTTTACCTGCTCTTTTCCATCAGCAACGCCATGCTGCCCAGTGAATCCGACCGCCAGCCATGGTTGTCAGCTTTGATCTTCCTGGGGGCCATCGCCGCCATCATCTACATTTCTGGCGTCAGCGTGCAGATACCACCTGAGGTCAAGGAGTGGGTACTGACCGGTGCTACCTACCTGGCCTTTGCCTTTGGCCTGGTTCTGGCGGTCGATATCCCCGTCGCTTTGCTGCTCCTGGTCATTGAAAAGCTGGGCGGGCTCCTCCTGGGCCGGCGTGTGCAGTACTGAAACCAGCTCATTGACAAGATAGCCTTCTTGTGCCATAATCCGGCGTAGATAACTGGTTGAGAGGCCGAAGCTCCGTACCCATTCTGGGGGGAGGATCCGGTGAAAGTCATCCTGACGCACGAGAACGCCGACTTTGACTCACTGGCAGCACAGTTGGCGGCGGCAAAGCTATACACCGGCGCAATTCCAGTCCTGTCACGGCGACTGAACCGTGAGTTGCAGGATTTTCTGGCCATGTACGGCGACCAGTTGCCCTTCCTCGCTGCAGACCAACTGCCGCGGCGGCGCATTACCGAAGCGATCGTAGTGGATGCCCAGTCGGTGCCCCCTGTGCGCGGTATGAATGCAACTACGCCGATCACCGTGATTGACCACCATCCGCTGCGCGGCGACCCCAAGCCGGGCACGACATACAAGATTGAGGAGTCGGGTGCCACTACCTCGCTGTTGGTGGGGCAGCTCCGCGAGCTGCGTATCTCCCTCACACCTGTAGAAGCCACGCTGATGTTGCTGGGAATCTATGAGGATACCGGCTCGCTCTCCTATTCGGGCACTACACCCCGCGACTTGCGCAGCGCCGCCTGGCTCCTGGAGGTGGGGGCCAATCTGGGCATCGCCCGCGACATCCTGCGCCGCCCGTTGGATGAGCACTATCAGCCTGTCTACAGCCAGTTGGTGGAAAACGTCGAATGGCACAACCGGCACGGCCAGGCTATTCTGATTTCGACGGCCTACCTGGAGCAGTATCTGGACGAGCTTTCCACGCTGGCGCACAAGCTGGACGATGTGTTTGAACCCGCTGCGTCGTTCCTGCTTTTTGTCTTCAAGAAGCAGATTCAGCTGATCGCCCGTAGCTCCAGCGCTGCCGTGGATGTGAGCGAGGTCGCGCGCATCTTCGGGGGCGGCGGCCATAGCGCCGCCGCTGCAGCGCTGATCCAGGACGCGAATGTGGCTGACGTGCGCCAGAAGCTGGTCGATGCTCTGGGGCAGTATGTGAAGCCGCCGGTCTCGGTCCAGCAGATCATGTCCTATGGTGTGCATACTTTGCGACCGGGAATGACCCTGTCGGAAGCGGAGGTCTACGTTCGCCGCTACGGCCACGAAGGGTTCCCGGTGGTTGACGCGGAGCGCGGGCAACTGGTCGGCGTTTTGACGCGGCGCGAGATTGATCGCGCCATGCAGCATCACCTGGGCAGTTCCACCGTGCGCTCCTACATGCATACCGGGGACATGGCGGTTTCGCCATCCGACAGCGTGACGAAGGTCCAGAGGATTATGACCGCTCACGATGTGGGGCAGGTGCCTGTGGTGGAGAACGGGCGTGTGCTTGGCATTGTCACCCGCACTGACCTCATCAAACTCTGGAGCGCGCATGCGGAACCGGAGCGCCGCGCAGAGATTGAGCAGCAGTTGCTCAAGACCCTGCCGATGCCTCTGCTCAGTCTGCTATGGCGGGCACGAGATGTCGCGAACCACATGGGCTATTCGCTCTATGTAGTGGGTGGGTTTGTGCGCGATTTGCTCCTGGGCAAGCCCACGCTCGACTTGGATCTGGTTGTCGAAGGCGATGCGATCGCCCTGGCCAAAGAGCTGTCCAAGCAGCTGAAGGGGCGGGTGCGCAGCCATTCGCGCTTTGGCACTGCCAAGATCATCCTGGGCGGCACCGCGGGCACCAATCTGCCCTCGTCGCTGGACTTTGTCACCGCACGTACCGAGTTCTACCAGCACCCTACGGCGCTGCCCGAAGTCGAGCGCAGCTCCATCAAGCAGGACTTGTACCGGCGCGACTTTACCATCAATACAATGGCCATCTGCCTGGATGGCGACCGCTACGGGGAGCTGCTGGACTTTTACGGCGGCGAGCGTGACCTGCGCGACCGCTGGGTCCGCGCCCTGCACAACTTTAGCTTTGTGGAAGACCCCACTCGCATCCTGCGCGCCGTGCGTCTGGAGCAGCGCCTGGGTTTTCACATCGAGGCTCGTACGGCAGAGCTGATTGATGATGCCCTGGGTATGCTGAAGCGGGTGACCGGCGAGCGTCTGCGCCATGAGCTGGAGCTGATCCTTGAGGAACGGGCCCCGGCCATGGCTATCCGTCGCCTGGCCGAACTGGGGGTGCTGAGGCGCCTCGAGCCTGCCCTGGAATACGACGAATGGCTTGGGGACAAGATGCAGAAGGCCGTACAGTGGTCGGCTGCCTCCGGCGCCCATCCCGCGCTGAGCGCGGAGCTGGAGAGCTATGCAGCTCAAACAGAAGCCGAGTCGCTGGCAGTCCATCCCGGCGGAGTCCCGCCTGCGACGGGGGAGGAGCTTGCACGTCCCCGGGTCGCCGTGGAGCAGAAGTACCTGCTCCTGGCCCTGCTCACCTATCGTCTGGGCAAGCCGCAGCTCGACCGCTTCCTCAACCGGATGCGCTTCAGTCTGGAGGTAGGGAAGTACCTGCGTGAAGTCCGCGAGCTTCACGCTCTGGCCTGGCGCCTTGACCGGCCGAACCTGAAGCCCGGCCGCATTTACCAGGCGCTGCACGGTTATTCGCCGGGCGCCATCCTGGCTTTCTCCGTTGCCCTGGATTCTCCGGTGGCGCGCGACAATGTCATGCTGTACCTGGATCGCCTGCGCTGGGTGCGCCCCACCATTCGTGGGGAGTTTCTCAAGAGCCAGGGTGTCGAGCCCGGGCCGGTCTACCGCCAGATCCTGGACCGGCTGCTCTATGCCCGCCTGGACGGGAAGATCCGCACTGCTTCCGAGGAAGAGGCCATGGCTAGAGAGCTCCTGGGTGCCTTGAAGGAATAACCACAGAGGACACGGAGTCTTATTGTTCTCTTAGCCCTTCTTTAACGTCCCCGTGCTCAAGAACGGCATCAAACGCAGGGTGCTGTAGGGCCAATATCAAGACTCTGTGCTCTCTGTGCCTCTGTGTTTTTCTCGATCCCCTTCCAAGAGCCGAGTGATTTCGTCTTGATCAAAGCGGAGCAGGTTCGTCGTGTCTGTCCTGCTTTTCATTTTCCGGCCCTGGCTGGCGAGGGTAACTTGCCCGATGCGGGCACAGGGAATGCCTGCTCCCTCGTACGCCGCCAGCAAAGCTGGGGTCTGCTCAGGAGGCAAGGCGATCAACAACGCGCCAGAGGCGATGCAGCCCAGTGGATTCAGGCCGAGCTCGGCGCACAGGGTGGCACATTCAGGAAGAACGGGGATTGCCTCGCGCTCCACCCAGACGCCCGCGCCTGAAGCCGTGGCCAACTCGTGCAGGCCGGTGGCCACGCCGCCCTCCGTCGGGTCGTGCATGGCGTGGATGACTGCCGAGTCGACGGCCAGTCTCGCCGCGTGCACGACGCTGATGCCCGGGTCACATAGGTAGTTCCGGGCGCGGGCGATGAAATCCTCGCTGAGGCCGCGCCGGCGCAGTTCTTTGCCTTTTTCCCGGGCGATGATGGATGTGGCCTCGATGGCGACCCCTTTCACCAGCAGCAGGTCGTCACCCACCTGTGCGCCACCTGTGGTAACCAGCCGCTCTTTGGCCACCTCGCCGAGCAGGTGCCCGACGGCGATGGGACGGCCCAGGCCGGCGGTGACCTCCGTATGCCCACCGACCACGGCGATGTGCAGCTCGCGACAGGCGGCATCAATCTGGGCAAAGATGGCCTCAGCCCGTTGTGCCGTGGTCTTCTTTTCCGGGAGGAGTAGCGTCACCAGCAGCCAGCGCGGCGTGGCTCCGGTTGTGGCCAGGTCGTTGGCGTTTACCTGCACCAGGTACCAGCCAATCTCCTCGCTGACAAAGGTGATGGGGTCCGTCTTGGCCACCAGGTAGCGGTCACCCAGGTCAATGACCGCGGCATCCTCGCCAATGCGCGGGCCGAGCACGACCCGCTCGTCCGCGCAGCCCTGGTACTGTAGCAGCCGGGCCAGCAGTTCCGGGGCCAGCTTACCGGTTGGTAGCCTTGGTGATCCTGATGAGCTTTTCATATCATAGTGATGGGCAATGAGCAAGCACGCTTGATTCCACTGCCGGTTCGCTTCACTTGATGGGTTTGTGCTTGTGTGCTACACTTGAGACAAGTTCGTGCCGGACAATCCGCAGAAGGGTAGATTCCGACATATTATACAGAAGATTCCCGCAAATGCGGCTCCGCAGGGAGCCGGGCGGCTTGCGTATGTGCAGTAGGTGGCAGCTCGGCCAAGTTGTCGGTACCGCGCCATTGGGAGGCTTCTCACTCGCATAACTGCCCCGCCTCCAGGAGGCTCTCCTAT
>Ga0316622_100002141_pt1 | contig 13498 bp, 9 predicted proteins | sample OWC_Aug_OW2_C1_D_FD_207646 | JGI IMG/M metagenome (GOLD analysis project Ga0316622, IMG submission 207646) | Wetland soil microbial communities from Old Woman Creek delta, Ohio, United States - OWC_Aug_OW2_C1_D5_C | ecosystem: Environmental > Terrestrial > Soil > Wetlands | place: USA: Ohio... | reverse complement strand
AGCGCGTAGCCGCGGGAAGCCAGCTCGGACAAGGGGACCGACCGGGCGAGCGTGCGCAGCGCCTCCTCCACCTCCGCCAATCGGTCCCCGAGCTTGCTCGCCAGGTAGCGCTCGAAGCCCAACTGCTCGGCGACCAGGGTGGCCCACAGGGTCAGCACCGGAGCCCGGTTGACCAGTAGCCCGTTCGCCTGTCACCGCCCCCTGCCATAGGCCAAGGGTAGCCGAGGCAGGACTGCCAGGACGGCCGGGCGTAGACGGGAGTACCTGCCACCCGCCGCCGGGTTTATCCGGAGTATGTAAAGGATCCCGACAAGGCCACCCCGTGGTCTCGTCTCTTGACGGCCAGGAGCAGTCGTGCCAGGCACCCCTCGACGAACGGCAGCGCCGCCTGACTGCAGACATTGGGGCCCGGCCAACCGCACCGAAACGCCGACCCGGGCCAGCAGTCCACCTTACCCCGCCGGCTGTCGGAAAACCTTACACGTCGCGGGCCAGCGCTTGGCCGGTCCGCCGCCGCTTGCGACCCATAGCATTCATGCGGGCCCCTGCCGCGGGTCCCGACGCCTCGCCGAATGCGTGCCCTAGCACCTTCGGCGACCAGAACCGAGACACACCTCACAGTCAACAACGGGACAAGTTCGCCTGCCCATCACGGTATTTCTTACACTGAAACGGCTGCGCCGGCACGTGGTTCGAGTAGCGAGCGCTCGCAGCCAGCCGGTTATGCACCTTGGCACCGTGCTTGCCAGCCAACTCGTGTAGCGTTTATCTGACTGCACTGAAGCCGCCGGAACACGGGAGCAGGCTATCCATGAGACGTACATCTAGAGCGCTGTTGTTGGCGTTCCTCGCAGCCGTGGTGCTTAGCCCGGAGCGCGCGATAGCTGTTTCGGGCGCCACGCTACTAGAGGACTACCCATGGGAAGCAGATGCGCTGCTCGGCTCGGCGACCCTCAAGAACTCCGGTGAGCGCACGCAGAGGCAGGCGCTTGCGGACCTTCTCCGCTTCGACCTGGATCGGGTGGCGCTCGATTACAAGGGCGAGTCGCCTCTCGTACAGTCCGACGGCTCTGGCGGCTGGTACATCGACATCGACGCGGAGATCCTCGTCGACACCGGTCTGCCACAGTTCTTTCTGCTGAAGTTCGGCATCGGGGGGCTGTCTGGAGTCGACAATACGTACTTCTTCATGAACGGTGGGGACCTGACGCGGCTCGAGTGGTCGAACGAGGATGTGGACGGTATCAGCTATGAGCGGCTGGGTTCCTTCGCCATTCTTCACGACCCACCGCCCCTCCCGGAGCCCGCGACGCTGGCGCTCGTCGGCCTCGGTCTGGCTGGTCTCGGCTTCAGCCGGCGTCGGTATTCCTGACAGCGGCCAGTCCGACCGCGTTTGGCGCGCCAGAGACCCCGCCCAGGTGGCGGGGTTTCTGCGGCTAGGTGCCTGCACCTGAACGACTGCTTCAGAGAGCGAGGAATGGCTCAAAGTGGCCGTTATGTGGAGCCACACATAACGGCCAGTTGCGGTCCTTCAGGGCATTTCTCTCCAAGGTCGGCGCGGCCCGGCTGCGGACATCGGGGCGCTCCCAGTTCGAAGTCTCGGCCGAGCTTGCTTCCCTCGACGCAGGCTACATGCAGGCGAGAGCAGAAGACTTAACTCCGGCCAACTTCTGTCGGCGGGATTTACACACAGAAGTCTCAACCCATCGCAAGCCCTTGCTTTTGGGCAAATGTGACGTGCTGCACAGAATTTGCAGGGTCTAGAGGAGACGGACAGGCCAACCCGGAGGAACGAACGGAGGAGGCCATGACAACGAGAGGGATGGGCGCACTCGTCGCCCTGGCAGTGGGAGTCGCGCTGAGCGGCGCGGCGCAGGCCGTCGCGCTGGTAGACCGGGGCGGCGCCATCTTTGACCCGAGCACGAACCTGGAGTGGCTGTGGCACGCGAACCTGGCGGAGGTGGAGCACTTCGGCGTGCCGGGGATTTGGGACGACGGGCGGATGACCTGGGACACGGCCCAGGCCTGGATAGCGGCGATGAATGCGGCGAGCTTCCTAGGCGGCGGCTGGCGCCTGCCCTTGACGGTCCAGCCGGACCCGACCTGCGGCAGCCAGTTCGACGCAGGTACCCCATACCCCGTGCAGGGTTGGGGCTACAACTGCACCGGCAGTGAACTCGGGGACCTGTTCTACAACAAGCTGGGCGGAAGAGCGGGGCAGACCGTGCTCGATCCATCCGGTGACTCGCATGAAGAGATAGAGAACTTGTATCTGTTCGAATTCCGGAGCATCAAGTCGGACGTGTACTGGTCGGGCACGGAGGCCGCGCCCTATCCGACTGACGCGTGGGCCTTCCTCACCGAGGGCGGCTACCAGAGCATCAGCGGCAAGGGCGACCGCTGGTTCGCCTGGCCGGTGCGCCCCGTCGTTGTCCCCCTGCCTGCGGCGGGGCTGCTGTTCGCGTCGGCGGTGGCGGGTCTCGGGTGGCACGCCGGAAGGCCGCTGCGTAGGAGGGCGCAGAGATGACGACGAGACTGGCGTTCGCACTGCTTTTCTGGCTCAGCGTCCACGGCACTGCGCAGGGGGCACTCTACGACCGGGGCGGGGGTCTCATCTACGACTCGGTGCTGAATGTGACCTGGCTGCAGGACGCGAGCTACGCGGCGACGGAGCTTTCGGACGCGCGGGTGAGTGAGATTGTGACGGCAGTGAACGCGGCCAGCCCGAGCTGGCTCGGCGGGCACGTCATGACCGCCTCGGACTTCTACAAGTCGGGCAGCTCGTACCCGGGCTACATGAGTTGGTGGGGTGCAATGGCCTGGGCGGACCAGCTGAGTGTCTACGACGGCGTGCGTGGGGTGACCTGGAGTGACTGGCGCCTCCCGACGGTCAATCCCATCAACGGCAGGACGTTCAACTACGACTGGCGCTACGACGGCTCGAGTGACCAGGGGTACTACATCAGTGCCCCGGCCACGGTGTACGCGGGTGCCACCGGGAGCGAGCTGGCGTACATGTACCACAACAACCTGCTGGGCAACGAGCCGTACTACAACATCGACTACAGCGAGAATCAGGACGCCTGGAGCGAGAATCCGGACTGGACCGGAGTGGTCAGTCCGAGCTTCGTGGATGCAGCGACGGGGCAGACGAGGGCGTTCGCGAACCTGTGGTCCGGCTGGTACTGGTCGGGCACGGAGTATGCGCCCCTCTCCGGTTTCGCCTGGTTCTTCTTCAACAGCTTCGGCTACCAGAGCTCGGCTGCTCACGACGAGGGGGCCGACCTCCTGGGCGAACGCTTGTCCGCCTGGCCGGTGCGCCCCGGCGATGTGCCGCTGCCTGCGGCGGGGCTGCTGTTCGCGTCGGCACTGGCGGGTCTCGGGTGGGCACGTCGGGGTCGGTGATTGGGTGATTCGAGTCGTTCGGCCCCTTCATCTTCCTGGGCCGTGCGAGCGAGCGGAAGGTGCAGGGGGGCCTGATACCTCGGTCGTTGCCTTAGCTGATTTCTGTGTGGCCGCTTCCTGGTCCATGCCGGACCCCGCGGGGCTGAGCATCGGGGTCTGCAGTGGGTCGGTTCCGGGCCTCCCAAGCCGCAGCCACGGGCCCGGACTTGTAAAGATCCCCGACACCCGGCGGGGGAGGGGGACTGCTGGGCAGGATCGGCGCCTCGCTCCGGGTGGTTGCGCCCCAACGTCCGCAGCCCCGGCCTGGACCAGACATTGGGGCGTTCGCGGTTGGCCGTCTTCGCCGACCGTGCCTTGGTGAGCGCTCGCTGGCGGTACGCGAGAGTCGGAGCCTAGCGCACGACGGGTCCTGTCGGCCGCATTTACAGCCCTGGCATCAACTACTCGCAACCCATTGTTATGGATGGGCTGTGACGCGTCGCACAGAGTTTGCATGGTTTTTGGGTCCGGAAACAGGGGCCCCACAGAGGGCGAGCGAAGGAGGGGACCATGAAGACAGGGCGAGGGGGCGTGGTGCTGGCGGTGGTGGCGGGGCTGTCGGCGAGCGGGGTGGCGCAGGCGGCACTCTTTGACCGGGGCGGGGGTCTCATCTACGACTCGGTGTTGGACGTGACCTGGCTGCAGGACGCGAATTACGCCAGGACCTCGGGCTACGACAGCGATGGGTACATGGACTGGTACCAGGCGGTGGCCTGGGCGGACCAGCTGAGTTTCTACGACAGTGTGCGTGGGGTGACCTGGAGCAACTGGCGGCTGCCGACGGTCAATCCCATCAGCGGCAGCACGTTCAACTACGACTTCTCCTACGACGGCTCGAGCGACTATGGCTACAACATCAGCGCCCCAGGCACGGCGTACGCGGGTGCCGCCGGGAGCGAGCTCGCTAACATGTACTACAACAACCTGCTCGGGAACGAGCCGGCCTACAACACAGACGGCAGCGAGAATCCGGACTGGACCGGCGTAGTGAGCTCGAGCTTTGTGGACGCGGCGACGGGCGAGACGAGGGCGTTCGCGAACCTAACGTCGTTCTGGTACTGGTCGGGCACGGAGTATGCCCCAGACCCCACTTACGCGTGGGGCTTCTACACCGGCAGCGGCATTCAGACCTACTTCGACAAGCTCAACGTCTACGACTACGCCTGGGTCGTGCGCCCCGGCGATGTGCCCCTGCCTGGGGCGGGGCTGCTGTTGGCGTCGGCGCTGGGGTGTCTGGGGTGGGCCCATCGCCGTCGGTCGACCAGAGAGCCGGCGCCGCGATAGAGGATCGCCTGCGCAAGCAGAGCGAAATCTGCCAGAAGCCGGCGCGCGCCGCCTCCTCCATGTCAGTGGTGGAGGGCCGAACGCGCTGGCGGCCACCGCTGCGCCGCGGAAGCGGGTCAGCGACCCCTGAAGATCGCGCCGAGCACGCCGCGGACGATCTGTCGGCCAATCTGGGAGCCGACGCTGCGGGCGACGCTCTTGGCCAGGGCCTCGCCGATCCCCTCCCGGGTACGGCCGACCGCCGGGCGGCCCCGCCCAGGGGCGGGCTGTCCACCGCCGAGCACGCCACCCAGCACGTCGCCGAGCGAGGGCCCGCCGGCCGGGGCCTCAGCGGCCGGGCCAGGCCCCTGGGCAGACTCCCCACGCCGAGCCCTGGCGGTGAGCTGCTCGTGGGCGCTCTCGCGGTCCACGGCCTGGTCGTAGAGGCCGCGGACCGGGCTCGCCGCCAGGACCGCCTGGCGCTCCTCCGAGGTTGCGGGCCCCAGCCTCGCGGCGGGCGGGGCAATGAGCGCGCGCTCGACCACGCCCGGCGTGCCCTTGGCGTCGAGGGTCGAGACCAGGGCCTCGCCGACGGCAAGCTCGGTGATGGCGGCCGCGGTGTCGAAGGCCGGATTCGGACGGAAGGTCTCGGCCGCCGCGCGCACGGCCTTCTGGTCGCGGGGCGTGAAGGCCCGCAGGGCGTGCTGGACACGGTTTCCGAGCTGGCCGAGGATGACCTCCGGGACGTCGAGCGGGCTCTGGCTCACGAAGTAGACGCCGACACCCTTGGAGCGAATCAGGCGCACAACCTGCTCGACCTTCTCCACCAGGGCCTTTGGGGCGCCGTTGAAGAGCAGGTGGGCCTCGTCGAAGAAGAACACGAGCTTCGGCCGGTCGACGTCACCGACCTCCGGCAGCTCCTCGAAGAGCTCGGCCAGCAGCCACAGCAAGAAGGTGCTGTAGAGGCGCGGGCTCTGCATCAGGCGGTCGGCGGCGAGCACGCTCACGTAGCCGCGGCCGCGGTGGTCAGCGCGCATCAGGTCACCCAGATCAAGCGCCGGCTCGCCGAAGAAGCGCTCGGCGCCCTGCTGCTCGAGCACCAGGAGCTGGCGTTGGATCGCGCCGACCGTGGCTGCACTGACGTTGCCGTAGGTCGTGCGCAGGCTGGCCGCGCTCTCGGCGACGAAGCTGAGCATCGCCCGCAGGTCCTTGAGGTCGAGGAGCAGCAGGCCCTCGTCGTCCGCCACCCGGAAGGCGACGTTGAGGACCCCCTCCTGGGTGTCGTTGAGCTCGAGCAGCCGGCCGAGGAGCAGCGGGCCCATCTCCGAGACCGTCGTGCGCACCGGGTGGCCCTGCTCCCCGAAGAGGTCCCAGAACACCACCGGCATGGCCTCGGGGCCGTAGTCTTCCAGCCCCAGGGCCCGCGCGCGCTCGACGAGCTTGGGCTTGTCGGCGCCGGGCTGACTGATGCCGGCGAGGTCGCCCTTGACGTCGGCCACAAAGACCGGGACACCCTGGCGGGAGAACCCCTCGGCGAGGACCTGCAGGGTTACCGTCTTGCCCGTCCCGGTGGCCCCGGCGACCAGGCCGTGGCGGTTGGCAAGCCGCGGCAGCAGGTAGACGGGCTGCGCGCCCTTGCCGACCAGGATCCCGGCGTCTGTGCTCATCGCGGCCCCTCCCCGCGCACCCTGCCCGGCCACCATTATCGCCGCGGGGGGCCCGGATGCCCACGCCAGGGCAGCCGGCGGTCGCGAATGAATTCGCTCCTACAGGGGGGGAAGACCCCCAGCCTGTAGGAGCGGCTTCAGCCGCGACCAGCGGCCTGCGCGGGTGGCGCCCCCGCAGGAGCGGCTGCAGCCGCGACGCCGCGCTCAGTTGCAGGCCGCCACCTGCTGGATGCGGTCTCGCGGCCCGGGCGCGACGGGCGACCGGGCGGCGAGATACGCCTCGAGGGCGTCGAGGGCAAGGTCGCCTCCGATCTGGTCGGTGCCAAGGTTGAACACGCCGAAGTTGTCGCCGCCCGCCGCGAGGAAGGAGTTCATCGCGACGCGGTAGCTGGCGGCCTTGTCGACGGCGACCCCGTTGACGGCCACCGAGCCGTCGCACACGTACTGACCACCGAGCGGGCTGACGTTGGGGAAGAAGGTGTGGCGATAGGTGAACCCGCTCGACACCTGGAGCGTGCGCCCGCCGTCGGCGAACTGCCCGACCGCCCACTGCTGGTTCAGCAGCTCGTAGAGTTGCTGACCGGTCAGCGTCTTCACCACCAGGCTGTTGCCGAACGGCTGGACCGTGAAGGCCTCGCCGTAGGTGACGTTGCCGTCGCCCTCGCCAGCGGCGCTTCCGGCAAAGGTCAAGTCGGCGCGGATGCCGCCGGTGTTCATGAACGCAACGACTGCGCCGCCCTTATCGGCGGGGGCCGTGGCCGCGAGCTGGGCGTCGGCGATCACGTCGCCGAGGGCCGATCCCCCGGCACTGGTGCGAGTCGGGTGATGTCTGCCGTAACCGAGCCTATCACGCGGTTCGCAATCGGCTGCACCAGCCCGTTATAGGCCTGGACGATGTCGGTGATCGGGCCCACCGGGACGATCGGGTTGGCCGACCCCAGGACGTTCACCGATAGTGACCGTCCCGGCGCAAGCCAGTGCCGGTCCGGACAGGGCGAGCAACATCGATGCCGTTAACGGCTTAACCCATGCCTGCATGAACCCTCCTCCGCGCTGGGGCTGGAACGGGGACGGCGCGCCGGACAGGACACGAGCATGCCCGCAGCGCGTTACCGGCTTGTGATCCTTCGGTGTCAGGTCCGGCAGAGCCGACCATCGAGCAGGGCACGCGGCAAGGGGGCAGTCGCTTACTGTGCGGCTGCAGCTGGAAGGCCAAGGGACAAGACCCCTGGAGCTCGAACCGGCGCGCGGCCTCCGTCACGGGTCTGCAAAGAAAGGGGGCTAGTCTCGCGCTCGGCACGAGGCCTGCGGGCCTGGCACATCGCCTGCCGGTTTCACGAGCGACCAGACCAACAGGAGGCCGCCGCCATGTCCGAGAAGTTGCACCACCCCAGGCGCCGTGCGGACACAAACCCCGACGTGGGAATCGGTGGGACGGGAGCGGTGACCCGTCGGCGGTTCCTCTCCGCCGTGGGGGCCGCAGCGGGCCTGACCTTCGCGCCCGGCATCCTGCGTTCGGCCCGGGGCTTTCCGTCGCTGCGCACGCCCTCGCTCTTCACCCAGGGGGTGGCCTCGGGCGACCCCGGCCCGGCCTCGGTGGTGCTGTGGACCCGCCTGGCACCGGAGCCCCTCGCGGGCGGCGGTATGGGGCCCAGGGCAGTGGCCGTCGCCTACGAGGTGGCGCTCGACGAGGGCATGACCCGGGTCATCCGGCGCGGTGTCGCCTCGGCACGCCCGGAGAACGGCCACGCGGTCCGCGTGCTGGTCGAAGGCCTGCCGCCCGCCCGCTGGCTGTGGTACCGATTCACTGCGATGGGGGAGTCAAGTCGCGTAGGCCGCACCCGGACGTTCCCCTTGCCGGGCGAGCGTCCGGGCCGGCTGCGCTTCGCGGTCGCTAACTGCCAGAGCTACGTCCAGGGGTTCTACCCGGCCTACCGGGACATGCTGAGCCAGGACCTGGATTTCGTGCTGCAGTCGGTGACTACATCTACGAAGACGGGATGGTCGCCAGTCCGATCGCGCCCGGAAGGAACCACAACCGCGACGAGGTGTTCACGCTCGAGGACTACCGCAACCGCTACGCCCTGTATCGGCTGGACCCGGACCTTCAGGACGCCCACGCGGCCTACCCGTTCCTCGTCACCTGGGACGACCACGAGGTCGACAATAACTACGCGGGCCTGACCGCCGAGGAGTCCGCGACGTTCCAGGGAGGCGACTTCCTCATCCGACGCCTGAACGCCTACCGCGTCTACGGCGAGTCGATGCCGCTGCACCCCCGGGTCCGCATGCGCGGCACAAGCCCGGGACTGAACCTCACCCGCAGCTTCCGCTTCGGTGCCCTGGCCAACCTCTACCTCCTCGATACCCGCCAGTTCCGCGGCGACCAGCCCGCCGGCGACAATTTCGGATCGACGGACCCGGACAGCCTTGCCCTGGAGCCGGTGCTCGGCGAGACGCTGCTCGACGCCGAGGGGATCCGGAACCCCTCGGCGACCCTGCTCGGCCAGGCCCAGGAACGCTGGCTCGCGCGGGAGCTCAGGGCCTCCCGCTCCACCTGGAACGTCCTCGCCCAGCAGGTCATGGTCATGCCGTGGAACCTCCAGAAGGCAGCACGCGCCAGCCTCGCCTTCGACCCCACGATCCCGGAGGCCCTGAGGCCCGCCATCCTCGCGGCGGCCGACCGCGTGGACAACCTCTGGAACATCGACGCGTGGGACGGTTACCCGGCGGCGCGCGAGCGGCTGCTGGGCATGCTGGGCGCGCTACGCCCCAACAATCCGGTCGTGATCACGGGGGACATCCACTCGGCCTGGGCCGCCCAGCTGCTCTCGGACTTCGCCAACCCCGGCGGCGCCGACATGCTGGCCGCCGAGTTCGTCGCCACCTCCATCTCCTCGACCTTCCTCGGCACCGACCCACGCCCGACGCACCTGATCGTGCGGGCAAGTCTCGTCGACAACCCTCACATCGACTACTTCAACGGCCTGTTCCGGGGCTACTGCCTGTGCGACGTGGATGCCAACCGGTTCCAGACGACCTATCGGGCCGTCGGAGACCTCGCGTCGCTCGGGGACCCGGATGAGCTGGCCGTGGTGCCCTTCCGAGAGACGCCGGTCGCCACCGACGCCGTCTACGAGGTCGCCGCAGGGTTCAACGCGCCGGGCAGCGGCCAGCGCCTGGTCGAGAGCTTCCGGCGTCCGCTGCCTGCCCCGTTCTAGGCATGCTTACGTGGATCGGTGTGGCAGCGCTGACCGTGACGGCCGCGGCGGCGGCCTGGGTGGCGCAGCACCGGGCCGGGCGACGGCGAGTCTACCGGGAGCTCGCCGAGACCCGCGGGCGCCTGGTGCGCGACAGCCCACCTTCGCCGCTCCGCGGCGAGGCGACGCTGGCCGCACAGGCGGGCCTGTTCCAGCGTGAGCGGCTCGCGGGCGCGAGCTCCTGCGCCGGTTGAAAGACACCGGTTTCTATGGCATCCGCGCCCTCTGGGACTGAACCCGGTCGCGAATGAATTCGCTCCTACGGGCGGTGGGCCCAAGCCATTCCCCGTAGGAGCGGCTTCAGCCGCGACCCGGCACGGCGGGGCCGCTTATCCGCGCTGCGGGCGCGCGAGGGCGGCGGTGGTGCGGGCGAGGCGATCGATCAGGGCCTGCTGGAAGGCCCGGTTGAGGCGCATCTGGCAGGGCAGAGAGGCCCACTCGGTCGGCGTGCCGTTCACCTTGAGGCAGGCAACCCGGCTGCGGGCGGTGACCGTTGCGCTGCGCGGCCCGCGGCTCAGGTAGCCCATCTCGCCGAAGCAGTCCCCCGCCTCCCCCTGGGCCACCTCCTGCCCACCCTTGGTGACGGCGACCGCACCGCTGGCGAGGACATAGAACGCATGCTCCTGGCCGCCCTCCTCCACGATCCGGTGCCCCTGGGGATAGGTCTCCCACTTTCCCGCCCGGACCACCTCGCCCACCTCGGCCTCGCTGAAGTCGCGGAAGAAGCGCAGCCGGGCGAGGATCTTGACCTGCTCCTCGGGGCTCGGCAGGGCCGCCGGTGCCTCCTCTGCCTTGACGAATACCGCGTCGAGCGCGTCGGCCAACTCGTTCCCCGTGGCGAAGCGGCGCGCCGGATCCTTCTGCAGACATCTCGAGACGACCGCCGCCAGGGCGGCGGGCAGGTCGGGGCACAGGCCCTGGATCGGCGGTGGCTCCTCGTAGAGGACCTTGTAGACGAGCCCGCTCAGGCTCGCTGCGGCGAAGGGGGGGCGACCGGCGAGCAGCTCGTAGAGCACCACGCCGAGCGAGTAGAGGTCGGATCGCGGGGTGGCCGGCTGCCCCCGCGCCTGCTCGGGCGCGACGTAACGAGGCGAGCCGAAGGGCCCGAGCGTCTGGCTCGCGGTCGCCTGCTCGCGCAGGGCCACGCCGAAGTCCCCCAGCTTCACCATACCCTGGGGGGTAAGGAGGATGTTCGCAGGCTTCACGTCACGGTGGGTGACGCCGTGCTCGTGGGCATAGTGGAGCGCCCGCGCAGTCTGGGCCACCAGCCGGGCCGCCGCCTCGGGCGCGAGCCGGTCGGCAGCCTCACAGTGCCGGCGCAGGGTGCCCCCGCCAGGGACGTACTCCATGGCGATGTAGGGCTGGCCTGCGACCTCGCCGGCGTCGAACACCCGCAGGATGTTCGGGTGGTCCAGGGCGCCGGCTGAGCGCGCCTCGTTGTAGAAGAGCTTGCGGGCGAGCTGGGCGTCCCCGTCCCCCGTGCCCTCCAGGTTGTAGACCTTGATCGCGACCTTGCGGTCGATCACGGGGTCGTGGGCGAGGTAGACGGTGCCCATCGCCCCACGGCCCGCCTGGCCCAGGACCCGGTACTTGCCAATGCTGGCGGGCAGGTTGCCCACGGCGGGCCGATCAGGCGGAGAGCTGCACGGTCGCGTCGGCCGCTTCCGCGTCGCCAGTCCCGGGGAGCGGGAGGGTGTTGCCGTAGGCGTCGGGGGCCATCAGCATCCGCGGCTCTCCCAGCAGGAAACCCTGCGCGTAGTCGACACCGATGGCCTTGAGGCGCTCGATGATCTCGGGGCTGTGCACGTACTCGGCGACGGTCAGCTTGCCCATCACGCGGGCGATCTCGTGGATCGACTTCACCACCGCGTAGTCGTGCGCGTTCTCGGCCATCCCGCGGACGAAGAACCCGTCGATCTTGACGAAGTCCACGGGGAGGGTCTTCAGGTAGGCGTAGGAGACGTGCCCGCTGCCGAAGTCATCGAGGGCGAAGCGGCAGCCGAGGTCACGCAGCGTGCGGATGAGCTCGAGGGCGTTCGAGAGACCCACCACGGCGGCGGTCTCGGTGACCTCGAAGATGACCTTGCCCGGCGGTACCCGGGTCTGCATCAACTGGTCGACCACGTAGCTGACCAGTCCGTCCTCGGAGAGCGACTGTCCGGAGAGGTTGATCGCGCAGGCGCCCATCCCGGCCACCTCCTCGGGGTGGCTGGCCATCCAGCGCAACGTCTCGCGGATCACGAGACGGTCGAGGGCGCCCGCCTGGTGGTACTGCTCGGCGGCCGAGACCAGGTCCGCGGCCGACACCGGCGTCCCGTCCGACTGGGTGAGGCCCAGCAGGATCTCGATGTGGGGCAATCGGCCGGGCTCGTCCTGGATCGGCACGATGGGTTGGTAGCGCAGCGGCATGCGTCCCGCGTCCAGGGCGGAGAGCAGACGCGCCAGGGCCTCGCGCAGCTCCTCGTGCCGGCGCACGCCCTCGTCCTGCTCCTGGTAGACCCGGACGCGGTTGGCGCCCGCATCCTTGGCCGCGCGACACGCCGACTGCGCGGCATGCAGCACCTTGTCCGGCTCCACGACCTCACCGTCGATCAGGACCAGGCCGACGCTGGCGGTGAGCGCGACCGAGGTCTGATCCCACTCGAACCGGAACTCCTCCACGGCCCCGCGGCAGGCCTCGCCGAGGGCCCGCGCCGACTCGATGCCGCCCTCGCGCAGCAGCACCGCGAAGGCGTCGCCCCCGAGACGGGCAAGCTGCGCGTTCTCCGGGAGGACCCGTCCCAGGGCCGCCGCCACCGCCTCGACGTAGCGGCTGGCGGCGCCCGGGCCGTGCACGTCCAGCAACGAGCGCATCCGGTCCAGGTCCAGGTAACAGAGGGCGTGGGTCACCCGCCGACGCCCCGCGTCATGCAGCGCGCCGGCGAGGGCCCGCTCGAAGCCGACGACGTTGAGCAGCCCCGTGGATGGGTCCTTCCCGACCTGTGCCTCGAGCCGCCTGTGGACGCGCTCCATCACGCCGTCGAGGGCGCGCTCGACCAGCGGTGCGTCGGGGACCTGCACCAGCCGCGCCGTCCCCCGGCGCAGCTCCATCGCCACCTCCTGGAGGCTCAGGTGGGCGGCCTTGTGGCCCTGGCGGTCGACGAGCACAAACGGGTCCATGTCCTCACCGATCCAGGCGAGACGTGCGACCTGCGCCTTGGGCGTGCCGGCGCCGAGCTCCAGGCGATCCCCGACGCGCAGCCGCCGGGCCTGCGTCACCCATTCGGCAAGCTCGGGGGGAGGCGGCCGGCTGGCCGCCGCCCCCGCGCCCGTCCGGCGCCTGCGCAGCATCGCCTGCTGGACCTCGCTCGCCCGTATTACCTCGGCGACGCGCTCTCGGTACTGCTCGGCCTGGCCGGCAATGATGTCCTCCAGCGCGCTCGCACCGTCCTCGAGGACCCCGAGGTCCCGGTCGAAGTCCTGCTCGATGCGCTGGATGATCGGGTCGACCCGCTGCAGGGCCGCGCCCCGCCCGGGCGACTCGCCGTCGTCGGGGTCGAGCCGGTCGAGCTGGTCGAGCACCCGGCGCGCGGGGTGCGCGGGGTCCTGGAGGAAGTCCTCGTCGAGCAGCGCGACCTTGTGCAGCGGCACGGCGAGCCTCGCCACCCGCTGCTTCACCGCCTCCAGCAAGTGGGCGTCCTCGTGGACCGAGTGCAGCAGGCCGTCGAGGAGCTCGAACGCGGTCTCCTGGCCCGGTGCCAGGCCGGGCGTGGCGCCGTTAGGCCGGGTCCGAGCCAGCTCCGCGAGCACCCGCGTGAGCAGGGTCTGGTCCGCCTGCGGCCCGGCCTCGACCCCACCACGCTGCAGGGCGGTCAAGGCCTCGAG
>Ga0316622_100002139_pt1 | contig 13502 bp, 6 predicted proteins | sample OWC_Aug_OW2_C1_D_FD_207646 | JGI IMG/M metagenome (GOLD analysis project Ga0316622, IMG submission 207646) | Wetland soil microbial communities from Old Woman Creek delta, Ohio, United States - OWC_Aug_OW2_C1_D5_C | ecosystem: Environmental > Terrestrial > Soil > Wetlands | place: USA: Ohio... | reverse complement strand
GGGATCGGTCCAGCCGCTCGCACCGTTCTCGAAAAGGAATTCCACCCGGTAGGCGGCCAGCCGTCCGTTGGGCGCGGCGGAGTCGACGAAGGCGATCGTCCGCGCATCGAGCGCCTGGTCGGTGAGGAGCTCGCCCGGTCCGCCGGCCGTGCCGTCGAGCTCGCGCCAGACGCGAAAGCCGCTCAGATCGCGCATGGCGAGGCGATCCCAGGCGAGCTCGACCTGCGCGCAGCCCGCGGACGCGCGCGCCGCCCGAGGCGTGCCGCCCGTCTCCTCGTTGGCCGGGTCGAAGGGATTGGCCCGGTCGCGGCCGCCGCATGCCCCGGCCGCAAGAGCGAGGAAGGCGCAGAGGACCGCGGCTCTCGACTGCCGCCGGCGCGCGGAGAGAAGACCGCGCGGCGCACATGACGCGCGCGTCGCGGCAAGCGCCCGGATGAAAGCGGCGCGCGGCATCAGAAAGAGCCTTTCGCCCGCTTCAGCCACGAACGGGCGGCGAAGTAGAAGCACGCTTCCGCGGCCAGCCACGCACCCACCACCGTGCGGTCCAGCACCTCGGCCCGCCGAAACGCCCGATCGCGCTCGTGCGGGTCTCCGATCGTCCGATAGGTGTCGTACTCCTCGTCGGCCTCCGCCTGCAGCCAGAGCGCGGCTCCGGTTCCGGCCGCGCAGCCCAGAGTGGCGAGCCAGCGGGCGAGGCCGCTGCCGCGCGTTGCGCTCCCGGCCCTGGAATCGCTGCCCGCACCCGCGGTGGCGATTTCGCCGAGAGCGGTGCGCAAGACCGCCTCCCGGCAGGCGGAGTCCTCGGCCCACGATCGCCCGCGGGTAGGCGCGCTGACGGTCCCCGCGAGCTCCTTTCCCGGCACGAGAAGCGTCCCGCTGTCCGGGCGCCCTCGGGCTGCCTCCTCATCCACGGAATCCACGGAACCGCACCGCGACATGGGCGACGAGCTCCGTAGACCTACTCCTTCCTTGCCCGCAGACCGGGGACTCCGCTCCCGCGAGTCCGCCTCCCCCTCCGCGTCCTCCTCGGGCGGAGAAGGGATGCGGAACGCGGCCAGCCGGCCCTTGCCCCCCGCGACGAGCAGTTGGTCGCCTGCGACTCGCAGAGGAGCGGCCACGGGCGCATCCACTCGGGCGGCGTAGAGATCCTTTCCGTCCTCCGCGCGCAGTCCGCGAACCGATCCGTCGCGCAACCCCACCCAGAGGACCCGGCCGCCGGGTGTCGGAGCGAGATCGGCCGCGGTGCGCAGGTCGCGCTCCCACAGGCTCGCGAGATCGCGCGGATCGAGGGCGAAGATGCGCCCGTTCGTGGAGATGGCATAGAGCCGTTCGGCGAAGGCGAAGCCGCTGCGGAAGGGGCCCGGCAGGCCGCGCCTCGCGAGCTCCCGGCCCGTCGCCCGGTCGAGGGCGAAGACGCCCCCCTCGTAGGTCAAACACCAGACCCGTTCCGCGCCGTAGAGGGCGCCTCCACACGAGACGCCCCAGTGCCGGCGGCCGTTCTCGCTTCCAAAGGCGAGCAGCGAATCGCCCACCGTCGCCACGAGCAGGAGGCTGTCGGCGAGCGCGAGCGGCGCGCGCACGTTCGCGTCGACCCGCCGCTCCCACACGCGCGAGCCGTCGCGCACGTCGGCCACGAGCACGCGGCCTCGCAGGGAGGCCGCGAAGACCCGGCCTCCCTGCACGAGCGGAGCGCCCCAGGATTCGCCGAGTTCACGGTTCCAACGCATGGACCCGCGGCGGGCGTCGAGACAGATGAGACTGCCGTTCGCGAGGTCGGTCACGCCCACGAGCGTCGAGTCGGCGAGGGTAAGCCCCGCCTGCACGCTGGACTTCAGGCGGGTCTTCCACAGCACCTCGCCCGTCCGGCGGTCGAGCAGGAGGCAGTGCCGGTCGAGGGTCGTGACGGCGATGCGGTCGCCGGCGAGAGCGAAGCCGTGCGCGAGCGCGCGCCCGGCGTCCCGCACCCAGGTCTGCTCGAGCGAGGCGCCCGGGCTCTCCCCCACGCTCGCGCCCGGCTGCCCTGCCAGGGCCTCCTGCCCGGCTGGCCCTTCGGCACCCGCGGCGGACGCACCGCCGCAGATCAGGAGACCCAGCAGAGCCGCCGTCCATCCCATCCGCCGGGCGGCCCTCTCCGGGCCGCGGGGCTCCCGAGGTTGCGTCATCGCGGGTCTCCTCCTAGTAGTTCCATGCGATCGAGAATTCCGTTCTCGTGTCGTTCGCCCAGGCGCGGAAGTCGGTGCGGCGCGCGAAATCGAGCCGGAGCACCAGCGCGCCACCCAGCCCCATGCGCAGCCCGATCCCGTAGCTGCCCCTCCACGTGTCGGGCGAGCCGTGGTACCAGACCTGCCCGGCGTCGAAGAAGACCGCGCCCTGCACGCCGGGGAAGGCGAGCGTCCCGACCGGCGGGGAGTCGATCGCGAAGCGGTTGAGCAGTGGGAAGCGCAGCTCGACATTGGCGAGGAGCGAGCGCGTCCCGTAGAGCTCGCGGTAGGAATGGCCGCGCAGGCTCGAGGAGCCCCCGAGCTGGAAGGCCTGCGGATCGCGCCCGCCCGAGAAACGGCCCTGCAGGCGCACGGCGAGCGCCGACTCCTGGCCCAGGCGGAAGTAGCGCCGCGCGTCGGCGAGGAAGAGGTGGTTCTCGAGGCCCGGCTGGTTCAAGTTCATCGTCAACCCGCCGGTGAGATGGATGCGCACCCCGTCGATCGGCCCCGTCAGCAGCCACAGCGATGTGTCGTGGATCCAGGAGAGGTAATGCGTCGCGATCGCGCCCTCGCGCGCGAAGCCGGTCGCGGGATTGTCCTTCTCCGAGTACGCGAGACCGAACGACGTCTCGAGACGCGTGAAGCGCGAGAGGGGATAGCTGAGCACCCCGCTCGCTCCCGCGCGCCGCTCGAAGTAGGGCCGGTGCAGCTCGTCGTAGTAGGTGCCCGAGTAGTGGAAGACGCTCACGCCGCGGTTCAAGCGGCGGCTCAAGTCGAGGTAGGTCGCTCCGGCCGAGAAGTTCTTGAAGAAATCGCGCGTGGAGACGGTCGAGTTGCCGAGCTGGAAGAAGATCAGCCGGTCGCCCATCAGGTCGCGCAGCAGCATCTGCAGGCCTTGACCCGAGCCGAGGCCGGGATCGACCGCGACCCCACCCTGGGCGATGTCGATGCCGAAGCGCGTGCGGTAGTCCTTGTGCTTCACCTCGCTCGCGACCGGCGCCGAGGCGGACCACCACTCGCGCGGCTCGAGCGGGTCCGTCCGCTCGACGAACGAATCGCGCTCCGCGGGCGGGCTGAGCGGGATCACGGCCGTCTCCAGGCGCCCGTTGGCGTAGAGCGTGGCCAGCACTGCGCGCCCCGACGGGAGCCAGCGCGGATCGAGGATCGTCTCCTGGGCGTGCGTGCGCCGCGCGCCGCGGCCGTCCGCCCCGATCGTGAACAGATCGCGGCGGTTGTCGCGCGACGAGGTGAAGAGCAGCTCCGTGCCGTCGGGCGACCAGTCGGGCGAGGAGTCCCACCACGGGCCTTGCGTGAGCGGGCGCACGTGGCGGGTCTCGACGTCGAGCAGGAAGAGATTGCGCGCCCCCGCGGCGCCGCCCGGTCCGCGATCGGAGACGAACGCGACCGTACGGCCGTCGGGATGGACGGCGGGCTCGAGGTCGCAGTAACGGTCGGCGGTCAGCCGCTCCCGCTCGCCCGTCTCGGTGTCGAGCACGTAGAGGTCGCTGAAGCCGTCGCGGCTCAAACCCGAGAAGAAGACGCGCCGGCCGGCGAGATCCCATTGCGGTGAGGTGATCCCGACCAGATCGGCGAAGCCCCAACGGCCGGCGACGTTCTTCGCCACGAGATCATAGGCGGTCAGCTCATCGCGCTCGCCGGCCTGCGCCGAGAAGACGAGGCGGCCGGCGGCGGAGATGTCGACGCGGCTGCGATAGGCGTGGAAGGAAAGGTACTCGGGCTTGCGCGAGCCGGCGACGACCACGCGCGGGTCCCCGCCTCCCTCGGGCGCGAGGCGGGCGGCGTAGATGTTCACGTAGCCCGAATGCGGCGAGAGGAAGACGAAGTCCTCGGAGACGCCCGGCAGGCCTGCGGGGATCGGCGTCGGCTTCAGTTCCATCCCCCAGATCGACACCCGCTCGGCGGTCGGCAGAAGCGGCTCGAAGGCGAGCACGTCCGGGTAGTAGCGCCGGCGCAGCCACTGCGTCCAGCCCGCCTCGACCCGCTCCATGGGCTCGCCGAGCACCTGAGGAAAGAGCTCCTCGAACTGGCGCACCTTGCAGGCTTCCGTGTAGAAGAGCGCGAGCTTGTCCTCGCCGTGGGTCTCGGCGATGAACTGCACGAGCGACTGGCCGAGCTTGTAGAGCGTGAAGGTGCCGTTGTAGCGCGACAGCTCCGCGAACGTTGGCAGGCGGCCCCCGATCACGAGGTCGCGGAGGATCATGTCTCCGTCCGGGTCCCAGCCCTTGCCCCGGTGCGACCAGTGCTCGGCGAGCCCCTCGGTGAACCAGAGCGGCAGGCCGACGGCGCGCGTCGGCCCGCGCTCCTTGAAGGCCCGCTGGGACAGCGAGAGTTCGAAGGCGTGGACCAGCTCGTGCTCGAGCGTGCGCGAGAAGTTGCCCAGCGAGCCGTCGAAGGGCATGAGCACCCGCCCGCGGATGCTCTCCGTCAGCCCGGCAACGCCCTCCGGGATCATCATCGAGGTCACGTTGGTCTGCTCGAAATCCTGCTGGCTGCTGTAGAGGATGAGCGGAATGCGTCCAGCGACCTCGTGCGCGAACTGCGCGCGGTGGATGCGGTAGCTCTCCTCGGCCATGCCGATCGCGATGCGCGCGAGCTCGATCTCTTCGGGATAGTAGTGGAGGTCGAAGTGCTCGCTCTCGAGCACCGACCAGTCGAACTCGCGGTAGTTCACCTTGTTCTTGCCGAAGTGGATGTACTGGGCGCCGGCGGGGCCGATGCCGGCGGAGAGCAGGATCGCGACAGCGGCGGCAAGGTGCGCGACCAGGAGGGCGCGCTTAGAAGACATCCGTGCCGTCAAGGAAATGATCCCTCCAGGCCTGATATTGGCGCAGTTGCCGCGGATCGAGCGGCGCATCGCCCGGCGCCCGGACCGAGACCCAGACCGGAAAGGCGCGTCCGCCGTCCCGCGGGCGGGCCACCAGCTCTCCCCTCAGGCGGCACCTCAGGCGCACGCGTGCTTCGCCGTTCAGTACCCGACAGCCGCGGCTCGGGTCCTCCGCACGGATGCGCGGCGGGCAGAGCCACGCGCGCGAGGCGACACTCGCCAGCGCACGGGTGCGGACGAGCCGCGCGTCCATACGCTCGCGGTCGCCGGCCAGAAACTCCACCCGATAGTGGGAGTGCTCGTACGGGTTGCCCATCATCGCCGGCCCGCTGAACGCGCGCGGCGATTCGAGCCGGCGGTCGCCGTAGACCCGCACCCAGGCCCCCCCGGCAGCACGCGTGAGGCGCAGTTCCACGCGGACCGTGTCGCCCCGCAGAAGATCGAGCGGCACCGGCACCGGCACCCAGCGGCGGAAGTAGTCGTAGCCCGGACTGCGCTCGCCGTGAAGCGGATTGAGATAGCCCTCGACGAAGTCCCTCTGGCGCTCGGCGACGCGGCGAAAGCGCTCCTCGGCTGCGTGGGCTCGGGGATCGAAGAGGGCGCTCTCGTAGCGGCCGCCCAGGCTGTCGCGAAAGACGGCCGCCTGCACCTCCCCCACGAGAATCTCGAGCTCGAAAGAGCCGCGCAGCGAGCGCAGCATGTCGATCTCGAGCCAGGCTTCCGCCCACGGCCCCTCGTCCACGCTCGTCCCCGCGGGCAGGACGATCTCCTGCACGAGGCTTGCGCCGGGGTCATCCAGTTGCACGCGGAAGCGGTCCCAGTCACGGTCGGCGAGGAGCGTCCCGCTCACCGGGATCGCGTAGAGGAGCGCGACGGCCGCAATGCTCCAGGCGCGAGCGGCCCGCCGCGGCTCGCTGCGGCGCAGCCAGACGGCGACGGAGACTCCGAGGACGAGCAGCGCGGCGCCCTGCAGGAGCGCTCCTGCCATGTATGCGCTCCAGGCCCCTTGCGGCCCGCCCGGGAAGGCGGGCGAGGCGAGCCAGCGGCCCGCCCCCCAGAGCACCACGGCCGCGGCCAGCGCGAGCCAGGCGCGGGCCGGCGGTGAGCTGCGCCTGCGGACCGCGCGGCGCACCGCGAAGGCGACGCTCTTCGCCCCCAGGAGCGCGTAGACGAACCAGAGGGCGAGAAGCGGCACGTGGTAGCGGGCGACGAGATGGGTGCAGGCGTGCATCGCCGTCGCGGCGAGGAGCAGCGCGCCCGGCACCCACCATCCCGGCCGGCGCGCGAAAACGCTCGCGATCCCGAGGAGCGCGAGCGGGACCGCAGCGAGATGGAGGGCGCGCGGCGCCGGCCACGCGGCGGCGAAGGTGCGGACGACCGTCTTCCTGGCCGGATAGGTCCAGAAGAGCCCCGCCTTCTCCCCGACGAGACCCAGCCATTGCAGGGGGTAGCGCCGGATGGCGGAGGCGAGCGCGCGCGAATAGATGCGGCCACGCCCCGGATCGGCCCACGAGAAATCGGGATCGCTCGTGCGCAGCGCCTCTTCGGCTTCCTCCAGCTCGGGGCCGATCGCATCCCCGATGCCCGTCGTCTCCCACCCCTCGTCCGGAACGTAGTTGCCCCGGAAGGTTCGCAGTGCGTGGTCCTCGTACGCGCCGAGGGGAACGAGCGGCATTCCCGCGATCGCGACGGCCACGACCGACAGGCCGAGCGGAACGAGTGCGCCCGCGGCGAGCCGCCCGGCCGCGCGCTTCCTGCGCCCGGCGAGCAGCCAGACGATCTCGCCGGCGAGCAGGCCCGCCACGAGCGGGCGGTAGGTCGCCTTCGCCAACGCGAGGAGCGCGAGCGCGATCCCGAGCCACAGCGCTTCCCGCGGGCGCGGCCGCCGATGGAAGACGAGCAGCGACCACGCCGCGAGCAGCACGTGAAAGGCCGAATGGCCCTCGGTCGCGATGCCGAGGCCGAAGTAGAGGAACGGCAGGTAGAGCAGATACAGCGCGAGCGCGGCCCAGGCGAGCCGGCGCCCGGCCAGCCTCGTGGCGACGAGGAGCACGAGACCGCCCGAGGCCGCGTAGAGCAAGGCGGCGAGCGCGCGGCCGCCGCCCACGTCCGAGGGCAGGACCGCGTACACGAGGCCCAGGGGGAGGATGAGTCCGATCGCGTGTTGGAACTCCCAACGATCGAGACCGAGCGACTCGCGCTCCGCAGGCTCCATGCGGCCGGAGATCCACTCGCCGATCAAGTCCGGCTCGCGGATCATGCGGGCGACCCCCTTGGCCAGCGTGTGATAGGTCGCGCTGTCGCCGCTCAGGGGGACGACGTCGGGATTCGGGGCGAGCAGGTGGAGAACCGCGACGGCGAGGGCAATCGCGAAGCCGACGGAGAATCGGGACGCCTCACCGTGCATCATTCAGTCCGCGCGCATCGTTCCATCCGCAGAATGGAGGGGACCGGAGCCGGCCGTAAGCCGAGTTCTGTCCGGACGGTTGTCCGTGGCGATCATTTCTCTGGGACGCCCGCTGCCGGGCGCCTCGAGCGACCTACCCGGGAGTCATGGCGAGGCGGGCCGCCTCATCCTCCCCTATTTGGTCTTGCTCCGGGTGGGGTTTGCCGAGCCGCCGGCATCGCCGCCAGCGCTGGTGAGCTCTTACCTCACCGTTTCACCCTTGCCTCGCCCTCCGGCCGGCCGTCGAGGCCGCCCGGGGGGGCGCGGCGGTCTGTTCTCTGTGGCACTTTCCTTGGGATCGCTCCCACTGGGTGTTACCCAGCACCCTGCCCTGCGGAGCTCGGACTTTCCTCGAGGCCCGACGGGCCCCGCGACCACCTCACCGACTCCGGCCCTCGACCTCTATCCGCGCGACGCTCCGTTTCTCCGGGAAACGCGAGCGCCGTCCGCTCACGTATCGGTCCATACGAGAATCCGGCCGCAGCCCTCGCACAGGATGATCCGCTCACCGCCGCGCACCTCGTTCACCGTCTGCGGCGGGAGCCGGTAGTGGCATCCGCCGCAGGAGCCCCCCACGACCGGGACGAGCGCATCGCCCTTCGCCACGGTGAGACGATCGTACCTGCTCCGGGCGATGGGTTCCAGCCGGGCGATGAGGCTCTTTCTCCGCAAGGCGAGCTCCTTCTCCCGGTCCGCGAGCGTGCGTTGGTCGGTTTCGTAGTGCTTGCGCTCCTCGGCCACCGCGTCGTCCTTCAGCCGCAGATCTCCGGCCACTCGGGCGATCGTCTTCTGCAACTCCTCCTCGACCTCCATCATCTGGAGGGCGACGTCCTCCCATTCGCGCGCCTTCTGCTCCTGGGCCGCGATCTGCTTGAGCATGGCGTGATACTCGGTGTTGTTCTTGATCGACGAAAGGTCGGTCTCGAATTTCTTCTTCCGCTCGCGGCAATTGTCTGCCTCGCGATCGCCCTCTCTGTGGCGCGCCTCGGCCGCGGCCAGGCGGTCCTTCTCCCGGGTAAGGGCCTCGCGCACGGCGTCCGCTTCCTTGTGCTTGCGCTGAAGGTCCGCCGCCCGCGCTTCAAGGCCCGCGCGCATGGCCCGCAGCTCGTCGTCCACCTGCCTCAACTCGAGCAGCACCGCGACCTGATCCTGCATGCTCTCACTCCGCCGCACGATGTCTCCCCATGACCGCCTCCGGCCGCGCGCTGCCCGCGCGCGGGAAGCCGGCCGGTCGTGGGGCAACGAAAAGGCGCGCCCGAGGGCGCGCCTTGCCTTGGGATGGGCCCGTGCCCGCTCGGGGCCCCGGGCCGGCAATGGGCGGTACAGGACTTGAACCTGTGACCCCCGGCTTGTGATGCCGATGCTCTGCCAGCTGAGCTAACCGCCCGTTTTCCATCTGCGCTCCCGCCGTCTGTGGGCCCACTTGGATTTGAACCAAGGACCAGCCGGTTATGAGCCGGCGGCTCTAACCCCTGAGCTATGGGCCCGCGCTCCTCCGGCAGGCAGCGGCAATCTAGCAGACGGCCGCGCGGAGGGTCAAGGAGCCGCCACCTTTCTGGAACAGCAACGCATGCCGAGGCCCGCGTGCTCGGGGGCCCGCCGCCAGGCCCGGCGCGTGCCGGACGCGGGCGCGCGACCCGCTTGCCGGAGCATCCGCCGGGCTCGTCGAACGGACGCTGCGCTCAGATCACTTCCTGGAAGGCCTGCAGCCGCCGGCGGCGGGTCGGATGGCGCAGCTTGCGGAGCGCCTTCGCCTCGATCTGGCGGATGCGCTCGCGGGTCACGTTGAAGAAGGCGCCCACCTCTTCGAGCGTCCGGGGACAGCCGTCCTCGGTGAGCCCGAAACGCAGGCGGATCACGCGCGCCTCCCTCTTGGTCAGCGTGTCGAGGACGTCGTTCACCTCGTCGCGCAGCATGGCGAAGGTGGCCGAGTGCGCCGGCGAGACGGCGCCGGTGTCCTCGATGAAGTCGGCCAGGTTCGAATCGTCGTCCTCCCCGATCGGCCGGTCGAGGCTGATCGGCTCCTGGGCCGCCTTGAGCACGCTCTTCACCTTGTCCGCCGGCAGGTCGAGCTTCGCGCCGATCTCCTCCGGCGATGGCTCGCGGCCGAGGTCCTGCACCATCTTGCGCGAGGTGCGCACGACCTTGTTGATCGCCTCGATCATGTGAACCGGCACGCGGATCGTGCGCGCCTGGTCGGCGATCGCGCGCGTGATCGCCTGGCGGATCCACCAGGTGGCGTAGGTCGAGAACTTGTAGCCCTTGCGGTAGTCGAACTTGTCGACGGCGCGCATGAGACCGCTATTGCCCTCCTGGATGAGGTCCAGGAACTCGAGGCCGCGGTTCGTATAGCGCTTCGCGATCGAAATGACCAGGCGGACGTTCGCCTCGATCATCTCCTTCTTCGCCTGCTCGCGCTCCGCCTCCGCGCGGCGGATCTCGCGGATCAGCTCCCGGATGCGCTCGGCCGGCATGCCGCCTTCACCCTCGATGCGGCGCAGCTTGCGGCGCGCGTTGCGCACCGCCTTCGAGAGCTCGTTCTCCTCACGCGCCCCGCCCGCCTCGCGCCGTTCCGCGGCCTCCGCGGCGCGGCCGCCGCGTGCCTTGCGCGTCTTCGCCTCCACGGCGCTCTCGGCCCGGCGCTGGCGTAGCCCGGCGAGCCGGTGCTCGAACTGGTGGCATTCGATCTGCGCTTCCCGCAGGCGTTCCTCTTCGCGCTTCAGCCGTTCGCTCACGCGCCCGATGAGCCGCGGGCTCGCGCTGAACTTGCCGATCTCCTCGGCCAGGCGCTTGCGCGACTTCTCGCGCAGCACCTCGAGCTGCTCGCGCTTCTTCTCGGGATGGCGGCGGTTCAACTGGTCGGCGTACTTCATGTATTCGGCGTGGCGCCGCAGGATGCGCTGCACGGCCTGGATGGCCTGGCGGCGCTCCTTCTTGCTCGAGAAGTCGGCCGTCCAGCTGCCCACGTCGACCTGGATCAGGTCCTCGAGCTTGGCCTTGCCTTCCTTGAGCTTCTCGGCGGTCGTGTCGAGTTCACTGACGGCCCAGGGCAGCAAGAACATCGTCGACTTGATCTTCCCCTCGGCCGCTTCGATGCGCATGGCGATGCGCACCTCTCCCTCGCGGTCGAGCAGCGGGACGCGCCCCATCTCGCGCAGATACATGCGCACCGGGTCGTCGTACCGCACCGCCTGGGTCGGGACCGCCTTGGCGACCGCCTGCGGATCGACGGTCGTCCGCGCGCGCCTGACGCGCCGGCGGGCCTCCTCCTCGGATTCGAAGATCTCGAGGCCCAACTCGCGCATCAGGATGAAGGCCTCGTCCATCCGATCGATCTGGACTTCCGCATCCAGCGTCGGATCGATCCCCGCCAGGACCTGCTCCTCCGTGAGGAACCCCTGCCGCAGGGCAAGCGCCTTCAGCTCGGCGACCGACGAACCCTTGGTGGTCTGAGACATGCCAGTAGATCCTCCAGGCATAACCTTCTAACTATACCCCGATTGCCGGCCCATTGTCCACAGTTCCCCCGCTCCCAGCCCGGCCGTCCGGCCCCCTCACCGCCCCGCGCAGGCGCCCCAATTCCCGGGCGAGGGCCTGCTTGCGCGCGAGCAGGCCGGCCAAGCGCTCCTCACCGGGCCCTCCCCGGCCCGCGTCGCCTGCCACCGTCTCCTTCTCTACGGCGCGGATCTCATATCCGATGCGCTCGTTCTCCGCCTCCAGCGCCTGTTCGCGCAGCCGGCGGATCAGGTCGTCGCGCAGCCGGGAGTCGGGCTCGGGCAGGTCCTCCGCCAGAAGGAACCCCGCCTCGACACCTTCCCCCAACTCGGCGCGCACCCGTCGCAACAGCTCGGCCGGCCGGGGAGCGTCGCCGGCCCGGGCGCGGTCGTACACCCACACGAGCACGTTCCGGACTCCCAGGCCGATCGAGGGGGAGCCACGCACGGCCTCCACCAGAGGCCCGGCCGCCGCGGGCTCGGCCTGCACCTCGCGCAGGAGGAGTTCCTCGAGCGGCGTCAGACGAACCGGTGCCGGTCCGGGCGCCTCCGGGGCGCTCCCGTTCGTGGCCGCCCCGCGGCCGGAGCGCGGGCGCCGGCGGGCCCGCAGCCCCTCGACTTCCGCGCGCAGGGTGCGAACGGGAAGGCCGCTGCGCTCGGCCGCTTCGTCGATCATCATTTCGCGGGCAATCCCCTGCTCGACGAACGCAAGCATCTCAGCCACGCGCGCGAGCAGCGCCGGCCCGGCGAGCCCCTCCTCGCGCAGCACCTCGAGCCCGAAGGCGACCGGGGTGCGGGGCGACTCGAGGACCGCCTTCAACTCCTCGCCCCGTTCCTCGCGGACGAGGTCGTCCGGGTCCTTTCCCGGCGGCAGGAGCGCCATCCCTACCTCGACGTGGCGCGGCAGCGTCGCCGCGAGCGCGCGCCAGGCCGCGGACTTCCCGGCCGCGTCCCCGTCGAAAAGGAAGATGATCCGCGCCGCCTCGTGCAGCCGCGCCAGACTCTCGGTGTGCTCGGGCCGCCAGGCCGTGCCGCACGGCGCGACGGCCTGGAAGATGCCCGCGCGCGCGAGGCTCAGCACGTCGAAGTAGCCTTCGACGACGAAGGCCGTCCCGCTGCGGCGGATCGCCTGGCGCGCCTGGGGCAGGCCGAACAACTCGCCCCGCTTGCGATAGACCGCCGTCTCCCTCGAGTTCAGGTACTTCGGCTCGACGTCCGCACGCATGGTTCGCGCGCCGAAGGCGAGCGGCTCGCCGCTGCGCCCGAGGATCGGGAGCACGATCCGGTCGCGGAAGCGGTCGTACATCCGCCCTTCGTCGGTCTGCCCGGCGAGATCGGCCTGCACGAGGACCTCTCGCGAGAACTTGCGCCCGAGAGCGCGCAGCAGCGACTGCCCGTCGCCCGGCGCGTATCCGACGTAGTAGAGATCCAGGATGCGCGCGGGCAGGCCGCGCCGGCGGAGGTACTCGGCCGCGGCGGCGCCCGATTCCGCGCGCAGCCGGCCGCGATAGAAGCGCACGGCCGCCCGCAGCGCCGCGATCAACTGGGCCTTGTCCGGTCCTCCGCGCTCGAAGCGCTGCGGAAGGGCGACTCCCGCTCGGCGAGCGAGCAGCGCCAGGGCCTCGGGAAACGACAGACCGTCATGCTTCATGACGAAGCTGAACACATCGCCCCCGACACCGCAGCCGAAGCAGTGGAAGACCTGTTTCTCGGGGCTCACCAGGAACGAAGGGGTCTTCTCCTGGTGAAACGGACACCGCGCTTTGAAGTTCCGCCCGGCGGGGCGCAGATCGATCTGCGAGCCGATGTAGTCGACGATATCGACCGCGTCGCGCACGCGCTCGACGACCGCATCGCGGTCGAATTCTCCCGCGCGCCGGTCGTCAGCCATGCTGCGTCTCACCCATCATGCGTCCTCGCCCGGACCGTCCGTCGCGCGGCCGGCCTCTTCGCCGCCCGAGTCCCCCGCCTCCCGGCCGCCCGGCGCGCCGTTCTCGGGATCGCCGAGGAGCGCGATCGTCGCTCCCCACCCCCCTTCCGGCCCCTCGCCGTCCCGGAACGCGCGCACGCGCGGATGATCCCGCAGCATCTCGCGCACTACCCGGCGGAGGATGCCCCCGCCCTTGCCGTGGACGATCCGCACGCGCGGATAGCCGGCGAGGAGGGCGCGATCGAGGTAGAGCTCGAGGCGAGCGCCGCACTCCTCGGCGCGCGTTCCGCGCAGGTCGATTTCGGCGCCCACCTGCACCTGCGCCTCCTCCCGCACGTCGCGCAGGGCCGCATGCCGCGGAGCGCGCCAGGTGGAGCCCGGCGCGGCGGAGAGCGGGGCGCCGGCAACCGGGTCGCCGCCCCCGGCTTCCCCTTCCCCGGCCGGCAGCGCGAGCAGATCGCTCGCCGGCACGGCGATCCGCATCCCGTGATGGACCACCCACACCTTTCCCGACCCCGCCCGGCCGCGAATCTCGACATCCACACCCAGACTGCGGGCATGCGCGCGCAGCCCCGGCGCGATCGCG
>Ga0316622_100002136_pt1 | contig 13507 bp, 11 predicted proteins | sample OWC_Aug_OW2_C1_D_FD_207646 | JGI IMG/M metagenome (GOLD analysis project Ga0316622, IMG submission 207646) | Wetland soil microbial communities from Old Woman Creek delta, Ohio, United States - OWC_Aug_OW2_C1_D5_C | ecosystem: Environmental > Terrestrial > Soil > Wetlands | place: USA: Ohio... | reverse complement strand
CGGCGTCCTCGTGGCCTCGCTGCTCGGCCTCCTGATCACCCTGGTAGCCCCGGGATTCTCCGCGGTGGCCCCGACCTGGGCGATCCTCACCGGCCTGGGCGCCTCGGTTCTCACCGGACTCGTCGCCGGCTACCTGCCGGCCCGGCGGGCGGCCCTCCTCGACCCCGTGGAGGCGCTCCGTTACGAGTGAGACGGGTCGGGCGAGGGCGCGCTCGCCATCACCTCGAGGCATCTCCTCACGCTGAGGCCGGGCTCGGCCTCCGCGGGCACGACTCGGAGGAGGCTCCCCGATCTCCTGACGAGCGCTTGCAGGTCCTCGTCGGCCCCGGCGAGGCAGAGCGTGCCCCCCTCCGCCTCGATCTCGGCGGCGAGCGCCTCGAAGGCGCGCAGCGCCGTGAAGCGGATCTCGTGGGCGTGCGAGAGGTCGAGCACCACGCGCCGCGCGCCCGCGGGCAGGAGCGCCTCCGCCTCGGTCACGAACGGCGGGACCGCCGCGTAGTGCAGGTCGCCGCTCACCTCGAGGACCACGGTATCGGGGCTCTCCCCCGCCACGACCGGCACGAGGCGCCCGGCCTCGGGCCGGAGGAGTCGCAGGCGGGGCGCCGCGGTGTTCGCCAGGTGGATGACGAGGCCGGTCCCGCAACCGAGCAGGATCGCCCACTCCAGCGGCAGCAGGAGCGTCGCCAGGAGAGTGAGGACGAGCAGCAGCCGGGTTTCAGGGGAGGCACGCCAGAGCCGGCGCATGGCGGTGCGGTCGATCATGTGGAACGCGGTCACGAAGAGGATCCCGGCGAGGCTGGCCTGCGGGATCTCGCCCACGAGGCGCCCCCCGAAGAGCAGGATCGGCACGGTGAAGAGGGCGCCGGCCCCGGCGGCGAGGCGCGTGCGGGCCCCGCCGAGGCGCAGGAGCGCGGAGCGGGTGAGGCTGGCCGAGGCGGGGAATGACGCGCTGAAAGCGCCCGCCAGGTTCGCCCAGCCCTGGGCCAGGATCTCGCGCCTCATGTCGGGTCGCGCGCCGCCGGCCCGCGCGGTCACCGCGAGCTCCAGGCTGCCCAGCAGCACGATGGCGGAGGCCGGCACGAGCAGGTGCTGCAGGAGGCCCGGGTCGAGGCTGGGCAGCGCGCCGGCGGGCCACCCGCTGGGGACGCCGGCCCGGTCGCGCACGAGCGGCAGGCCGTTTCCCTGGCTCAGTCCTGTCAGCATCGCGAACCCGGCCGCACCGCAGACGGCCACGAGAGCGGCCGGACTGCGCGGCGACAGCCGGCGGCCGAGGGCGACGAGGGCCACCGTGGCCAGCGTCACGAGGAGCGCCGGGACGGCCAGCTCGGAGAGCGACCCCAGGACGCCGCGGAGCTCGGACACCAGGCCCCCGCTCGCCCGCACCCCGGCGAGGCCAAGCGCCTCGTCGAGCTGCATCGCCGCGATCAGGAGGCCCGCCCCCGCGGTGAAGCCGACCAGCACCGACTCGGGCAGGAAACGGATGAGGTGCGCGCCGCCGGCGATCGCGGCGACGACGCGGATGGCGCCGGCCAGCAGGGTGAGGGTGGCGAGGACCGGCAGGCCGCCGGCGTCGAGGAGGCCGTTCGGGGCGAGGTGGGGCCCGAGGGCCGCCAGGATCAGCAGGCCGGTCGTGTTCGTCGGCCCGGTGACGACCTGCGCGCTCTTCCCGAGAGACGCCGCCACGAGGCCCGCCACCGCGGCCGTGGACAGGCCGTAGGCGGGCGGCAGGCCCGACATCAGCGCGTAGGCCAGGCACTGCGGCAGGCCCACCAGGGCCACGGTCAGCCCGGCCTGCAGGTCCCCGCTCAGTCGGCGGGCCAGGGCATCAGGCACCGGCGGGCTTCGTCCATCCCGGCAGCCGGTAGGCCTCGCGGCCGGGCTTGAGCGGCCGCAGCAGCCAGTACGGCCGCCGCGTCCCGTCCGGCGAGTGCAGGATCGCCGGCCGGGCGCGCGACATCCACTCCTCGTAGGCCTTGCGAGCCTTCGCCGTGTCCACCGCCACGTCGGCGTAGCGGTCGTCCGGCCCGGCCTTCGTCACCCGCACCGCCTGGTGCCAGCAGTGCATGCCGGAGACGGGGTCGGGCTGCACCGGGAAAGCCAGGTTCTGGTGGACACCGGCGTCGGTCCACCAGATGCGCGACGTGTCGGCATCGGCGGAGGCGAAGGGTGCGACCTCCCTCTCGCGGCGCAGGCTCCACGCGCTGCCACCGCGCGTCAGGCTCACCGTCGCCATCATCTGTCGCTGGCCCGCCTCGCCCGTCTTCCAGCGACCCATGTGATGGCTGCAAGCGACGACGCCCGGCCGGATGCCTTCGGTCACCCAGGCCTTCACGACGAAGTGGCCGATGCGGGTCTCGACCCGCACGAGGTCGCCGGTCTCGACCCCGAGCCTCGCCGCGTCGGCAGGGTGCAGCCACAGCGGGTTCGTGTGCGCGATCTCGTCGAGCCACTTCGCGTTCGCGCTGCGGGTGTGGATCTGGACCGGCAGGCGGAAGGTCGGGATGAGAGGCATCTCCCCCGGCGCGAGGTTCGAGGGGTGGACGTGGCTCCGGATGTACGTCGGCAACGCGTGCTCCCGCCAGCCCCACGCCTTGAGCGTCGAGGAGTAGAACTCGAGCCGGCCGCTGGGGGTCGGGAAGCCCCGGCGGACGACCCCGTCGAGGTCGACCCCCACCGGCCGGCGGCCCTCGGAGTCGGGTTCGGGGGACGGGACGGGGACGACGTTGGGCGCGGCCGGCTTCTCCGCCCGCGTGTAGACGCGGCCTCGCGGGGAAACGCGGACGTCCTGGAGCTCCGCCTCGGGGACCGCGGCCTCGTGCTGCGCGCCCACCCTGCGGGCGACCTCGAACGCACCGTAACGCCGCATGTACTCGAGGGGGCCGAGGTCCTCCTCCTTCGCCTTCTCGGGCAGCCCCGGGACCGAGCTCTCGAAGATGAAGGCGTAGTACTCGTCCACCGACAGCTTCCTCCCGGGCTCCTTCTTCGACTCGAAGTACTTGCGGATCCCCATCGTTCCGTCGGGGTCGATCCGCCACGAGAGCTCGATCCAGAGCTCGTTCTCCTCCCACACCTCGCCCGGGTTCACCTCGCGCGTATCGGAGACCGCCTGGCCCAGCCGGGCCTTCGCCTCGCGGAGCACCGGCTGCCGGAAGCCGAGCCACTGGGAGTCGTGGGTCTCGTAGGAGTGGATGTCGTGGCGCTCGGAGCCCACGCCCACCGGGAGGATGTAGTCCGCGAAGCAGGCCGACTCGCTCCAGGTCGGGGTCAGGGCCACGTGCAGGCCGATCTTCGACTCGTCGGTGAGGGCCTCGATCCAGGAGAAGCCGTCGGGGTTCGTCCACACCGGGTTGTAGACCCGGCTGAAGTACACCTCCAGCTTCCCGCGGCCGTCCTTCAGGAGGTGCGGCAGCAGGAAGGACATCTCGTTCATGGCGAGCGGGAACTCCTGCGGCCACGTGAGCTCGTTCCACTGGCGGGGGTGCGGCGGCGAGTAGATGGGCCGGGGGACGAACTTGTTCCAGGCGTTCGGGAAGGTCCCGCCGGGAACGCCCACCGCCCCCAGGAGCGCGTTCAGCAGGAAGAGCGTACGCGAGACCTGCCAGCCGCCCAGGTTCCCGGCCGCCGCGCTGCGCCAGGTGTGGGTGCTGAGCCGCGGGCCCGCGGAGGCGACGAGTCCGGCCACCTCCTCGATCACCGCGGCGCTCACCCCGGACTCGCGCTCGGCGAAGGCGAACGTGTACTCGGCGTAGAGCTTCTCGAGCGTCCGCTCGAAGGCCTCGAACGTCGCCGGCTGCCCCTTTCGCTCCTCCTCCATGAACTCCTGCCAGTTCCACCAGCGCTTCACGAACTCCCGGTCGTAGAGGCGCTTCTGGATCAGGTGGTTGGCGATGGCGAGGAGGATCGCCGGCTCGCTCCCCGGCCAGGGCGCCAGCCAGTGGTCGGCGTGGGTCGCGGTGTTCGAGAGGCGCACGTCGAGGACGACGAGCTTTGCCCCGCTCTTCTTCCCCTCCATGACCCGCTGCGCGTGGGGGTTGAAGTAGTGCCCGGACTCGAGGTGCGAGCTGATGAGCAGGATGACGTCCGCGTTCGCGTGGTCGGGGCTCGGACGGTCGTAGCCCATCCACCACTGGTAGCCGGCGCGCCCCCCGGACGAGCAGATGTTGGTGTGCGAGTTGTGGCCGTCCACGTCCCAGGCGGCCAGGACGCGCTCGGTGTAGCCGTCCTCCCCGGGGCGGCCCACGTGGTACATCACGTCGTTGTTGCGCTTCTCGGCGATCGCCCTGCGGATGCGCGGCGCGATGTCGTCGAGGGCCGCGTCCCAGGAGACACGCTGCCAGCGGTTCTCGCCGCGCTTCCCGGCGCGCTTGAGGGGGAACAGGATCCGGTCGGGGTCGCCCACCTGGTTGAGCGTCGCCGGCCCCTTGGCGCAGGTCCTCCCGCGCGAGCCCGGGTGCTCGGGGTTGCCCTCGAACTTCTTCACCTCGAGCGTGTCGCGGTCCACGTAGGCGAGCAGGCCGCACGCGGACTCGCAGTTGAAGCAGGTGGTCGGGACGAGCATGGTGTGCCGCTCGACCCGCTGCGGCCAGGCGCGCGAGTCGAGCTCGACCCAGTCGTCCCACCGTTCCTTCGGCGGGTAGGCGGCGAGCTGGGTCCGGCTCGGCCCCGGGTAGAAGGTCTCGCCCCGTCCCTCGGTGGCGCTGCGTGCGGCGGAGACGCGATCGATCCTGGGGTTGGCCATCGCTGTCACTCCTCAGGCGAGAGGCACGGCCTGGCCTGCCTGCACGAACGCGTGCTCGTAGGCGAGAAGGCCGGCGAGGGCCAGGATCGCGACCCCGGAGCCGGGGGCCGCGAGGAAGGCCAGGACCGCGAGCGCCTGGAGCAGGACCCCCACCCGGAAGAAGAGGGCGTGCCGCCCGCTCGTCATCTCCCAGGCGGCGAGCCGCGCGTGGGCGGTCGCGTGCGTCATGGTCACCTCACCCGCGAGGAGCAGCAGGTGGAGGAGGGTCGCCCCCGCGGCGATCCACAGGAGGGCGGGGACCGCCTCGGGCTCGACGAACGCGGCGACCGGGGCGAGCGCCGACGCACCCGCGATGAAGGCCTGCAGGAGGAGGATCGGCGGCAGGAGCGGGCTCTGCCACAGGTCGCGGGCCTTGGCCTGGGCGAAGAGCCAGGCGGTGTAGGCCGCGGACAGCACGGCCAGCGGCACCCCCGCCCACAACAGGGCCCACGAAGGCGGGGGAACACCGAGCACGCTCTCGAGGGCGTGCAGCGCGAGCACGGTCCCGTAGCCGGAAAGGATCACCCCACCCCGGGCGAGCCAGCTCCTCCACTGCGGGCGGGTCAGCACCATGTAGAAGCGCTCGGGGCGCGAGAGGTCGGCGACGAGGAGCGCACCGGTCGCGACCAGGAAGGCACCGGCCACGACCGGAGCCGCCCAGGTCCAGAGCGGGCTCGCGGGCTCGAGGACGCCGGCCAGCACGAGGAGGGCGGGCACGAGCCAGGCCCCGGCCGCGATGCCCTTCGTCCACGTGTAGAGGCTCACCCGCCAGTCCCACGGCGCGCGGTGGGGCACGTCGTAGGCGAGGATTGCCGCGGCCGCGTTGTTCGGGGTCCGCGGATGGCCCGAGGTCACCTGGTGGGGCACGCTCCCCTGCTCGCTCCAGAGGAAGATCCCGCCCTTCGGGCGCCGTGCCGCGATGGGATCCAGGGTCGCCTGGTGCGCCCCCACGTAGAAGAGCTTCGGCTGGGTCTCCTTCTCCGGCCGGCGCACGGCCACCACGTCGCGACCCACCGTCTCGGACACGCGCGACGTGCCGTCGTTCAGGTCGCCGACGAGAAGGGCCTCGGTCGGGCAGACGACGACGCACGCGGGCTCGAGACCGACGTCGAGCCGCTGCGCGCAGAAGTTGCACTTCTCGGCGGACTGGTCCTCGGGGTTGATGAAGATGGCGTCGTAGGGGCAGGCGGCGATGCAGGCCTTGCAGCCGATGCAGACGCGCTTGTCGAAGTCCACGATGCCGTCCGGGCGCCGGTGCATCGCCGCGGTCGGGCAGGCGAAGACACAGGGCGGCTCGGCGCACTGGTTGCAGCGGGTGACCTGGAAGGCCCGGCGCGCCTGGGGGAAGCGCCCCACGTCCACGTACTTGACGTAGGTGCGGTGGACTCCCACGGGGACCTGGTTCTCCGACTTGCAGGCGGTGCTGCAGGCGTGGCAGCCGATGCAGCGGGTGTGATCGACGACCTTGGCCCAGCGGACCGGCGCGACCTGATGCAGGGTGAGCGTCTCCGCCATGGTGATCCTCCCCGGGGCCGGCTCGGTCTCTCCTATCTCCGCTCGAGCAGGTGGATGTAGAGCTCCTTGCCCCCCTCGTCCTTCTCCGTACGCTGCTCCTTGAGAAGGGCGTGCTTCGCGGTCTTCACCCAGCCCTGGAAGTCGGGAACCGAACCGGGGTCGGTGGCGGTCACCTCGAGCTGGTCGCCCGGGGCCATGGCGTCCATCTCCTTCTTCGCCTTCACGATGGGGATGGGGCACTTCGCTCCCCTCACGTCGAGCTTCTTGAGGGCCATCGCGGTCTCTCCTGGCCGAAGGGCGGCGCGCCCGGGGCCTGTGCTCCGGATTCTACGCCCCCGCCGACTTGCTCGCGGCGGCGGCGCACTGGTTCTTGCCGAGCTCCCACTCGGAGATCTTCTCCTCGGTGGCCGGAGCGCCCAGGTTCACCTTGATGATCTCCGCGTAGGCCTTCGGCGGGTCCTTCACCGCGCTGCGCACCGCCTCGACGAAAGCCTCCGCGGTGGCGATCCGCATCTCCGGGACCGACTGCCGGAGGTCGCCGAGTCGACCCCAGACGAGCCCCTCCGGCGAGATCTCGGAAGTACCCCCGTAGTGGGCGGGCAGCACGCGGGTTTCCCCGGGCAGGTCGGCCAGGCGCCGCCGGAGCGTGTCGAAGAGAGCGCGACCCCACAAGTCCACGTGACCGCCGAGGTCGGGGCGCCCCACGCTCGCGACGAAGAGCGTGTCGCCGGTGAGGAGGTAGGTGCCGTCCACGAGGAACGAGGTGGAGCCCGGGGTGTGGCCCGGGGTGCGGATCACGCGCATCTCGATCGAGACGCCCTTCTCGCCTCCGACGCGGACCCGCTGGCCGTCCGCAAGCGGCGTGACGGGCTGATCGAGCTCGAACCCCTCGCCCGCGGCCACGAAGTACGGGACGCCCCGCCGGCGCGCCAGCGCCGGCCCGCCGCTCACGTGGTCGGCGTGAACGTGCGTGTCGAGGACGCGGACGATCCGGGCCCCGCGCTCCACCGCGAAGCCCTCGTACCACTCGACGTGCCGGCTCGGGTCCACCACCACGGCCTCGCCCCCCGAGACGATCACGTAGGAGAGGCACGCCTTGCCGCGGCGGTTGACCTGCCACAGCTCGAAGCGGTCGGCCTCCCCGGGAGCGAGGGGGAACCTCACCGGCTCGAGGTACACGCCGTAGGCGATCATGCCTCCCTTGATGTTGGCGGAAGGGATGCCCGCCTCCTGGAGCATCCCCGCGACCATCTCCGAGGAGCCGCCCTGCGCGCAGAGCACCACCACGTCGCGGTCGCACGGCACCTTCGCGATCGAGGCATCGGCGTCCTCGATGAAGTCGAAATACGGGACGTGAACCGTCTCGACCGGCCGGCGGGCCTCGACCTTCCAGGAGTCGAACTCCTCCTCGTTGCGCACGTCGAGGAGGACGATCTTCTCGCCGCGGTCGAGGCGGGGCAGGAGCGAGCCCACCTCCACCGTGGGAACGGGGACTTCCGCGGCATCGTCGGGGATGTCGGCCATGTGGATCTCCGCCCTGGTCTCGGCGCGGGAGCCGTTCAGATGAAGAGAGTGACCCGCGAGCGGACGGCGTCGGCCATGTAGGTCGCGACGCCGCCGTACGTGAGCCCGTCCACGAGCTCGTCCTTGCTCACCCCCATCGCGTCCATCGACATCGTGCAGGCGATCATCTTCACGTCCATCTCGCGGGCGAGCGCCACCAGCTCCTCGAGGGTCGCGATGCCCTTGTCCCTCATCATCTTCCGCAGCATCACCGCACCCATGCCGAAGTAGTTCATCTTCGACGTGCCCAGCGCCTCCGAGCCCGAGGGCGTCATCATCGCGAACATCTTCTCCATCAGGCTCTTCGGCCCTCCGCCGGCGCCCTTCTTCTTGAGGACCGAGAGCCCCCAGAAGGTGAAGAACATCGAGGTCTCGAGGCCCGCGGCGGCGGCGCCGGTCGCGATGACGAAGCCGGCGAGCACCTTGTCGAGGTCCCCGCTGAAGACGACGATCGTGGCCGCGTCGTCCACGGTGCGCTCGCGGAGGACCGCGAGCTTCGCGTCCATCTCCTCGCGGAGGGCCTTCACCTGCCGCTCGACCTCGGCGGCGACCAGGCCCTGCATGTCGGGTGCGATGCCCGGTGCGTCGACGTTCATCGTCGCCTCCCTGCCTGAGAATCGGATCGGCTCAGTGAGGGCCTTCCTCGGGGCCTTCCCCGGGGGCTTCGCAACGGACCGGCTCTCGGGACGCCGACTCGGCCTTCCCGGGGGCCGGCTATCCCGGAGGCGCGGAGCGCCCCCGGGATGGACTACGTGTGCGCTCCGTCCTCGTGGCGCGCCGCCGCCGCGTCCGCCTCGAGGTCGAGCGGGGGTGCCTCGTCCTGGATCAGGTACTCGAACTCGTCGCGGAACTGCTGCAGGTGGATTCCGCACGTGGCCGCGAACTTGGCGAGCTCGTGCGGGTCCTCGAAGTCGTCGCGGCGCAGCCGGATCATGTAGCGCCGGGCGATCGCGTACCGCGTCGAGTGGGTGTCGACCAGGCGGATCTTGGCCTTGCCGGTCTTCGGGTCGAGCAGCTCGTGGAACGGGATCGGCACGAAGTGCCCGCCTTGCAGCGACACCATCGCCGCGTTGCCCCCCGACAGGAGGTACTTGGTCGCGCAGTACCCGAGGTCGCGCGTGTACTCCATGTCGTAGGGGATGGGATCGGCGCAGCGCAGCTCGTAGCCGATGTTCTTGGCCACGATCGTGGACTTGATGTTGAACTGCTTGAGACGCGCCTGCACCTGGGCCTTGAGGATCTCGCCGATGTTCACCTCGGCGATGCGCACGTTGCCGTGGGCGTCGCGCTCGACGTCGTCGAGCTGCGCGAGGTCTTCCGGCGGGATGTCGAGCACGAGGCCCTCGGCCAGGATCGCCACCCCGTCGCGCCGCCCGTAGGAGAGCCGCTTGAGGATCGAGCCGACCAGGGTGTCGACCAGCGACTTGAGGCGGATGCGGCCCTCGCCGAACTCCTCCGGGATCATCGTGAGCGTGGCGCCGGCGGCCTTGCCGATGCCGAGCGCGAGGTGGCCGGCCTTGCGTCCCATCGCGATCACGAAGTACCAGCGGGAGGTTGTCTTCGCGTCCACCATGAGGTTCTTGACGATGTCGACGCCGATGTGCCGGGCGGTCTGGAAGCCGAACGTGTCCACGTAGGCGGGCAGGTCGAGGTCGTTGTCGATGGTCTTCGGGACGTGGACGACCTGGATGCGGCCCTGGGCCTTCTCCTCGAGCTTCATCGCCGAGAACGCGGTGTCGTCGCCGCCGATCGTGATCAGCTGCGAGACGTTGAGGCGCAGGAGCGAGATGACGGTGTTCTCGAGATGCTCCGGGTTCTTGGTGGGGTTGGCCCGCGAGATTCCGATGTGCGACCCGCCCCGGAAGTGGATGCGGCTGACCTCGTCGATGGTCAGCGGGCGCACCCGGTCCACGTTGCCCTGCATGATCCACTCGAAGCCGTCGCGGATCCCCAGGACCTCGACTCCGTCGAGGACGCCGCGGATGGTGGCGGCGCCGATCACGCTGTTGATGCCGGGGGCAGGGCCGCCCCCCACGAGAATCGCCAGTCTCTTCTGATGGCTCACGGGGACACCTCGGAGAATCAAGGAACGTCAGAACCGAGCAAGTATAGCGCCCCGCCCGGACGGCGCACCCCGGCCGTTTGATCCATCCGGCGGGCCGCTCCGGGGTCGGGCCCTGCTATCCTCGTGGCGGATGTCCCACGGGCACGCTCACCACCACCACCACCCGCACGGCAGCCGACGAAAGCTGGCCCTCGTCCTCGGGATGACCTGCGCCTTCCTGGCGGTCGAGGTGGCGGCGGGCTTCCTCACCGGCAGCCTGGCCCTGCTGGCCGACGCCGGGCACATGCTGACGGACGTAGCCGGGCTGGTCCTCGCTCTCGCGGCCATGAAGCTGGCCGAGCGGCCCCCTTCGCCCCGAAGGACCTACGGCTACCACCGGGCGGAGATCCTCGCCGCGCTCACGAACGGCCTCGTCCTGCTCGCCGTGGCCGCCTACATCCTCGCGGAGGCGTGGGATCGCTTTCGCGACCCGCAACCCGTGGCGAGCATCCCCGTGCTGGCGGTCGCAGCGGTCGGCCTGGCGGTCAACCTCGCGGGCGCCTTCCTCCTCCACGCCGGCTCGCGCTCCAGCCTGAACGTGCGGGGTGCCTACAACGAGGTCCTGGCCGACGCCCTCTCGTCGGTCGGCGTCATCCTCGGGGCGGGGGTGATCCTGGCGACGGGCTGGCTCTGGGTGGACCCGCTCGTCGCGGTGGGCATCGCGCTCTTCGTCCTGCCCCGGACCTGGGCGCTGCTGCGGGAAGCCCTCCAGGTGCTCCTCGAGGGGACGCCCCGGGAGGTGGACCTCTCGGCTTTGCGGGCGGCCATGGAGGCGGTTCCGGGCGTCAAGACCGTGCACGACCTGCACGTGTGGACGCTGACCTCGGGCGTCCACGCCCTCTCCGCCCACGCCGTTCTGCAAGAGGGCGCGGCCCATGGGGCGGTCCTGGGCGCCCTGCGCCAGCGGGTCGTGGACGGCTTCCCGATCAGCCACGTCACGGTCCAGCTCGAGGAGCGCTGCTGCGGCGAGCATAGTCACGCGTAGCGCGCTCCTGTCCGGCGAGCGCGCTACGCGTTCTCGAAGGCCTCGCTGATCGCACCCTCGCCAAGCCCCAGTGGTGCGGGCATGGCGAGGGACCTCGAAGACCTCACGGAGGGCCCAAAGGCCCCGGGGGAGGCTTTCCTCAAGGCCCTGGAGATCCGTCGCAATGCCCGCTGGACTGGGGCATTGCGACGGTGCAGGGGGCATGCGACGGTGCTACATCTCGTACAGCTCGGGGTCGTGGGCGGGCGGGAGCATGCGGCGGAGGCGAGCGAGGTTCTTCTTGCCATCGCCGGGGTCCGCGCCCGCCCCCTCGCCGCCGAGGAGGCCGCCGAAGGGGTCCTCCTCGAAGACGTCTCCCATCTCCTCCTCGATCTTCTCGGGGTCCTCGCCCGACTCCATGCGCTTGAGGGCCTCGGCCATGCCGGCGCCGATCGGCATGCCGGTGGCCGAGAAGAGCTTCCTCATCAGGTGGGCGCCCTGCTTCGGGTCGTTCTCGTCGATCGAGTCCATGTCGCCCGCGAGCGCCTCCATCGCCTTCTCCAGGCGCGCCTCGTCGATGTCGGGCCCGGGGGGCGCCTCCGGCTTCGGCTCTTCCTTGCGACCCTTCGAGATGGCGAAGGCGGAAGCGCGCCGGGCGAGGTCCTCCCGGCCGCAGCGCGGGCAGGCCGGTGTCTTCTCCGTGTTCACCGCGCGCGAGAGAAAGCTCAGCACCCGGTGGCAGTGTTGGCAGTAGAACTCGTAGATGGGCATGGGTCGAGGATATTCTAGGGCAACCGGGGGGGCCTTGCCCCCCGCCCCCCCCGGTTGCCTTAGGATGCGTCCATGAAGCGCGTGGTGGTCGGGATCTCGGGAGCCTCCGGCTCGATCTACGGCGTCCGGCTGCTCGAGGAGCTGCGGAAGGACCGGGCGACCGAGGTGCACCTCGTGGTGAGCGCCTCCGGCAAGAGGACGCTCCTCGAGGAGACTCCCTACACGCTGCGCCAGGTCGAGGCGCTGGCTCACGTGGTCTACGAGGACCGCGACATCGGGGCGTCGATCGCCAGCGGCTCGTTCCGGACGGCGGCGATGGTCATCGCGCCGTGCTCGATCAAGACGCTCGCGGCGCTGGCGAGCTGCCACGCCGACACCCTGATCGCCAGGGCCGGCGACGTGACGCTCAAGGAGGGCCGGCCGCTCCTCGCCCTCGTCCGGGAGACGCCGCTGCACGTCGGGCACCTCCGCCAGATGCTGGCCTTCGCGGAGATGGGCGGGATCGTGTTCCCACCGGTGCCGGCGTTCTACCAGAAGCCCCGGTCCGTCGACGACCTCGTCGGTCACACGGTGGCCCGGGTGCTCGAGCGCCTGGGGCTCTCCCACGAGCCCGTGCCGGAGTGGACCGGTGGGGGCCGCACCCCTTCCGCCTGACGGCCGCGGCCAGTCCCCCCTCAGCGCCGCGGCCCCGCCTCGACCTCTTCGCAGGCGGCGTAGAACCCCGCCTCCCGGAGCGCATCGGCCACCAGGGCGGTCACCGCCCGCACCGACACGCGGTCCACGTCGGGGGCCACCTCCCGCGCTTCCGCCCGGAACGCGCCCATCCAGGCGGCCACCGCCGCCACCGCGTCCCGCGGAAGGCGTGGGCCGGCGTCCAGGTTGGCGGCCACGTGGGCGTCCCCCGAGACTTCGAAGAACACGAGCGACGGGTGCCGCCCCACCAGGTCCAGACGGGTCCGGACGAGCAACTCCCGCGTGGCCTTCGTGCCGAGGTGCGACCAGACCTGCTCGACGACGAAGTGGGCCGCCCACCCGAGGAGGCTGCCGTCGACACCCTCGTTCTCGACGGCGGCGCTCGTCAGGGGCTCGGCCGGCCGCGCCGGGTCGGGGCAGGGCGCGGGCGCGGGGCGCGGCTCGCCGGACGCCCGGGCCCCGGGACCCTCGAGGCGTCTCCAGAGGCGCGCGAGCTGGACCTGGGCCGCCGAGCGCACCTCGACGTGGTGGCTCCTCGCCGAGAGCCTCTCGAGATAGGTCACGTCCTCGCGGCGCGTCAGGTGCCGGACGAGGATCTGGCCGACGTGACGGTCGTCCTCGAAAGCGAAGAGCCGCGTGCGGTCCTTCACCCTCTTGGCGGCTTCCTGGCGGATGAAGAAGTGCCGGTGGCTCTCCACCACCTCCAGGAGCCGGTCGTCCTCGTTCTCGCGGGCGTCGAAGGTCTCGATGCGGTGCAGAAGCTCGTCGTCCGTGAGGGTGAGCCAGCTCTCGGGCGGGGCGTCCTCGTCCGGGGACTCGGACCACGGTTGCCGCTGCGATGGGTCGCTCACCGCCTCAGCCCCGACGGTACTCGATGTAGCGGGCGGTCTCGTCGGCGACCACGCGGCCGAACAGGGTCTCCACGATGTGCAGGGCGAGGTCCATGCCCGAGGCCACTCCGGCCGAGGTCATGACGCCATCGTCCACGAATCGCGCCTCGCGGTCCACGGTGACGTCCTTCGCGAGCGAGGCGAGCAGGCCGAACGAGCCCCGGTGCGTCGTGGCCCGACGCCCGTCGAGCAGGCCCGCCCGGGCCAGCAGGAGCGCCCCCGTGCAGACG
>Ga0316622_100002135_pt1 | contig 13514 bp, 15 predicted proteins | sample OWC_Aug_OW2_C1_D_FD_207646 | JGI IMG/M metagenome (GOLD analysis project Ga0316622, IMG submission 207646) | Wetland soil microbial communities from Old Woman Creek delta, Ohio, United States - OWC_Aug_OW2_C1_D5_C | ecosystem: Environmental > Terrestrial > Soil > Wetlands | place: USA: Ohio... | reverse complement strand
CCCTGCGTTGACTCGGGGAATCTCGCCGTCGTTCCACTTCCAGCCACAGACATCGAGGGTCTCCCGCGCGTCGTGAACGCGGTCGTGGATATGGGGGCCTACGAGTACCAAGGCACGTTGCCCCCCCCTGGGTCCGACCTGTTCGGTCTGCTCAACGAGTTCCACTACTACAAGGCGGAAGAACGGGTGACTACGATTTTTGAACTAGTGAACGGTGGAACGAGCGCGAGGGCATTCACTGCGGCGTGCTACATCTCCTCTACCGCTGCGAAGCTTGGCACGCTTGTAGACAGTGTGCGGCTCAAGCGCGGATTGGCCTCGGCTGCTTCCAAGGCCGTCACGTGCGCCTTTTCCTCTGCGGAATCGCTCTCGGGTAAATATCTGCAACTGGTGATCGACCCCGATAACAGCGTCTGGGAAAGTGATGAGACTAACAATCGCGTGATCCTGCGGATTCCGTAAGGAGTGAGCGGCGGAGTCATCGTCGAGAGTCTTGCGACGCGGGAGATCAGCAGATATCTGGTGTCACCGAGCCCCGAACCGTCCACCGTCGCGCTCCTGGGCATCGGTATCGTCGGACTGATCGGCTACGGATGGCGCAGGATCAAATAGGCCGGCGTGACAACAAGAGGTGATCCGGTCTGCTTACTTCTCCAGGGACTGCCGTTGGCCTCAGAACGAGCATTGGCGCGACAGCCGTGATGGCTGCATTCGGGTTCGTTTTATGCGGGGGGATTTGAGCCTCGCGGGAGAGAGCCGCACGACGATCTCTATTCGAGGGACACAGCATGTCGCCACCCTTGAATCAACTGCTCACGATCATCAAACGGGACATGGCACATGGCCGATGGCAGCAACTTCATGGCCACGGAGTTCGTGGCCACTCGGACAGTAACGCAAACGACCAGAAAGGGGAAATTGCGATGAGACGCACGCACCTTGTATCGATGGTTCTCACGATCTTTGCATTGACCGTGGCAGCAATGGGATATGGTCAAGTCAGAGAGGGGGTAGGCAGCGGGGAGGCAACTCCTCGCCTGATCAAGTTCAATGGAGCAGCGAAGGACGGTGCGGGAGTGCCTCGGGTCGGAAGTGTGGGAGTGACTTTTTCGCTTTATGCAGCCCAGGAAGGTGAGGAACCGTTATGGCGGGAGAGCCAGGTAGTCGACGCCGATATCGAGGGACGCTATACGGCATACCTGGGGGCTTCGGAGAAGGAAGGCGTTCCGCTCGAGCTTTTCAGTACAGGTCGGGCTCAGTGGCTCGGCGTTCAGGTGCAGGGCGAGAAAGAGGAGCCGCGTGTTCTCCTGGTGGCGGTTCCTTATGCCTTGAAGGCAGCAGACGCAGACACCATGGGGGGCAGGCCGCTGTCGTCTTTTGTCCTGTATGAGGACCTGAAGACGCTGCAAGAGACAGATGCCGCTCGCGTGGACAAAGTCGAGGGAGCGGGGATTTCCAACGCAAAGAACCAAGAGGCTGCGACAAGAAAAAGCTTGGGAACCTACCTGCTTGAGAAGCTGAGCACCTCAGGCAGCAACCGCAACTACTTCACGACCGGCATAACGCCGGTGTTTCAGATTGACGGCAGCGGCACCACCAATCACATCGCCAAATTCGTAGATGGCAACAATATCGGCGATTCGGGAATGACCGATGTCAACGGCAACATCGGCGTCGGCACTGCCACCCCGGACAAGCGGTTCCAGATAGCGTCGACCCCTACGCTAAACGCAGAGCTTCACATCGGAGGCACGGGGGACGAGACGAAAGACATTTTTGCGGGGATGGGGGTTAACCTCGACACGGGACCGGCGTTCAACTACGGCTATTCCGGGCACTCGTTCGGCCGCAGCTCTGGATTCTTCAACGTGCGGCCGGATGCAAGTGCCGCACCACCCAATCCATCATTGCGATTTATGACCGTCAACCAGCAGCGCATGATTATCACGAATACGGGCGATGTCGGCATTGGAACGATGAGTCCGACGTCGAAGCTGACCGTGGCAGGCACTATCGAGAGCACAGCCGTCCACGCCGGGCCTGGGATGACCGGCACACCCTTGGCTTATGGTTTTTTCAGCAGCGCCGGCGTCAAGTCGACAGGTAGTGACAACATCAGTTGCATATGGAGCGGTGGCTCGAGCTGGTACGATTGCACTGTAGTCGGGGAAGACTACTTTTACTCGGACTACATAACCACGGTGACTCCTGCCAGCGGACCCTTATTTGCCGGCACCAGCAGCATTGGCGGCCATCTGGTCGTCCGATTCTTTGACTTGTCTGGCGCGCCGGTACAGGCATCGAGTGGATTCGCAGTGGTGATCTACAAACATTAGCGGAATCGGTTCAGCTCAATTGCGCAACCGGGTCCATGACTCAGCGCACAGATATTTCGCGTCGTATAATACAGTGACAGCGACATAGCGGTAGTGTCAGCCGATGGACGCGGTTGAACGACCGGCTCCGTAAACTCGCTAATCTTGACGCGTGTGGGGGCCAAAAATGGACAACGGGATTAGCCTCATCTTGAGGCAATCCCGTTGTGCCACGAACTCCATCGTTTCAAAACTGCGGTATCGCCGAGCGTCGCCGAGTTCGGCGTTTAGCCACGCCCCTTCTTCCGCAAAAGAGCCATACCCACAAGTCCAAAGCCAAAGAGTATCAGAGTGCTTGGCTCTGGTACGGCGGTTACCTGAGCATCGAAGCTGGTTGTCTGAAGGCCAGTGTGCACAATATCAGCCATGATCGTCATCGAGTACGTATCCAACACTGCGGGTGGCGCATACGCTTGAGATAAACTATATGCTCCGGGTCCGAAATAGGTCGAGTGATCTGGTGGTGCGTAGGCTTGAAAGCTGTCATATCCAAAGAGCTCGTTTGAATCGGAGACAGCGAAGCCAAATCTGATCTGGCCCTGAGTCGTTCCACCCACCTGAAAAGTAAGAGCCCCAGGAATGGGTGACCTAAAATCAGTTTGCGTTAACGCTACGTAAAGCTCGCCGCCGTCGTTTCCCAAAGTAGCGGTAGTAGAGTCTACACTGTTCAGATCCAAATATGGGACTGCAGGCGAGCCCTGCAGCGGGTAGCTGAGCCCCGTAGTGACATTCATCGACCAATGCCCAACTGATCCCACAAACGTTACAGCCCCTACCGCCGGGTTTACGTCATAAAGACCCCCATCGTTGATAACAAGGGCGGGAATGCCATCATTGGGATCATCTAAGAGGAGAGATGTGGCATGCGCGTCTGTCTGCGCGAGGAAAGCAATGGCCGTAACTGCCGCGAGGACGATCCAGCACCTGTTGGTTCTCATCTCGTTTTCCTCAAATCTGCCTTCTCACCAGTGAAGATAAGCCTGTATCCCATCGGGGTAAGACAGATCCTATAGACACAATTACTTAAAGAGGCAACTCGTCATCAAAGCCGGTGGTCCGAGACCCGAGCTCATATACAGTCAGTGGGGGGCAACCAGTATGCAAGCAACAAGCGTGCCATCCCGTCCAAGCCGTCGGGTCCTATACCACTCTTTCTTTGTACTCCTCTGCAGATAGCGTGTAAGTTCAATATTGCTCACAAAGGTGTTCAATTTTGAACGGCATTCATCCAGGCTACCGGCAACACCCTGTTCGTGAGCGTGTCTTAAATGAAACCGAATCCGGCGATCAAAGCGACCGTTAAATCAAGCTTCGACTCTTGCTCTTGCATGCATAGGTTGATGTCGCTGTTCTTCGTCGCAACGTCATGCTCGCTGAGAGCTTTGGCTTCCTGGACGCGGGGCGACAGGCTTTTACAGCACACTGGAAGGAGGGCAACACAATGCCCGGCTACGCTGGACCGATTGACAAACAGACGCTGAACGTACGCGTCCGGCGAACACGCGTAGAGCAGTAGACTCCCAGACGTCGGTGTGCGAAGTAGGCGCGACGCGTTTCAGCAGACCGGGCTCGGTCGCGCCAGTTTCCATTTGTCGGGGAGCAAGTCGTCCAGGCTGTTTTGGGGATGTGTGCTGATGCGCTGGAAGATATCACGCAGGTACTCGAACGGATCGACGCCCAAGCTCCCCAGGGAATAATCACCGGGCTTGGGCGCGGATGTGGCAGAATTACGAAGGTCTTCCGTCCGTTTCCTTTTCGTCACAGTCATCCTCGTCGCTGTAGTACTCGGTTCTTCCAGTGCCATCGCTCCAATAATCGACCCTGTAAGGTTTCTCCGGCAGAGGCATTCCGGGTATCTTGGGGTGTCCGTTTCCATCAGACGCGACAAAGTGGACTCTGATAACTTCCTGCTTCTTCTCCTTGAGCATGGCTCTTGCGGCGGCTCGTGACTTCACGCTACCCAGGGCGTAGTCTCCAGGCTTGGGCGCTGAATCTGTTGCGGGATCGGGAAGGTCCTTCCGACGCTTCCCTTTGTTACCGCGCCAGTTAGTCATTTCCCCCGTCCTCCTGACTGTCTGAGGGTGTAGCGCCCACGATGCTCGTGAACCACTCAGGCAAGGTCCCGTCCCGTGCGTATGCCTCCAACTCCTGGGCGCTCATCCTCGAGAACAGGTCATTCAGGTTGACCTGCTCTGTACGGTCTACCCACTGGCCTGCACTGTTGATCTTTGCGTATGCCTGGATTGCGGACACCACGGCGGCTGCGTTGACTGTGACCCCGTCTGCCTGTTCGATGATGCGCTCCAGAGCGGCCCGGAGATTCCTGGCTCGGCGTTCGTGCAAGTTGAATGCTGCCGCATGGCGATACAACGAATCCCGCGACAGCCCATACTGCTTGGCGAGCTCCGACGTATTGGCCCAGGCGCACCACTCGGCTTCGATCTGTTCACGCTCGGGGTGGGCGCAGACCTTGCAGCCAGCCTCGTGGCGGCCCTGATTTACCTGCTTGTCTTTCACTGCCATCTCGCCTCCTTACTTGGAATGCGCTGTCCGCTTCCAGGCTTCGATGCGTTCACGCGACACCGTTCGCCTCACTGTAACGGCCCAGGTTGAACGATCTCGGCAAGGCCCTTACCCTCTCCTCCTCCCTCCCCAGCCCATGCTTGCTGGTACAATAGACTCACTGGTGGTCGCATATGACCCTCATGCTGACCGGACCGCAACCGATCCACGACAATCCTGATTTCTTCGACGCAATCGCCAACATCTATGCCGCCGTCCGTGACCGTATCGAGGAGGTGATCGGGCGTGGCAATTTCAAATGGTTGCTCCTCATTCTTCTCGTCCTGTTCGCTCTCTGGTACGTGAGGCGGCAGCGTCTGTCCTCGCTCTGATCGAATCCAGTAACCGGCCGCTTCAAGGATGCGGATGGCTCGATGCTCGTTCCTGCTGCCCTTGCGCTTGGCGTTCATGCTGGAGGGTGGCACGTCATGCAAACAAGCGCGAGGTTGGGTCCGCGCCTCGCCTTCCACACATCCTTGCAGACTGGGCACCTCGATCCTCTCAGCCTCTGCCACCCATCAGGAACACGCGGAGGCGACGTATCTTCCTCCTGACCCACATCAATAGCCCTGTCGTGTTCCTGCCAGGCCTTCATCTCTAGATCACCTGCTGCCTCCTGCGTTGGTATCCCGGCGCCCAATGCGACAGCGGCTGTTGTCGCTAACCTCTCACTTTTCGCGTCTCGATCCGCTAGGACCGCTAGAACCGTTGGGGCACAAGGCTTTGAGGCTATTTCTCGATCCGCTAGGCGGGTGTTTCCTAGCACTTCTTTTTCGGGGCTTAAGTCGTTGATTCTATTGAATCCTAGCGGTCCTAGCGGATCGACGGGGGATTTTGACGGGTTTTCCGTGAATGTGTATCGACTCCAGGCATCTGCGAAGGATTCGCGGCGGTAGCCTCGCTGATTCTTCCCGTCTCCCCAGACCTGTTCCGGCTTAATTTCAAATGCCCGAAGTTGAGACGCAAGTTGCCTGGGTGAGATCGGCTTTCCGCTGTACCATTCCGGCCAGGGCCGCTCTTCTTTTTCAGCCAAGTGCGTGCAGAGCCGACCAGAAGGGATTGCATCCAATCCCGTTTCGTCGAACACCGCCGAGATGTCTCTAAGTAGCAGCTCGCCGACTGAGGTTGTGGGATCATCCATCGCGGCGTCCGAGAGCCCGAGCGCAGCTGCTCTCGCCTTCTTGGGCCACTCACCCCCGATACAGTCAGCAATCGCCAGGAGGGGCTCCCAACAATCCTGCTCGCGGTCGTTCAATTCCTCGGGTAGGTTTGGGCAGGCGTCGTGCAGGGTACTCCGGTGGTCTGTCGCCCACCTCAGGAGTTTGCGCCTGAAAATCAGAGTCTCGTGCGGCGCCTTCTTGACGCGAAATCGAGCGACTCTCTCACCCGGTGATTTTCTTTGCATCCGAATCTTGATGGAGCGATCCGCCACGGTTGCCCAACGGCCCTCAAACGATCCAATGCCGGCGATGGCTTTGGGGCTGAACGCATCGAACACCATCGGCTCGAAGTTGTCTCCAACCGTCCGTAATACCTTGGCGCCGCGCCTGGCTCCGTCATTCAGCAATCCACGCATGTCCTCATGCTCGCGGAGAAATGCATCCGCCTCGTCAAGGAGGATGGTGGGGTGATATTTTTCGATTGTCCTGAATATACCCGACACGGTTGCGTCCGACATTTTCAGGGGCTTGTGAGCAAGGCACTCAAGCACCTCAAGCACTCTGCTCTTGCCTGACCGCTTAACTGCCGAGTTGATGAGCAGGTAAGGGGTCACGTCGGCAGCGTCAAGCAAGTAGGTGTGCATGACCCAGAGCGCCAGTGTCTCCGCAATATGGTTGGGCAGGACCGCATACTTGCGGAAGAGCCCCACGATTTCATCAAGTAGCGCGGCCCCGTCTATAGGACTCTCCCAGGGGATCGTTTCCGCAAACAGCGGGACGGCGCCCTGTGTGGGATTCTGTGTGCTGTTCCCGTTGCGAGATACATCAAATACGGCATTGACCATACCTGCGGCGGATTTGACACCAACTGACCCGAGTTTCTTGATGACTTCCTCGCGCACGTTTGTCAGGAGTATCCGATCCGCTGCCTTGGTTCTGACGGCCAGCACCCGCAACGCCTTCATTCGATCTTCCGCCGACGATTGCGCGGTAAGGTTTGAGATGCCGGATTCACGGAGGATTTGCCCGATTGATTCGGTAGACAGTTCATCAAGCCCCGCCGTTTCGACGGCCTCGATCAGTGCATCGTCACGGCCCATAGCATCCTCGGAATTGGCTGTATACCCGCAGCAGCTCCGCATCGTCGTGTTCGTCGGCTAGGTCTACAGCATCGGCAATGTGTTCGTCGCGGTCGTAGCCCTTGAAGGTCGCCGCGAGCAGTTGCCATCCCGCCTCGTCATCTCGGTCCGCCTCCAGCCGCTCGACCGCACAAACCTCAAGCTCATGCCGAGCTGCCAGCAAATCGCGTGACTGCCGCCCAATCCTGCGTTTCCATGCACGGAGGTTCTCGCGGATCATCTGCGCCCTGGCGCGAAGTGGATTCAGTTTCGGCGGCTGTCCCGGCTCAAGCCCACACCACCGCAACGCGTCCTTGAAGTCGAGCCTAAGAGCCTGCTGAATGAAATCCAGCTTGTCACCGCCTGCGTGGCACACGAAGCAATGAAAGACGCCTTTCCCTTCGTCTACCGAGAGCGAGTAGAGAGATTCGCCGCCGTGGATTGGACATCGGGCGCGGTTGCGTCGGGGTTCAGGTTCCCCGATGCGTCGAAATATTTCCGGCCAGCGTGGAAGCAAGTGTTGCTCAAGCACTCCGCGCCTCCGCCCTGGTTTTCAACCACGCCACGACCTCGGCCTCGCACCAGCCCACGCACCGGGCGGTCAATTGCACTTTCTTGGGGAATTCATTGCGCCTTTCGAGCCTCCAGCGTGTGATCCTGGACAACCCTGTTAACGCCTTTACATCGCGTTCACGAAGCATCTTCACTGTTCCGCTCCTTTCAAATGAGTACACCTCGAACATACGAGGCCATTCTTTGGTTTTAAAGGGAGTAGATTGCGGGTCGCTGCGGTACGCTTCGTTACGCTGCGGATTATTTCGGGTTTTCTGGAGGGAGGTACCTTCTAAGAGACTCCGTTGTTACTTTCTTATTGCTGCCCCCACCTATGGTGACTAGAACGCCATCCTTGGTGAGTTTCTGCCGCTGACGTGCCGTGATGCCAAGATATGTTTCCCCGGTCTTGAAACTTACCGCTTCCTTTCCCTCGAGGAGGCCAATATTGCCTTTTCGTGGCTCTGCCCCTCGGAGCTGTCGTGACTTAGGATCGAGTTCCGGCGTCCGTCGAGCCTTCGCCCGAGAAACGAATGCCCGCTCTCTATCTGCGTCATCAGGACCGGTGGAATCCCCGGAGCCCTTGGCTGCCTGGAACTTCGCAAGTTTTAACAGTCCGTCGTGGTACTTCTGCCAGAGCCGTGATTTTTCGTATTCCCGCTCACCTATCCGGTCGGTGTTAACTCCAGTTTCGTAGCCCGCCTCGATGGTGAGAACGCGGAGGAACTCCCGACATCGTTTATCAATGAGGTCAATCGGCCAACAGTCTCTACCGCTGAGCTTGCCGAGTTTGCAGGCTTCCTCCGAAAAGATAAGAAACACGCGCATGACATATTCCAGCAGCAGGGCATCCACCTCTGCTTTCCAACGCACACCTTTTCTGCGCTCGTCAAAATCTCTTCGTGCGAGTATCTTCTCGCCCTCAACTCGCGCTCTCGCGTGAACAGGAAACTCTCTTGGGTAGTCCATCTCCACCTTCCCGTGGATTCCCGAATTGAGGAAGCCGGAAGGCGGGTCGGGAAGAACCCGCTTTTCGCGTGGCCTACGCTATCCGGCCTGATTCAGTCCGATTCTACGACCGCTGGGAAACATCCGTGCCAAGCTCACGTGGCCGTCCAGGACAAGCCAATTCGCTCTGGCCTTGGTCCTATGCCTCATCCAACTTCACGAGCTCCAGTCCGCTCACGATACGCGCCAGCCTTGCGCCCCAGGCGTTTAGCGCCTCCCGCTTTTCTTTCAGGTAGTCGTACTTGTTGTACACGCGGTCGGTAATTCCAGTCGGCTTGTGATTCGTGATGCGGTCAATGAGGTGTCCTGGAACCAGCATTTCACCAAGCTTGGTTGAACAGGTCCGGCGCAGGTCATGCGGAGCAAATCCGGGAATGCCTAGCTTTATGGAAATACGCTGTGCTTCCTGGTCGATTGCGTAGACGGTCATGGGCTTGGTCTTTCCGATATGCCGGCACGGGAACACAAAGGCACTCGACCCTGCTGCGTCGCCTCTTGCTTCGCGCTTCTGCCGCTGGGATTCCACAGCTTCACGCTGTCTCTCAATGACCCGCATGGCTTGGCTGCTCAGTGATACCAGGTTAGTCAACCCGTTCTTTACGCGAGTGCCTTGAAGCGTCCAAAGGGCATCACTCAGATTCAGTTCTTCCCAGGGCAGGCCGACTACTTCACCGGGCCTTTGTCCGGTCAGGAGGATCAATTGAAGGGCTCGCTTCGGCGCAGTAGAATCCTCCTCCAATTCCTTCCACACTGACTTGATTTCATCGTCTGTGAGGCTCCGTTCTTTCGGCTTCTCTCTTCCCCCGGGGCTAGATATGCCCGATGCAGGGTTGCCTTCCATGTCAACGATTTCTTCCTGGATGCCCCAGTTCAAAATCTTTCGCAGGCACGAATGAGCACGGTTCGCCTTGACGCGGGTCTTTACACCGATCCCGCGCAGGAACGCCCGAACATGCGCCCGAGTGATCTCCTTCACGTTCAGGCTCCCAAATTCAGGCGACAGAATCTTGTTGATGATTCGTTCATCCTCTCGCCAGCTGCGTTTGTTGGCCTTGGCGTACTCTTCAAGGTATTGATGCGCCAGCTGCCCGAAAGTCTTTGCTTCAAGCCTCTCGCGCCTCTTGGCGACCTCTTCAGCCTTCTTGTGCTGGGCGGGGTCCTTGCCTTCACTCACGTCCGAAAGCGCCTTCCTGGCCCTCTTACGCGCCTCTTCAAGGCAAACCTCAGGATATCGCCCGAACTTGAACCGGCGCCTCAGTCCTGCGAAGCGATACATGACGAACCAGGTCTTCTTGCCCTTCGGTGAAACCCGGATGCCAAAGCCGGGCGTCTTTTCGTCCCACCACTCTAGGAGGTCTTTTCCTGGCTTCAGGCTGGCAATCTTACGGTCGGTCAGATTTGCGGTCGGCATGGGATTCCCTCACCGGTTCCAAAATTTGGTTCCAATTTGGTTCCAATCAAACTTAACTTCAGGAAACAATAGCGAGTTAACGATGAGAAACATAGTGAGGCTATTAGAACACAGTATTTATGCGGTTTGCAAGCTGATTGTGCGGATTTGGTGATAGGGAATTAGCTTTTCGGGATGTTTCAGAAATGGTCAGAAAGATGCTTGTTTGTGTGACTCTTAATCAGTAGGTTCCAGGTTCGATTCCTGGACGGCTCACCAAATCCTTTCAATAACTTACAGCGACGATATCCCTGCTGAAATCGCCTTGGTGGCAGTGTTTGGTGGCAGTTTTGTCTATTTTCAGCCATTTTCCGCCTCACTTGGCCACTGCATCGGACTGGCTCTTAACGTCGACTTCCTGGGCGTCCAGACGGTCCACGAATCTCAGCTTTTCCTCGGGAATGTACTTCGCGTAGTACTGGAGTGTCGTGGTGGGCTTGGAGTGTCCCAACAGCGCCGCGACATGAGTGATCGGCGCCCCCGTCTTCAAGAGCAGGGACGCAAACGTGTGCCGCAGGCAGTAAGGCGGGATGTTTGGAATCTTCGCCTTCGCACGCATCCGATGGAAGGCATCCACGGCATTGTTCCAGTCGATGTAGGTTCCGGCCGCGCTCGGGAATAGCATTTCCGGCATCGGCGTGCCCTTGGCAAACGCCTTCTCTCGCAGCTCGGCAAGATGGGTCCGCAGGACGGCGCACAGGTCGGCCGAGAGGTCCACGGTTCTCGGAGCGCCGGTCTTCGTGTAGGGTCGGACCCGGCCGGAGGTGAACACCTTCTCAACTCGGACGGTGCGCTTCTGGAGGTCCAGGTCATGCGGTATCAACGCAATCGCTTCGGACGGCCTGAGGCCCGTCTTCCCAAGCAGGGTGAAGAACACTCCAAAGTGACGCTCGATCAATTCTCCCCTCTCGTTTCGTGCCAGAGCCACGTCAAGCAATGCCTGGAGTTGCCTTGCGTCCAAGGCGCGGATGGACTCCTCGAACTCGGCGCGGTTCTTCTTGTCGGCGGTCTTTCGCTTGCGGCCGGAGAGCGCGATCGCGGGATTCGTGCTGATCACTTCGTCACTCACAGCGTCGGTAAGCAGGGAAGAGAGCGCCGCCCGTATGAGCCGCACGGTGGACTTGGAGTAGCCATCCTGACGCTTTGAAACGAGCAGTGCCTTGACATGACGAAGTCGAATGTCCTTCAGGCGCAGATCACCGAGTCTCCGGCCACCTTCCAGCTTGAACGGCTCGACGTGGGCTTTCAGCAGTTGGCGGTAGTTCTCGAGGGTGCGCGGCTCGATGTTCTCTGTAGTCGCTTCAAGCCAATAATCGGCGTACTGGGTTGTCCTCCGGCACCATCCCCGAACCCTCCACCCTCGCGCTCCTGGGCATCGGGATCGTCGGACTGATCGGCTACGGCTGGCGCAAGGGCGGGCACGATCGGTGACGCTCTCAATTCCGGCCCGCCGCTCCTGTCAGTTCCCCACGGACCAGAGATACGCCAGCACGAAAGATGCCAAGGACGCCGCAGGCGCCATGCCACACAGAATCCATATCCGCAAAAAGCGACGGTGCCGTAACTGGTGTTCGGCGTATTTGCGCTGCATGCGTTCGTGAAATAAGGTGATGTCCATAGTGGCCTCACCGTAACTCCAACCTGACACAGTTATTTGTGTCGCAGATCACATATCCAGGCGCCGACGAGGCTGGACGGCAGGTGCGTGGCAGGGCTTCAGTGGCATGGAAGGACGGTGCTGGCTGAGGCGGAGGACTTCGTGCAGGCATACCACCGGCTATGGAGGCATTCGATCAGGCAATTTCTGTGACAACATCCCCGCATAGTGCCGGGGATAGAGAGGGCCGCCCCGAAGAGCGGCTCTTATGTTGCCTGCTGAGATTGATCAGGGAACGGCCAGAAACGTCCCGTCGCCGCACCCTCGGCCTATCCTGTAACCGTCCGATGTTAACGCCCTTTGCGGGGCGGCGCGAGAATCCGGCCTTGGCAAACGCCTACGTTGGAGACCGGATCCAAGGTAACATTCCAGTTCGCCTGCAGTCCCTCGACACTTCCCTCGGTGCCATGCGCCACAGCGTGTATGACGGACTGCACGGTGTTGTCCGCATTGACCGTCCGGGTGCCCGTCCACACTCCTTCCCAGATTCCTTCCGTCGGGGTCCCTTCCATGACGACAATGCGGAGAGTACCCCACATTTCCCCAGATCCGGGGCCAATCTCTCCTTTCCAGCCGTCGAAATTGCCGTTCATGGTGACTTCCTCCGCTCCGGTAAGCCGGGGGTCGTCGGTTACGAGGATGTATGGAAAGACCGCACCTCGGATATGAACCCTGCTTTCTGCCGGTGTGCATGGCGAGGGGAACACCGCGCCAGTGGGCTCGCCCCCAGGGCATTTAATTATCGTCGTGGAGAAGTCCGGATAGCCACCAGCCGCCTCGGTCCCAGTAAACTCAGTGAAGACCGCCTGACCTAGCGTGTAACCCGCCAGCGGCAAGGCAACCGCAAACAGAATCAGTGTTATTCGCAATCTCATGATCGTCCTCCTTTGCGCGCTGTAGCCAGGATTTCCATTTTCGCTTCCTGGTCACCAGCGATTGACTAAGCGTCGATAGATGTATGTGAGACATGCTCACTGATGAGCCATTGGCTTCCTGTTTGTTTCAAGGTTGACAACGCAAGTGCCATGAACTGGAGCGGCCGCAAGTATTGGGTGAGGGGATACCTAGCAGATCCGCCCTAACACGTTTCTCTACTAACGCGGCTGACGCGAGGGGATCGTTCGCTTGAACAAGGTGCCGTCAGTACGTGATCTTGTGCTGGAGCCTTGTCACCCGCGTATGCGGGGATTGTCGACCTGTTCAGACGGGGATGTCAACGAGAAAGCGATGTCTGCCGATGAGGTAATTGCTTGGGTAAGTCGGGCGAAAGCTACTCGAGTTGCCCAGGGGTGGCACTCTCAGTGTCGCGAGGGGATCTGGGAGTGCCATTTTCTTTAATTCGGGGCCGTAACCCCAGAATCCAGCCAAGGCGAGGTCAGATCCCCAAGGGAGCAGACCCTGGACCGGGGCCGCGATCTCACTTAAGCACCTGCGAATTAGAGTAGGGCGGTGACAGAACGTGGTCACGATCTGCGTGCGCCGACCGATTGTCGCAGACGGCAAAAGGGCCGCCCCGAAGAGCGGCCCCACCAATGAAGCAGATTCATCCCTTGACGCTTCACTTCAGCGCGTTGCACAGCGCAGCAAAGTCCTTTTCCCAGAATTGGGCTGGTCCTGCTTTGAACAGCAACT
>Ga0316622_100002133_pt1 | contig 13517 bp, 16 predicted proteins | sample OWC_Aug_OW2_C1_D_FD_207646 | JGI IMG/M metagenome (GOLD analysis project Ga0316622, IMG submission 207646) | Wetland soil microbial communities from Old Woman Creek delta, Ohio, United States - OWC_Aug_OW2_C1_D5_C | ecosystem: Environmental > Terrestrial > Soil > Wetlands | place: USA: Ohio... | reverse complement strand
TGGCTCAGCGTCCACGCGAGCGCCGGGGTCGGCTCGACCTCGAGCCGGACCTTGCGGCCGTCGATCTCGACGGTTCTCCGATCCGAGGCTCGAGAGCCCCGTGCAGCACCGGCTCTCTCAGCTCGCAGCGCGCGTCGTCGATCCGCAGGAGCGCCGTCACCGGGGTCCTGGCGTTCGGCCCGAGGTTGTCGTTCGTTCCCTGGGCTGGATCGGTTGCGATCGCCCTGGCTGCGAGCGGCGCACCGATCCCCGGTCGCCGGTGTCGTGCCCGGAGACCCTTCACCCTGAGCTCGGCCGCAGGCACGAAATCGACCAGCTCGCGGCCGGCCCAACGCAGCGTGTCCGGCTCGAGGTGCATCGCGATCTCGTGCCCGAAGGGCTGAGGTAGAGACCGGAGCGCAGGTCCACGACCGAGTCGTCAGCGGACGAGAGGCCCCGGGTAAGTGCGCGGTTGTAGAGGTCGGAGGCGATGCGAAGGCGGGGGTCGAACTCGTCCGGCCGCTCCTCGTCTTCACCGGGGAACAGGAACGCCCAGGCACAGACCGCCGATTCGAGATAGTAGCTCTTCTTCCGCGTGCGGTCGGCGTGCCGGGACGACAGCTCCGCGAGCGCGACCAGGGTATTGTGCCGACCCTGGCCCTGGACGACCAGCTGGTGCAGCGCCTCGAGGGCGCCCTCGGGATCCGTCTGGAAGCGCTCGCTCACGTTGCGTGGGTGGAGCACGTTCTGACTGAAGGCACTCGGACTGGTGGAATTCAGGGCACTCCGCGTGAGCTCCTGGGTGACGATGCGCGGTGATACCCGGCTGACCCCCACCGGTGGTCGACAGGCGAGCAGAAGGAGCGTGGCGCCGACGGCGAAGACCGCCCGCATCAGGCTGCCGCCGTGCCCGACGACCCGGTGGAGCACTCCGAAGTCTGTTCGCATCCATTCCCTGCGCGTGCTGGTCGGCGTCAGGTCCCACATTGCATGCACGCAGGCACGACGCGCGAGCGGGATATTCCGCGTGAATGCCGGGGCTGGCGTCTGGCACATCGGACGTTGCTCCCGACGCCTGCCGTCGAATAGAAGACCGGCATGAACCGACGCCGGAGCACACTCATCATCGGGGTCGTCATCTGCCTGGCCGCGTGGCTGGCCTGGAAGGTGCTCGTCACCAAGAGCAAGCTCCCCGCGCCGGCGCCGGTCGTGCAGGGGCAACGCGAGGGTTAGGCCACGCCGCGGCGGAACGCGCATCGCGTTTCGGATGATTTCGCAGCTATCGGGCGGGGACCACCTCGGCCGCGACGAGGTCTGCGAGCGACGACATCACCTGAGACTGGACCTCAGGCGTATCGAGGTTGCCGAGGTGGCCACCCGTCGGGAAGACGAGCACGTGCTCGGGCTCGACCAGTGTCGTCAGCCAGGCGACGTCGTCGTCGCTGGTCAGGAAGTCGTTGCGGTTGGCGAACACCCGCAGCTTCGGATTGCCGCGCAACGGCTTGGCGATGGAGTGCAGGTCGGTCGCCGTGATCATCTCCTCGGCCGAAGCGACCGTGTGCAGCCGGTCGCGATGGTAGGGCAGCACGAAGCCGTAGAGGTACATGAGGAAGGAGTAGTCTCCGATCTCCTCGTACGGGGGGCGGCGGCGCAGCGCGCGCCGTTCGGTGAGGAGCACGCCCATATCCTCGCGCTCCTGGCTGGCGTAGAGCATCGCCTTGAGCGAGCGCCGGAAGGCGAGGCCGATCAGGTACTCCGCTTCGTCGTTCGTGAAGGGTAGTCGTCGAGGGGCCGTCAGTGGCTCGTCGTCGATATCCGTATAGTCGACCCGGCTGAACGCCGCCTCCCCGGTCTGCAAGGCGACCGCCTTCTTCCCGACCGCCACTGCCTTCAACAGGATGCGGTGGGTCTCCGGCCCCCGCTCGGACTCGGGGAGTGCGAGCGGGACGTCATGGAATGCGTCGAGACGCTTCATCCCGTCGATGAGACGCACGGGCGAGTCGAGCAGCACGTAGCGATCGAACCGCACCAGGCCATTGGCCGGGTCCTGCTCCTCCGCCGCGATGTAGAAGCCGTGGAAGGCACCGAGCGAGTAACCGAGGTAGATGCGCGCTCCGACGCGGTCCGGGTATCGCCGACCGAGGTCGCGCGCGACGCCGTCGAGGGCGACGTGGAGGTCGTGGGCGTCGACCGGAGCGTACCCGGGCACCGGGACGCTGCCGCCGCGCTCGATGAACTCGGCGTTCAGCGGGCTGCTCACGATCGCGACCGAGAAGCCGCGAGCCCAGGCCATCTCCGCGAGCGCCAGGCTCGCGTTGCTGAGCCGATGCGACCCGAGACCCGGGACCAGGAAGACGAGCGGCGCGCGCCACGGCTGCATCCGGTAGGAATAGGGCAGCTGCCGGCCCGTGGCCGGCATCGCCACCGCGCCGGTGGCGAGGGACGGCACGAAGGCGGGGTCGCGCGGCGCCAGGTAGGCGGCTCGCAGGCTCTGCACGGCGCCGGTGTCCTCGCCCTCCGCCCGAATCTCGGGCTCGTCCATCCTCGCCTCGCGGGCGAGACTCCAGAGCAGACGGGTGTCGTCATAGGCGTCGAAGCTGCTCGCGACGAAGCGGCGGTACGAAGTGATCGTGTCGACATACTGATTGAAGAGCAGGGCCGGCCCCGCCGGAAAGAAGTACGTTGCGGGGTCGAGCAGCATGTCCGGAACCAGCCCGACGCCGTCGCGCACCGAGTTCGGGCCGGCGATCGGGAGCACCACGAAGGTGGACGGGTGCCAGCCCCAACGCGCGAAGGTCTGCCCGAAGTCCTCCGGCGCCGCCTGGATCCCGAGCCAATGGGTCGCGGGGTCCCAGAGGCCGCCGACTCCGACCGTCGTGTTGACGCCGAAGCGCGCCGTCTCGTCGCCCGCTCCGCGCCACTCGCCCTGGAGCAGGTTGGCGACGACGTTGCGCGGGAATTCGAGGTTGGCGGCGAAGTCACGGATGCGGTCGCGCGCGAAGCGCGGGATGACGAAGCGGTAGACGCGCCCGACGGGATCGGCGATCCCCACGATGAAGCCGTGATTGAACATCCAGACGCCGCGGTTGACGGGCTCGAGTGGGTCGGGGAAGTTCGGCGGCGGGAGCGTCTCGCGCTGGAACGCGCCGGCGCCGGGGCCGCCGTAGCCGGACCAATCGCGTCGCTTCACGGGCTGCGCGCAGCCCGTGGCCACGGTGATCAGGAAGAGGAGCGCCGACGCGCGTGTCATCCGCCGCGAGGCATTGCTCATGGTGGCAGGCTCATAGCGGGCGTGGCACCGCGACGCCAGCTCGCGATTCGGGAGAACCTGGTTCCTTCGCGAGCAATGCCAGTCTCATTCGTCGGCTTCGCGGAACCCGAGGACGCCTCCGAGGGCGTCACCCAGGCGCGTGAAGGGATTCAACCCCGCGCCGCGCGGAGCGGCATGTTCCGCCAGCATGTCAAGTACGATCGCTCGCGTCGTCGGGTCGGTGAGGACTCCCGTGTGTGTGGCGTCTACGCCAAGCGACCGCCGCGCTCGCAGGTGTACCGGGAGCGCGAGCTGGCTTCGCAGTGGCACGGTGCCGTCGCCGCTCGGGGTACGATGAACTCGCCGAGCACCGTTGTCGTACGCGAAGACGAGGTAGAACGGCAGCTGATCCGGCAGCGGCGTGGCCTGGATGTCCTGGAGGAAGCGGCTTCCCGGCGCGACGTCGCGCCAGGACGGCACCACTTCGGGCGCCCGCTCGACACCGACTCGTGCGGCGTCGTGCCCGCCGTACGGGGTCGCGATCGAAACGAACAGCGCCATCCAATCGGGGACGCCGTTGCGGCAGAGGAGGCCGAGTGCCGCGTGGGCCACGAGTCCTCCCATGCTGTGGGCCACGATCACCAGGCGTCGAAGGCCGAGGTCCTCCACGGCGATCTCGAGGACGTGACTCAGGACGGTCGCCATCTGCTCGAGCGGCAGCCCCGAGGGGTAGAAGAAGAACCACGGCTGGTAGCGTGTCCGGTCGAGTCCCTCGACCAGATGGGCGAACTCGACCGGGGCGCCCCCCGCGCCGTGGACGAAGATCACCTGGGTCTTGCCGGGGTCGGGCTCCTCGAGCCCGAAGAAATATCCCTGCGTGTGCACGAGCAGGTCGGCAGGGTGGAAGAGTCCGAGCTGCCCCCAGCGCAGGGCGAAGAACTCGTCGGCGAGCGACGGCACGACGTTGCCGGTGCGGGTCGCCGCGACGCGGATGGGTACGCTCGTCGTGCCCGGCTCACGGGGATCGACGCGGATCGTCGGGCCGTCGATCAGGAATCCATCGCTGGCCGCGGACGCGCCGACCTGGACGGGAGCCGACGGATCGGTGCGTCCGATCAGGTCGGTCGACTCGAACACCCCGTCACGGTCGAGGTCGGCCAGGACGAGCAGCTCGTAGTCGCCCTCGGGCAGCAAGAGGCCGTAGAGCTCGACATTGCGCGCGACGGGCTTCCACGCGACCACCTCGTCTGCTGCGTGGTGGTGGCTGATCGCGACGACGAGCAGTGGCCCGTCGTGTCCTTCGGCTCCTGCCAGGCGGCCGGTCACGTGGAAGGCGTCCTCCGGCGCCAGGCTTCGCAGCAGCGCCAGCCGCGGTTCGCTGGCGAATGCCGCACGCATCGCGCGGCGCCGCTGCACCATCTCGAGGTACTGGCAGCCGGAACCCATGGCCCCGACCGTCATGGCGGTGAGGAGACCGACGACGGCGCGCCGCCAGAGGCTCATCCGCAGTTCCACAGGCAGGCGAGCGCGCGCCGTACGGGACGACCGTCGAGACCCCTACTTGGGGGGAACGACCACGCCGATCCGCTGCTCGAAGTCGACGCCGAGGACCTCGTTGGTCCACAGCTTCCAGATACCGCCCTCCTGGTGGAAGAGCACGATGTCGTCGGTCGTGTTGTTCACGAACACGCTGCCCGACGGTCCCTCGACCTGGATCTTCACGCGCGCGACGGCGAATTCGTCATCGTGGCCCATGTACCTGAAGTCGGTCAGCTTTGCGGTGACGTCGAGGTCCTGGAACTGCTCCGGCAAGGCCGCCCTGGTCGGCTCGTACTGCGGCGAACGCGTGTGCACCGAGCGCATCGCGCCGTCGGCATCCTCGGCGTCGTAGGCGCGCAGGTTGTCTTGCACCACGCCCCGCAGCGTCGCGGCGAGTTTGTCGTCGGTGGCGCCGGCAGCCGCCGCCCGGCCGAGGAGCGCCGCTACCTGTACGGCCACCCAAACCGTCCTCGTCATGTCGCATCCCTTTCCGCCGATGTCATCGGAGGACGTTGTGTCCGCGGTTGCGCATGCAGTCGTTGAAAGCCCGCTGGAAACCCTGGTTCGACTGTACGCCCCGGACCGCGCCCCCGCCGATGCCGCCGGTGGCGGCCCCGATCGCAGCCCCCCGTCCCGCGTTGCCCGCCGCCGCGCCGATCGCCGCGCCGGCCGCGGCCCCGAGCAGGCCGCCCCCGACGGCGCCCCGCGCCGCCTGCCCGGTCGTCGATCCCGACGACTGCGTCGCGAGCTGCCGGCATTCCTGCTCGTCCCGGGTGAAGAACTGGGCTCGCGAGTTACCGTAGGTGTCGACCGTCGGCGTCCACTGCGCTTGTGCCACGCCGCCGGACAGCGTCGCGAGGAGGAGTCCGAGGGGCAGCGCGCTCTTCATCATCATCGGTGGTTCTCCTCCCGGGCGACCTCGTGGCTCGCACGCGGTCGCGACGATAGCGCCCTCTGATAGACCCGGGCGCGCGTGTTGGTCAAGCGCGGGGGTATCAGCGCGCGGCGGAGGCGAGGCGGTTGACGCCGCTGACGATCAGGTTGATCCCCACCAGCAGCGCGATGACCCGCACGGAGTCCTTCGGCCAGCCGGAGAATATGATCGAAGCCAGCAACAGCGCGACGAGGCCGTCGAACAGCCACCATCCCCAGCCGCGTTGCGGGCGGAGCTGGATCGCGCCCATGACGCTGATCGCGCCCTGGATTAGGAGCAGCCACGCAAGCGTCAGAGTCAAGGCGAGGAGCCCCGAGCCGGGACTGCGCAGGATGTAAGTGGACGGCGTTCCTCGGTCTCGCGGTATCGGCGAGCGCCGCCGATCGCGATCTCACCACGACCCTGCGGGATGTGGTGGAGGCCAATCTGCGCGCGTACGACGCCAAGGATGCCGACGGCGCGATGCGCTCGGTCCACACGCGTTCGCCCGAACGCGTTCGCCCGAATACGAGCCGACCAGGGCGGCGATGGCTGACCAGTTCCGCGACCTCGCCGTGACCGCGACGCTGGTCGACTTCCGGTACATGGGGCACGACGACGAGTTCGCCGTCGCACGCGTGAAGACCAAGCTCGTGGGACCTCCCGGAAGCGATTTCGCGGACAACGTGACGGACAGCGTCGTGCTGTTCCACCAGGAGGGCGGCACCTGGAAGCTGTGGAGTGACGAGGTGCTCGGCGTGCAGCTCGACCCGAAGTGAGGAATGAGCATGGAAGTCCGGCATCCGGATCGGATCACGGTGAACCGGCCGGTTGTGCGTTCGGATCGGGCTCGCTGGGGTTGACCCTCGTGATCCACTCGTGGGAGATTCCGCGGATGAGAAACGTCGGGCGGGTCGTCGCGGGTATCGCCCTGGTGGCCGCTCTGCTGCCTGTGGCTGTCGCCACGGGACGCATGGCTGGAACCCCGTACCGCTTGCGAATGGAGGGGTACGTCGGCTCACCGCCGGAAGGGCGTCGTGAGATGGCCGACCTCCTGATCCGCGCGGGATCGAAGGACGTGCGGTTCCAGGTCACGGCAGCGACGGTCATCTCCGGCAACACACTCCCAGCGACGATCTTCCGTCGCGTCCGACCCTACAGGCCGAACTTCATTCTGCGCGGGCCGCAAGAGACGATCGGGCAAGTCGAGGGCGCTGCGTCCAGTGCGCGGCTCAGGATCGTGGGACTCTGGCGCACGGGCTCGCGGACCTTCCTGGTGTCGTCGGTCGAAGCGCTGCCGGCGAGCGCCCCGACGGCCCCCTGACCGCCATGGTCGACGTCTCCGCCATGGACGGCTGGATGGCCGACTTCGGCGAGTGGGTGCCGCTCGACGCGCTGTACGCCGACGGGCGGGAGAGCGTGGCGGCGCACAACCGCTACCCGATCGACTGGCACGCGCTCTCCACCGAGGTGATGGACGAGCTGCGGCCGAACGGCGACTGGGTGGTGTTCACCCGCTCGGGCTGGACCGGCGACAAGGTCGTCACGCAGATCCACTGGGTGGGGGACCAGGAGGCCGACTGGAGCCCGTTCGACGGCCTCCCCACCGTCGTGCCCGCGATGCTGAACCTCGGCATCTCCGGCGTGCCGCCCGTCACCCACGACATCGCCGGCTTCAGCGGCGGGCCGTCCACCAAGGAGCTGTACCTCCGGTGGACCGAGCTGGGCGCCTTCACGCCCTACATGCGCACGCACCAGGGCGGCAAGGAGCTCCTCGACTGGTCGTGGAAGTCCGACGCCGAGACCAGCGCGCACTTCGCACGCGTCGCGCGCATCCACCGGGCGCTCGCCCCCGACTTCCAAGCGCTGGCCGCGGCGGCGGCGACCACGGTGGCGCCGATCGGCTCGCCGCCGGTGTTCTCGCGCGACGTCGACCGGCCCGACCTGCGGGCGATCATGTAGGGAGGAGCAGGTACTCCGCATGAACGGCCCCCGAAGGGCGTCCGATCGTGCCCAATGGCCTGTCGCTCTGGGCCCTCCATCACGCAGCGTTCGACAGCAACGTCCTCGGGGTGCGCCCCGACCTCAAGATCGAGATCCGCCTGGACGTTCTCGAAGAGGAAGACGGACCCATGCTGCAGCACGGGCCGCAGCGGTTTCACGGGTCGGACCTCCAGGTCCCGCGGATCGAAGCGCACCGGCCGCGGCCGGGGTTCTTGGAGGAGCGTTAGGCGCTTTTTCGGAAGGCGGGGTAGGGTGAGAACATGTCCCAACGTGCGTGCGACGCCCGATGACGACTGTGCTAGAAGCGAGCCCGGGCTCTTTGCTGGCCGCCTGCCCTGGGAAGGAATCGAGATGACTGCGCTGCTGGACAGGATCACCGTCGACCCCGCCGTGTGTCACGTCAAGCCATGCGTCAAGGGCACGCGGATCATGGTGTGGCAGGTCGTGCAGTTTCTCGCGAACGGCGACTCGGTCGATGACATCCTGGCAGCTTACCCCGGTCTCACCAGGGAGGATGTCCACGCCTGTCTTGCGTTCGCGGCCGAGCTGACCCGAGAGAGGGTGCTCCCCGTCAGACTCAGCTCCTGATGAGGTGCTTCAAGCTGGACCAGAACCTTTCGCCAGATCTCAAGGGGCCGCTCGTCGCAGCAGGATACGACGTGGCGACCGTCGGCGACGAGGGCATGCAGGGTGCGCCCGAGAGCAGATTGCCGCGGCATGCCGCAGAGAGTCGCGATGCCTGATCACCGCTGACGAGGACTTCGCTCAGATTCTCTGGTACCCGCCTGCGCAGTATTCTGGACTGGTCGTGCTGCGGCACCCCCGACCCAACCTGAAGCGCCTGAGTGACCTGCTTCGGCAGGTGGTGTCGGCCTTGCAGGCCGAGTCGCCGCAGGGGAAGCTCTGGATCGTCAAGCCCGGGCGCATCCGCATCCACGAGGGTGGCCTGTAGGGGGCTCCAAGGCGGGGCGGTGGACGAGCGCGAGACCCTCCTCCACGAGATCGCTCGAGAGCGGGCTGTGCTCGAGCGGCTCGAGCGAGATGTACAGCAAGCACGTGCACGGCTTCGGGCTCTCGAGGCTTCCCTGGACAGGGGGAGCGCATCGACCGCTGCGGATGCTCCGCCGGCAACCTCAGCTGAGAAGGTCGCCCTGTTCCGGAGGCTGTTCCGGGGCCGCGACGACGTGTACCCACGATATTGGGGGAACGTACGCACCGACCGTCGTGGCTATGCTCCCGCCTGCGCGAACGAGTGGGTGCGCGGCGTGTGCGAGAAGCCCCGCGTGAAGTGCGGGGACTGTCCGAGCCAGGCCTTCATCCCGGTGAGCGACCAAGCGGTCCTCGATCATCTTCAGGGACGCCACGTGATCGGCGTGTATCCGATGCTCGAAGACGGCCGCTGCTGGCTGCTCGCTGCCGACTTCGACAAGCAATCCTGGACGGACGACGTGGCGGCCTTCGCCGCCACGTGCCGTGCCATGAGCCTGCCGGTGGCCGTCGAGCGTTCGCGCTCCGGCGACGGAGCACACGTCTGGTTCTTCTTCGCGGAGCCGGTCCTTGCGAGCACCGCCCGGAAGATGGGCTGCTACCTGATCACGGAGACGATGGCTCGTCGCCACGAGCTATCGCTCGAGTCCTACGATCGGCTCTTCCCGAACCAGGATACGCTGCCACGTGGCGGGTTCGGAAACCTGATCGCGCTGCCGCTCCAGCATGCGGCCAGGCAGCGTGGAAACACGGTGTTCGTCGATGACGGGCTCGCGCCGTTCGCGGACCCGTGGGCATTTCTTGCGGGCATCCAGCGGATCGAGCGTGCCACGGTCGATGCGATCGCCGACCAGGGTACGCGGCGCGGGGAGATCATCGGACTCCAGATCAGCCAGACCGAGGACCTGGACGCCGAGCAGCCCTGGGCGCTTCCGTCGCCGCGGCGGCCGAAGGCCGTGCGCCTCCCGGAGCCGGTTCCGGCCGAGGTTCGCGTCGCACTTGTGCAGCGTCTCTTCGTCGAGAAGGCGCGCCTGCCATCGGCTCTGCTGAATCAGATCAAGCGCCTCGCGGCCTTCCAGAACCCGGAGTTCTACCGCCGGCAGAAGGCTCGTCTGTCGACGGCGCTCACCCCGCGGGTGATCGCCTGCGCCGAGGAGCGACCACAGCATCTGGCGCTTCCCCGCGGCTGCGCCGAGGACCTGGCCGAGCTGCTCGGGAGCCATGGTGCGACGCTCCGGGTGGACGACCGCCGGGTCGAAGGTCGTGCCATTGACGCGCGCTTCCACGGCGAGCTGACGCCGGTCCAGCAGGACGCCGTCAAGAACCTCCTGGCACACGATACCGGGGTGCTCGTCGCGCCGCCGGGGACGGGAAAGACGGTCGTGGGTACGTACCTCACGGCTGCCCGGGGGCGCAGCACGCTGGTGCTGGTTCACCGCAAGCCGCTGCTCGATCAGTGGCGGACACAGCTCGCGATGTTCCTTGGTGTGGACGCGAAGGCGATCGGGCAGATCGGGGGCGGGAAGCGCCGCACCACCGGGTGGGTCGACGTGGCCATGATCCAGAGCCTGGTACGCGAGGGCAACGTCGACGACCTGGTGACGGACTACGGGCATGTGGTCGTCGACGAGTGCCACCACCTCCCGGCCGTGTCGTTCGAGCGGGTGCTCGACGAGGTGAGGGCGCGCTTCGTGGTTGGGCTGACCGCGACTCCCTACCGACGGGACGGGCAGCAGCCGATCGTGAACATGCAGTGCGGCCCGGTGCGATACATCGTCGATTCGCGCCGGGAGGCACTCCGCCGGACCTTCACCCATCGCCTGATCTGCCGGCAGACGGAGTTCCAGGCGGAGGCAGTCGATCCTCGGGCGGGCATCCAGGGTCTGTACGCAGCGCTCGCAGGTGACGAAGCGCGGAACGAGCTGATCCTCAACGACATCATCGGCGCAATGGACGAGGGTCGCTCTCCAATCGTGCTGACGGAGCGCAGGGACCACCTGGAGTACCTGGCTGGCCGACTCCAGGGCTTCGCGCGCCACGTTGTCGTCTTGCAGGGCGGGGTCCGAGCCAGGGAACGTCGTGCAGGTCTCGAGTATCTTGCGGTGGTCCCGGACGACGAGGAGCGACTCGTCCTGGCGACCGGTCGCTATGTCGGTGAAGGCCTGGACGATGCGCGCCTGGACACCCTCTTCCTGGCCCTGCCCATCGCGTGGAAGGGAACGGTCGTCCAATACGCTGGGCGGCTCAGCCGGCTCCACCCGCGGAAGACCGAGGTGCGGATCTACGACTACGTCGATCAACGGGTACCGCTGCTCGCCCGAATGTTCGAGAAGCGACTGCGCGGCTACCGGTTGCTCGGGTACGGGGTGCCGAAGGACAAGGATCGAATCTGAACCCCGCTCGTCCGAGGAGAACAAGGACACGCGTGCGCTCCACGTGGTGCGGCACCGTCGCCCCCGCCACCCGGGGCTGGTACCGTCCGCCGACCACGCGGCGGGGCCCTGCGACGCCCGTGCCGGTGCGCCGGGCCCGCTTCCGTGGCCCCGTCGGGTCGCCTGGGCTGCGGCAGCGCAACGCCGCGCGCAACAAGCCCGTTGCAGGCGGAGCATGCGCCCACCACGGCGGCCGAGCTGGGGAACGTGCGCGACGCAGGCACGAGGTTCGGCGCGGGCGCGACCGCGTCCCGGTGCCCGGCACCGGGCAGATGGGCGCTCCCCTCACGGCCGCCATCGCCCACCGCCGGCCCGGCGTCGCCGTCCGGGCGACCGGCTCGCGCCTGGCCGACGCCCCCGACGAGGCAGGTAGTCCCCACGAAGCGTGAGTACGCTTCCCGTCTCCACCGGCCCGTCGATCGACTCTCGATCGGAGGCTTGTCGCTGCGCGCGCCGGAGCGGTAGCGGACAGCGGCCGCGCGCCGCGGCCGCTCGCCTCGGCATCCGGCCACGCATTCTGCTACACGAGCGCCACGCGATGGGGGGCCGACGGTGTCTCATGCTCGCGGCGCTCGGCGCCGCCCTGGTGGTCACCGGCGCGGTGCGGGCGCAGGAGCTGGCGCCGCCCCCCACGACCACCACCCTGCCGTCTCCGGCGATCGCGGTGCCGGAGATCGTCGAGCGGGCCGAGGGCGCGACCGCCGAGCTGCGCGCGGTCGAGCGCGAGCTCGCCAGGACGGTGGCGGTGCTCGAGCTCGAGGCCACGTATCCCGCGGAGCGCAGGCGCGGGGACGCGCTCCGCCGGGAGGCGGCGGCGATGCTCGAGCGCGAGCTCCCGCCGCCCGTGCTCGACGACCTGGCGGCGCCCTGGGTCCCGATCCGGAGCGGGTTTGCGCAGTGGGCCAGGACGCTCACGCAGGACGCGACGGCGATCGAGAGCGCCGTGGGGCGGCTCGACCAGGCGCGCACCGTCTGGGAGGCGACGCGTGCGGAGGCCGAGGCGCTCGACGTGCCGGCCGAGATCCTGCGGCGGATCGACACGGTGCTGTCGCAGGTCGCGGCGACGCGGACCCGGGTGGGGGAGCGCCGGGACCTGATCCTGGTGATGCAGGAGCGCGTCGGGAGCGAGCTCGAGCGCATCGACCAGCTGATGGCGCACATCGACGCCGCCCGCCGGCGCTCGGTCGGTGGGCTCTTCGAGCGCACGGGCGAGCCGCTGCTCGCCCTCACGGGCGAGATCGAGCCGTGGCCGCAGGTGTGGTCGCGCATCCGGGCGGCGGCGCTCTTCGACCTTCCCAAGCAGCGCGATCTCGCGCGCGACCTCGGAGCCGGCCGCGGGCGGTGGCTGGCGCTCTTCCTCCTCCTCGCCGTGCTGCTGGCCCGCCTGCGCCGGCAGGCGCGGAGCTGGCGCGCCGAGGACCCGACGGTCGCGGCAGCGACGCTGCCGCTCGAGACGCCGTACTCGGTGGCGTTCCTCCTGACCCTGTGGCTCGCGTCCGACCAGTGGTGGGCGGAGGCCCGCCTGGTGCGCTCCGCGGTCGCGGTCCTGGCCACGGTGTCCATCCTGCGCGTCATCCGGCCGCTCTTGCCCGAGACGCTGCGGTTCGCCCCATGGGTGCTCGCGAGCGCCTTCGTTCTGGACCGCGCCCGCAGCTTCTGCTTCGAGGTGCCGGCGCTCGAGCGCTGGCTCCTCGTCGCCGAGCTCGCGGTAGCCGCCGTGGCGATCGCGATCGGGACGCGTCGCGCCTTCCGCGACCCGACGGCCCGGCCGGCGCGCTGGGCGGCGATCCTCCGCGTCCTCGGGCCGGCGGCACTCGCCATCGCGGTGGTCGCGCTCGCGACCACCGTCTCGGGGCACCTCCGCTTCGCGCAGCTCGCGCAGATCGGGCTCATCCAGTGCTTCAATCTGGCCGCGCTGATCCTCGTGCTCGTCCGCGTCGCCGACGCGCTGCTCGTGGGCCTGCTGCGCATGCGGCCGCTCCGGCTCCTGCACGTCGTGCGGCGCAACCGCGCGAGCCTGCAGGCCGGCCTGGTGCGCGCCTTCGCCTGGGTCGGCTTCTTCGCCTGGACGGTGGCGGTGACCGGACGGCTCGGCCTGCTGCGGCCGGCCCGGGAGGCGCTCGAGGCGGCCTTCGCGGCCTCCTACACCCGCGGCGCGATCGCGGTCTCGCTCGGCGACGTGGTGGCGTTCGCCGTCACCGTCGCCCTGGCGATCGCGATCTCGCGGCTCCTGCGGACGCTGCTGCGCGACGAGGTCTTCCCGCGCATGGCGCTCCAGCGGGGGCTTCCCGACACGCTGTCGCGGCTCGTGCACTACGCGGTCGTGACCGTCGGCTTCCTCGTCGCGCTCGCCTCGGCGGGTGTCTCCCTCGACCGCATCTTCGTTCTGGCCGGCGCGCTCGGCATCGGCATC
>Ga0316622_100002132_pt1 | contig 13519 bp, 9 predicted proteins | sample OWC_Aug_OW2_C1_D_FD_207646 | JGI IMG/M metagenome (GOLD analysis project Ga0316622, IMG submission 207646) | Wetland soil microbial communities from Old Woman Creek delta, Ohio, United States - OWC_Aug_OW2_C1_D5_C | ecosystem: Environmental > Terrestrial > Soil > Wetlands | place: USA: Ohio... | reverse complement strand
GACCACTTCTGGCTGAGCGACACGCCGGAGGTGATCGCGTCGAGCACCTGGGGCAACGGCGTGCGCCGCATGGTGAGCTGGGTTCGCTTCAGGGACCGCATCACTGGACGCACCTTCTATTTCTGGAATACCCACCTCGATCACGAGGTGCAGGCTGCCCGGGAAAAATCAGCGGAACTGATTCGACAGCGTATCGGCAGGCTGCCGGCGGACTCGCCGTTGTTCCTGGTGGGCGACTTCAACTCCATCGCCGTGGCCAACCGGACCTACGACATCCTCACGAAGGAAGCGGGCCTGACCGACACCTGGTCAGCGGCGCGCGAGCGACGCAACGAGGACGCCAACTCCTTCACCGGGTTTGGTCCATTGCGCCGCGAGGGCCAACGGATCGACTGGATCCTGGCACGGGGCGCGATGGGCGTTCGTGCGACGGAGGTCGTTACCTTCCGGCACGGCGACCAATGGCCGAGCGATCACCTGCCGGTCGTGGCTTGGATCACTCTGCAACGGGTGCCCGACCAGTGACCGGAGCCGGAGCGTTGCTGCCCGGGCCGCTGCCAATCGTTGGTTTGCCGATGATCGTGAAGCTCGCCCACATCTTCGGGTCGTTCGGATAGTTCTTGATCGTCTCGAGCTGCGCGGCCTGCATTGCCAGCTCCGGCGCCTTGCCTTGCTGCAGCCCGGCAACGAAGCGCGTCATCAGCCGGTACGTCGCGCGATCGCTCACGTTCCAGAGGCTGGCGACGACCTGACCGGCGCCGGCATTGGTCCAGGTGCGCGCGACACCGAACGTTCCACCCTCGAACACGCGGCCCAGCGCTGTCTGGCAGGCACTCATCACGACCAGCGGCTCATGCTCGTCCCAGCCCCTGAACTGCTGGGTTCGCAGCTCGCCGGCAAACAGGTTCTGCTGGCTGAGGACGACGAAGCCGCGGGTCAGTGGATTCTTTGCATCTGCGACGGCGTGCGTCGCCATGTAAATCACACCCTCGCCGGCGCTGCGGTCGATGGCACGGACGACATTCTTCCGGGTCGCGTCCGCACCGATCAGTACATTTTGCTCGGCGATGCCCAGCTCCTTCGCGATCGCCTGCGCCTCTTTTCTCGCGCCGGGTAGCGCCGGGAAGCTGTATCGCACGTCGCGCATGTCGTCGGGGTCGCCGACGATGACCGACTTCGAGAGATCGACCTTGCCCATGTCAAAGCCGCTGCTGTCGCCAGCCAGTACGTTCAGGTCCTGCATCACGACGAACGACCATCTCCTGGCCGCGAAGTCATCCTGGTTGCGGATCGGCAGCGCCGCATACGGCGCAGTTCCGGTATCGCTGACGGGCACGACCAGCAGACGGCCCTCGCCCGCCGCAAGAACCTGGCGAATGTCGCCGGGCAGCAGCATTGCGGCGGCCTCGGCCAGGGTTTCCTGGCGCCTACGGATCGATTCGGGCGAGTTGTCGCGTTTGCCGGCGCCGCGATCAGCATCAGCATCAGCATCGACATCGAGATCCGCATCGAGCTCCGCATCGAGTCGCTGCTTTTCCTTGCCTTTAAGCTGCGGCCCGCGAGTCTCTGCGATCCGATCGACGCCAAGACCCTCCTGCAGTCTGCCGAGGCCCGCGTATGGGATTGAGGTCGCGCCTGCGACTACCCCGCCATCGGGGAGGACGATCCAGGCCCTGAGAATGCCGTCGCTCGCGACATTGTGAATCAGGGCATAAGTCGGCAGCCCGCCCGCCGAGAGCGACGCGAGATTGCGTTTTATGCCTGCGAGATCCAGCCTGGCCTGATCCAGGTTGGCCTCGATCCTGGCGGTCTCGAGAGCGCGGACGTGGCCGGTCTGTTCCTTTGTTTCGATCTGCTTCCTGAAGGGATAACTGCGGGCGATCGCTTCCAGCAGCGGACGCTCCCCATCCGGCGACAACGCAGCTGGCATGGGCGGTGCAGGCTCAAGCGCGGGCGCAGGCCCGGCTGGCGGGGCGGCAACCAGGGCTGCAGTGCCTGCCGCCGGTTGCGACATCAATTGATTGACGGTGCCGATGGTGCCGGGGCTGGCGGTGTCGTCGGCGCCGCCACAGGCGGTCAGGGCCAGCAAGGCCAACGCTGTCCATGCGAGTCGCCGGCGCGAGGACCGGACTGGTAGCGCGAGGAGTGCCTTCGGGTGCTGCATAGGATTCAACTTTCCTCCCAACCGAACCTGGCTGCCAGCGGCCTAGTGTTGCACGAATGCCGGCACTTGCATCCGCCGGGACCGCCGCACATGCTCCGGGCTCGAGCATCACCTGGTGACAGGAGGGAACCATGCGTCTGACCATCATTGCGGCAACGCTTGCCAGCGTCGGCTTGTTCGGCGGGACAGCACTGCACGCCAAGGACCAGGGCGGGCTGGATCAGGCCGCGCGCGAGGCGCTCGAACAAGTGGTGGCCGGCACGCAGCGCAGTGAAACCAACCGTGCGCGTGATGCATACCGTCACCCGGTCGAGACGCTCAGCTTCATCGGCGTCAGGCCAACGGACACCGTCGTGGAACTGTGGCCGGGCGGTGGCTGGTACACCGAAATTCTCGCGCCCTATCTCGCGGCGCAGGGCAAGTTGATCGCCGCGGCACCGGCAGGTCGTGGGGCCGAGTCGATGGCCAAGCGGTTCGACGCCAACCCGGCGCTCTACGGCAAAGTCGAGCGCGCGAACTTCCCGACCGTGCTTGGCGGAACCGGCGTCGCGCCGGACACTGCCGACGTCGTACTCACCTTCCGCAACGTGCACAACTGGAAGATGGGTTACATGCAGGCGGAAAAGTCCGACTACAGCGAAGCCGCGTTCCGTGAAATCTTCGCCATGCTCAAGCCGGGCGGCGTGCTCGGCATCGAAGATCATCGCCTGCCCGAATCCGCTGGCGCAGAACGTGAACGCGACAGTGGCTACATCAAGGTCTCGACCGTCCGCGCGCTCGCGGAAAAAGCTGGATTCGAGTTCGCGGGCACGGCGGAGATCAACGCCAACCCGAACGACACCACCGAATGGCAGCAAGGCGTGTGGACCTTGCCACCGACGTTCGCCCTGGGCGAAAAAGACAAGGCGAAATACGCAGCCATCGGCGAAAGCGACCGCATGACCCTGAAATTCGTGAAGCCAAGGCACTGAGCGGCGGCCGGCGTTAGCGATGAGCACCGCGGCACCGCGAATCACGATACTCGATGGCGCCATGGGCACGGAGCTGAGGGCTCGCGGTGCCAGCGTGCCTGACTACAGGAGTTCCGCCTGGTCGGCAATGGCGCTGGTGCACGATCCGGGGACAGTGCGGCAGGTCCATAGCGACTATATCGCGGCGGGCGCCGACGTCATCACGGCCAATAACTATGCCGTCGTGCCGAACCTGCTCGCACGGGTCGGGATGACGGATCGACTCGAGGAACTTACGCGACTGGCGTGCCAGCTTGCACTCGAGGCACGCGCAGCGAATCGCCGCCCGGCAGTTCGTGTCGCCGGTTCGCTGCCGCCGCTTGACACCACCTACCAGTCCGAACTCGTCGCGCCCGAACACGATCTGTACGAAGCTTATCTGCGCATCGCACGCGTGCTCGCGGCGGACGTCGACCTCGTCATCGCAGAAACGTTGACGACCGTGCGGGAGGCGGTAGCAGCGGCGCACGCCGCCGCAGAGTATGGTCTGCCGCTGTGGGTATCGTGGAACCTGCGTCTCGACGCACCGCTCATCCGTGGCGGTGAGTCGCTGGAGCAGGGAATCGCGGCGCTGCAGTCGCTGCCCGTCGAGGGCTACATGGTGAATTGCGTACCGACAGGACTCGTACGACCGGCGCTTGAAATCATGCGACGCTGCACCGACCGGCCGCTCGGAGCCTATGCGAACAGCTGCGAGAAAGCCGTGGACCAGGCCACACTCGACGCCACTGCCGTGCAGACCCTGTCACCGCAGCAGTACGTGGTCGCGAGCGAGCGCTGGGTCGAGGCAGGTGCCACATGGATCGGCGGCTGCTGCGATACCCGTCCGGAATACATCGCGGCGCTTGCGGGACGCTGGCATTGATACTGCTGCCCCTCGAGTCCCTTCTCCGTTTCCTGCACACCCCTGTACTCGCCCCGGAGTCCCGATGATCACCCTGACCGTCAATGGCGTGCGTCGAACCTTCGACGGCGACCCCACCATGCCGCTCCTCTGGTATCTGCGCGATGATCTCGCGCTGACCGGCGCGAAGTACGGCTGCGGCGTCGCGCAGTGCGGTTCCTGCACCGTGCACGTCCGCGGACAACCCGTCCGCGCCTGCCAGATGCCGATGGCGGACCTCCAGGACGCGACGGTTACCACGATCGAAGGACTCCACCCCACCGGCGAGCACCCGCTGCAGGTAGCCTGGCGCGAAATCGACGTGCCTCAGTGTGGCTTCTGTCAGCCCGGCCAGATCATGCAGGCCGCCGGGTTGCTGCAGAACACGCCGCAGCCGACCGACCAGCAGATCGACGCCGCGATGAATGGCAACCTCTGTCGCTGCGGCACCTATCCACGCATTCGCGCGGCGATCAAAGCCGCGGCGGAGAGAAGCTCATGAGCGCGAACGAGTTCCTGCCGTGGGTGCGTCGCGCGGCGGCACCCAGTGCGCGGGCCGGAATGCCCGCCCGGGTCGTTGCAACCGATGAAAACGCAGATACTCCGCATGACCTGCAGCGCCGCACATTCATCCAATTGCTCGGTATCGGCGGTCTGGTCATTGCCTTTGGACCCGGCGGCGCGCGCCGCCTCGACGCTGCCGCGCCTCTGCCGGGAACCGCAGCCAACCAGTGGTCGCCGCACGTCTATGTGCGCGTCGACGACGACGGCACCGTCACGATCATCTGCCACCGCTCGGAGATGGGCCAGGGCATCCGCACCACGATGCCGATGATCATTGCCGACGAGATGGAAGCCGACTGGGCCAGGTGTCGCGTCGAGCAGGCGGTGGGTGACCCCAGGTACGGCTCGCAGAACACGGACGGCTCCACGAGCATCCGCGACTTCCTGCACAAGTACCGGGAAGCCGGTGCAACGACACGCGCGCTCCTGGAGGCCGCAGCGGCCAGTCAGTGGAACGTGGCCGTTGCCGAAGTCTTCGCCCGGCAGCACGAGGTCGTGCACCGCCCGACCGGTCGCACGAAGCCGTTCGGCGAGCTCGTCGCGACCGCGCGCACGATTGTGATGCCCGCGACGACGAGCGTGCGCATCAAGCGCCCCGATGAGCGGCGATGGCAGGGCAAGACGATGCCGTCGATCGACCTGGTGCCGATGACCACTGGCACGGCCGTCTACGGCGCCGACGTCACGCTGCCCGGCATGAAGGTGGCCGTCATCGCACGGCCCCCGGTCTGGGGCGGCAAGGTCGTGAGTGTCGACGACGGCGAGGCACGCAAAGTGCCCGGCGTCGAGCGCATCGTGCGCATTCCAGAGACGCCGGTCCCCGGCGCTTTTTTCCCACTCGGTGGCGTCGCCGTGATTGCGAAGAACACCTGGGCGGCGCTGCGCGGGCGCGATGCGCTCAAGATCACCTGGGACGCGGGGCCGAACGGATCACACGACTCGAGGTCGTACAGGGCGACGCTCGAGGCAAGCGTCCGCGCGCCAGGCAAACCGGGCCGCACGAACGGCGATGCTGCTGCCGCTCTCGCCGCGGCAGAGCGCAAGGTGAGCGCCGAATACCACGTCCCGTACCTTTCGCACGCGCAGATGGAGCCGCTGGCAGCGGTCGCTCGCGTGCAGGACGGTAAGGTCGAAGCCTGGGCCCCGACGCAGTCGCCCAATGATGCGCGCAACACGATCGCCGAGTACCTCAAGGTCGACGCAGCGAACGTCACCGTCCATGTCACGTTGCTGGGAGGCGCCTTCGGCCGCAAATCCAAGCCGGACTTCATCTGCGAAGCTGCCTTCCTTGCACGCGAGACCGGGGCGCCTGTGCGCGTGCAGTGGAGCCGCGAGGACGACATGCGGCACTCGTACTATCACGCCGTCGCCGCGCACCGGCTGGAGGCCGCGCTGGATGCTGCGGGCAAAGTCACCGCCTGGCTGCATCGGTCGGCGTACCCGTCGATCAGCGCAACCTTCGCTCCGAACGTGGCCGGTCCCACGCCGGACGAACTGACCAACGGCGCCAGCGACGTCCCCTGGGACGTGCCCAACATGAGCGTCGAAGTCTGCCCCGCGGTAGCGCACGCGCGCATCGGCTGGTACCGCAGCGTCAACGCGATCCATCACGGCTTCGCGATCGGGTCGTTCGTCGACGAACTCGCACGCGCGGCCGGCAAGGACCCGGCTGCGTTCCTGCTCGAACTCATCGGCCCCGACCGCAAGGTCGACCTGTCCAAGGCCGGGCTCGTCGATCCGGGCGAAACCTATTACGGTGCGCCGTGGGCGGACCATCCGCTCGACACCGCTCGTGCGCGCCACGTGGTCGAGTCGGTCAGGCAGCGCAGTGGCTGGGGCACTCCGCTTGCGCGCGGCCGCGGTCGCGGCATCGCCCTGCACCGCGGCTTCATTGCGTACGTCGCTATGGTCGTCGAGGTCGAGGTGCGTCCAGACGGAACCGTGCTCGTGCCGCGCGCGACCGTTGCAGTCGATGCGGGCTACGTCGCGAATCCCGACCGTGCGCGAGCACAGATGGAGGGTGCGCTCGTCATGGCGATGAGCAACACGCTCTACAGCGGAATCACCTTCGCCGAGGGCAGGGTCGAGCAGTCGAACTACAACGACTACCGGGTCGCTCGCATGCGGGCGTCGCCACACGTCGTAGATGTGCACGTCATCGAGAGCGAGGGACTGCCGGGTGGCATCGGCGAGCCAGGCGTGCCACCGGCGGGTGCGGCGATCGCGAATGCAATTTTCGCGGCGACCGGAGTGCGCGTGCGCGAACTGCCGGTGGGTCGTCAGCTCGATGGCTGGGAAACCAAGGTGGCCGAGGAAGTCGCGCGGTAGCGGACAATTGCTGGCCAGTCACTTTGAGTCGCGGTCGAGGGTGCGCCGACAGTGACACCGTCCCCGGCTGCCGCCCCGCCCCTGCCGAGGGGTACCTGACCTCGGGCTGCCGTTCTACGGAGCGGCGCCCATCAGCCTCCTGGCGAAATAGGTGTACTCGAGCGCGATCCGGTACGCGAGCTGTTCCTGGTTAGACGTGCCGCCGTGACCGCCTTCCATGTTCTCGTAGTAGAAGTAGTCGCGCCCGAACGACTTCAACCTGGCCGCCGCCTTGCGCGCGTGGCCCGGATGAACCCGATCGTCCTTGGTCGAGGTGTAGTAGAAGACCGGCGGATAGGGGACGTCGGCACGCAGGTTCTGGTATGGCGACCACTGCGACATGTACGACCAGTCGGCCGTGTCCGGATCGCCGTACTCCGCGACCCACGAGGCGCCCGCGCCGAGCTTGGTGTAGCGCTGCATGTCCAGCAGCGGCACGCCGTTGACGATGGCCGCGTACAGGTCGGGTCGCTGGTTCATGACCACGCCCATCAGCAGTCCGCCGTTCGAACGGCCAATGGCTCCGAGCTTGCCCCTCGAAGTCACGCCCGTGCGGATCAGGTCTTCCGAAACCGCAATGAAGTCGTCGAAGACTTGCTGCCGGTTCCGCTTCAGACCCGCATCGTGCCACCGCGGGCCGTACTCCGATCCGCCGCGGATGTTGGAGAGCACGAGCACACCGCCGCGCGACACCCAGAGCTTGCCCGCAAGCGCGCCGTGTTGCGGCCGCGATGGATCTTCGTAATAGACCGGCAACGTCGCCGCGAGAAAACCGCCATAGGCGTACTGCACCGTCGGCGCGTTGCCCTGGGCGAGCACCGACTTCCTGCCCATCACGAAGTACGGAACCTTCGTGCCGTCGGTCGACGTCGCAAACCGCTGCTCGACGACGACGTCCGTCGCTTCGTACGCCGCCGGCGTCGTGTAGATCTGTTCGATCGCATCGTTAGCGCTCGAATAGTAGAGCGTGAGCGGCGAGGTCAGGCTTTCGAACGACAGCATCGCGTCGTCGGTGCCGCCGCCAGCGGAAGCGATCTTCAGTACCCCGTTCGCGGGGAGCGCAATCGGGGTGGCCCGCCACTCGCCTTGCGGCGTGCGCACGACACGCACTGCCTTGCCGGAAACGTTCTCAAGGTACTGCACCACCAGGCCGGTCTTGCCGACTGCCACTGTCTCGATCGACTGCGTATCGTTCGCGGCGAACACGGGCTCGGCGGTACCCAGTTTCAGGTCATACGCGACGACCGAGCCTTGGCCGTACACCTTGCCCTGGTGATTCCACGCTTCCCGCAAGGTGAAGATGGCGCGCCCGTCCAGCACACCTTCGATAGTCGACTTCAGCGGCAGCGGCAGCTTCGAAGGCACGCCGAGGCCCGGTGCGTAGTAATGCTCCGCCTCGAAAAAAGACATGGCGCGCACGACGAAGGGCTGCGCACCACCGTCCTGGTCGACGAAGGCGCTGACCGCGACGTCCTCCTTCCTGCCTTCGAAAAGTGCAGATGCTGCGGCCAGTGGCTTACCGCGCCGCCAGACTTTCACGATGCGCGGATAGCCCGAGTCCGTCAGCGTCCCGGCACCCCAGTTCGTCCCCACGACGAGCGTGTCGGCGTCGACCCACGCCACATCGGACTTGGCTTCGGGCAGGGCGAACCCATTTTTCACAAACGCCCGGGCCGTCGTGTCGAATTCACGCCAGGTGGACGAGTCGCTGCCGCCGCGTGACATCTCGACCATGCACAGCCGGTATTCAGGCGACAGGCAGGCGACCTGCCCGTTGCTCCAGTTCTCGCCTTCGTCCTTCGCCAGCCGGTCGAAATCGATCAGTGTTTCCCACGCCGGCTGGCCCGTGCGATAGCTTGCGACGCTGGCCCGGCGCCACACTCCGCGCACGTGCACGTCGTCCTGCCAGAAGTTGTAGACGGCGCCATTGTGAATCGAGCCGGTCGGAATGCGCGTCGGTGATGTCAGGATCGAGCGCGCTTCCGCGCGCATTTGCGCAAAGCGCGGATCGCCTTCGAGGACAGGCAGCGTGCGTGCGTTCTCGGCGCGTGCCCAGTCGAGCGCCTTTGCGCCTTCGATTTCTTCGAGCCAGCCGAACGGATCCGCGGCCTGCTCGGCCTGCAACGGTGCCGCAATCAAGACGACCGCCGACACGGCCAGGGCAAATTTCATGGACACCAGGGCGACTCCTCCGGTAGCAGGCCGTTCGACCGGCGCCGCGAACGTCAGTTCAATGGCGGATTTTTCAGTCCCAGAGCGAGACCATGTGACCAGTGTCGGGCGTCACCCGACCCGCATGGACTTCGCTCCACGTCGCCGTCGCGGCCGCGGCGCCGCTCGAATGCTGCACGTGCAGCCAGCTGGAACTCCATGCGATGAAGCCGCTCAGCGACTTGACGACTCGCTCCTGGTAGCCGCGCGGACCCCAGTCCTGCACGCGCTTCTTGACCTGCGTCGGCGCGAAGAAGAACTCCGGCTTCGGCCCGGGCATGCCTGGCACGCGTGCAGGAGCCTCGTGATGGCTGCGGCCGATGGCCATCGAATGCCGCAACTGGTCGCCGAAGTGCGAGTGGACCGATGCCAGCACCGGACCGCTGCCGGCCATGTCGATCGACACGATCGGCGTGCTGCGCGGGATGGCCGCCACGTCGTCATAGGTGACCACTTCGTCATAGCAACCAAGCGCATGCGTGAACGCATGGTTGCGCGGCGAGGTCACGCCGATGACTTCGATCCCGGCACGGGCATCTGCACAGTGCGCAAAGCCGATCGCCGTCTTGCTCGATGCAGACAACACCAGCACGCGTCGCGCGCCGAACCAGTCGTTGTCGGCGAAGTAATCCTCGGCAAGCCAGCCGGTGAGGAACAGTCCGCGCAGCAGCGCATGGCGATCCTCGGCATCGGTCCCTGCCTGGTACAGCGTGTCGCGGGTCGTCGCCGTGTAGGCCCGGTACACGGGAGCATGAGCGGCTCGATGCGGCCCTTCGTCACGCAACCCGTCCGTAGTTGGCGTGACGGTCATGTCGACGTACCGAGCCATCGGGTACCAGCCGTAGTAGCGGCCGCCGGTCGAGACATCGGGATGCCGTGACTCGACCACCTCCGCCCAGCCCATGGCCGGCACACAACCCCAGCCCGGCTCGCCGGTCGGAAAGAAGTCCCAGTAGCCGAGCGAGTCGCCGGTCGTGGCGTAGGTCACCGTGTTCGCAGTGAGCGCAAAACGCTCGACCCGAAAGCGCACCTGGCCCGGGGCGAGGGGCGTCATCTCCGCCTCGATCACCCTTGTTTCGCCGTGCGAGCCGCGGTTGACCTGCAGCGTGACGTTCCGTGATGTCATCTTGGCTTCCCCCGGTTGGGAGGGGACTATAGCCGACGATGGCAGGCCCGGGCGGCCTCATGGGGTGGCTTAAGACGAGCCGCCCTTGGATAATCATCGGTTCGCCAATCGAGCGAGACAAGGAGCCCCCACGCCGGGCCCCGCGGGAGAAGCTGGATGAGACCGACGCTGAACGTCATCAGCCCCGAGTTGTGCGCCAAGGTGGTCACGGAGGCCAAGCGCATCCTCGCCGAAACCGGCATCGACATCCGCGGCCCCGGGATGCGCCAGCGCCTGCTCGACCACGGGTTGAAGACCACGGCGGACGGTGCCCGCGTCCTGTTCCCGCCCGAAATCGTCGATCGCGCGATCGCGACGGCCCCCAAGTCGTTCACGCTGTATGACCGTGAAGGTCAGCCCCACGCCGAGCTGGGCGGCAACAACGTCCACTACGTGCCCGGCTCGAGTGGCCTGAAGATTCTCGATCACCGCACCGGTGAGACACGCCTGTCGAACTCGACCGACTTCATCGAATATGCCCGGCTCTGCGACGGGCTCGAGCACATCGCCTACCTGGCGACCGCGTTCTCGACCAACAAGGACATCGAGTCGCAGGTGTCGGACGCGTGGCGCCTCTACATGCTGCTCACGACGTCGAAGAAGCCGATGGTCTCCGGCGCGTTCACCGAACACGGCGTGCCGCGCATGCGCGACATGATGCAGCTGTTTCGCCGCGACCGGGCCGAGCTGATCGCGAAGCCGATGTCGATCTTCACGATCACCGCGACGGGTAACTTCCGCTACGGCGAGGATTCCTGCCAGAACATGCTCGACTGCGTCGAGGCCGGCATCCCCGTCGAGATCGTGCCCGTCACGCTGATGGGACTGATCGCGCCGGTGACGCTCGTGGGTGCGCTGGTGTTCCACGTGGCCGACGTGCTCACCGGCATCACGATGACGCAGATCGTCCGTCCCGGCGCGCCCGTGCTGTTCGGCGGTGCCCCGGCGACGTTCCACATGAAGTCTGCGAGCTCGCCGATGGCGGCCATCGAGGCGCAGCACCTCAACGTCGCGTACGTCGCAGTCGCCAAGTCGCTCGGCCTGCCGACTCAGGCGTACATGGCGCTCAGCGACGGCAAGTCGCTCGACGCGCAGGCCGGCGGCGAGACGTTCAGCAGCGCACTGCTGGCGGCGATCGCCGGCGTCAATTCGGTGTCGGGTCCGGGCATGCTCGACTTCGTGCTCACGTTCAGCCTGCCGAAGCTGGTGTTCGACAACGAAGTGTGCGGCCAGTGCCTGCACTTCGTGCGTGACATGAACATCATCGAAGACCTGCCAGCGAAGCAGCTGGTGGAAGACCTGCTGGCAAACGATCACCTGATCACGTCGCCGCACACGCTGAGCCACTGGCCGCAGGAGCTCTATCTCACGAACCCGGTGATCGACCGCGAGAACCGCGAGACCTGGGAAAAAGCTGGCGCCAGGGACCTGTACCAGCGCACCTGCGCCGAAGTCGAGAATCGCCTGCAGTCGTACACGCCGATTGCAACCGACGCAGCCATCGATGCGGAAATGCGCCGCATGATCGTGGCCGGCATGACGGCCGAGGCTCCGTTACCGGAGTTGCCGCCGCCACCCACGGGCGGGCCGCGCGAGGCGCCGCGTGCGCGGCGTCCAAATCGCCGACGCGGCAACTGAGCGCCGCCGCGTCGACGAATGGCCGCTGCTCGTCAGCCGCCGTCCAGGTTCCGCACCGTCGCGCTGACCTTGGCCACGCCGATCGGGAAGCCCTTCGTGAACGCCGTCACGCCGAACACGCCATTGAGTGCGTTGGCTGCCGTCTCGGTCAGCGTCAACTTGGCGCCCTTGATCGACAGGTGAGCGTCGCCTCCGGAGGACGGGATCACCTCGGGGGCCTGGGTGAGCACGATCCGGAACAGGGGAATGCGTCCGACGATGGTGTCGTTCGCCTTGACCACGCCAGTCAGCCGCAGGTTGCCGCCCAGGTTTTCGATGATGAACGACGTCAGGGCCACGCGGGTGCCGCCGGCCGTGAGCGTCAAGCCACCGGAGTGCAGGATCTCGAGCTTCGGCCCGGAGGCATCGAGTTCGCCGGTCGGGATGGGGAAGGCAACCTTGGCGGAAGTGGTCGTGGGGATCAGCGAGCCCGGGAGCACGTTGCCCGGCGTCACGCCCAGTGAACCCAGCGCGTCGACGAAACTGGCATAAAGAGCCACTTCCGTGGCGCCCTTGGTGAGCTGCACGGACGGAGCCGCGGCGGCCGGGACCGCAGCGCCCAGCGCCGCGGACGCGACTACCGCGAGTGCTGCAATGCGGGTGCGAACAAGTGCTGTGAGTTTCATGGCGATTTATCCTCGAGTTTGGAATTTTGAGCGACGGACGATGTTTGGCAGTCGACGCGACGGAGGTTACGGACCGTCCTGTGAAGGCCACGTGAAGGCCGCGTAAAGGTGAGGTGAAAGCCGCGGGTTCGCTGCCTCCCGCGGCTGCCGGCGCCTTCGAGCATCGAGGAGTACGCGCGACTGGCCGTAACGCGATCTGGATGACTGGCACCGGATCGGTGCTAGCCTTTGCGAACATGGAGATGCGCCCATTGAACCAAGACGCCACGGGATCGATCGTCCTTCTTGTCGAGGACAATCGCGACATCGCGGAGATGGTGGTCCAGTTCCTGGAACAAAAAGGCTATGCCGTGGATTACGCGGGCGACGGCGTGACCGGACTGCACCTTGCGGTCACGAACCACTACGATGTGATCGTCCTGGACCTGATGTTGCCAGGGATGGATGGCCTTGCCCTGTGCCGCAAGCTGCGCGAGGAAGCGAAGCGCGACACGCCACTGCTGATGCTGACCGCGCGCGATACAGTGAACGACAAGATCGCAGGCCTCGACGCCGGCGCCGACGACTACCTGGTCAAGCCCTTCGAGATCCGGGAACTCGAGGCGAGAATCCGTACCTTGCTGCGCCGTCAGCGCGGTACGGTCGTCGCAGAAACCCTGCGCGTCGGCGATCTGGCGGTCGATATCTCCACGCTGCAGGTCACGCGCGCCGGGCAGCCGATCAAACTGATGCCGATCGGCCTGAAGTTGCTCACGGTCCTGATGCGCGCATCGCCGCGCATCGTCAGCCGGCAACAGCTGGAACGCGAGGTGTGGGGCGACGTTCTGCCGGACTCCGATACCTTGCGCAGCC
>Ga0316622_100002131_pt1 | contig 13521 bp, 11 predicted proteins | sample OWC_Aug_OW2_C1_D_FD_207646 | JGI IMG/M metagenome (GOLD analysis project Ga0316622, IMG submission 207646) | Wetland soil microbial communities from Old Woman Creek delta, Ohio, United States - OWC_Aug_OW2_C1_D5_C | ecosystem: Environmental > Terrestrial > Soil > Wetlands | place: USA: Ohio... | reverse complement strand
CTGCTACCGGACGCTCGAGGGTGGGATCGGCACCGGGAAGTGCTGCATGAAGACGGGCCCGGCGAACAGGTGAGTCCGCCGGGCCCGACCCGAATCCCGCCTGCCTCGCCGTAGCCGGCCGCAGGCTGGCGAAGGCGGGAATCCCGAGCCCCGAGTCCCGACTCCTGCACGCTCGGCAGGGGCTGCTGCCGTCTACCACGGCGTCCCGCTCCGGCGCCAACCACCCTTCGTCCGGTTCATCGCCTTGTTGGGCTGCGTTGCGAGGTCTCCCGCTTCTTGGCGTCGGCCGCCTCGGAGTCGCCCTCGGCCAGGTGGAACTTGTGCATCACGCGGTGTATGACCTGCGCAAGCACGACTCCAACAGCGATCAGGGACACCATGCCCGAGTAGAGTGCGTACAAACCCGCGAACAGCTTGCCACCCACAGTCTCGAATTCCGTGGTGACCGGTCCCATTCCGCCGAGCAACATCGACGCGTTCAGGAATCGGTCGAGCCAGCTCAGGTGCTCGAAGTAGAATGACGCCGTCGATGCCGAAGGGGACACCGTCATGGCCATGACCAGACTGTTCGCGCTCGCGGGAATCGTCCTGGCACTATCGGCAACTGCGACGACGCAGGCGGGCCGCTCCGACAGCATCAAGGCGCTGTTCGCGCATCCGCCGACCGGGTACAGCACCGCCCCGCTGTGGGTGTGGAACGACAGGCTCACCGACGAGATGGTGGTCGGAACGCTGCGGGACCTCGCGGCGCAGGAGGTCAAGCAGGTCTTCGTCCACCCGCGTCCGGGCCTGATGACGCCCTACCTGTCGCCGGAGTGGTTCCGCCTCTGGAAGACGGCGCTCAACGAGGCAGCGCGCCTCGACATGGCGCTCTGGATCTACGACGAGAACTCCGACCCGTCCGGGTTCGCCGGGGGCTTCGTGCCCGACGCGATGCCGGAGTCGCGCGGCCACGGCGTGGGCTTCGAGGAGACGGCCTCGCCGACGTGGTCCGACGCCACGCTGGCCGTGTTTCGCGTCGGCGACGGAGGCTACGAGGACGTGAGCCCGGGGGTGAAGGCCGGCACCGCACAACCGCCGTCGCGCTACCTGGTGTCCTCGCTGCTCCGCGCGAGGCCCGGCCCCTGGTACGGCGGCAAGTCCTACGTCGACCTCCTGTATCCCGGCGTGACCGAGAAGTTCCTTTCGATCACGATGGACGCCTACAAGCGCGAGGTCGGAAGCGAGTTCGGCAGGCGCATCCCCGGCGTCTTCACGGACGAGCCGCACTTGCGCCCCGCCGGGGGACTCCCGTGGACCGACGGCCTACCGGCGCTCTTCCAGCAGCGCTGGGGATACAGCCTCACCGCCAATCTGCCGGCGCTTCGCGAGCCGCTCGGCGACTGGAAGAAAGTGCGGCACGACTACTACCAGCTCCTGCTCGAGCAGTTCATCGAGCGGTGGGCCCGGCCCTACTACGAGTACTGCGAGAGGAACGGGATCGAGTTCACCGGGCACTACTGGGAGCACGAGTGGCCCGAGAGCGGCAGCGTTCCCGACAACATGGCGATGTCGGCGTGGCAGCAGCGGCCAGGCATCGACACGCTCATGAACCAGTACCAGGAGGACACGCACGCGCAGTTCGGCAACGTGCGCGCCGTCAAGGAGGTGTCGAGCGTCGCCAACCAGCTCGGCAGGGCCCGCACGCTGTCGGAGGGCTACGGCGCCGGCGGGTGGGACTTGCGGTTCGAGGACATGAAGCGTATCGGCGACTGGCTCTACGTGCTCGGGATCAATACGTTGAACCAGCATCTCTCCTACGTGACGCTGCGAGGCGCCCGCAAGCGCGATCACCCGCAGTCGTTCTCGTACCACGAGCCGTGGTGGGACGACTACCACGCGTCCGCAAGCTACTTCGCGCGCCTGTCCGTGGCGATGTCGTCGGGCCAGCAGGTGAACGACGTGCTGCTGCTCGAGCCGACCACGACGGCCTGGATGTACAACGCCGCCGGCACCAGTCCAGCCGAACTCCAGAAGCTCGGCGAATCGTTCCAGAGGTTGGCGGTCGCGCTCGAGCACGCGCAGGTCGAGTACGACCTCGGCGCCGAGGACATCCTCGCGCGGCACGGGTCGGTGCAGGGGAGTGCGCTGCGCGTGGGACGCCGCGACTACCGGATGGTCGTGCTGCCGCCCATGACGGAGAACCTGAACGGCGCCACGGCGGATCTGCTCGAGCGGTTCGTCAAGACGGGCGGAACCGTGCTCGCCTGCGCGCCGCCGCCCGGCCGGATTGACGGCGCGGCGTCGGACCGGGGCGCGGCACTGGCGCGCCTGGCGGGATGGAGGGCCGTGGACCCAGCGCAGCTGCCCGCATTGCTCCTGTCGCAGGCGCGGCCAGGCTTTGCCGTGACGCGCACTCCCGGCGACCGCGGGCTCCTGTTCCACCACCGGCGCCGGCTAGACGAAGGCGAGTTGCTCTTCCTGGTGAACACGAGCGCGGAGTTTCACTCGGCTGGGACGATCGAGACCTCGGCTCGCGGTGTCGAGGAGTGGGATCCGGCCACCGGCGTCAGCCGGCCGTACGTCTTCGAGGCGACCGCCCGGGGCGCTCGTGTCCGATTCGACGTGCCCGAAGCAGGGTCGCTGCTTCTGTTCCTGTCGCCGGCGAAGCTGCCCTCCGCGCCGGCCGCGGCAGAGACGAAGACGACGATCCAGCCGACCTCGCCGCCTGCGGCGCGCCGGGTCGGACCAAACGTCCTCGTCATCGACTACCTGGACGTGCGCGCCGGCGGAGAGGCGCGGGAGAAGACGTACTTCTACCAGGCTTCCCAGTTCGCGTTCACCAGGAACGGAATGGAGCGCAATCCGTGGGACAGCGCCGTGCAGTTCAAAGACGAACTGATTGCGCGTACGTTTCCTCCTGGCAGCGGCGTGGAGGCCACCTATCGGTTCGTCGTCAAGGACCGGGTTCCGGCCCGGCTGACGGCGGTGGTCGAGCGCCCCGACCTGTACACGATCGTGTGCAACGGCACGCGCGTGGAGGCCGCGAAGGGCGAGTGGTGGCTCGACAGGGCCTTCGGCAGAATCGACATCACGCACGCGGCGCGCGCCGGCGAGAACGAGCTCGTGCTGAAGGCGGCGCCCTTCACCATCTACCACGAACTCGAGCCGGTGTACGTGCTGGGCGACTTCGCCGTCGACGCGTCGGAGAGTGGTTTCGTGATCTCGGCTGACCGGGCGATGAGCCTCGCGCCGTGGAAGGAGCAGGGACAGCCGTTCTACAGCCAGGGCGTCTCGTACGCCGAAACGTTCCAGGTGCCGAAGAAGGATGGGGAGTACCGCGTGCAGCTGAAACGCTGGTACGGCAGCGTCGCCCGCGTGCGGGTCAACGGCCAGAACGCCGGCCTCGTGATGTCTGCGCCCTGGTCCGTCGACGTCACGAAATGGGTCAAGCCTGGGGCCAACAGCGTCGAAGTGACCGTGATCGGGACGCTCAAGAACACCCTCGGGCCGCATCACGGCAACCCGGCGCTCGGAACCGCGTGGCCGTCGATGTTCCAGAAGGGGCCGAGCCCGGGACCGCCCCCCGGATCGCAGTACTCGACGGTTGGCTACGGCCTGTTCGAGCCGTTCGTCCTGGTCCAGACCACACGTTGATTCTGGTCGGCCTCGAAATCAGGCTCCGGGCAACGACCGGCCCGATTGGGCCTACAATCGTGCGAGTCGCATGAGCGCGTCACCGCCGGACCCGTCACCCGATCTCGACTCCACACGCAACGATGCGGCCAGTGCCAGTTCCGCGAAGAGCTTTGGGCCGTACCGCCTGCATCAGAGGATTGGCGAAGGCGGGATGGGCGAGGTCTGGCTGGCGGAACAGATCGCGCCGATGTGCTGAGCGCGGAGCGCCGGACGCTCGGCGAGGATCATCCCGACACCGCCAACTGCCTCGTAGGACTTGCCGGGATCGAGGCCCATCGGCAACGCCGGGACGCGGCCCTGGGCCTGCTCGAAGAGGCGATTCGCGTGGACCCGAGGTGGGCTGGCTCGCTTGCCGTCCAGGAAGAGCTGAGGCCGCTCGCGGAAGACCCCGCGTTCAAGAAACTGGTGGTGACTACTCGAGCCTCTCGATGATCCGGGCGACGGACCCGGGTTCGCCGAGGCGAATCAGCAAGAGGGCCGCACGCAGCAGAGCGCGCGGGCGCAGCAAGGAGCCGCCGAGGGCCGCGACGGCGCGGTCGCGGCGGTCGATCTCCGCTGGCCACTCCTCAGGCGGCAACGCAGCCAGGTCTTCGGCCAGGGCCCACGCTCGCTCTCGCGCCACCGCCATCCCGACTCTCGCAACCAGCTCGTCACCCCGGCCGGCCGCGAGATCGATGAGCCGCATGAGGGGCCAGACGTCCGTCAGTTGGCGCTGGACCTCGTCGACGAGGCCAGCCAGGATGTCATTGATGGCGAGGAAGTCGTGCCGCAGCGCAGCCAGGTCCTGGGCGCCGCGGGTCGCGGCGGCGGCGATCCCCAGATCCAGGTTGATGTGGGCGTTCATCCCGAGCATCTGGTGCTGAATCACGGTGGGTGGCCAGCGGCCGAGCGCCGTGAACGCGACCCCCCAGGCACGCGTGGTCTCCCTGCCGGCGCGATGGCGTGCGACCGCATCAAGATACCGATTGGCAAACGTCACATCCAGCCGCTCCATGCGGGGGCCATCTTCGAAGCGGCCGTCTCCGATGCCGCGGGCCACCTCGACCGTGACCCTGCGATACAGCGCAGCGAAGTACCCGAGCGGACTGGCGTGCTCCTTTGACCACGCCACGATCCGGTCGAGGGAGTCGATGACGCCAGCGACTGACTGGGCCGTCAGGCGTGCCAGTGGGTCTTCGGGCATATTGCCTCTCTGCTGCTACTCTAGCTTGTACCGACCCATGACGAATGTCTTCATCAGCCATCGGCGCGGCGACGCGAGCGGCCACGCCGGGCGCCTGTCCGACGGGCTCATCGCGCGCTTCGGCGCCGACAACGCCTTCATGGACGTGCAGGATATCCGGCCCGGCCAGAACTTCGAACAGGCCATCGAGCAGACTCTCGCGCGATGCGACCACATGCTGGCCGTGATCGGACCGCGGTGGCTCGCAGACCTGCGGGCCCGCTCGGCGAGCCGCTCCGACTTCGTCCGCAGCGAGATCGGCACCGCGCTGTCGCGGGGGACGGCCGTCATCCCGGTGCTCGTCGGCGGCGCGAAGATGCCGGCGGTCGACGAACTGCCGGCGGAGTTGGCCGCTTTCAGCCGCTTTCAGGCCGTGGAGATTCGCGACGGCCGCTGAGGCGGCCTTCGGCGTGTATTGCGGTCGCAGCGACTGGCTGGCGTACTGTCGGTGCGGTCACGAAACCGACAGGACCGGAGGATTCGTCCGGCCAGGCCTCCGTCGTAGAGAAAGGTCGTCCTGCGAGCGGACTTCGAGCCGTGCCTCCCGCGCTCGGTTCGCGTGGAGGGCCCTCGGGCCGGCAGTGCTAAATGTCCAGCCGTTAGAGACTTGGAGTCTTCGCGCCTGCGCCCTCGGGAAGTGGTGGTCGACAGGGTGGCGTGGGGAATGGGCGTTGCTTGAGTGTAGTTCGTCCCCCCACCTCTGATGGAGGTTGTGATATGCATCGACATCTCCCGTCGGCGTTACTTCTGACAAGACTGCTCCCCGACGCGGCCCTCTGCATCATGGCCGCACGGAGGGAGCTGTGACCGGCCTGCGGTGCTGGCTGTTCGACCATGACTTCATCCGGCAGTACTCCCCGGGGCACATGGCGCTTCGGTGCCAGGTCTGCGGTTACGTCAGTCCCGGCCTGCGCGGCCCCGTCTCGCCCCCCGTTGTGCCGGTGGTGAAGGTGCGGAAGCTGCGGAGACCCAAGATGACGCCGGCCCCGGCGCTGCGCGTCGTGAGGCGGAAGACAGCATGAGCGACGACCCTGTGGACGCGGCGCTGGCGCTCGTGGCCAAGGCACGAACGTGTGAAGGTGGGTGAAGCAGGGGAGCGGGGCGCACCCGACGACACGCGTTCACCAGCTACTGGGCGACGAGTCTGCTGTGGCGCTCCAACCGGAGACCGTTCCCAAATCTGCCTCGCTCCTGCTGTTCGGCACCGGCCTCGTCGGCCTGCGGGCGATTGAGGGACTCTTCGTGCGGTCGTTCGGCTCCGTCCGGTGGCGCGTCAGACCTTGATGACGATGCCGCGCTTGGCCATCCCGGCCAGAGACTTCGATCCTGAAGAGCGCAACCGTCAGCACCTCCGACGTCAGTTACGCCAGGAGCGGTTTCCTCCCGAAGATGTTGAAGAAGGAGAAGAGCCTGACCTTGCCGTGTACATCGACCCTCCCGATCGCATGCGCCGCGACAGGCAGAGCGCCAGTGTCTACCCGATGCCGTAGCAGAGCGCGAGGCGCTGCAGCACGCCGAGGACCAGCCAGTCCCTAGCCGCCCCGGCCAAGTAATTGGCCGCCACCGACGAGCCTTCCAAACCGGCGTCCGAGGAATCGGGCGCAGATCGCACAACCACAGGCTGGCCTCCAACTTGCAGCTGTCCCATCGTGGTTTGTCGCGAGTCGGGAGTCCCTTTTTCGCCCGCTTGTGCTGAACAGAGCGCTGGAGCGAGGCGCAGGATGAGCCACCTCGCTGTCAGGTACGTCCCGTAGTAGCCTCCTCCATGCGTCCGAGCTCGTTCCAGGGGTCTGCCATGAAACGCCCACTGCCCTCAATCGCGGCGGTTCCATTCCTCTTGCTGGCGGCGGGGTCCGTGCAGGCATCGCCGCTGCTCTACGTGTTCCAGGGAACGGTGGCCTTGAACGGTTTCTGGACATGTGAGCGGGACATTGGTTCCTGCAACCCCCCCGACAGTTACCCGCTGCCAGGAATGACGATCGCGCCTGGCACCCCCGTCGTCTTTCGGATCCTCTTGGACTTCGACGGTTACCCCGTGAACGGGTTCGACGACTGGCCCGATGGGACCCCCGAACTTCGCTATTTCGATTTCTCCGCGTCGTACATTTCCGGTCCGTCCCCCTGGGCAAATGGAGTGCCTCGCTATTCCGGACATGGAACGGACATCTTTGGGGACCGGGGTGTGCCCCGGAACCAAGGCTGGATCTTCGGCGACCCCCCCAATCGCGGCGAGTCAGAAGCCGAGTTCTGGACGCCCGGCCTTCGACTGGGATTCTACGAAAGACGAGTCTCAGAATGGGTGGTGGGCGAGCGAGTCTCTGGATATGACACGTTCCGCAGCGAGACGATGAAGATCATCTACGACCTCGGATTGACCAGCATCGAACCGATGCCCGAACCGGTCCCGGAACCCGCCTCGTTGCTGCTGTTCGGCACCGGCCTCGTTGGCCTGCGCGCGTGGCTGAAGCGGCGGCAGTAGTCCACCTCAAGTAGCGCTTCGACGGCGGAAGGCCACCATCGCGGTGGCCCTCCGTATCATTCTACGCAGCCACCGTGCCGTCATCGCTGACTCGGCGTGCTGCCCATGGTGAACCGAACTGCTATTCGTGACGGCGCTTCCGGTCCTGGCCGATCCCTTCCAGCCGCCGACGGGCCTCACGCTTGCCGATCTTCTGTATGCGGGCGAAGGCCGCGAGATTCGCGCTGCGCATCCGGACCCGGCTGCCCTTCCTCTCCCAGTTGAGCACGGCCTGGCCACTGACGCCCAGCAGTCTCCCGAACCCGACCTGCGTCAGATCCAATCGGCGGCGGAGACGCGCCAGGCTCTTCGATGTCGGCCGGAGCGCGGCCGCCTGTTCCGTCGCCACCTCCGACTCCTTGGTGGCCACCACCGCAGTGACCCTCGCTAGCAACTCTCGGCTGGCACGAGACAGCGCCGTCAGCTCACGACGGAGTTCGGCCACGTGCTTCTTCAGGCGGACAGTGTCGCGTTTGATCGGCGTCAACCCTGCCTTGACCTGCCTCTTGGCAAGTCGCTGGACTTCTTCCCTGAGTACTCTGGCGACATCAGGCATGAGCGTGAAGACTCCTTGGGGCTGGTCGTCCTTGACCTTTGCTGGTGGGGGGCGGGCGTTGGGCCCGGCTCTCTGAGTATCTTAGATCAGGCGAGGGGTGGTTCGCAGTCCGGGGATGCCTGCTCGAGGCGGGCCCACAACCAGTCCGTAGAGTTGGCCGCGGGTGACGCGATGCGTGGAATGCGCAATCGCCGCCCTTACGCTCAGTTCATTAGAGAAAACCCCTCAAGGCGTGCCTCACCCTGCCTTGCGACGCTGTCCCGTCCCCACTTGGTCAGGGGGTAGATCGACCGTGCCTGTCCAGGTGCTGCTTCCGGACGCTCGGGGCAGTATCGGCAGCGGGAAGTCCGCAGGCACACCCCGCCCCTTGAGGAGGACAAGGCGCAGCGGTAGAAAGATGCGCCCTCGCCGCGAGCGGCGAAGGCGCGAACCGCAACGTCGCCGCGCCGTTCAGCGCCGGCGTGGAACCCTGGTCAGGAACCGGATAGCCTTTCTGCCGGTCTGCGGAGCTGGGGCCCGCTCATTCTCGGCACCCCTCCGGTGTCCGGAGATGACGCTGGCAGCTGCGCTGCCTACGGTGTGCCAACGAGGACATTCGCCAGAATCTGGACCACACCGTCCTGCCGCACCACGGCCGACACCTTCAGGCTGCGCAAGAAGACCAGGGGCGTCGGCCACCCGAAGGCCAGGTTCTCCAGGCCCGCAGCGCTGGTGAGGTAGTGCACTCCGTACGGATTGTGCTCCGTGAGCCCGGAGTTCCGGGCGGCATCGTAGGAGATGTTCACGACGTTTCGGCCGTCGATGTCCAGGCTTACGAACGACAGTCCGGCGCCTCCGCCCTGCTTGACCACCTCTCCCGAGAGAAACACCCCCGGACCCGCGATGTCGATCAGCACGTGTTCTCCACGAGGCGCGGGGGCTCTGAGCCCCTGGACCCGCCGGGGGTTGCAGACGCCTCCAGCGCAGGCTGGCGCAGCCAGTTCGGCCGCTGCCGCGGGCACGGCCTTCCGCCTCAATCGCGCAGCACTCATGATGTGACTCCTTTCGGGCGCGCACACACCGGCGCACGCCAGTTTCGAGGGCTGGCGCCTGCACGGAGCCAGCCCCAGTTCCGACCTGTCCTCGAGGTGCGATGGGCAATTCTAGCACTCGCCGGAGGCGAAACGACCGTTCGGTGCGTGATTTGATTAATGCGTGATCGGACCCAGTGGCGGAGTCCCCGCTCGCGGCGCTAGGCCGGGGACCCGGACCCTGGTGTGAGGGCCGGCGGGACCTACCGTTCGGGCGGCGGGACCGTCACCGCCCACAGCCCCTGGCCCGGTTGCAGGACGCTGGTGACATCGCCCGCGTCGACGTAGCCGAACCCCCTGTCGCCCCAGCCGGTACCCCAGCTGTTGGCGAACTTGAAGCGACGCGTCGCGGGATCGTAGCCGACGATCGTGACGACCGTTCCGATGGGGCTTCCTGCGCCCGCGGCCTTGATCACCCCCGTACGGGTTGCCGCATCCGTGCTCCACGCGTCCGTCACGACAGCTGTCACGAGGACCGGCGTCTTCCTGTCGAGGGCGGGCAGCACGGCGTCGAGATCCGGCAGTTGCCTGAAACTGGCCCTGTAGTCCGCGGCGGCCTCGTCGAGGTCGCGCCAGCTCACCCCCTTCGGCAGCTTGCGGGCGAATTCGCGGTACGGCCATAGCGCCTCCGGCGGGGCGCCAAACTGCGTCGCCACGTAGATCGTGGTCTCGAGAAACGTGCCCTCGCCCGCGACCTCGTCGTGCCGCTTGGCCTTCTCGTAGATGTAGCGCATCGCGAGCTGCATCGGGCGGCCCTGCGCGGCCAGTGACGCGTCCATCGCCGTCGCGCACGCCGCGGCGGTGACGGTTCCCTCCTGGCCCACGTCGCGGATCGTCACGAACGGCGTGAGGTCAACGGCTTTCGGATCCGCCACGGTCAGCGACACGGCCGTGCCCTTGCGCACCGCGGCCCGCGTCGCCGGATGCTGTCCGAGCACCGTGCCGGGCGGCTGCTCGTTCGTCGGAGCCTTCGACACGACGCCGACCTGCAGCCCCGCGTCGGCGATCACCCGGCTCGCCTGGTTCAGCTTGAGCCCGGCCACGTCGGGCACCGCAGTCTGGCTGCCGCGCGCGTAGACATACGCGGAGTAGCCCCCGGCCGCCACCGCCAGGAGCAGCGTGATGGCGGCCGGCAGACGATGGCGGCGGAGACTCTCGCGCCACGACCCCCGCGCCCGGCGCAGCTTGATGTCTCTGCAGAGGCGCGCGACATCATCGCTCCAAGAGCCGTCGCGCAACTCCGCCATCTGGCGCGCGGCCAGCGCGCGGATGTTCTCGGGCAGCTCGGTGACCGCGGGCAACCCCGCCCCGTCGACGAGCACGGGGATGACCAGAACCCCGGCGCGCAGCGAGCTGGCGATCTCGGTACGCACCCAGTCGTCGGGGTTGTCGAGGCGGCGAAGACCCGCAGCGTCGGTGAGCGTGAGCCACCGCTTCCCAATCACGGCCAGCAGCACGTCCGCCTCTCGCAGCCGTGCCGTCAGCGTCTCCGCGAACGAGTCGCCGCGCTGGATGTCGTCGACGTCCATGAAGACGCCGTCCGCGCCGAACACCCGCGAGAGATGATCGAGCAGCCTCCCTGCGTGCCCGGCCGAATCGGCGCGACGATAGCTGATGAAGATCCCTGCCATGGTGCCGCGAACATTATCGATCGAATTCGGCTATCAGCCCGCGAATCCGCTTTCGCAACTGGGTTCTCAGGTCCGCCTGTTCCTCCCAGAACAAGGTGGGAATGTCGAGCGCATCAAACGGCAGCGTCGTTCCTTTTCTGGCGGTGAGTATCACCTTCTTGCCCAAGGCCCTCGCAAAGCCCACCTCGTATAGAACGTTCACGCTGTCGTCGCTGACGTCCGCGATCACGAATGGACTGTTCCGAATACCGTTCTCGATGCGGGGGATGATGCGTTCGGTAGACTCCGACTGGTCTGTTCGGTCCACCTGGAATCCAAACCCTTTGCAGACGTGTTCGAACGATTTGTAGACTGGAAGGTATTCCTCCTGGAATGACATGACCGCAAAGACGGTTCTCGGAATGACCAGGCGTTCGGTGAGATCGACGACCAGCCTCGCGTACCTGGCTGCATCGGACGATCGGTGGTTCAGTGCCTCGAGGTCATCGCTCACGCGAGGAGCAGACGTCCGAAGGCGCTCCAGTTCCTGCTGGTATATCTCCTCGCCGGCGCCTCCGAATCGCGGAACGCCGAGGATTGGCTTTCGCGCGTAGAAAGCCCAGTTTCGCGCCCAGAACGTCCCTTCGCTTCCGGCAACGAAGATCGCTGCCGCAGCGCGCTCAATCTGCTCGGGGACCTGCAGCTTGGGATGATTCAACTCCCAGTCGGACAGCGCAGAGGTGCTGACTCTGCCACAGCTGTGAATCGGTTCATTACCCTTCAGGCAGTAGCTGATGATTCGCTCCTCGGCGACCTCGGCGTCATTCGCCAGCAGCCAGGTCTGTGCGGCATTGGCGATTTCGGCGTCGAGCGCACTCCGGCAGCCGTTCAGAAGCGAATGGCCTCGCTTGACAATCTCAATCCCCAAGGCCCCTGCAAAGCCGCGGCACAACTCCTCGTCTATCGGAACGTTGCGCAGAGAGCCTCCCACGTAGATGCGCATACTCTTCCTCTGAATTCTCGACAGCGGCGTCGGCGCTAAAGCGTCGACCTCCATCCGCAACCCGACTCCCGAATCCCCAATCCCGACTCCCGAATCCCCAGTCCCGAGTCTTATACGCTCGGCAGCGGCTTCTCGGCCATCAGCTTGTCGAACCACATCCCGGCGAGCTTCTCCTTCACGGTGTTCTGCCGCAGGCGCGCCGACAGGTTGGGGAAGTCGACCCGGTCCATGTGCTGGTCCTGGTTGAAGCACGTGAAGATGATGGTCTCCTTGCCGGTCTTCGGATCGACGTGGCGCTGCAGGCACTGGGCGCACACTTCTTTCATCATGCACTGCATGGGCGAGTTGATGCTCGCAATCGCCACGTGGTCTTCCCGGAGGTACGGCTCGAGCGTGGTCAGGCGCGCCAGCTTGATCGCGGCCATCATGCGATCGGAGCCGATCGCGATGATGCGGTCCACGGTGTTGAGCGGCACCAGCGGCGCGGCCAGTTCCCCCTTGGCGTAGGCGACCATGGCCTGGACGATGTTGCCCCGGAAGTGCGAGTCCTGGGGGCGGCTGGGCGGGATCTCGACGCCGGCGTCGGTGGTCCAGATCACCTGGTCGGTGGCCGCCTCCACCTCTTCGCGCTTGAAGAGGTCGGCGCCGTTCTTGTAGCCGGCGAAATACAGCACCTTGTTGCCGTTCGCCCGCAGGGCTTTCGCGATCGAGAAGAGCACGGCGTTGCCGAGGCCGCCGCCGGCGAGGAGCACGTTCTCGCCGCGCGGAATCTCGGTGGGCGCGCCGGTGGGGCCCATCACCAGCACGGGCTCGCCCGGCTTGAGATATGCGCACTGCCGGCTCGACACGCCCATCTCGAGTGCAATCATCGACAGCAGGCCCCGCTCCTTGTCGACCCACGCGCCCGTGAGCGCGAGGCCCTCCATGAGCATCCGGGGCCCGTTCGCCCCGGCGCCAAGAACGGGCGCCGTCGTTTCGAAGTTCTGGAGGCGGTAGAACTGGCCGGGCTGAAAGTGCCGGGCGGCGGCGGGCGACTTGACGATGACTTCCACGATGGTCGGCGTCAGACGGACTACCCGCTCGACGCGCGCCAGGAAGTCGTGATCGAGGATGGCGGTGAACTCGCTCCAGCCGGCATCGCGATTCGCCTGCTCGGCGGCCGACATCGGCCGGCCGGCGCCCGGGAAGAGCCCCACAACATGCGGATATCCGTCGCGCGCGGAGGCCATCGCCTTGACGACGTTGCCGGCGTACTTCGGGTGGTTGTCGCCGTAGTAGGTGACGTGCTTGCCGTCCCGGCTGTACGAGGTGAAGAACCCTTCCGACGCGGGCACCAGGGCGATGGCGCCCTCGGGGGACCGCTCGGCGACGTGCGGCTTGAAGAAGCGCCGCTTCTCGTCCATCTGGAACGTGCCGGGGTATTCGCGCTCGTAGGTGACGTTGGGCGTCGTGCCGGCGGCCACGAACACGGACCGCGCCGGCAGCGTGACGGCCGTGTCGCCGTCGCGCCACCTGCCGTTCTCGTTGATCTGCTCGCGGAAGCGCACGGCGGAGACGTGCCCGAACTCGTCGGGAATCGCCTCCTCGGGGTTCATCCGCTCGATGAAGACGATGCCTTCCTCGAGCGACTTGGTGATCTCTTCGTGGTTCAACCGGTAGGCGGGGGAGTCGAGCATGCCCTTGCGGTACACGAGCGACACGCCGCCCCAGCGCCGCATGAGCGGCACGAAATCGGGCGCCTCACCGGCTGCCGCGGCCCTCTCCCGCTCGGCGCGCACCTCGTGCCCGTGCGCGAGGAACTCGTCGAGCAGGCCCTGCTCCTCTTCGTCGAACGCCTGGCGAATGGCGGCCTCGCCGGACTGCG
>Ga0316622_100002130_pt1 | contig 13521 bp, 9 predicted proteins | sample OWC_Aug_OW2_C1_D_FD_207646 | JGI IMG/M metagenome (GOLD analysis project Ga0316622, IMG submission 207646) | Wetland soil microbial communities from Old Woman Creek delta, Ohio, United States - OWC_Aug_OW2_C1_D5_C | ecosystem: Environmental > Terrestrial > Soil > Wetlands | place: USA: Ohio... | reverse complement strand
CGACAACACAACGAGGCGGGCTAGATCGGCGAGTAACCGAAGGACGATTCGAGCCAGCACGATCACGTCATGATCATGCCACAGCTCGCCGACGGTCCCGCAACGGGGTCAGCTCCTGCCCGATCGAATATTTGCGGAGCACACGGGCTGGATGTCACAAATATCACGGGCGATATTGTGTGATTACTTCTGTCTATTACCTATAAGACCCCCATAGTCGCGCGCTATGCCTTGCTTTTTTTGACATGAAGTACGTGCTTTGTCGCGCTTTGGACGCCACAGCTCGCCGAAGGTGCCGCAACGGGGTCAGTTCGTCCCGGATCCAATTTTTACGGAGCACAGGGATGGAATGTTTACGACGGCTCCTTTTCAAGAAGCAGGGCGTCACCCAGCCGATTGCGCATCGACGGCCGCCTTGTACAGCGACTGCTTGGGTTGGGCGAACACCCGCCGGAGCAGCGGTTCGAACTCACTAATCGGCAGCGCCGGCGCCTTGGGGTCGAAGGCCAGGTTGTCGTAGAGCGCAACGAACTCCTCGGTACGCTGATAGTGGGCATGGCCCTTGAACATGTCGCGCATATTGCGGTCCATGCCGATGTGGTGGAAGAAGTTGTAGCCCTGGAAAATGGCGTGCTTCTCGATCATCCAGTGGTTGGCCTCGCTTACGAAGGGCCTGAGGATCGTGGCAGCCAGGTCGGCATGGTTGAAGGTGCCGAGAGTGTCGCCGATGTCGTGCAACAGCGCACAGACCACATACTCCTCGTCGCGGCCGTCGCGCAGCGCTAGCGTGGCGGTCTGCAGGCAATGGGTGTAGCGGTCGACGGGGAATCCGCCGTAGTCGTTCTGCAGCAGTTGCAGATGGGCGATCAGCCGATCGGGCAGCTTCTTCGCGAACTGCAGGAACTCGCCGCCGATCAGTCGCCACTCGGCCGCCGTGCTGTCTTGCATGCGGCTGAACTGGGCATGTGCGCTCATAGGTGAGCCTCCATTGATGAGGGGTTGGACGGGGGACTTCATACACCCGCGGCGGTGCGCCCGCGAATCAGATTGCTGGCCTTCTCACCGACGCGTCCGGTGAACGCACTTTCTTCGCGCCCGAGGCGCAGCGCCGGGCCCGCCCCATGGCCGCCCCCATGCCCCGCCCTCGACCGCCGCGCCCGGGGACACTCCGGTGGAGAGGCGGGCACTCGCGGGCCGCCTCGGGGACGCCGCCCTCCAGCCCCGCCAGACCCGCCAGGTTCCCAGATCGCCGGCCTGCCGCCCGCCCGGGACGCTCGGTTGGCACAGTTTCCGATAGTCCGCGGGTCAGCCATCAATGGCCCCGCATGGTCCGCGGGTGATACCCGGAACCCGTGCATTTTCAATGCGTTGGAAATGGTGGCCAGGGACGGAATTGAACCATCGACACGCGGATTTCCTACCTCCTAGCCATCCGCCCCGAGGCCGTGCAGCAGGACCACAGAGGCTACCGGCGCTTGCGCGGGCGCGAGGGTGACCTCGTCCGTCGTCTCGATCGTCGAGTACCTCATGCCTGTCTTCGGTGCAGGTTTCGAAAAGGGGCGCCGCTACGTTCGTCCGACGCGCGACCGCTCGAGCCACCAGGTCGCGCCGAGCGCGACGAGGCAGCCGAGCAGGTACAGCCACGGCGTTCCGGGCGCGCCTCCCGGCGACTGCGCATCCGGTCGTTGACTGCGTCTCGCGACCATTGCCGCCGTCGCGGCGCGCAACTCCTGCGCATGCAGGCCCGGCGCTTCGCCGGCCGCACGCACGTGGAACGGCCAGTCGCCGTCGCCGGTGTCGAGGACGTGCCAGCCGGCCGACTCCGGCCAATGGGCCGCGCAACCAGACGACTCGCGCAGCAGCGGCACGCGCTGGCCGTCGGGTGCCTGCACGCGCGCCTCTGCGTCCGCGTCGAGGCCGCAGAGCACCTGCCGCGCGTGGACGCGCGGATCGGCGTCCACGAGCTGCGGTTCGCGCGTACCGCGTGCCCGGGACACGGTCGCGAGCGCATTGCTCCAGAGCGTGCCGTGAACGGCGCGGGATCCGTCGAGCGCGAGCCGGAAGCTGTCGCTGAGCCACCAGAGCGCGATGCGGCCCCGGCCTTCCGCGCGCCACAACGCCAGCGGTTCGCCGCGGACGTCGTGCAGCAGCGGCACGCCGTCGCGGGACTCCACCTGCAGGGGCCGTCGCGTCAGCGCCGTCGGCGCGCCCGCGAGCCGGACCACCTGCTCGAGTTCGACGTCGCGCACGTCGAAGCCGAGCGCCTGCAGTTCCCGTCGATCAGAGTCAGCGAGCGCACCGGTGATGCGAATCACGACGCCGAGACCCGCCCGCAACGCATCGGCCAGCGTGTTCCGGCCCGCGGAGCCGAGCGACTGCCAGGCGCGCTCGTCGAGGATCACGACGTCGAGTTCCCGCAGCGCATCGGCGCTGAGCGGCACGGTGGCTCGCTGCACCCGCACGCCCGGACGCAGCGCGAGTTCGCTCTGCAACTCCACGCCGGCGTCGAGCGCCCAGCGGCGCAGGTACTTGAGCTCCGCGCTGGGTGCACCCGCCATCACCCGCACGCGCAGGGGCGTGCCCGACACCGCAAGCAGCGGTACCTCGACGTCCTCGACCACGGCTTGCCCGGCGTCGCGGATGCGCAGTCGGAACTGTGCGCGGCCCGGCATGCGCGCGTCCGCCTGCAGCGTGAAGCGCCCGTCGTCTCCGGGTGTGGCGCTGCCCACCCGCTGCTGCGAAGGATCGAGCAGCTCCACGGTGCCGCCGGGCACGTCGTTGAGCACGCCGGAGGCGCTCCAGGACGATCCGCTCGGCACGCGACGTGGTGAGCGCAGCTCGACCAGCCCGCGCGGCAGCGGTGCGGGGTCGAACTCGAGGCTCAAGGGCCGTGCGGCGTCGCGGTCGCGCGGCGGCAGGCCGGCGCCGACGATCTTCAGCCGCGCGACGGCGGGATCGCGACGCAGCGACGTCGCGAGATCCGCCACGCGCTCGAACGCGGCGCTCGCCGGGGCCTCCGGCAGCGCCACGACCCGAGCCTGCGACTCGATCCGTGCGAGCTGCGCGTCCGTGGCGTCGGCGGTGACGACGACGAGGGCCGCGGGCGCCGTGCGAGTGCCCGGTGGAAACATCGCCAGGTAGAGGAGCAGCGCGGCGGCGGCCTGCCCGATCAGCATCAGCGCCGTGCGACAGGGCCGCACCCGTGTCGCCGCGGGGCGCGGCCACAGCAACCGCACGCTCCCCGCCAGCACGCCGAGGCCCAGCACTACGGCGCTCACGACCGCGGGGTTCAAGGGCCCACCCCAAGTTCGAGGGACTGGAGGGAGTCAAGGGATTCGAGGGCCTCGAGGTAAGCCGCCCCGGACGCGCCTGCACCCGCCCTCGGGCCAGTCGCCGCGGCGGGCGAGGGCAGCAGCGGCCACAGCAGCTCCTGGAGCTGCGCACGGCACGACTCGCAGGACGCGTCCGTGACCACCCCGTCGATCGCGGCCAGCAGTTCGATCGCCTGCGGCAGCTCGGTCTCCCGCTCGGCTACCCACCCCGCCAATGACTCGAGGTCCGATCGCAGCGCGCTCGTTGCAGCTTCGTCGCGCGCCGCAACGGGTTCGCCGAGCCGCTGCCAGAGGGTCGCCGGCAATGCGTCCGCCGGTGTGGACGGCGCCAGTGGATCGCGGCGGCTGCGAACGCCGGCTGCCTCACCCGTGAGCCGGCGGGTCGCATCGATCGGCGGCAGCTCGAGCCCCACGCGTGCGAGGTAGATGCGGCTCGCCTGCTGGACCTGCTTGATGCGATCGAGGGCCCGGTGTTCAAACGGCAGGGCGCGCTCGGGCTGGCCCTGGCGCAGGTGCAGCTCCGCCTGCCACATCTCGCCAAGCGCCGCACGCAGCAGCTCGCGCGTTTCGCGATCGAGCAGCGTGGCGGCTTCGGGGATGTCGTGCGTATGCCCGAATTGTTCCAGCACCGAGTCCGTCGTACCGTGCTCGGGCGCCGGCTCCGCGTCCTCGTGATCGTGATCCTCGTACGCAGCCTCGGGGCCCTCGTCGGTCTCCTCGCCGAGGAACTGACCGTAGCGCAGCCGCAGCATCCGCTGGTCCACGCCGATCGCGTCCGAGCGCGATTCGAAGCGCTCCGCGGCGAGCTTGCCGCGCTCCGCGACCAGCGCCTCGGTGTCGATGATGACCTGCCGTTGGCTGCGGAAGTACGCGGGCAGCGTCTTCCGCACGATGCCTTCCATGCCCGTGGCCTCCTCGCCGCTCCCCATGGGCCAGCGCAGGATCAGGCTGGCGCTGCGCGCGGACTGCGGCGAGGGTCGCCGATTGTCGTGCACACCGAGGCGGACGATCAGGTCGTCGCCCGCCGCGAGCCCGAGCCGTGCGAGGTCCAGGCGGTGCGAGTAGCGCTGCTGCCGTGCGTCGCCCGCTCCGCGCAGCGCGATCGCGCGCTCCGTGACGGTGACGTTCTCGCCGCCGCCCTGCGCGTGCGTGACCTGCAGCCGGGCCGGGCCGAGGCCGTGATCGTCGCTCGCCTCGAACTCGAGCAGCCACTGCCGCTGGCCCGTCTCGATGAGCGTCACCGCCTGCGTCGGCGCGAGGACGCGGATCGCCGGGGGCCGGTCCGCAATCGCGTCGAGTCGGTGCAGCGGCGTGGCCGCGCCCGTGGCCACGCCATCGACGACCACGCGGTACAGCGCCGACCGGTCGATGCTGCGCTCCGCCGTCCACACGCCGTCGGCCTGCGCGAGCGCGATGCGGCTGCCGTCGTGAAAGGCGAGTTCGACCGACCCCGGTTGCGGCTCGAACACCAGGCGCCAGCGCAGTCGCGAGCCCGCGGGAAGTTTTGCGTCCAGCGTGTCCTCGCTGCGCGTCGGCAGTCCCGTGTACGCCGGCGGCTCGATGTCGAGATGGCGCTCGACGATCTGCGGATCAGTCGAGGCGGCGGGCGCTGGAGCGCGGACAGGCGCCGTGCCGCGCGTGGACCCTTCCTGCAACGGCGGCATCAGCAGTGCGGCGGTTACGACCGCGGTGCCGACCGCACAGCTGAGTGCCACGGCGCGGCCCGGCCACGCCGGGCGCAGTTCGGGCGGCGGCGTGTCGGCCAGCCGTCGCTCGAGGCGAGCCCGCTGCAGGTACTGCAGGCGGTTGAGTTGCGCCAGGTCGCGCAGCAGCAGGTCGGCACTGTCCTCGAGATCGGGGCGCCGATCGTCGAGTTGTCGCGCCACCCAGTCCTCGTCGAACCGCCGCGTCGAGTGGATGATCCACCCGAGTACCGCGGCGGCGCCCACGACCAGCACGACCAGTCCGATCAGAATCGCCGCGTGCCCGCCGGCACCGGCGACGCGCCATGCCACGGCGGCGGCTGCGAGGATCAGCGGCAACGCCAGCGCCACGAAAATGGCGGCGCGACGTCGCCGGGCTGCGCGCGCGAGACCGTCGAGCATGCCGGCCGCGCTCATGCGGCACGCTCGCGGTGGTGCGACGTGGCGAACCAGCGCTCGAGCGCGAACAGCGAGGCGACGAGCAACGCGAGCCACGGATGCAGCGGGCGCGGCTTCGGTGGCAGCTCCGGTCCGCCGGGCCGCGGCGAGTGCGCGGCGGCGTATGCGCTGCTGGGCGGCGGCAGCGGGTCGAACAGCGCGCGCAGGTGGTCCGGGAAATCGGGATCGAGCACTTCGGGCAGGGTGGCCGGCGCCAGTTCGCGCGTCAGTTGCATCACGCGACCGTTGCCCATCGCGCGCCCGAGGACCAGCGCCTCGCCCCCTGCGCTGCGCCACAGTGCGATGCCGGCGTCGGACCCGGGTACTTCGGCCGCCGCATCCAGCAGCGCCGTGCCGCCGGCCTCGATCCACGCGCGAAGCTCCGGCGGCACTGCGCCCGGCACAAGCCACACCAGCCCGCGCACGTCCGGCCCAATCGGCTCGGACGCCGGCGCTATTTGGATGCTTGCGCGCTTCGCCGCCGGCCCCGCGGCGGCGGCGCCCCATGCTGCTCCGGCCGCACGCAGGTAGCGCAGCGCGGGGTCGTCGGGGAGCGCGTGGCGTACGGCGAGCGTCAGTGGCGCGGGGGGCGCGACGGGCGTGGGGTTCGCATCGACCTCGAGGACGCGCCACTCCACGTCCCGGCGCAGCGCAGGGCGCTCGCCGTCGAGGCCTCCGAGTCGAGCCGGAACCACGACGGTCACGGGCGCGTCCTCGCGCAGCGTGGCATCGAGTTCCCGCAGCAGGCTGCCGAGCGGCTGCGTGCCCGCCGGCGGGTCGCGCTCGAGAGCCGGAAAGCCCGGCGCCAGCCAATGCCACGCGGCGTCCGGCGCCGCGACGGCCGCGCGGGCTTGGGCCCCATCGATGCCGGGTGCGACCACAACCCAGCGCTCATCGCCCGACACGCCGTAGAGCACGGGCTGCGCGACCAGCAGGGCGAGTACGGCCAGCAGCAGTAGCCGCAGCGCGAGCAGCAGCCATTCCTCGAACCGGATCCTGCGCTGCGGTCGCTGTCGACCCTGCAGCCAGCGCAGTGCGGCGAACATTGCCGGCTGCTGCTCCGTGCGCCGGTGCAGGTGCAACAGCAGCGGTAGCAGCAGCGCGAACAGGGTCGCCAGGCCGGCCGGCAGCAGCAGGCCGAAGCTCACGTCCGCTCCGAATCGGCGTCGCCCGAAGCCTTGCCGAACAGCCGCTGCAAGGGCGCGTCGAGCGGCTGGTCGAGGACGTACTCGACGTGCCGGATGCCCTGGCCGGCCAGCCGCGAGGCGAGGGCGCGACGCGCGGCCGCGAAGCGCTCGAGGAATCCCTCGCGTGCAGAGGCGCCGTCGCTCAGCAATTCCTCGCCCGACTCGGGATCCGTGAAGCGGTAGCCGCCGCGGAAGGGGAAGTCGCGTTCCTCGGCGGTCAGGATCTGCACGCTCAGGACTTCGCGTCGCGCCGCCGACAGCCGTTCCGCCAGCGTCACGCACGACTCCTCGAAGCAATCGCTGAGCACCAGCGCGAGGGCGCCGGGGCCGACGCGTTCGCCCACGACACGCAAGCTCGCCGCCGCGGGCCAGGTGCCCGCGGCCTGCAACCGGTGCAGGTGCAGGAGGCAGCGGTTGCGCTGGCGCGGGCCGCCCTCGGCCGGAACCATCGCCACGCCCTCGCCGCCGATCGTGACGAGGCCGAAGCGATCGCCCTGGCGCATCGCGAGTTCGATCACGCAGGCGGCGATGCCGCGCGCCGCGTCGAGCCGCGACCAGCCGGGCCGTGCGGCGTCGCCCTGCGCCATCGACGCGGTGGCATCGACGAGCAGCCAGGCCTCGAGGGGACTGTCACGCTCGGCCTCGCGCACGTAATAGCGGTCGGAACGGGCATGCAGCTTCCAGTCGACCTGCCGCGGATCGTCGCCCTGCTGGTAGGCGCGGTACTGCGAGAACTCGAGGCCCGCGCCGCGACTGCGGCTGGGATGCGCGCCGAACCCCGGGCTGCCGGACGGCCGGCGGGCCAGCAGGCGCAGGTCGCGCAGCCGGGCCCGGACGTCCGCCGGAATGAACTCGGTAATGCCCGCGGTCACGGCGCGATCAGGCGCCAGGGAACGGCACGCCGTCGAGCAGCGCCGCGACCACGTCGTCGGCGCCCTTCTGCTCGGCCTCCGCGACGAAGGTGAGCAGCAGGCGGTGTCGCATCACGGGCGCGGCGAGCGCGCGCACGTCGTCGCGGGTCGCGGCGAAGCGCCCGTGCAGCAGGGCGCGCGCCTTCGCGGCCAGTACCAGCGACTGACCCGCGCGCGGGCCCGCGCCCCAGCGCACCCACTGCCGCACCTCGGGCGGGGCGTCCGTACCGGGGCGGCTGGCGCGGACGAGGCGATTGATCCAGTCGAGCACGTCGTCGCCGACGTGCACCTCGCGGGCCAGCGCCTGCAGCTCGAGCACGCTCGCGCCGCTCATGACCTGGGGCACCGGCGCCCCCGGCACGCCGGTGGTGTGCAGCAGGATCGCGCGCTCCTCGGACTCGGTCGGGTATTCGACGCGGACGTGAAGCAGGAACCGGTCGAGCTGTGCCTCGGGGAGCGGGTAGGTGCCGGCCTGCTCCAGCGGATTCTGCGTCGCGAGCACGAAGAACGGCTCGGGCAGCGGCCGGGTGACGCCGGCATAACTGATCGTGTGCTCCTGCATGGCCTCGAGCAGCGCGGCCTGGGTCTTGGGCGGCGTGCGGTTCAGCTCGTCGGCGAGCAGCAGGTTCGTGAACACCGGACCGGGCTGGAACTTGAAGTGGCGGCGCCCGGTGCCGTGGTCCTCCTCGAGGATCTCGGTGCCGAGGATGTCGCTCGGCATGAGGTCCGGCGTGAACTGGATGCGGCGGAACTCGAGGTCGAGCGCCCGGCCCAGCGAGCGGACCAGCAGCGTCTTCCCAAGGCCCGGCACGCCCTCGAGCAGACAGTGACCGCCGGCCAGCAGCCCGATCAGCAGCTGCTCGACGACCGTCTCCTGACCGACGATCGCCTGCGCGATCGCCTCGCGCAGCGTGGCGAGGCGGACGATCTGCGACTGGACTTCCGCTTCGGTGACTTGTCGGTTCATTCCGGCTCCTGCCGCAGGTTCGTGGGCGCCCGCCCGTCAGCCCGTGAGGGCGTAGATCGCGATGTTGACCGCGAACTTCGTGTTGTCCTCGGCCAGCCAGCGCTTGTTGCGCCAGTCATAGTCCCACTCGCAACCGTAGTCCTTGTTGCTGTAGAGGACGCCGAGGCGGCCGTCGATCTCGATGCCCTTCAGGTACTCGTGCACGAGGTCGTCGCCCCAGCCGTTGAGCTCGAACCCGGTGGTCGGCGGTCCGTCGAAGGTGAAGAAGCTCGAGTACAGCGGGTGGTCGTTGCGGAGCCGGCGCAGCGCCTGCACGCCGAAGATCGAGGCCATCTCCGCCTCGAACGAGCGCGCGAACAGCCCGTCAATGTCGTGGTTGCAGTCGTCCACGAACACGAAACCGCCGCGGCGCACGTACTGCTCGAAGTTCCGACGCTCGTCGGCGTTGAACTCCACGAGCTTGTGACCGGCGAGGTAGCAGAAGGGCGCGGTGAGCATGCGCGGGTCGGCGAGCGCGAGCACGTGCTCCTTCGGGTCCACCCTGAGGCTCGTGTACTCGATCAGAGCCATGATCAGGTTCGCGGGCATGCGCTGGTCCACGTCCCAGTTGCCCGAGTCGTACATCAGCCGCGTGAACCAGAAGTCGTAGTCCGGCTCGGCGGCCGCCGCCAGCGCAGCGCGGGGCAGCGCCTGCGCCAGTGCCGACGCCGCCAGGCCGCCGCACAGGAGCCGCAGGAACTCGGCGCGGGTCATCGCCAGCTTCGCGGGCGCCGCAGCGCTCAGACGGCGTCCGAGATCGAGGTGAAGGTGAAGTCGCGCAGCTTCATCGGCGGGATGGACAGCAGCCTCGAGGGCTGTCTGCCGCCGCCGCCGCTCCCGAGCCGCACGGGCCGGCCGAGTTCCTCGACGTTGTTGAGCATGATCACCGGCGATTCGTTGAAGCGGAAGTTCTTCACCGGGTAGCGGATCTCGCCGTCCTCGACGTAGAACGTGCCGTCGCGCGTGAGGCCGGTGAGCAGCACCGTCTGCGGATCGACCATGCGGATGTACCAGGTGCGCGTCACCAGGATGCCTTTTTTCGTGCCGCGGACGAGCTCGTCGGTGGACTTGGTGCCGCCGGCCATGATGATGTTGCCGGGCGAGCCCATGGCGCGCTTGTCCTTCAGCTTCGCCCAGTAGCGCGAGTACTCGAGGTTGGCGACCTTGCCCTTGTCCACGAGCGCCATCTTCTCGCGCGCCATGCCCTCGCCGTCCCACGGCAGGACGGGCACGACCGGGTCCCAGGGGTCGGTGTGGATGCTGACACGCGGGTCGAACACCTGTTCGCCGAGCTTGTTGCCGCCGCCCTTCTTCGACAGGAAGCTGCGGCCCTCGTCGGCCTGCCGCGCGTCGAAGAACCACATCATGAAGGAGATGAGCCCCGCGGCCGCCTCGGGCTCGAGGATCACGGTGTATTTGCCGGGCTCGAGCGCCTTGGCGTCCACGGAGCGGCCGGCCTTGCCCATCGCGGTGCGGACCTCCGCGGCGGCGTCGAGCTGGCCGGCATCGTTGACGTTGCGGCCGACCCAGCCCGAGCCGCGCTCGTCGTCGGTGCGCACGGTGCAGGTGTAGTCGAGGCTGGTCGCCTGCTGGTAGCCGAAGTTGCCCTTGCTGTTGGCGGTCGCGACGAAGCTCTGGCCGTCGGCCAGGAAACCCGCGGCCACCATCTTCCCGGCGCGGCAGGGCGTGATGGAGTCGGTTGCCACCTTCGCGCGGTATTCGGGCGTGATGCCCGCCACCGAGGCGCTGAAGGTCGGGCTCGGCTTGTAGGCCTGCTTCTCGAGCGCCGGCATGAACTCCGGGTTCTCGGGCGCGAGCGCGGCGAGCTCCTCGGCGCGCCGCACCACCCGCTCGAGGGAGGCATCGTCGAACGCGTTGGTGGTTGCCGTGCCGAGGCGCTTGCCGTAGGCGGAGCGCACGCTCAGCACCGTGTCGCTGACGATGCCGCTGGTCGAGATGTTGTTGAGGGCGAACCGGGCGTTGCCCCTGACCGAACCCTCGAGCGTCGCCGTGCATTCGTCGGCCTTTGAGAGCTTGACGACTTTGTCGAGGATGGCGCGCGCGTTCGCTTCGTTGTACATGCCCATGGTATGTCTCCTGCGTCCGGGCCGCTCAGCCGAGCTTGCGCGCGGTGTTGATGACGTTCACGCCGTTGAACCGCGTCGTGCTCGAGCCGTGCGAGACGGCCGAGGACTGCGAGGGTTGGCCCTTGCCGTCGAAGAACGACCCGCCGAAGCGGTAGTCGCCTGCGTCGCAGACGGCGGCGCAGGAGTTCCAGAACTCCGGGGTCCGGATCTGGTAGGCCACGTCCTCGAGCATGCCGGTGATCCGGCCGTCCTTGATCTCGTAGAACAGCTGTCCGCCGAACTGCGCGTTGTAGCGCTGCTGGTCGATCGAGAACGAGCCGTCGCCGATGATGTAGATGCCGTTCTCGACGTCCTTGATCATGTCGGCCACGCCGAGCTTTCCGGCACCTGGCGCGAGCGAGACGTTCGCCATGCGCTGGAACGGCACGCTGGACCACGAGTCGGCGTAGCAGCAGCCGTGCGAGCCCGCCGCGCCGATGATGTGGGCCTGGTCGCGGATCGCCTGGTAATTGACCAGGATGCCGTCCTTGACGAGGTCCCAGCGCTGCGTCTTGACGCCCTCGTCGTCGTATTCCGCTGCGCCGAGGCTGTGCGGCTGGATGCGGTCGGCAAACAGCGTCACCTGGTCGCTGCCGTAGCGGAAGCGCGACTTGAGCTTGTCCAGCGTCGCGAAGCTGGTGCCGGCGAAGTTGGCCTCGTAGCCGAGCACCCGGTCGAGCTCGAGCGGATGCCCGACCGACTCGTGAATGGTCAGCCACAGGTGCGAGGGGTCGAGCACGAGGTCGTACTTGCCGGGCTTCACCGACGGGGCCTTGAGCTTCTCCCGCGCCTGCTGCGCCGCCGCGATCGCGTCCTCGACCATGTCGTAGGAGTTACCGTAGGTGACGACGCCGTTCGGCAGCACGAACCTTCCCGAAGCGTCGCCGTCGAGGTACTCGTAGCCCATGCCCATCGGCGCCGACAAGCCATCGCGGGTTCGGAACCTACCGCTCGCCTGGTCCACCGCCGTCACGGTGAACGGCACCCAGATGCGGTGGATGTCCTGGTCGATGTAGGAGCCGTCCGTCGAGGCGAAGTACTTCTGCTCGTTGATGGCGAACATGTTCGAGTTGACGAAACTCGCGCCGGCCTTCAGGGCCGCGGCATTGACCGCCAGCAGCAGCTCGGCCTTGTCCTTGAGCGGCACGGCCATGGCGTTCTTGCGGATCGGCGTGCGCCACGCGACCTCGCCCACGCCTTTCACCTTGGCGAACTGCACGGGTTCGGTCTGGGCTCGCGAGTTGGCCCGCGCGATGGCAGCGGCCTGCGCCGCGGCGGTTGCGGCGCCGTCCTTCGTGAGGTCGCTGGTGGCGGCGAAACCCCAGGTGCCGTTGACGATCACGCGCACGCCGATGCCTGACGACTCGGTGTTGACGACGTTTTCGACCTTGTCCTCGCGGGTCAGGACGAACTGGCGCAGATAGCGGCCGACACGCACGTCGCAGTAGCTGGCTCCCGCCTTCGTCGCCGCCTCGAGCGCCGCGTCCGCAATCGCCTTCTTGAGGCTCACGTCGAGCGTGCTCAGCAGTTCCTCGGCCGTCACTGCGCGGCCCTGGATCGGCAGCACGAGCCCGGCGAGCCCGAGGCCGCCGATCGTCAGGAAGTCACGTCTGTCCATGGAATTACTCCGGCAGGGGCGGTGGCTGGGCGGTTTGCATCACGAGTATCTGTGGGTGCCCGCGTTGGCGTGATCGGGCAATTGCGGAGCACAACGACCCGGTACATCTCGGCCAGAAACTGCTCGCGCCGCGTGCGCTTGCGGTAGCGCTCAAACCCGCTCACCGCCAGTGTCTGCTGCTTCGGTCGCATGGCTTCACCTTGCTCGCACCGTCGTTGCCGAAGTGTACGATGCTGGGCAATAAATCAGAGAATCCCTAGTCGCGATCCTCAAGACGCGCCTGCGCCAGGCGATCCACGCCTTCAGCCGCGACCGGATTGCCGGTAACCGCCATGATGAAGTCAGCGCGGTCCAGCACCAGCAGTATCGAATCAGTTTCCGCCGTGACCGAAGCTGTCCGCGGGATGCTGCGCAGCAGCGCGATCTCGCCGAAGGCATCGCCAGGCGTCGACATGCGCCGCAGCAGCCGCCCATCCTTGCTGGCCAGCAGTGCACCCGACTCGATGATGAAATAGCTCTGGCCAGGGTCGCCCTCGCGAATGACCACACTGCCCGCCGGCGCACGCTCCCAGCGCGCATTGTGTGCCAGGGACTCAAGCACCGGGGGGCTCAGCGCCCCGAACATGGGCACCTGGCGCAGCAGCGTGAGTTCGCGCGCCGGCATGGCCGTGCGGGCATCGAGCGACCGCAAGGCTGGCCAGGTGAGCAGGATCACCAGCGGCAGCACCGCTGCGAAAATAATCACCGCCGCGGACAGGCCGAACAGCGCCACTACGATGGTGACCAGCAGGGATCCGGCCGCCAACACCGCCATGTACAGGCCCTCGACGATGCCGAAGACCCGCGCCAGCAAGTCGTTGCGAACGGCACGCTGGAGGAATGTGCGGCTGGCAATGTCCATGACCGTAAGGCCGGTGCCACCGACGATCATCAGCAGTGGCGCCAGGCCACTGACAGCCGGCTGAACGAGGCTGGCCAGCGTAACTCCCCAGAGAATGGCAGCAGCGGCCAACACCAGCGCGATACGGCGCACGCCGATCAGCAGGAACGCACCGGCTCCGCCGATGATGCCGCCGGCGCCCAGCGCCGCAGTAAGCAGGGCAGCCCCGCGCTCACCCGTCTCGAACAGCTCGAGCGCCAGCAGAACGAACAGGACGTCGACGATACCGATCATCAGCATGCGCGAGGCCAGCACCGTGA
>Ga0316622_100002129_pt1 | contig 13523 bp, 10 predicted proteins | sample OWC_Aug_OW2_C1_D_FD_207646 | JGI IMG/M metagenome (GOLD analysis project Ga0316622, IMG submission 207646) | Wetland soil microbial communities from Old Woman Creek delta, Ohio, United States - OWC_Aug_OW2_C1_D5_C | ecosystem: Environmental > Terrestrial > Soil > Wetlands | place: USA: Ohio... | reverse complement strand
TCAGCCCCTGCCGCTTTTCGATGGTGGAGATGAACTGCCCTGCATCCAGCAGACTCTCGTGCGTGCCGGTATCGAGCCAGGCGAAGCCGCGGCCCATGATCTCGACGTGCAACGCGCCGCGCTGCAGATAGAGCCGGTTCAAATCCGTGATTTCCAACTCACCGCGAGACGATGGCTCGAGTGTCCTTGCCAACTCGACCACGTGTTCGTCGTAGAAGTACAGGCCGGTAACCGCGTAGCTCGACTTTGGTGCGGCGGGCTTCTCCTCGAGGGACAACACCTGGCCGGTCGCGTCGAATTCCGCCACACCATAGCGCTGGGGGTCCTGCACGTGATAGGCAAATACGGTGGCCCCGGACATCCTGTCGCGCGCACGATCCAACAGGGTGTGCATGTCGTGCCCGTAGAAGATGTTGTCCCCGAGCACTAGCGCGCTACGCGCACCGTCGATGAAACGCGCACCAATCAAGAATGCTTGTGCAAGGCCTTCCGGTCGTTCCTGCACCGCATAGCGCAGCTGCAATCCCCACTGACTGCCATCACCCAATAGTTGCGTAAAGCGTGGAGTGTCCTGCGGTGTCGAGATCACGAGGATCTCCCGGATACCCGCGAGCATCAACGTACTCAGCGGATAGTAGATCATCGGTTTGTCGAACACCGGCAGCAGCTGCTTGGAGATCGATAGCGTCGCTGGATGCAAACGCGTTCCCGCGCCGCCTGCCAGAATGATCCCTCGGGTCAAGATGCCTCTCCTATTGCTGAAACTTCATCCACGAATCGAGCTAGATGATGCCGCCAGTCCGGCAATTCCAAGCCAAACACGCGCGACAGCTTGCGATTACTGAGCGAGGAGTTGGCAGGCCGCTTGGCCGCAAGCGGGTACTCCGCCGCGGTGATCGGCCGTACCGCGTCCGCGTGCGCCTTGAACTTCATCCCTCTCGCTTCGGCGAGCGAGAGCAACTCGACGGCGTAGGCGTGCCAGTTCGTCGTGCCGCTGGCCGTGAGATGGTAGGTCCCGAATAGCCCTTCGCCATCAGCGGGCGCGCGCAGGCACCGATACAGCGCAATCGCGCTGACGTCCGCGATGAGTTGGGCGCTCGTCGGCGCGCCGGATTGGTCGGCCACAACGCGCAACTCTTCGCGTTCCCGCGCCAAGCGCAGAATGCTTCGGGGAAAATTGACACCGCGCACCGCGTATACCCAACTGGTCCGGAAGATCAGGTGGCGCGCCTTCGTATCACGAATACGCCGCTCGCCCTGCAGCTTGCTCGATCCATACACGTTCAGGGGATTCGGTTCGTCGTCTTCTTCGTATGCGCCCAGCTTGCGGCCATCGAACACATAGTCGGTCGAGTAATGCACGAGCAGCGCGCCCAACTGCTCGACCTCCTCGGCCAGGGCACCGACGGCCTCGGCGTTGCGTCGATATGCCTGCTGAGGCTCTGATTCCGCCTTGTCAACCGCGGTGTATGCGGCCGCATTCACGACCACATCCGGCCGATGCTGCCTGATGCAGCGCCGAAGCGTGTCGAGATCGTCGAGGTCGGCGGCGCGGCGGCCGAGAGCGATCACGCGGCCGAGCGGGCTGAGTGCGCGCTGCAGTTCCCACCCGACCTGACCGTCCTTGCCCAACAGCAGCAGCTTCATCGCCCGTATTGCGTCTTCACCCAGTCGCGATAGCTGCCGTTTGTGACGGCGGCCACCCAGTCCTGATTGTCGAGGTACCAGCGCACCGTGGTTCGGATTCCGGTTTCGAACGATTCCACCGGACCCCAGCCGAGCTCGGCTTGGAGTTTGCTGGAGTCGATGGCATAACGACGGTCGTGTCCCGGCCGATCCGCAACGAACGTGATCTGCTTCTTGTAGGAGGAGCCCGCCGCGCGCGGCGCAAGCTCGTCGAGCACCTCGCACAGAATGCTCACGACATCGAGATTCGTGCGCTCGCTGTTTCCGCCGACATTGTACGTTTCGCCCACGCGGCCCGATTCCAGCACTTTGCGTATCGCGCTGCAGTGGTCCTTCACGTAGAGCCAATCGCGGATTTGCTGACCGTCTCCGTACAGGGGCAACGGCTTTCCGGCCAGCGCGTTGTGAATGCACAGCGGAATCAGCTTTTCGGGAAAATGGAACGGACCGTAATTGTTGGAGCAATTGGTCGTCAGGACCGGGAGGCCATAGGTGTGGCACCAGGCCCGCACCAGATGATCCGATGCGGCTTTGGACGCCGCATACGGGCTATTGGGTTCGTACGCATGCTTCTCCGTGAAGGCCGCATCGGCGGGGTTCAGCGATCCGTAGACTTCATCCGTGGATACGTGCAAGAACCGGAACCGCTCCTGTTCGGTTCCCGGCAGAGCGGACCAGTAGGCTCGCGCGCTCTGGAGCAACCGGTAGGTGCCGACGATGTTGGTCTGCACGAAATCGTCCGGCCCGTGTATCGAACGGTCCACGTGCGACTCGGCCGCGAAGTTGATGATCGCGCGGGGCCGATGTTGAGCCAGAAGGGCTGGAACCAAGTCCGGGTCGCCGATATCGCCCACCACCAACGTGTGCCGCCTATCTCCCTCCAGGGCCGCCAGGTTACGAGGGTTGCCCGCGTAGGTGAGCTTGTCCAGATTGACGACGGGCTCGTCGCACTGCGCGAGCCAGTCCAAGACGAAATTCGAGCCGATGAAACCGGCACCTCCTGTGACGAGGACGGTCATGTTGTTATCCTATTCAGAATCGTTCTCGGTCAGCAGCCGCCCTTGGCCGAACAGTGCAGCGCGTTCGAATACGCGCATCGCTGGTCCCGTTCGAGCAGTTCCATGCCATTCACACCGTACTTTCCGCATACACGGCCATGGTTGCATCGATCACGTGCTCGAGCGAAAACGCCTGCTCAACGGCACGCCTGGCGCTCTGCCCGAGGCGCTGGCGCAGGGACGGGTTACCGAGCAAAGTATAAACCGCCTCCGCCAACGCCCCGGAATCCCTCGGCTTGACGAGCACGCCGTTCACGTCATTCCGGATCACCTCGCGGCAGCCGGCGATGTCTGACGCGATGATGGCACGGCCGGCCGCAGCCGCCTCCAACAGGATCTTCGGGATCCCCTCGCCGTAGAAGGTCGGAAGACAGAATACGTGACAAGAAGCCAGCGTCTCGTTGATGTCGCGCGAATAGCCCCACCACTCGACCACGCCTTCGTCGTGCCAGCGCGCGAGTTGTGATTCAGGCACCGATTTTGGATTGCCCGGATCGGGTCGGCCGACCAATACGTAGCGCGCGTCGCAACCGCGGGCGCGCAGCAGGCGGGCAGCCTCGACGAACTCGCCCACGCCCTTGTCCCAGAGCATTCGGGCGGCGAGCATGACTACTGGCAGGCCCGACCTTTCTTGGACAGGGGTAACCGCTCGCAGGTCGACCCCTGCTCCGCGGATCAAGCGGCATCGAGCAGGTGCAATGCCAAGCCTCGAGAGAGTCGCCTCGTCTTCCACGTTCTGCACGATCGTCGTCACGCCTGGTCGGTCCAGCAGCACGCGCAGGACCGTTCGCAGCACTGGCCGCAGCAACGCCGCCTTGGGCTCGCGAGAGGCGAAGACATAGCCGAAGCCGGCGATCGCATTCACCACGCGCGGCACCCCTGCGAGACGCGCCGCGAGCGAGCCGAGCACGACCGGCTTGAGCGCGACGTGGTGCACGACGTCGGGCCGCAGCTCACGATAGATCTGCAGGATCCGCCGTACGGTGGCAAGCTCGCGCAGCGGATGCATGCCGCTGCGCGACATCTCCATGGGAATCACGCTCAACCCGGCGCGGCGCATCCGGTCGCCATGCTCATTGACACGGGTGATGACCGTGACTTCGTAACCGCGCTCCACTGCCGCCAGGGCCAATGCCAGACGATGCGTACAGAAATACCAGTCCTCGGAGACCAGAAAGGCCAGTCGGCGCCTGCGCTGCGCGCGCCCCGAGGGCGTCGCCGCGCCCGCCTTGCTCGGGTGAGTGGAGATCGGCTTCAGCGGCTCCGGCACCTCAGTGCGCCTCCCGCCAGGAGCGGTACATCAACAGGTTCCACAGCACCTCATGGTGATCCGATCGTCCTTGCTGATGTGCATGCCACACACTCCTTACTGCATCCGCCCGGAGCAGCGGATCCCGCACAAGGGCCTGGGTGCAGAGCAGCGATTCCGCCCAGTCGCGCAACGGTCCCCGCAGCCACGCGGCGACCGGAACGGCGAAGCCGGCCTTGGGCCGCGTGAACAGTTCGCGCGGAACGTAGCGCTCGAGCAGCCGGCGAAGGATCCACTTTCCCTCCAAGCCGCGCAGCTTGAAGTCCAAAGGCAACGACCACGCATATGCGACGACGTTGTGGTCCAGCAGCGGCGCCCTTCCCTCCAGTCCCACAGACATCGTCGCGCGATCGACCTTGACCAGAACGTCGTCGGGAAGGTAGCGCCTGGCGTCGAGATACATCAATTGGTCCACGGCGGTCGCCGACGTGGCGTCCATCCAGGAGACATCCGGCCGCCACGGCGTCTCGACATCGGACGCCACCAGCGTCAGCGGATCGGGGAAACGCGACGCGACGCGGTCGTAATACCCGGGCGCGCCGTCCGCCGTCAGAACAGACGCGAGCTTGTGCATCTTCTCGCCGGGCCGCGACGGAACGATGGGCAGCTTGCCGAGCAAGGCGTCCCATGTGGCCGGAGGGGTCCGCCGCAACAACGCCGCCAAGGCCAAACGAAGCGCTCGAGGCAGCGCCGGCATCACCGCGAGCAGGCGCTGCGCAGTCACATAGCGGTTATAGCCGGCGAACAGCTCGTCGCCTCCATCTCCCGACAGAGCAACGGTCACGCGCTTGCGCGTCATTCTGGATAGCAGCAGCGTGGGCAGTTGCGACGCATCGGCGAACGGTTCGTCATGTACGTGCGCGAGTTCGGGCACGACGCGAAGCGCGTCTTGCGCGGTCAAGACGTGCGCCGTGTGCTCGGTTCCGAGATGGCGCGCGACCGCTGCAGCATGTACCGATTCGTCGAAACCGGGCTCGTCGAAGCCGATGGTGAAAGTCCGGACGGGACGCGCGCACTGTTTCTGCATCAGCGCCACAACCAGCGACGAGTCGATGCCGCCGGAGAGGAAGGCGCCTAGCGGGACATCGGCCTCCATGCGGAGGGCGACCGCCTCGCTCAACCGGCGATCGGCCTCGTCCATGACGGCTGCGGCATCGCACGGGCGATTTCGGCGAGACAGCCCTTGGCGCACGGCTTCCGCGAGTTCCCAGTAGCGCGATTCGCGTGCGATCAGGCTCGGGCCCTCACGCTGGAAACTGATGCGAACGCCGGGAAGCAGTTTCTTGGCATTCGCGTGAATGCTCGAGGGCGCCGGGACATAGGACAAGCGCAGGAAATTCGCGAGCGCACCGGGGTCGAGCGCAGGGTCGAACGTGGGATGCGATCGCAGCGCACCGAGCTCGGAACCGAACAGCAAACGATGGCCGGAGCTCGAGTAGTAGAGCGGCTTCTCACCCATCCGATCCCGCGCCAGATGCAGCGTTCGAGAACCCCGCTCCCATACGGCGAGGGCGAACATGCCATTCGCGCGCCGCAGCGTCTCGTCTACGCCCCAATGCTCGAAGCCCTCGACCAGAACCTCCGTGTCGGAGTGGCCGCGAAATCGCTTACCGGCACGCTCCAGCTCCAATCGCATTGTGCGGTGATTATAGATCTCCCCATTGAAGGCGATCACGGTCCCGCCGGAGGCGGAAACCATGGGCTGATGTCCTTGCACAGAGAGATCGATGATGGCAAGCCGGCGGTGAACCAGACCGACCGCGGCCGACTGGTCGAGCCACACGCCATGGTCGTCGGGTCCACGATGGGCGATGGCCCGGCCCATTCGATCGAGGACCGCCGCGCATTCGTCGAGCGGTGCCTCCCACCCCAGATAGCCGGCAAATCCGCACATTCAGAGTCGACCTGCGCCGCCGCGTGACATGCGCGGCGCGTGGCCCAGCGTGATCGGCCGCCCGAGAGCGATGCGTGCGGCCGTACTGGTCGCCCTGAACGGATCACCCCGGGACGGCTTCATACTGCTTCGTCCATGAAGTCGAGAATCCGGCGCGCGCGCATGTCCCAGGTAAAGTCTCGCTCGACCGCATCGAGTCCGAGCCGCGCGCGTTTGCGCGCAGTGTCCGGGTTCTGCATCACCCACCGTACCGCCTGAACCAGGGTCGACGCATCCTCGGGATCGAACGTGACCGCGTTGCAATCGCTGATCACCTCGGCAGCGCCGCCGATGGCGCTGCCAATGACGGGCACGCCCGTGGCAAGGTACTCGAACAATTTCAGGGGCGAGGTGCACCACCAAATGGGAGAGTCCTTGGTCATGGGAAAGAAAAGGGCGTCGGCCACCATCTGGAACTGCACCAGCCTGTCCTGCGGCTGGTGGGGAAAGAACAGCATGTTCTGGTAGTGCGCGTAGTGAGTGCGCCAGCGGCTGATATCTGCTTCGTTGCCGCCGACACTCACGCATAGTGCCTCGGGCACGGCGCGCAAGACCGCTTCGAATAGCTCGATCCCACGCCCGCGGTACAGACTGCCCGTGTGCATCAGGACGAAGCGACCCTCGGGAATGCCCAACTGGCTTCGCAGTTCCTTCCTGCATGTCGCGCGCAGGACATCGTATCGCTCCAGGAACACGCCGTCGTGTGCGACGAGGATGCGCGACTGCTGGACCCCGAGCTGCTCGACCATATACTGTTTCAGCGCGCTCGAGATGGCGACGAACCGGATGCGATCGCGCAGCTGGCGAAAGATCGAGGCGCCCACTCTAGTCTTGAAGTCATGGTGCATTTCGTACACCACGCGGGCGCCAAGCGCGTGCAGCAGTGCGGCGATGCCGACATCGCGCGTGAAGACGTTACGGCCGCGGAATCCGCCGTATTCCACCGCAACCCTGATCCCCAATTCCACATAGCGGGGCGAGCGCGACTGGAACCGGCACGGGATCCGGTGCCACTGGAAGTGTCGTGACAGCTCCGGCGCCGCGTCGCATGCGCACGAAACAAGCATGAATCGGTCGGCCAACAATTGACCAAATGCCTGCGCCATCGAAAGAATCTGTACGGCTTGCGCGGAGCCACGCTTGAGCACTGCACTGCTTACATAGGAGAGCCCGGAGTGCTTCAATCCATGAGGCTCCGATAGGTCGCCACCACGCTCTGGCCGTATCGCTCCCAGGTGTACTCGCCTGCCTTGGCCCTCGCTGCAACGCCCAGTCGCGCACGAAGATCGGCATCGTCCTTGAGTCGCAGGATCGCGCGCATCAGGCTGTCGCTGTCGCCCGCGGGGACGATGAGCGCCTCCTGCTCGTCGACGGCAACGGTGCCGGAGTTGGGCGTGGTGATGATGGCCAGTCCGGCACCCATCGCCTCGTATACCGCCTTGGAGGATCCTTCCATCAGGGTCGGGAGAACGAAAACGTCCGCAGCGTCCAGGTAAGGTTCGACGTCCACGTGACCGGTTATCTCTATGTTGGGGGCTTGGAACATCGCCAGCAGCTCACGCGCGGCACGCGTCACCCTGCCGCACAGCACCAGCCGATCCGACCTTAAATTTGCCCGCGTCCATGCCTCGAGCAGGAAGCGCAGGCCTTTGCGCCGGGACAAGGTCCCCATGAACAGGTAGGTCAGACCGCCATCGGGCTTTGCTTTTGGGAAGCGCGACGGACGTAACGCGCAGCCGAAAGGCACCATACGGATGCGCTCTGGCTGCACACCCATCCGCACCAACACGTCGCTGACGTAGCGAGACGGCGATACGACGAGATCGGCCATGGCAAGGGTCTTGTCCTCGCGTTCGTTCACCCTGGGAACCGAGATATCTTCGGCCAGCCCCAGCTGCATCAGTCGAATTACCTCGTGCGAAGGCGCGATGGGTACGTCCACCACCAATCTCGCACCGCTGCGCAGCGCCAGTTCCGCCAACATCGGGGACGACTCCCAGAGATGCACGACGCGATGCATGCTTTCGCCATCCTGCAGAAGCCGGCGCAGGGCCGGCACGGCGAATCGGTCGAACAAGCGTGTGTCCCAGGCACGGTTGTCGAAGCGTGCATCGATCAGCATCCGATACGCGTTCAGTGCACGCGGAATCAGCTGGCCCAAGGGCAAGACGCGGTGCACGTCGCTCGCCTGGGCGCGCTTGTCGCGCGCAAGGATCGCGTTTGCAATGCCTTGTGCATCCAGCGCATTCTTCACGAACTGCGCCCTGAATCCGATCTGCCCTCGCGCGCCGTACGTCGAGTTGATGACCTGAACCACACAGGGCCTCCTCGACTCCGCTCTCATGTCGCCACCCGCTTTGGGGAGTCGGCGAACGCGAACGGAAACAGGCTGCGCACCGCCTGGTCCCAACTGTACCTGGCCAGATACGCAGGATCGACCGGCGGGCAAGGCTTGGAGAGAAAGTGCGCGATCGATGCGGCCGCCTCCGTCACCCGCATCGCGGCCGGGATCAGACATCGCTCCCGCGGAGCGATCTCAGGGAGAGATCCACCGTCGGACACGATCACTCTCGATCCCATCGCTGCCGCTTCCACCACCGGCAATCCGAACCCCTCGTACTTCGAGAGCAGAATCAAGGCGTCGGCCGCGCAGTAGAGCGGGGCAAGCTGATCGTCGGGTAGCGGACCTGTGACCACCACGCCCGGGACCTCGGCGGCGTACGCGTCCACATCGAAGTCGTAATTCCTGCGGGCACCGACAAGATACAGTTCCCCAGGATAATCGTGCTGACTCTTAAGGATCCGAAAAATGTCCAGCAGCCGCTTGAGGTTCTTGTGGGGGCGGCGATCTCCAACGTAGAGGATGAAACGCGTATGCGGGTTTGCATCGGGCCGCCCCGTTCGGGAAACGTTCAAGAGAGGGCCTTCGACGGTCACGCCCACCTTTCCTGCGTACCGAGCGCCGACCAGCCCAATGATATCGCGCCGGGTGGTCTGGGAAACCGCATGGCATCGCACTGCCCGCGAGAGCGAGTGCCGCAGAGCGAACTTAAACCAGGCCTTTTTCGCCAGCACGTAGCGCTGCACGTACCCCTCGACCAGCAAGGGCAGAAGGTCGTGGACCACGAAAATGATCGGGGTACGTATGCCGAAGGGCACGTCGAAATGCGGATAGAAGTAGAAGTCCCCGCCGAGCGAATCCACCAATACCGACATGCGGGCATAGTGGGCCGCCGAAAAGGGCCGTACATCGACCCATTCGAGCTGGGGGCCGCGGACCCCGGCGCGTGGCGCCCACTGCCCCTTCTCCGCCGTGCCGCGTCCTTCCGATGGGCGCATCAGCACGACCAGGTTGAAGTCCGGCCGCGTTGGAGCCGCAACGAGCGCCTCGAGCACTGCCTGCGTATATCGCCCGAGCCCCGTGTACGTGAGGCTCAGGTGCCGCGCGTCGAAGATCAACCGCACCGGGGACCCGTCATAGGAACTTCTTCAGCTTCGCTCGCCATTCATCGATGTTTTCGAGTTCGTACACGAGGTTCTCGGGGTCGTGCATTGCTTCCGGAATTCCTCCGCGAGCCGATGCAACCACGGGAATTCCGAGGCATTGGGCTTCGACGACGACGCGCCCGAATGCCTCCGCCCAGCGTGAGGGCATCAATACAATTTTCGCGAAGGCATACATCGCTCCGATGCTCATCTGCCAAGGCATAAACACGACGTTACCGCGTCGGACCGGCTCTTCAAATGCGCGGTCGAACACGTAGAACGTCTCCGCCGGCAGACTGGCGGCAACCCGGAGGAAGACATCGGTTCCCTTCAGGATCGTGTTGCCGACCATGATCACACCCCGTGTGTCTACGGCGCCCTGCGGGACTTGCTCGTATTCCCTGCGAATCGCTGCGCAATCGACCATCGGGTACACCACCTCCACCTGGGCGTCCGGCGCAATCTTTCGCAATTCAGCCGCCATGAATCGAGAATTCGCGATCAGGCGCGACTTGCGGACCGCTGCGCGCAGATCCCGCCGCCAGGATGACCTCCAAGGCGTTTCGATCGCCTGGTAGCCTGCCCGCCACAGTTTGCGCCAGCCGGTGTCGTAGTTCTCGTCCCACCCCACCCCATACTCATCGCGCACGATGTACACGCTGGGGCCCGGATAGGCCAGGATGGCGGCTGGCGCGTAGTGTCCGTAAGCATAGAGTTCCGATTCGGCTGCCCGCTGCGCGAAGTGCCTCGCGATCGCCTTGCGGTTGAGCGCATAGGCCAGATAACGGAAACGCACCATGTCCCAAGGCAACTCGAATGGCTCCAGCGACCAGCTGTCCGGCAGTTGCATCACCCGGCAATGCGCTGCGTAGGTGTGCAATCTTTCGCATCGGACGACCCGGACGGAGCGCCCTTTCTTCTCCTCTTCGCGCAGCATCTCCACCATGCTGCGCTCGGCCCCGCCGACGTTGTATCCGAAGTACTTCGAGAAGACCAGGATCTCGCGTCGCTGGGCGCTCATCCTGGCTTTTCCCGGCGGCGAAGGATGGCATTACGCACGCGCGCATAGGCGGTGCGAACCAAGCTGCGCCCGATCCATTTTCCGACACCTCCGATTTCCCGGTAAGCCTGCAGTCTTCCGCTCCAGCGCCCTGGATTCCTGCTGGCGACGAACAAAAGGTAGATCGCCGCGTCGCGCTGAGGGCTGGCCGATTCGTACACGACTTCCAAGCCGTTCTCGCGAAACAGCGTGCGCATGCATGTCGGCGTGAAGCGCCAGTAATCCTGCCAGTCCAGTCCCTCATGCTGCACCTGGGCGAAGGGAACGACCACGATCACCGCATCTCGGGACAAGGCGCACAGATTCCCAAAGGCCTTGCGCACCTCGAACACATGCTCCAGGGTGGTGTGATTGAACGCGACGTCGAAGCCCTGGCGAAGGGGCTCAGGGACCTCGTCGGTGAGATCGAGATAGTGCTCGCCGGGCACCCCTTGCAGGCCCCGGTCTCCGCGGTAGTTGGTGATCGAGTACGTACGTGCCGAGGAAAAGTACCTGCGGTAGTAAGAACCTTCCTTGTCCCGGTCATCCCACCCGGAAACGTTCACGACGTCTCCCACGAAAAGCGGCGCCAACCGACGCAACTCGTCGTTGGACCAGAAGCGCGCGGAGGCGAACCGACGTTCCGCCATCAATCTTCTGATGATTCTTCGCACCGTGCTCATCGCTTCGACGCGTGACGAACATGTACTCCGACGCACGCGTCAGGAGCCTTCGTGGGCTGATCCAGGCTTTCGCTCATGTGCCTCTGTTCCTCAACGCTTACCCCTCGCCAGCTCATACCAGGCCCTGAGTGCGAGGAGCGAGAATAGCGCCGTCCACGCGCCAGTTACGGCCCAGGCAAACGGTGGCAGGCCGGCGCGGGCGCACAGCCAATAGGCGGGCAGCGATACGGTGGTGACGACCATCAGACTCCAGAGATAGAAGCTGGTACGGCCCAGAGCCAGCAATGTCGGATGGGCCCAGAACAAGAGGGCCATCACTACGGAACTGAGCAGCAGAACTACCAGCAACGCGCCCCCAGGGCGAAACGCATCGCCATAGATGATGGCAATGATGTCCGACGCGAACATGCCCGTAAACAGCGCCGCCAGCAGGATGACCGGTGCCACGGTGAGGGTGGCTCGCTTGATCAGTCGCCATGCGCCGGCGCGGTCGCCCTTGATCAGGAACTCATTCATGTCTTGATAGAACGCCGACCCGATTGGCCCGGAAACCATTTGCAGCAGCGCACTGATGCTCTTCGCCACCCGGAATATGCCGACTGCATCGGGTGTCTGCACGGCACCCAGAAGCAGAAGATCTCCGTTTTTCAACGCCGCGGATATGGAGCTGGCTGCGAAGTTCCTGCGCATGAAATCCCAGAATCCCCGCAGCCTTGACCGGGACGCGCCCCAAGGCCGCAGTTCGCGCAGTGCGATCCCCAAGTTCTGCCGCAACAAATGCTGCAGCAGCAATGCGCTCAAGCCAAACTGCAAGACCGCGGTCACGAGCCAGATCGAAGCAACTGTTCCAATGCTAGGCATCCCGGCCGGCTGCATGCCCAACAGAAGGAGGAGCCGAAGGGACTCGATCCCAAGGGTAAGCAGTGTGGGCACCCACAATCGCCGGGCATCGCGTGCAACCGCGAACAGCACCGGGTTGAGCGCAGCCGGCGGCAGCGACAGCGCGTAGACGAACAGCGCCTTTGCACCGGCTCCAAGGTACGCTCCGCCGAGCAGCGCCGCGACCGCGATGCCAAGAGCGCAAGCGACCGACAGGGTCGAGAACTCCGTGAGCGCCGCTGCCCCGAAGAGTTGCCGCAAGCCTTCCCTGTCTCCACGAGACTTGAACTCGACGATGTACTTCGTCAGCGGCTCGGCGATCCGAAAACCGGCCAGCGCCACGACGGTCGAGAACAGCGCCGTCAAAAGCGTCCACAGTCCGAAATCTGTCAAGCCAAGCAGTCGTGCAATGACCGCGCTTTGCAGAAGGCTCAAGACCGCCGTACCCGTGCTGCCCGCGGAGATGACAGCAGAGCTCATGAGCAGCCGTCTTAACGCTGCCAATGGATGGCCTCTTCGGATCGGTTGATCGCCGGGTGCGACACTTTAGTGGCATCTACGACGATTGGATGTTGTGTGGCCCTGCTCAAGGTCTAGAGTAGTCCACAGAATCCGAGCAGGTCGCGATATCCGGTCTTCGCCAAGCGCCTCGGCTGCGTTGCCCCAGGCCGGCACCAGAGGCAAGGCGCAGTCCTTGCTTGAATGCGTCGACTGCTCTATGGGCGGCGCGGAGTCTAGCACGTAGACCTTCCAGTCTCCCTCCCGGAACACCGATACGGCACACCCAACAAGACTGGGTACACTCACGCCCTTTCGATCCGTTCAGCGTACGATAGCGATCTCCATGCTCATTCCCCTCATTCTCTCCGGCGGTAGCGGCACCCGCCTCTGGCCGGTCTCCCGCGAGGCTTATCCAAAGCCGTTCATCAAGCTCCCCGACGGACAGAGTCTGCTGCAGAAGACGCTGGGGCGGCTGGCGCCCCTGGGCGAAATGGCCGAGGTCATTACCGTGACCAACCGCGAGCATTTGTTCGCGACCCGGGACGAGTACGCCCGCATGGATGCCGGCCGTAAGCACTTCTTCGTGCTGGAGCCGCTGGCGCGCAACACCGCCCCGGCGGTCGCTGTCGGCGCCCTGGCGGCGGTCGCGCGCCACGGCGCGGACGTCAACCTGCTGGTGCTGCCGGCCGATCACCTGGTGCCCGACGCCGAGGCCTTCGCGCACAGCGTGCGCCAGGCGATCGGGCTGGCCGAACAGGGTTTTCTGGCCACCTTCGGCATCCAGCCCAGCTATCCCGAGACCGGGTTCGGCTACATCGAGCGGGGCGAGGCGATCAAAGGCACCGAAGGCTACCGCGTCGCCCGCTTCACGGAGAAGCCGAGCCTGGAGTCGGCGCGCACGATGCTCGAATCGGGGCGCTACTACTGGAATTCGGGCATGTTCTGCTTC
>Ga0316622_100002127_pt1 | contig 13528 bp, 9 predicted proteins | sample OWC_Aug_OW2_C1_D_FD_207646 | JGI IMG/M metagenome (GOLD analysis project Ga0316622, IMG submission 207646) | Wetland soil microbial communities from Old Woman Creek delta, Ohio, United States - OWC_Aug_OW2_C1_D5_C | ecosystem: Environmental > Terrestrial > Soil > Wetlands | place: USA: Ohio... | reverse complement strand
ATTCAGGTCGATGTCCCCGAGGTCAAGTTCAAGGACATCGTCTCCAGGGCGGAAGGGGAAAGCTCGGAGAAAATCAGGGGACGAGTGACGCGCGCAAGGGAACGGCAGCTTCAAAGATTCCAAGGGTTGAGGATCTACGCCAATGCGCAGATGGGGACAAGGGAGATCAAGAAATTCTGCCCGGTGTGCGCCGACTCGCAGAGACTTCTGGAGACGGCTGTAACCAAGCTCGGATTCAGCGCGCGGGCTTATGACCGGGTCCTCAAGGTGGCCCGGACGATCTCCGACCTGGCGGGGGAAGATGACATCCGCCCCGCCCACGTCGCCGAAGCTATCCAGTACAGGATGATGGACCGGTATTATTGATCTTCCGGCTAGTGGCGCGTCTCGTAAGTAACTTGCATAAATGATCATCATTGAAAGACGCGCCACCGCGGAGGAGTTTGAGGGGGACGGCGTCGTTCCCCTCAGGGGGTCAGCGGAGCCTCTTTAAATTACGGAGACCCTTTTCAGGACTCTATTCTTAATGCATTAATCCCACCTACCGCCCTTGAAATCAAGGGCGGCCACAAAAAGGGAAGTGTCTCCGCCAGCGGCCCGAGGGGGGAGCTGGATTCCCCCCTGGAAGTGTCCCGTCTATGCAGAGGACTTATGCAAGGAATTTACGAGACGGGACACTAGGCTTCAGCGCGGGCCCGTTTTACAGCCAAAGCCGTCTGTGCTAGCATGCCAAAAAGGGCCGTCGGTTTTTTCCGGTCTTGGCCGTCGATTCACCGAACGGCTCCGGGATGTCTTGCGGTCAAACCTTCATGGCGGAGAAGAGTCCAAGACAAGGGGCGGTCCGGGTGGGCGGGCCGGTTTTGGCCGCGATCGTGCTCTCGGCGTTGAACTTGGTTTCCGCGGAGAGGCCAAGTCACCAGCAGAAGACGCGTGCGGCCGTGTCCGAGCCGGAGCTTAAGGCAGGCGGCCCCCTGGTCCTCCCCAGGGTTGGCGGACCCGTGGCTCTCGATGGGACAAGCGGGGAGAAGGCCTGGGAGAACATCACCCCGCTCCCGTTCATTCAAATGGAACCCCACGCCGGCGCGGAACCGTCGGAGCGCTCGGAAATCCTCCTGGCCTATGACGACCGCTATCTCTATCTGGCCGGGCGTCTGTATGACCGTGAGCCCCGGAAGGTCCTGTCAAACTCAAAACAGCGCGATTCCGGAAACCCGAGCTGCGAGTGGTTCGGGATCGTCATCGACTCTTACAATGACAAGGAGAACGCCCTGGCCTTTTTCACCACACCCGCCGGCCTGCGCTGGGACGCGGCCGTGTTCAATGACGCCCAGGGCGAAGAGCCGATCAACACCAGCTGGAACACCTTCTGGGATGTAGCAGCCGTCCGGAACGACGAGGGGTGGTTCGCCGAATTCCGGATCCCCTTTTCGAGTCTCCGTTTCCAGGAACTAGACGGACGGGTGGTCATGGGGGTCATCGTCTGGAGACAGATCGCCCGGAAGAATGAATGGGACATCTTTCCGGCCATCCCGGCTGAATGGGGCTTCTGGAGCAAGTTCAAGCCTTCCCGCGCCCAGGAATTCGTCCTGGAGGGGTTGACCGGCCGGAGGCCCGTCTATGCGACGCCCTACCTCCTGGGAGGGCTCGGCCGGACGGCCGAACTCAACGCCGCCGGCACGGAATACATCGTCCGGCAAATGACCGACCGCCAGGCCGGACTGGACGTGAAATATGGTCCCTCCAACAACCTCACTTTCGATATCACGGTGAACCCCGACTTCGCTCAGGTTGAGGCCGACGATCAGCAGATCAACCTGACCCGGTTTTCTCTCTTTTTCCCGGAAAAGAGGCTTTTTTTCCAGGAGCGGTCCAGCATCTTCGATTTCACGTTCGAGACATCGGAGGAGAACCGGCTTTTCTACAGCCGGCGCATCGGTCTTCAGGACGGCGAAAAGGTCGGGATCTACGGCGGGCTCCGGCTGGTCGGGCGAGTGGGGGGCTGGGATCTGGGGTTCATGGACATGCACACGGATTCGGCGGCCTCCGACCGGACGGGCGAGAATATCGGCGTTCTCAGGCTGCGCCGGCAAGTGTTTAATCCTTATTCCTATGTCGGGAGCATGGTCACCAGCCGGATCGGTCAGGACGGGTCCTACAACGTGGCCTACGGGTTGGACAGCGTCATTCGGGTATTCGGCGATGATTACCTGAGCCTGAAATGGGCTCAGTCATTCGCCGACGGGAAGACCAACAACCCCTTTTCCGCGGAGCCCTCGCGGTACTATATCAACTGGCAGCGACGGTCGCTTCGCGGCCTCGGCTATGGCCTGAGCTTTTCGGGATCCGGCGCCGACTATGAGCCCGGAGTCGGGTTTCAACTCCGGGATAACTATACCCGTTGGGTCGGAAGCGTCTGGCACGGCTGGTTTCCGGGGGAGAAGTCATGGCTCTTTGATCATATCCTGAAATTCGACGCCTTTCTCTTTGTCCGGAACGGAGACCATCTCGTCGAGACATTGATCCTGGCCCCGAGCTGGCGGTTCGATTCCAAACCCGGGTTTGCTTTCTCCCTGACGCCGAGCGCCAATTATGAAAACGTCCCGGCGGCATTTTTGCTCTCGGAGCGGGTCGAAGTGCCGAAGGGAACGTACCGCTTTCTCAACCTGAAAGCCGAGTTCGAGACCCCTTCGCGCCGGCCCTTGAATGTGAAGCTGGCTATGAACGCCGGCTCTTTCTATGATGGCCGGCGCCTCTCGATTTCCGCGGCTCCGCGCTGGTCGGCGCTCGCCGACCTCGAACTCGGCGCGTTCTATGAATTCGACCGCCTGAGTTTTCCCGACCGGAGTCAGAGGCTGAACTCCCATATCGCCAGGATCCGGGCGTTGTACATGTTGAGCACGAAGTTTTCCACGAGCGCTTTCCTCCAGTACAGCAGCGAAGCCAGGGCGGTCATCGGCAATATCCGGTTCCGCTACAACCCGAGGGAGGGTGTCGACCTCTACCTCGTCTATGATGAGACTTTGAACACGGACCGGGTCCGGTTTTTCCCCGTCCCGCCGTTTTCCGCCGGCCGGACCCTCATGGTCAAATATTCGTATACTTTCATCCTGTGATGCGCCGCCGCCCGACTGCTGCGCCGGCCGGGCCAGGCTATTCCCCTTGCCGGGCCTTTGGATATAGATATTTCAATGGATGCGAACAGGACTTCGGTGCGTGGCCGAAGCGGAATCGACCGGCCCCGGCGGCGTCAGCAGCGGACGATGACCAGGGTCAGCTCCCGGAGGCGCAAGGCGTCCCGGAACACGTTGTGGAGCGGTAATCCCGGGTCATCCAGCCCGGCCCTGAAAATTCGCTCGATTCCGGCGGCCCGGGCGAGCCGCTCGATGTCCACCGCCGGAGCCTCTTTCCCCAGGGCGTTCCTGGCCACGCCCGGATGAGGCTGGAACCCCGATGTCGCCGTCGCCCGGTTGTCGAGGACGACGATCAAGATGTCGCTTCGGTTGTGGACGGCGTTGCAGATGGCCGGGAGAGCGGAGTGAAAAAACGCCGAATCCCCGAAGACGGCCACCGGTCGTTCGGCGACCCCCGCTTTGCTCATCCCGTCGGCCACCGCAACCGCGGAGCCGAGCGAGTACTTGGCGTCCATCCTGTCGGCCACTGTGACCAGGCAGCCCGGGTCGGCAACAAGGATGAGCTTTTGCCCCAAGCTCTCGGCCGCCTCCTCCAGCGCCTCCACGATTTCGTCGTAGCGGCAGCCGGCGCAGTGGTTCTTCCGCTTGGGGATCTCCTCTTTTTCATTTTCCCGCCGGAAATCGCGGTCCGGCACGAACCCCGGGATGAAGCGGGACAGGGCGGCCTGAATCTGCCACCGGAACAGCTCCCCTTCGCGGCTTAGGTGTCCGCTTTCCTTGCCATAGATCTTGGACGCCGCTCCAGAATCGTGGGCCACCGCCTTGATCTGGGTTTCAAGAAAAGGCGCGGTCTCCTCGATGGTCAGGATTTCATTACAAGAGAGGAGGAAATCGGCGACCGTCTTTCGGGGCAGGGGATAGAGAACTCCAAGCTTGAGCAGTCGAAGGCCCCTGGGATCTTTGTCCCCGATGACGTCCAGGAGCTTGCGGAAGGCAAACCCGGCGCCGATGACCCCCTTCGGACCCGCTCCCACAACTCGATTGAACGGCGCCGCGTCGGCCCAGACGCTCAGGGCCTCTATCCGCTTGTGCAGATCCCGGTGTTTTTCGACGACGTTGAGAGGAACGGGGACGAACCTCCAAGGCTCCCGGGAGAACCCCAGGTTCAAGGGTTTGTGCGCCGCCTCCTCCAAAACGACCTCACCGGTCAGCTGCGAAAAGGCCCGGGTTTCCCGGACGATGACCGCCGTCCCGAATTTCTCGGAGACGGTGAAGGCCTCGCGCATCATGGCATAACCTTCGGCGGGATCCGACGGCTCCAGCATCGGCGTTTCGGCCAGGGCGGCCAGCGGCCGGGAGTCCTGGTCGTTTTGGGAACCGTACCCGCCGGGATCGTCGCCGAGGAGAATCACCAGTCCGCCGCGGACGGGGGTCAAGTTCAGGGCCAGCAGCGGGTCGGCCATGGCGTTGAGGCCGACGCTTTTCGTCCCCACCAGGGCGCGCCTCCCGGCGATCGACGCTCCGATGGCCATTTCCAGGGCGACCTTCTCGTTGCTCGACCATTCGATGTAAACCCCGTGTTTCTCGGCGAGAGGGATGATCGCCTCGATGGTTCCGGAGCTCGGCGAGCCGGGATAGCTCGTGACCAGGCCGACACCGGCGGCCAGCGCCCCGAAGGCCAGGGCGGTATCTCCGTCGAGATTTCTTGCCGTCATCGGCGTCCGCTGCCGCGGCCGGACGAGCGTTCCGAATTACTTGACCTTTTTACCCCTGACTGAGCCGGACCGGCCGCCCATGACGACCTCGGTCACGGCGCCGTTCTCGAGGATGAACTTGACGCTCGAGCCTTCTCTTCCCTTGATCGAAAATTCCGTTCCTTTATAGGGGACAAGCTCCGCCGTCGGCTGGCCGGCCCGCTCGACGAACAGGGCATTTCCCTTCAAGGTCACGGTGAGGGTCATTTCCCGGACCTCATAGGTCCCCTGGAACTGGGCCAGGAATTTGGGGTCCTTCATGGCCTCGGACGCCTTGCGGGTAAAGAGGATCGGCGGTACCGAGCCTTCCAGGGCGGCCGAAAGCTGGTCGATATCGCCCTTGAGGTTGGTGAGGAACGTGATCTTGGTGAGGTGATCGCTGGGCTTGAAGACGTCGTAGTGCCAGTGGTCCAGCTTGAAATCAAAGAAGAAGTGCTTACCCTGGAGGGCGTTGTCCTTGATCTCGACCGAGATGACCCCGTAGGCCGGATGCTCATACTCCCCGGCGTAATCCGCCAGGGGATGGGAAGGCTTGGTGTCCTTGACCCTCTCGGCTTCCTCCTCCTTTTCCCTGTCTTTGGCCGCCGCTTCCTCTTTTTTGGCCTCGGCGAACCTTTCCGGAATCAGCTTCTCCCAGACGGGGTCGAGCCCCAGCACCATGTCCAGGATGTATCCCATGGAGAGCTGGACGAGCGGCGTGCCTCCCAAATTCGACAGCACGACGACGCCGATGTTGTCATTGGGAAGAAAGGCGTTCAGGAAGTAGAAGCCGTCGATGGCTCCTCCATGATGAACGACCATGTGCCCCCGGTACGTCTCGATGAACCAGCCAAGTCCATAGACCATGTGGGACTGCTTGTCCGGCTGGATCGACAGCATCGGCTGCCTCATGAACATGGCCGGCGTATAGACTTCCTTCTGGCCGGCCTCGGAGACCACCTGCTTGTCGCCGACTTTTCCCTTGTTGAGATGGAACGTCACCCATTTGAGCATGTCGTTAACGTTGGAGTTGATCGATCCGGCGGGCCCGATGTTATCGATTTTGCGGAAGGGAACCTCCTCCACTTTGCCTTCCCTCCTTTGGTAAGGCAGGGAATAGTCGTCCGACTTCTTGGAGATTTCGACCGAGCAGTTGCTCGAGGTCATGCCCAGGGGCTCGAAGATGCGCTGGCGGGTGAACTCCTCCCAGCTGCCGTTCGTCAGCTTGCCTACGAGATAGCCGGCCGTTAAATACATGAGGTTGTTGTACTGCATGGTCGACCTGAAGTCGGCGCTGAAGTCCAGGTAGCGAAGCCTCTGGTAGATTTCCTCGCGGGTCAGCGATGTCCCGTACCATAAGCCGTCGTGACGGGGGAGGCCTGAACGGTGGCAGACGAGGTCCCGGACCGTGATCCGGGCGGTGGCCACCTCGTCCTTGAGCTCGAAGTCGGGAAGGTAAGCTTGGACGGGCTTGTCCCATTCGACCTTGCCCTCGTCGACCAGGAGCTGGAGGTCCATGGTCGTGAACGCCTTGGAGGCCGAGCCGATGGCGAAAAGGGTGTTGGCGGTGACGGGGAGCTTCTTTTCCAGATTCCGATAGCCGAACCCTTCATTGAGGAGGACCTTGCCGTCCTTATAGATTCCTATGCCCATGCCGGGGACTTCCCATCTCTTCAACTCGGCGTCCATGAAGAGGCGGAGCTTTTTAAAGTCCGGTCCGGGTTTCTTGGCCGGTTTCGCGGGCGGCGGCTGGATGCTCTGGAAGTCGGCCCGCAGCCAGCCCGGGGAGATTAACGCGGCGGTCAGAACGGCCAGGAAAACCCCCCGCGCCGCCCGTTGAGAAAACCGATGTTGAGTTGCCATGGACTTGACCTCCTGTCCTGAGATTCGCGACGGGTGCCATCATAGCTTTTCCGGCTTCCCGTTTTCAAGGATATTTTGGACGCGCACGCTTGGCCGGGGACGCGGGAAGCCGGAGATTTCCAGAAAACATGGAATTCGGCGATTTCCGTGAGAAAAAGCGGGCTCGCCAAGCGTTATTTACTATGAGGGAGTGTGTATGCACTTAATCCTGGAACGCCGGCCGAGGCGTGAAGTGGCGGACAGCGGACCAGCGGCAAATCTCTGGAGGTTCCGAGGGCGATAACCATGATCGAAAGCAAGGACAGGCTGAAAAAGGGCAAGGATCTGATCCGGTTTTTTCTCGGTCAAGCCAAGAATAACCTTGAACAGGCCAAGATGCAGTGCCTTTTCATCCACCCCAGCTGGCGGCTGATCGAGGACCGGATTCAGGAGACCATTGTTCAGCTCAACGATATCCTGGAGGCCTCGCAGAAACCGGATGAAGATGAAAAGTTCCCGCTTCTCTGACTCCCGGCCGGCCGGACCTGAGCCGACCTCTCCCCGTGAATGAGAGAAAAAAAACCTTTGAGGAAAGCCCGGCGTTCGGAGGCCTGACCCGATGAGCTCAGCAAGACAGCCAGGCCGTGCACAGGGACCCGCCGCCGCAGGAGACCGTGACGCCGCACGAGCCGTCGCAGCACCGCGGGCAATTGCAGTCCACGCCTCCTCCCATAGTCTGGGCCCCCGCCGGGACGATGGCGATGACCCGCATGATCCTTCCGTAGCAGGTGACGAACTTCGTCTCGGGCGGCACATAGACCGTCCCATTGCTGCATACTTCAATGTACTTTCCCGCGGGGGGAGCCGCGTCTCTGTTCACGGGCGCGCTCGAATAGGCCGTGAAAAGGAACAGGATTACCAGTCCGACCAGGCATTTCGCTGCTGCCTTCATAGTCATGTCCTCCTCTCTAGGCGTTCAAATGGGTCTTCATATTAATAAACGTTCGGGACGGTCGATTATTCTCACCCCCGGAAGCCTTCCGGCGAGCGGCCCGTTTTTCCCCGCTTTGACTTTTGACCGGGGATGGCCTATACAGTTCCTATCTTCATGAAAAGACAGAGGATCGACGCCGCCGAGTTCGAAGCCCTCCTGGAGAGGTTTTCCTCGTCCATCAAGGGCAGCGTCATCAAGCTCGGGCTGGAGAAGAGGGGCATTGACCCGGAAGACATCATCCAGGAAGTCAAGATTAAGATCTGGAGAACGTTCGGCCATGAGAAAAATATCGCCCTCTATTCGTTATATATACAGAGGACGATCAATTCCATACTCGTTGACCAGATCAGGAAAATGAGGCGCCAGGAAAGACTGATCCTCCACGAAAAAGAAAAGCTGATGTCCGAGGAGAGGGAGAGCTTGGGCACTCTGCCGGCGGGAAACAACTATCGGGAAATGGTGGGCGCCGCCGCCGATTCGCTGATGGAATCGCGGCGAACGGTCGTCAAGCTGTTCCTGATGGACCTGACGGTCGAGGAGATCTCTTCGAGTTTGAAGTGGAGCAGGGACAAGACCAGGAACCTGCTGTACAGGGGCCTCGCTGATTTAAAGGAAATTCTCATGGAAAGGGGAGTTGAATATGAGAATTGACACCGACCGGCTGAAGGCTCTCTACCGGGATTATGTCCGGCAAAGGACGCCCGCGTCGCTCGACGGTTGTCCCGCGCCGGAACGGCTGCTCCAGCTTCTGAGGTCGCGCTCTTCCGACGGCGAGGTGACGGAGCTCGTCGACCACATCTCCCGGTGCCGCTTCTGTTTTTCCGAGTTCGGGTTCGTCCTGGATGTCCTGAGGCAGGAAAAGGAGTTTGTCCGTGAGCTCGAGAACAGCCGCTCCATCGACGGCAAGCCCGGCCCCCGGAAAGGGCTGAGGCGGAGGGTGTATGAATGGCGGCTGAACTGGCGCCTGCTGGCTCCCCGGTTTGCCTGGCACGCCGCCCTTATCCTTGTGGGGGTGGTCCTCACAGGCTTCATGATCACCAAATTCCTTGACCTCCGGCCCGGGGAAGCCTACCGCGGCCCGGCGGACGGCGTCGAGCTCCTCGAGCCCTTGAGGGGCAGAGTCTCCGGGACGGACCTGGTCTTCCGCTGGAAGAAAACGGCAGCGGCCGAATACTACATCCTCGAGCTTTTCGACCAGACCCTGGCGCCGGTCTGGAAGAGCGATAGAATCACCCAGGAGTCCGCGGCGCTGCCTCGAGAACTCGGCGCCGCCCTGGAGGTCGAGCGGTCCTACTTTTGGGAGGTCATGGCCTATCTCCGCGACGGACAAACCCGCTCTTCACGAATGGAGCGGTTCACCCTGAAGGAGTGATTTCAGCGTCCTCTGTCCGGCCCGACCCTATTCTCCGGCGCCTTTGGTTCTGCTTCCGCGGAAGTCAAACCGGGAAACGGATTCTCCGTGGAGCTCGAAGGGCGCCCAGTAAAAAGGATGAGAATATTCGGAATCGAGCAGGCGGAGTTTGGCCGACCGCAGGGCTTGGGCTTTGTCCTCCCCCTGGGAAAGAAAGAAATAGAAATGTCTCATGAACCGCGCCGTGGCGCGGTCGCCGATTTTCCAGAGCGTCGAGACAACCGACCGGGCGCCGGATAAGAAAAAGCCGCGGGCCAAGCCCAGAATCCCTTCGCCCTGTTCCACGCGTCCCCTGCCCGTCTCGCAAGCGGAAAGAACCACCAGTTCGGCGGCCAGCCGAAGATGGGTGATCTCGCGGACCTGCAAGAATCCGTCCTCCCGAGAAGGTTCATCCGGAGAGAGCACCAGGGACGAGCGGTAGGGAATTTTTTCATCGACAAACCCGTGACAGGCGAAATGAAGGATGGGGAAGTCTTCCAAGGGCAGGCTCTTGATCCGGGCTTCGCTGGCCTCTTCATGGAGGCAGATCCGCCGGTCATTCCTGGGAAAATAGCGGGCGATCTCCTTGACTTCGTGGCCGCTCTGAGGCAAGGAGGAAAAATCGAAGCCTTGAGCTTCATACGTCTCCCTGAGGATATTGGCCATCGAGATCTTCTCTTTTCCGGTTAGGCTTTTTTCCCGGGGAGGAAAGGGATCCCCGACGGCGAGAAGGGCCGGAGCCCGGCCCCCTTTCCAATTCTGCTCCAGCAGGAACAACAGGGCCGAACACGAGGGCGCATAGGAGACCACGTACTTGGAAAGAAGAAACGAACTTGGCCGGGACGGGTTCTCGGGGAAAAGGTCCAGAGACTCGAAGGGGACGTGCCAAAGCGGCCCGTCCGGGATGATGACCAGACGATCGATCGGAGCCGGAAGCGCCTTCAGAGCCGATGATAGAAGCTCCTGGGACAAGCGCCTGGCCGCCGCTCCCCCGGTCCACTCCTCTTGCGGAGGCGTGGAGATCAGTTTGACGAACCCGTCCAGCGTGCGTCCGATCTCGGTTCTGGGCGGCAGGCGGAAAAGATCCCGGCTTTTCTTGGTAATGAGGAGAAGAAAGGAATTTCCCTCTCCCAAGAAATACTCGAGGATCGCCGTCTTCTCATCGAGAAGCCGTTCCTGGACCTCGCGGAGCCGGATGGGAACCGGGAAAGCCGCGTTAGCCACACTCGGCGCTTCGGTTCTCATCCGGGAAACGAGCTGGAGATATTCTTCTTCGTCCCGTTTGAGCGCCTGCTGGAGTTCCCGCCTCCGGGCGGAGGACAAGTCCCGTTTGGCCATCTTTTGCAGGGCGGCCGAGATGCGCTCGGAAATTTCTCGTTCGTCCTTTTCCAGGACGGGGTTCAACCGGCTGAGGAAATCGGACGTGTCTTCGCCCAGTGTTTCCAGGAACGCCCTGGCTTTGGCTCTTTCCATCGTCTGAAAGATTTCTTCCAACCGGTCGGGGGTTCCCGGGCCTCTGCCGCCCTCCCAGAGATGGTCGATGACGGCCTCGTAGACCTTGAACTTGTCCTTCATAAACCCCACTTTGTAATAATCGGAGATGATCCGGCCTCTGAGGTGCTCGATCGCCTCCAGGGATGCTTTGTAGCTTTCCAATGCCTGTTCTCTTTCTCTTTTTTCTTCATGGCATTTGCCCAAGAAGAACAAGGGTTCCCATAGGATTTTGCCCTTGCCTACGGCCTCGCCCAAAGTGAGGGCGGATCGGAAACAAACCTGGGCGGCGTCCAATTGCCCGCTGTTAAGATAGCCGATTCCTTGGTTACACCAAATTTCCACGTTTGCCTCGTTATCCTGGGTTTCGATGGCGATTTGTTGAGCAAGACCGAAAAAGTGCTGGGCCGAGTGGAAATTTCCTAGATGGAGGTGGATATTCCCGATGTTGTGAAGGGCTTTGAGCTCAGTCTGCTCGTCCTCGTTCCGTCGTGCCCAATCCAGGGCATCGCTGAAATAAGAGAGGGCTTCGATGAGGTCTCTCTTGTTTGACAGGGCAAGCCATCTATTTTTGAGGCTGACACCAAGGTTAATGATGTTCTGGGCGAGAAAAACGGGATTTCCCGATTGAGAATCGATTTCATGAGCCTCCATAAGATAGTCGAACGACCTTTCATAGAGTCCGATTTGTGCCAGGGTGAGCCCGATGTTTTGGAGACATTGCGATTCGTCCTTTTTATTCCGGGCATTTCGGGAAATGTCGAGCGCTTCCGAGTAGAAGTCGAGCGCCCGGGAATGGTCGGATAGCTTCAGATAATAAAGCCCGATGCTGTTGGCGGCCTTGAACTTTTCCTTTTGGTCGTTCAACTCCCGGGCGATCCCCCGTGACCTCATATTTACGGAGAGGAACTTCTCGAAATCAGACAGAGCCCAATGGGCGGCGCTCAGCTGCCGCAGGCACTTGAGCTCGTGCTCCGGGCTGCCGATTTTTTCGGCCAGGGCGAGCGCGGAACGAAAGGTTGCGATTGACCTGTCCGTCCGGCCGGCAAAAAGCTCTGCCTGCCCCAGGGAATAGAGCTTCCCAAGATCCAGGGCCACCCGGCACTCTTCCGCCTCTTTTGAGAATCCTGCTCTCAATGCGCCCGCTTGCGCTTCCGCATAGAACCTCTCGGAGTCTTCCATCCGGCCGAGAGCCCAGCCGAGCCGGCCCAGGGACATCCGGCATTCGACGGCCTTCCCGCCGTCGTCCATGGCTTGGGCGAGTTCGAGCGCGGTCTCCAACAGTTGTCGGGCCCCCTCGAAATTCCCCTCTTCCCAGCGGGCTTCTCCCGCCCGGACAGCCTGTTCATAGCGCCTGGCCAAGTCTCCGGGTTTGACCTCGCCGGGACCCTGGATCAGCTGGGGGGCGAGGAAAAGAGCGATCATCAGCAGTCGGCTCATGCCCGTTTATTATACCGGAATAGCCCGGCGGAATCCCGGCCTCCTGGCCATTTCGTCCCCCCCGGCGGGGGGATAAAGGAGAGGGATTTTCCAGGGAAGCGTTAATAGATGCCGGACGGGAATTCGCCGCCGGACCCGAACCGGGGATTGACCACATTGCTGTAGATGGAGCCGAACGTATAGCTGAGCCCGATCGAAAAGAAATATTCATAGGACGTGGCCAGCTGCTTGCGCATGAGGAGGATATCCTCCAGGGAGGCCCCTCCTTTGGGCAGGGAAAGCTGGTCGTGGATCCGGCTGACGCTTCCGTAGAGATTGAAGGAAAGCCCCTTATATAGCTGGAGGGATACCTCGCTGTTCAGCCGGAGATGGTATTTTCCGGCGTCATGGAGATAGTGCGATCCCTCCAGGGAGGCGCCGACCGTCCCCCATTTCTCCTTCATCTCCAGCGTCATGGTCAGGTCCTGGCTCCAGAGGTTTTCCCTCGTTTTCAGGTAAATCGTCTCTTCCTCGTATTTCACGGCGTCGAAGTTCAGTTTGTAGAGGAACCGGAGCTGACGGCGGGTGGATTGGGAGTAGGGGAAGACGTTGAACTCGACCGCCGGCGCCGCCCGGAGGGCGAACCGGATGTTGGAGTAGCTTGAAGACGAGAGCGAAGCATAAGCGCCGAGCGACCAATGTTCCCCCAGGCTCTTGACACCCAGGCCGTTCAGGGACCGGCTGTTCATGGAGCTTTCGAACCGCTCGCCGTCCAGGTCGTATTTGTTGAAGTGGTGGCTGGCCGCCGCGCTCAGGCGGAGCTTGAAGTCGGGCGTGACCCGGTTGGCCGAGAAATTGCCGTAGACCGAGCTGTAAGTCACGGATTTCTGCCCGCTGAAGAAGCCGTAGGCGCTGGTGCTGAACACCCAGAAATTCCAGCGGTCGATGACCGAGGTGGGCTTGACCTCGTCCTTCAGGCTGATGGAGATCCGCTGGGAGATCGGCGTCTTGGCCACGTAGCGCATCAACCCGAGCTTCAAGGACTGGACTAGGCCCAGGCGGACGGACTCCTCGGTGTCGGTCCTGTGAGAATAATACCGGAGAGTATCCTCCTGCCCGGCGTATTCGAACTGCCCCAGGAAAGTCAGCGTGTATTCCCGTCCGCCGCTGCCCGTGCCCTGCTGGGAAAAGAGGACGTGGACTTGGGCTTCTTTCCTGTCCCGGACGTAGTTGACGAAGGTGATCTCCGTCTTGATGTATTCGAGGTCGCAAAACCCGCAGTCGATAAAAACCTTGAGAGCGGCTTTTTTCCATTCTTCACTTGTCGGTTCCTGCGCCCGTACAAAGGACAGCGGGACCAGGCTCAGGGCCAGCAGAACGAGGCTCTTCCGCACCCACTCTCGACCTTTCAATCCCATGGTGTTACTCGGCCTGGATTATCCCTTCTTTAATATTACGCTCTTCGCCTCTTGATTATCTCATAAATCGGAATTTCGCCAAGGCCCAGATCGCTCAAGGAGCATATCCC
>Ga0316622_100002126_pt1 | contig 13533 bp, 13 predicted proteins | sample OWC_Aug_OW2_C1_D_FD_207646 | JGI IMG/M metagenome (GOLD analysis project Ga0316622, IMG submission 207646) | Wetland soil microbial communities from Old Woman Creek delta, Ohio, United States - OWC_Aug_OW2_C1_D5_C | ecosystem: Environmental > Terrestrial > Soil > Wetlands | place: USA: Ohio... | reverse complement strand
CACCGCCGAAATCAAATCTCAGAGCATCGCCCAAATGTTACCCAACATTTCCTTTAGTGCCAGCAGCAGCCGCAATAGGCTGGAAAGTACCAGCTTCTTGGGTACTAGCTTGCAGCATTACTGGGACCACAAATTGGGTTTCAACCTGAAACAACCGGTGTTTCACTGGGACCATTGGGTTCAACTTGATCAGGCCGAGAATAAAATCGCTCAAGCCGAAGCCCAGTTCCAAGCCAAGCAGCAAAATCTGATCCGGCGCACATCCGAAGCTTATTTCAACATATTGGCAGCCAAGGATAATCTGGAATTCAGCACCTCCGAAAAAAAATCCATCGAGAAACAGCTGGAACAAGCCAAACAACGCTTTGAAGTCGGCATTATCGCCATCACCGATGTGTACGAAGCGCAAGCCGGCTACGACCGTGCATTGGCTAGTGAAATCGAAGCGGAGAACCAGCTGGACAACAGCAAGGAAGCCTTGCGTGAAATCATAGGCGAAAATGCGGCTGATTTGAATAGTTTGCAAGCCCAGCTACCGCTCAGCCCTCCAGCGCCCGAAGACCTTTCCTCTTGGGCCAATGCCGCCGAAAGCAATAATTTTTCGATTGTGGCTCAGTTCAACCAAGCCGAATACATTCGAAAATCCGTCGACCTACAACAATCCAAGCATTTACCGACCCTGGATATCGTTGCCCAATATAACGAACAAGACAACGGCAACCGCTACGGTCTGACCGGCGATAACGAAAGCGTAGCCTTGCAATTGAACCTGCCCCTTTACGAAGGCGGCGGCATCTCATCCCGCACTCGCCAGTCCGCGCACGAATACGAAGCCGCGAAAGAAGATCTGATTAAGGTAAAACGCAACATAAATCGCGGTGTTAAGGATGCCTTTCGTGGCGTTGTCTCTAGTATCAGCCGCGTCAAGGCTCTGGAAGCCACCACCAAATCGGCGGAAATGGCCGTGGAAGCCGCCGAAGCGGGCTTCGAAGTGGGTACTCGAACCATGGTCGACGTGCTGACAGAACAGCGCAACCTCTACAAAGCCAAAAGCGATTACGCCAGGAGCCGTTACGACTATCTGATCAACGGCATCAAATTAAAAGAAGCCGCCGGCAGTTTGAGCGAACAGGACTTGGAGCAAATCAACCAGTATTTGAAACAAGGGTAGTTGGGAAGTTGTGAGTGGGAAGTGGACAGTTACTCCCGCCCACTCACTACTTTCCACTCCTACCTGCCACTCACCATTCCCCGCAAGCCGGTCACGATATCCAGCCCCAGGCGGCCGAGGCATACGCTTTGGGCCTTGACGATCGCATCCGCATCATCCTTGGCCGCTACACTGCAATCGAATCGTTTACCGAGCGCTGCTTGATCTTGATGCTTGACCCGCCATTGCGCCAGTAGCTGGCTATTGCCGCCGGCTGTCTGATGAAATGCCAGAATATCGACACTAATTTGGTAATCAATCCGTTGTTTCTGCGACCAGGGAAATCGAACCACTTGTTCGACACCCGTTTGGTCAGCCACTAGCTGCGCCAGTGCCCTGCCGATATTTTGATCGAGACGCTCCGCCCAGCGATGCTGTTCGTCGAGGCGGTACTGATTTTCGCCAACCGCCACCACGATTTGCGGCCTATCCAAATAATCGGGAACATGGATGGGACCCACGCCCAGCACCAACTGCTCGTCAAAAGCCGAGGTCGACGCCTTCGCTGCCTGATCCGTTTCGGCGTTAAGCATGTAGAACCGTAGCGGCGTATTGCTCGCGCAACCGCTTAACAGCAAGGCGGATATCAGTAAAAAATAAGCCATTTTGAAACCCTGGATAAAAGAAGCAAGTCGGTTATTTGCCATAAATAATGGCCTCCGGATGCCGTTCCAGCGACTCGGTCAGATCCTTCAAGGACCGCGCCGCATTGCGCATTTCCAGCAGCGCCTGGCCCAATGGCGAATCGGGAGTCGCCAATGTCTCGACGGCGTTTAGTGTGTGATGAGACTCTTGCAGGACACTGGTGGCGGTAGTCAGGCTTTGTTCCGCCGCCTTGAGCACGGGCAACATCTGCTGGTTAAAGTCCCGCAGCGTCGAACGGGTTTCCACCAACGTGCCATTTACATTAGTCATCAACGGCCCAGCTTGGCCATTTAATGTGGTCATCAACTTTTGGGTTTCCTGCAGCGATTTCGACAGGGCTGTCAGTGATTTTTTCAGGTCGTCCGATTTGAGCAAATCGCGCGTCTCGCTCAAGGTTTCCGACAAATTCTTCGCGATGTCTTCCAAAGGCAGTTGCCGCGCCTTGTTGAGAATTTCGTCCACGATGTTTCTGATTTCATCGACTTCGGTCGGCACGCTGGCCAGCTCGGGTAAATTTTTGTAATTCACATTTACCAAAGTCACCGGTTTGTCATGATAAAAGTTAAGATCAACATACAACAAGCTGGTCAACAGACTCTGAATTTCCAACCGAGCCTTCAATCCGGCGGCGGTGAGCCGCTGCGCTTCCTGTTTGTTACCCCCGCGCCTGCTCGAAGCCTGTAAATGGTTTCCGGACAAATCCAGTAGCAAGGCCGGATCGATCTCTATGACAACCGGCTTGAAAATTCGTCCGCTCTCGCTATCCATGACCAGCGAAATCTCCTTGACGTTACCGATCTGCACGCCTTGCAGTTTAACTGGTGCGCCGACATTCAAACCATTCAACGCCGAATCGAAAAAAATCACGAAACGGTTTTTATCCTTGAAAAAGTCGCTACCGCCGAAGATCATCACGCCCACCGTCAAGAGTGTCAGGGCGCCGACCAGAAATGCACCGATGGCGAAGGAATTGACCTGTTTGCTCACGCTCTGCTCCTCATCTGCCGCGTTTCAATGTTGCGATCCGACGGATTACCGCGCGTCAGAAAGCGAACCAGTTTGGGATCTTTGGATTCCGCCAACAATTGTCTCGGTGGCCCACCGGCTATCATGCTTCGGGACTCGGCATCGAGAAACACTGAATTATTGCCGATCGCAAAAATACTGTCCAAGTCGTGGGTCACCACGACGACAGTGACTGACAGGCTTTGGCTCAGGCTAAGAATCAGATCGTCAAGCAGTTTGGCGGTGATCGGATCCAACCCCGCGGAAGGTTCGTCGAAAAACAGAATTTCCGGATCCAGCGCCATGGCCCGCGCCAATCCGGCACGCTTTTGCATACCACCGCTGAGTTCGGATGGATAATAGTCTTCGAAACCGGCCAAGCCAACCAAAGCCAGCTTATAGGAAACGATCTCCCTGACCTTGTTGGCCGGCAAGCGAGTCGCTTCGGTAATCGGCAGCGCCACGTTTTCGGCCAAGGTCATCGAACTCAGCAAGGCGCCGCTCTGAAACATCACCCCGGTGCGCCGCAGAATGCGCTGCCGGGTTGCCGAATCGGATCGCCAAAGCCCTTCATCGCCGTAATAGACGTCACCCCGTGCCGGACTTTGTAGCCCTATCATGTGCCTGAGCAGCGTGGTTTTTCCGCAGCCATTTCCGCCCATGACTATGAACACATCACCACGATTGATCGTAAAATTCAGGTCGCGCTGAATCACAAAATCGCCGTAGGCCATGGTCAGGTTGTCGATGGTAATGCAGGGCTCGGCCATGGTTCAGATACCCAGCCGATTGCAGATGATGGTCATCACCGAATCGGCCACCACGATAAACACGATGGCCGTGACCACCGCCGATGTGCCCGCATCGCCGACCGCCGAGGCGCTACGCCCGCATTGCATGCCGCGCATACAACCCGACAGCGCGATCAGAATGCCGAATACCGAACTTTTCACGAAACCGACGATGAAATCCTTCATCTTGACCGCAGTGGCCGTGCGATCCAGATATTCGGCCAACGACACGTCGAAAAAATTCACCGTCACCAAGCCTCCGCCCACGATGCCCATCAAGTCCGCGTAAAGACACAGCAGAGGCATGATGAAAATCAACGCCAGCATGCGCGGCAACACCAAAAAGGCCATCGGATCCAGATTCATGGTTTTCAGCGCGTCGATCTCGTTGTTGACATGCATGGTACCCAATTGAGCGGCATAGGCGGCACCGGTGCGGCCGGACATGATGATGGCCGTCATCAAGCCACCCATTTCGCGGGTCATGCCCAGACTGACCAGATTGGCGATATAGATTTGCGCGCCAAACATGGACAACTGCACCGCGCCGACAAAGGCCAGAATCAGGCCCACCAGCAGGCTGATTAAGGTAACGATGGGCAGTGCGGAGGGTCCGCATTCCTGAACGTAAAGCCATAAGTCGACGCGGCGAAAATGGGCATGACCCCGTAACGTGGCCATGCAGCTAATCGCCATATCGCCGACAAAAATGATTATTTCCTTGGAATGCTGGATCGCCTTGGCTGTGCTGATGGCTATAGACTCCGACCAGGACGTCTGACGCTGTGAGCGGTGGGCGTCGACTCGTTCAGGGACCGCGTAAACCAGCGTCAGCAAGCCCTGAATCGCTGCCGGCAACGTCGTTTTATCCAATGGAATACCGTTTCGAGCGGCGCAATCGATCAACTTGATCAGCTCGGTGACCAGCATACTATCCCACCGTCCCAGTGCGTCTGTCGAAAATCGTAGTGTTTCGATGTTCTTGGCGGCCTCGATCTGCGCCAGCACCGGCTCGATCGCCGGCAGCTCGGCATCCCGCACCCAATCGCCGCTGACGGCGATTTCCAGCGAATTCGCGCGGCAATGCGCGACGATCTGGCAGGGTATGTTTGCGGTTTCCGGCATAAGCGATCCTGGTGTAATCTCGGCATTCATATTGACGCCATGCACCGCGCACTGGCGATACCTGGCCGATCATAGAATACCTCATCGGCAAGCAAAGAGTTCCTTAAATCAACGTTTAATACAGCTGAAAATCACGAATTTGGCGTTACTGGCAACCTGTTCACAGTGGCCAAACAGCTTTTTCAGGCTCAGGTGATAATTCAAGTGACGATTGCCTATGACCCTGAGTTCGCCGCCTTTACGCAATACCTGATGTGCCTTCCGGAACATTTGCCAGGCGATATGGCCGCCGACCGTATGCTGTTGATGAAACGGCGGATTACAGACCACGCAATCGGCACTCCTGTCTGGAAAGCCATCGAGACCATCGTTCACTGCAAACCTGGCCTGCCGCTCGCCGCCAAACGCCGATTGGAAATTCTCCCGGGCTGAGGCGATCGCCATGAACGACTCGTCGACAAAACACAAATTAGCGTCCGGATGCCGGTCAGCCAACATCAATCCGACCACGCCGTTACCGCAGCCTAAATCGATGAAGTCTCGATAAGCCGAATAGTCCGGCAAATGCTGCAATAAAAACCGGGTACCGATATCCAGGCTGTCACGCGAAAACACATTGGCATGATTGCAGACTAGGAAACGGGTATTTTCCAAGGGATAACACACCGGATAGGGGTTGTTGGGTAGTTTGATAGCAGGATCGAGTGCCGCGAAAATCAGCCTGGCTTTTTTCACCGCCAAGGAAGTCGTGGCCGGACCGATCAACCGTTCCAGCAGTTTCCATACCGATGATGGCAAGTTTTTAACCATCCCGGCGGCGATAATCTTAACGTTAGGCTTGAGTAGGGGCCGCAAACTATGTAGTTGATACTCCAGTAAGCCCAGCGTCTTGGGAACCTTGATCAATAGATAGTCGATGCCGGCATCCGGCACGACCAAACTGTCCAGCAAACGCACACTATCCCGAGAAATACCGTTCAGGTCGAGATTGGTACGAGTGGCTTGCTGGGACAGGTATGAGTCGGAAAGCGCCGTGGGCTGATAGGCATTGAGTGCAACGGAGAGCGCGCCGAAGCTGTCATTCAAGATCGTGAGCGACGAATCCGAGCCGAGATTTTCTTGCGCGGCGAGATGATTCAATAAATATTCATCCGCGGCATCCCAAGCCCTGAGCAAGTCGTTTTTGCGAAACGGCGCACGCCTGATCTCGAATCGCCCTAGCGTCACCTCTAATAAAGTTTCCATGAATTTGATACGTTGCAGCAACGGTAATTGGCCATGCGGCAATATGCCACATTCTCTTGGCGTTAGGATTTGGCTAAACTCTGTCCCGACTCTTGTATGCGATCCCACTCCAGGGATTTGGAGTCTTTTCCTTCCTCTCGATGCGGCCTCCCCGGCCGCATTTTTTTTGTCCGCGGATTATAGGCTTCCGGCAAACAAGCGATGGAAATTATCACTGGAAAGCCTGGCGACCTCTTCAAGCGTCGTATTTCGCAATTCAGCGATGTGCTCGGCGACATAGCGTACATAGGTCGGATAGTTTGGCTTGCCTCGGAACGGCGTCGGCGCCAGATACGGTGAATCGGTTTCGATCAAAAATCGATCGGCGGGCACCTTTTGCGCTACTTCCTTGATCGCCAGCGCATTTTTAAAGGTAACGATGCCCGAGAAGGAGATATAGAAATTCAAATCCAAGGCTTTTTCGGCGTAGGCCCAGTCCTCGGTAAAACAATGAATGATGCCGCCTACGCTATCGGCGCCTTCCTGTTTCAAGACGTCCAAGGAATCGTGGCCGGCCTCTCGGGTATGAATGATCAGCGGTTTGTTCAGGGTCTTGGCCACCTGAATATGATTTTTGAAGCGTTGCCGCTGCCAATCCAGATCGCCCTTGCCATGAAAATAATCCAATCCGGTTTCGCCGATGGCGATCACTTTGTCGTCCGCCGCCAGCGCCAGCAATTCATCGACGCTCGGCTCACGCCCTTCCGTGGCATTGGGATGCACGCCCACCGACAGCGAAATATGCTCGTAAGGTGCTACCAATTTCCTCATGGCCGGGTAGGATTCCAGATCGATAGCGATGCAGAGCATGTGGCGAATCTTTTGCGACTCGGCGTCTTTGACAAATTCGGCAAAATCGTCGTGGTACGGCGCAAGATCGATACGATCAAGATGACAATGGGAGTCGATAAACATGAATAAGTGAGCTTTGTGGCGTACAAACCGCGTGGCGGTTTACACGAAAATTACATGGTGTGAGTGGAGCGGTCGGACTCCAAGGCCCCGGCCAGATAGGTTTCGATTTTATTACGGGCGGTGCCACCGTCCTGATCGCTGAACTGCACACCTATCCCCGGCGCGCGGTAACCTTCGGCACCGACCGGCGTTTTCCAGATGATCTTGCCAGCGATCGGCAAGCGTTCGGTTTCTTCCATCAAACTCAGCAACATAAACACTTCCTCGCCCATTTCGTATTCCCTCTTGGTGGGAATAAACAAGCCGCCGTTTTTAACAAACGGCATATACGCCGCATAGAGCGCATTTTTATCTTTGATCGAGAGGGACAAAATGCCTTGTCTGGTGGGAGTTTCTGCCATGGCCTTAATGGTTATTGAGTTGCGACCAGTCGATCAACAGACCTTCGGTCAGCAACTGTTTGTTGATTTGCGTAGCCAATTGCGACCGGCTCTTAAGCACCGCGTCGTAATACTGGTATAAGCGTTTCAATTCTAGTCGTTCGGCAAGGGCTTGCAAGGGCTTTTTAAAATCCGGATTTTCGAGCCCGGCTACATCGATGCCCTGCGCAAGCTTAACAATATCCGTCAGCCAGCTAGCCAACCAGGCTAGCAGCACCGACAAATCGACAGTTTCCTGTTTCTGCCATTGCTCGGCAACGCTTAATAGGTCGCCTTTTCCCAGAGCAATTTGCAGCCAGGCTTCAAAATATTCCCGCCTGAGCGCGATGAAATGATGCTCGGCATATTGCCTAGCCAACAGTGGGGAGCCTTGCGCCATGGCGAGCAACTGTTCGGCGTCGTCCTTTATCCCTTGCCGAGCCAACCAATCCCTGGCGACGACATCATTCGGCCGTTCACAATGAATTTTCTGGCAGCGGCTGCGGATAGTCGCGGGTAATTTTGAAGGCTGATCGCTGATCAAAATAAAGCAGGTGCGCTCGCTAGGTTCTTCCAGACATTTTAGAAAAGCATTGGCTGACGCGGTGTTTAACGCATCGGCGGGTTGAAAAATCACCAACCTATAGGCTTCGTACTGCGGCTTTAACGCCAGCTGAATGATCAACTGGCGGATTTTATCGATGCCGATGGTCTTGCCGGATTCTTCGGGCTCGATCGTCAAATAATCGGGATGAGTATTGGCCTGATACAATTTGCAAGCGGCGCAAGAACCGCAGGCAAAACCCTCCGGTGAAGGTGTATGACAGAGCAGTGCACCGACATAAACCTCGGCTAGATGCCGTTTACCCAGTCCGGGCGCGCCGGTCAAGAGTATGGCTTGCGGGATGCGTTGCTGTTCGATATAGCCGGCCAGATGCCGCCAGATCGCTTGCTGCCAAGGATATACGGACACCTGGCTAGCCTTCATCGGGCGTAGAGATCATCGATAGCCTTTCGGATTTGCCGTTGCACCTCGGACAACGGCGAGGCGGCATCAATGATGGCGTAGCGGCCGGGATATAGGTGGGCGCGTTGCAGATACGCCTCACGCACACGGTCAAAAAAATCCAGTTGCTCGCTTTCGAAGCGATCGAGCAAACCCCGATTGCGAGCGCGCCGCATACCGGTCTCCACCGGCGCATCCAGTAACAAGGTCAGATCCGGCCGCAAATCACCCTGTACGGTCTGTTCCAACCAGGCTATCGTTTCGGTGCCCATGTTGCGCCCGCCGCCCTGATAAGCATAGGTCGCGTCGGTAAAACGGTCGCATAATACCCAAGCTCCGCGCTGCAAGGCCGGCAGAATCACATGCTGAATATGCTGCGAGCGCGCCGCAAACATCAGCAACAGCTCGGCTTCTGGCGTGATGTTTTCATGGTGTTTAGTCAGCAACAGTTGACGAATGTTTTCCGCCAGTTCGGTGCCTCCCGGTTCGCGGGTAACGACAACATCTACCTGCCGTTCCGCCAGCAATGTTTCGACGAAACGCAGATTGGTGGATTTACCCACACCTTCGCAGCCTTCTAGCGTAATAAAACGTCCGAGTTTCATCTTTGATAGCGATCGACGTATTTTTCATGTTGATCCAATGTCGCGGAAAAGGCATGGCGGCCATTTCCAGATGCGACAAAGAACAACGAATCACCATCGTCCGGATGCATGGCTGCGATAATGGCATCCTTACTCGGCATCGCGATAGGCGTGGGCGGCAAGCCCTTGTTGACATAGGTGTTGTAGGGCGTGGGGTCGAGCAAGTCCCTGCGGCGAATATCGCCATGATAATGATCCCCCATGCCGTAAATCACCGTAGGATCGGTCTGCAGCAACATCCCTTTTTTCAGACGCCGGGAAAAAACACCGGCAATCTGCTTGCGCTCTTCGACAGCCCCGGTTTCCTTTTCGATAATCGATGCCAGAATCAGCGCTTGATAAGGCGTTTCCAGCGGCACGCCTTTATCGCGTTTTTGCCATTCCGCAGTCAAGAGATGCTGCATCTTATCGTGGGCTCTTTTCAGCAACTCCACATCGGTACTGTTCTTTTCAAAAAAATAGGTATCTGGGAAAAACAATCCCTCGGGATGAGGTTGGTCGGAACCGAGATGTACCATAACCTTTTCCAGTTCCACATCGGATAGGGTATGCTGCAAATTCGGATTATCGTTGATAGCCTGTAAAATTTGTTTAAAAGACCAGCCTTCCAGAAAGGTGATTGAATACTGGCGGGTTTTACCTTCGGTCAACAACTCGAGAATGTCGGCACTGGTCGAACCTTTCGCCAATACATATTCGCCAATTTTCAAGCGATGCCCGAGATTTTTTCGATACGCAAACAGTTTGAATCTGAACGGATTGATCGCTACTTTCCGCGCCAACAGATTCTTAGTGACCGTATCCAGCGAATCACCTTTACGTATTTCAAAGACCGTTTCCTCGGTAACCACCGTTTTTTTCAACATCAGGTGATTATGCATCCCTCCCCAGATAGCTAGTAGTACAAACACCATCAGGCAGGTAAAAGCAACGATGCTTCTGACCATGGTCGAGTGGCCTGTCACTGTCCCGTCTCCATGGCCCGCGCCGCATTGAAATATGCTTGAAACGATCGAGTTAATGGGCCAACGCCAAATCCATGCTGTTCAATTTGCATAACGGGCCAGATGCCTATCACCGAATTGGTGACAAAAACCTCATCGGCACGCAATAAAGTGTCTTTATCCAACTGCGTTTCGATCAACGTTATATTGTTGCATTGCGCAAACTCCATCACCATCTCTCGCACGATGCCGGCCACGCCGCATTCTGTCACGATAGGCGTATATAGAACACCATCCTTAACCATGAACAGATTGGTCATCGTGCCTTCGACGACATGCTCGTTACTGTCCAGCATCAATCCTTCCTGTATGCCGTCGTCCCACCATTCGGCCCTGGCCAAAACCTGTTCCAGACGGTTCATATGCTTGATCCCCGCTAATGCGGGACTATTTGCCAAACGCAGCCGGCAAAATCGTACCGTGATGCCTTCGGCTTGGAAATGCTCGGGATAATCGGGAAAAGGGTGAAGGCTAAACAGCCGAGTGGGCAAAATCCGTGGTGGCTGCCGGTAACCGCGCCCACCACAACCACGGGTTACAATCAGCTTGAGAACGGCCCGTTCAGAAGCTGCCGATACTTGCAGCGCTTCCTGGGTCAGCAAAGCCAAATCGGGAACGGGAATCAGAAGCCGCCGACAGCCATTAGACAAGCGGGCCAAGTGACGTTCAAGAAACAGAGGCTTGCCATTGCTAACTTCAATGGTTTCAAATAAGCCATCGCCATATTGAAAGCCCCTATCCGCGACATCGATACACTGTCTACTCTCGCCATTTAATAAATACATGGGCAGACAGTGTTCAAAAAGACACGCCTATTGATAGCGTTTGAATATCAAAGTGCCGTTGGTGCCGCCAAACCCGAAAGAATTGGACATCGCAATATCGATTTTCATTTCTCTGGCCGTATTGGGCACATAATCCAGATCGCACTCCGGATCCTGGTTCTCCAGGTTGATAGTAGGCGGCGCAATCTGATGCGTGATCGCCAATGCGGATAATACGGCTTCGATACCGCCCGCCGCACCCAACAAATGTCCGATCATCGACTTTGTTGAACTGACCGCAACTTTATAGGCGTGTTCGCCGAGCGCGGCTTTCATAGCGTGCGTCTCGCCAATATCGCCCGCCGGCGTCGATGTACCGTGGGCATTGATATAATCAACGTCGTTTGGGTTTAATTTGGCGTCTCGCAATGCATTTCTCATGCAGCGTGCCGCACCTTCTCCCCCCGTCGAAGGCGAGGTGATATGGTAAGCGTCGCCGCTCATCCCATAGCCCACCAATTCCGCATAGATTTTTGCGCCACGTGCTTTAGCGTGTTCCAACTCTTCCAGAACCACCACACCGGCACCATCACTCAGCACAAAGCCATCTCGATCGCGATCCCAAGGCCGGCTCGCAGCCTGCGGATTATCGTTACGGCGAGATAGGGCTTTTGCCGAAGCAAAACCACCCATCGCGGTCGGCGAGGTCGTGCAACGTTCCGCACCACCGGCCACCATCACATCGGCATCGCCGTATTTGATCAGGCGAGCGGCATCGCCGATATTATGGGTACCGGTTGAGCATGCTGTAACAATCGCGAAATTCGGCCCTTTCATCCCATATTTAATGGAAAGATTGCCTGAAATCATGTTGATGATATTGCCGGGTACGAAAAATGGTGAAATCTTACGCGCACCGCCCGCGACATAGGTTGCATAGCATTCTTCGATGCCGGTAATTCCACCGATACCCGCGCCGATGGCGATACCTATGCGCTCGGCATTTTCTTCGGTTACTAAAATTCCGGAATCTTCGATCGCCTGACAACCCGCCGCGATGCCGTAATGCACGAAACCGTCCATACGCTTGGCATCTTTCTCGGCAATGTAATCGCCTATATTGAAGTTCCTGATCACACCGCCAAAAGTGGTTGGAAAACTGGAAATATCGAACGAATCAATGGGACCAATCCCGCTTTTACCATTAACAATCCCATCCCAGGTATTGGCAACATTATTGGCTAAAGGCGTAACAGCGCCTAAGCCCGTTATAACAACTCGACGTGTGCTCACAGTAAACTACCGTTAAATATAGAAGACAATCAGAGGGGAGAAGAGGCGTAGCTAGCGGAGGCGTTCCACTAGCCACTTGAACAGCTTACTGCAGGTTGGCGTTGATGTAATCAATAGCCAATTGGACCGTGGTGATTTTTTCAGCTTCTTCGTCTGGAATTTCGCATTCGAATTCTTCTTCCAGAGCCATGACGAGTTCTACTGTGTCTAAAGAATCCGCGCCAAGATCGTCAACGAAAGACGCATCATTTGCAATTTCTTCCTTTACGCCTAACTGCTCCGCGACAATCTTTTTTACTCGTTCTTCGATATTACTCATATTTTTTTCCTCGAACAATGCGACTGCTTGACAACAAACAATAGCCTTATCTTTAGTGTTGTATTGATTAATTGGAATCTCGTCAAAGGCTGCGCCTAACGACTTGGTGGATTATACTTGATGTTTCCAAGAATTCACAACATTCGCCACAGCAATGATCAAGCAAGATTAGACTCAGGTTTTGGAACTCAGATTCTTAATAATTTCTTCCAAAGGCACCAGATTGAGCTTGATCCTGAACAGAATGGCCCTGTCCTCCAGCAAACCGTAGCATTCATAAGTCCGCAACATGATGCTAGTGTGGTTCAGGGTATTGTCTTTCGACTCGGGCAATTGCCTGACCAGAATATGCAATTTGTCATTATCTCTGATTCGCCCTAGATGCCTCCGGTCGACGGATATATCGTGCGAGGTATAGACCATGGGATTGCGCTTGAAGTCATGATCTTCCAACTGCGCCTTTTCCAACAACGCCCCCGATGTCAAACTGCAGGGAAAAACCTCCGGATAATTAGCGATGTTGGTCAATTCGTCGAAATAATCGGATTGCTCCGCCAACGAGCCGGATAAAAAATTTTTCACGTTGCCGTTATGCATCCATTTGCGCTTCAGGAAAAAATCACTACCTGGAACAATGGTTTTGTCTTCAATCGTATTCAGATCTGGCAGAGCGCTCAAATCGGTATTCGCCAAAAACAACGGATTTTTGGTTTCTTTTTTATAACCCAGCAAAATGGTTTTTCCCTGAGACTTGATGGCGACACGATTGGTCAGAGTTAGCTCTGGGATAGTGGTAATCAGGGTCTTCCTGATATCTAGCGTCAATTCCTGGCGGGGTCGCAAGGCATTGACAAAAGTAATCTGATAATTACTGAAGCGCAGCTGATTTTCGGCAATGATTTGATCCTCATGTTGAGCCTCCCGATACAGCCTCATCTGGTCTTCAATCAGGGTATTGAGCTGAAAACCCAGCACGATCGGCCCCTTGAAAGGATTATGAGTAATCTGTAGCCATTTTCGCTTGTCGTGAAATAGGTTGAAGTCGTCTGAAGCGTTTCGTGCAACTTCGATGTGAATTTGATCGAAGACGAAGGATTGATCTTTCATTA
>Ga0316622_100002125_pt1 | contig 13534 bp, 11 predicted proteins | sample OWC_Aug_OW2_C1_D_FD_207646 | JGI IMG/M metagenome (GOLD analysis project Ga0316622, IMG submission 207646) | Wetland soil microbial communities from Old Woman Creek delta, Ohio, United States - OWC_Aug_OW2_C1_D5_C | ecosystem: Environmental > Terrestrial > Soil > Wetlands | place: USA: Ohio... | reverse complement strand
AATATTCACAAATAACACAGCCACATACGGGGCGACTTTACCACCGCCGCCGAGAGATGAATTGGGGTTCTCCAAAGCAGCGGCGCTGCTTTCGACTACCCCAAACTCTACCCTCCTGAAAGCCGTTCAGGAGAGGAATGTGGCCTTCCCAGCCTTCTTTAGAGCATAGGCAGCAGGTAATCGTATGCGCTCAGGGAGGCCTTAGCACCATCACCAACCGCCACCAGCACCTGTTCGGCGTAGGAATTGGTCACGTCGCCGGCAGCGAAGAGGCCGGGCACGCTGGTGCGGGCATAGCAGTCCACTTTGATGCGCCCCTGTTCGTCCAGCTCAACCAGGTGCGCCACCATTTGGGAGTTAGGCACCAGGGCCAATTCAACGAAGGTGCCATCGGCCTGGAGCTCCATCTCTTTGCCATCCGGACTCATAACGACAATCGCGTTGGCAAAACCGTTGCCTTTCACCTCCGCTGCTGAGTATCCTTCCAGGATGGTGACGTTTTTTGCATGCTGCAGCTTCTGGCCCAGCGCGGAGCGGAGGGCATCCGGACCCGGGCCAACCAGGTGGACGTGGCTGGCTACGGTGGCCAGCTCCGCTGCAGAGCGCAAGGCCAGATCGCCATCGCCAATCACCACTGTCTTGCGGTCGATGAACAGCGGGGCATAGCTCAGCGCCGAATAGCACAGGCCGCGCATGATGAACTCTTTTTCGCCCGGCACAGACAACCGCCGCTGGCGCGTGCCGGTAGCCAGGATCACCGCCCGGGTGGAGAACTTAGCGCCGGTCTTGGTCTGCACTTCAAAGCCATCCGGTAGCCGCTCAATATGCTCCACCGTGTCCATCTGGCGGGCGAACTTCAGGTATTCCAGCTCGCTCTTGAACTTATTGACTACCTCCAGCCCACGGATCACCTGGTAGTCTTCGACCCAGGGCAGCGACAGGTGGTAGTTGGTCTTCCCCCCCAGGTCTCGCGAAATCATCAATACATTCAGTCTTTTGCGCAGGGCGTAGATCGTTGCCGTTAGGCCGGCGGGCCCACCGCCGATGACAATCAAATCATACATGGTTCACCTCGTCAGGTTGCATGGGATAGTCTCAGAGATCATTTTAGTCTTCCGGGGCTTCTGGGATGAAATTCTCGCGCATCATCATGTGCGTCAGGTCTCGCGAGCGCTTGATGATCAGGCGGGCGTTATTAAACAGCTCATCGTAGCCCATCTGGATGCGAGCAAGCCCTTGCTCCTGCGCTTTCATGCCAACAGCTGCCGCCTCGCGCGGGAACACCTCCCAGTCATCCATGGTGGGCAAGATATGCTCTTCATCCAGCCGGTCGCCCACGTGCTCCGCCAGGGCACTCGCCGCGGCAAAGCACATCTCGTCGGTAATGGTGCGCGCCCGCACGTCGAGCGTGCCGCGGAAGATGCCGGGGAAACCGAGCGAGTTGTTCACCTGGTTGGGGAAGTCGGAGCGGCCGGTAGCAACAATGCGGGCACCCGCTTCGACTGCCTCCCACGGCCAGATTTCGGGCACCGGGTTGGCACAGGCAAACAGGATGGCATCTTTACCCATGCTCGCCACCCACTCCGGCAAGATCACGCCCGGGCCGGAGTGCGACAGACAAATCACAACATCAGCGCCTTTCATCGCCGCAGGGATATCGCCCTCACGCCCTTCGGCATTGGTCACCTGGCACAGGTGCCATTTATCGACAAACTCGGCCTTGCGCATGGCCAGATCCTTGCGGTGCATCCCCAGGATGCCCTTCGTATCCACCATGTAACAGTTCGCCGGGTTCACCCCCCAGCCGAAGATCAGGCGAGAGCAGGCCACGTTGGAGGCCCCGCTGCCGACAAAAGTAATGCTGATGTCTTCCTTCTTCTTCCCCACCACCTTGAGAGCGTTCATCAATGCAGCCAGGGTGACCGTAGCGGTACCCTGCTGGTCATCATGCCAGATGGGGATCTCGGCTTTCTCTCGCAGGGTATCCAGGATACGGAAGCACTTGGGCTGGGAGAGATCTTCTAGATTCACACCGCCCATGCCCGGCTGAAGCATCAGCACGGTGTTGATGATCAAATCTGGGTCCTTGGTGTCTAGCATGATGGGGACACCATCCACACCGCCCAGGTATTTGTAGAGCAAGGCCTTGCCTTCCATCACCGGCAGGCCAGCCTTGGGCCCGATGTCCCCCAAGCCCAGCACGCGGGTGCCATCGCTAACCACAGCCACGGTATTCCATTTGTTGGTGTATTCATAGACCAACTCCGGATCCTCGACAATAGCCCGGCAGGGTGCCGCCACGCCGGGTGTATACCAGATGGCGAAGTCATTAAAAGTGCGCACGGTGCACTTGAGCGCCGTCTCGATCTTCCCCCGGTAGAATGGGTGCAACTTCATGGCGTCGGCCGAAGGCTTGGTGGCTTTGGCCAGCAACTCTTCGACATTAATCGGTTGTTTTGCCTTCAACATTAGGTACCTCCTTGTCATGTGCCTGAAAAGAACTCAGAAATGATGCCCGTAAGTTCGCCGCCAGGGCATACGGATAACAGAGCAATAGGTGCACTCGATCTTCCCCCCGACAAACCGTCGTCTCATCGTCTATTTGGGGCCTCCATTCTTCCTGGTGTAATCCGGCAGGATAAGCGGGGAGGGAGGGACGTCTTCCACACCGGCTTCCTGTCGAGAGCGCTTCCATTGGTCAAGGTGCGCCAGGGTGGGCTTCCCGGGCTGGGCAGTGCAGGCCCATTGCGCCGCTGCCGCGCCGGCGCGACGGCCAAAAACGCAGATATCCAGCAGGCTGTTGCCCATCAAACGGTTACGCCCGTGGATGCCGCCCGCGGCTTCACCAGCCACGAACAGGCCTGGTAATGGGGTAGAACCGTCCGGTTGGATGGCCACACCCCCGTTTTGATAATGCAACGTGGGATAAACCAGGATGGGGTCGCGCACCATATCGATGTCAAAACGCTTGTATTGGCGCACCATAGCAGGCAGCTCTCGGGCAATGGTTCCGGGACCCTTGAGCAGATCGATGATGGGCGTATCCAACCAGACTGCCTGTTGCCCGGTGGGTGTCGCTACGCCCCGTCCATGAAGTGCACACTCACGAATGATGGCCGCGGATTCCACATCGCGTGTCTCCAGAGGGTAAACGAACTGCTCACCGTCCAGGTTGCACATCTGAGCACCCAAGCCGCGCACTTTTTCAGTGACCAACTGTCCCAGGATTTGCTCGGGATAAGCCGCCCCAGTGGGGTGATACTGCATCGTGTCGATGAATGCCAGCCGGGCGCCGGCGCGGTACGCCAGCACCAACCCATCTCCGGTAGCGCCATAATGGTTGGTAGTGGGAAAATCCTGGTAGTGCAATCGCCCGCTGCCACCCGTGGCGATAACCACCGCTTTGGCGTGTACCATCATATACCAACCGCTGTCCAGGTCTTGTAATATCGCGCCCACTACCTGGCCGCGCTCATCGAGGAGCAGCTCGACCGCTGGGCGGAACTCCCACACCTGGATGGGACACGTAACGCCGTTGCCGCGCGAGCGCACTTCATCGCGCAGGGTGCGCATGATCTCGGCGCCGGTGTAATCGCGCGCCGCGTGCATACGCTTGCGGCTGGTGCCACCGCCATGGATGGTGCGCAGCGTGCCATCAGGTTCCTTGTCGAACATCGCCCCCAGCGATTCCAGCCAGGCAATCACCTGTGGGGCATCGCTCACCAGCGCATCTACCAGGTCAGGGTCATTGGTGAAAGCCCCCCCGCCGAGCACATCCAGATAGTGAATGCCAGGCGAGTCGTTCTCTTTATCCGCAGCCTGTATGCCGCCCTGCGCCATCATCGTGTTGGCATCCCCGAAGCGCAGCTTGGTAACCAGCAAGACCTTCGCCCCCTGCTCCTGGGCTAACAGGGCTGCGCTGGCACCCGCCCCTCCGCCGCCGATCACCAGCACATCGCAGGACACCTCTGGCAACAGGCTATCTAAGAGAGCAGGTTCAATCATCGGCGGGGCTTCTAACTCTCGCACCAGCTCGCGGGGGGCGCGGTCGCCTTTATTGGGGCCCAGGCGCAGTTCAGCGAATGCTTCGGCGATGTAATCTGGATGGAAAGAGTGCAGGAGTGCATCTCGTTCCGCAGCAGTGAGGCGCGGGTAAATTTCGCCCAGGCGACGCTGCCGTGAGGCTTCCAGCCTTTCAAGTGATTGATGGATTTCTGTCGGGTATGTCATACACAACTCCAGGGCAACTTTTGAGTAGGGTCGCCTGCCTGGTAATGGATCTCTTCGCGCACCCGATGGCTCAAGGCAGAGATGAGCAGCGTCAGCGGCACATCCCGGGCACACGTCTCTTCGCACATTCCACATCCCGAACACGAGGTGATCCAGTGGCTGAGAAGTACCAGAACCGACATGGGGGATTGCTCCAGGTGCGGCTGCTTGCCATCGCTGAAGATGCTGCTGAGTTCCTCGCTATAGAGTGGGCAGGCTTTTAGACACTGGCCGCACAGGTTGCAGTTGGCAAACCAGGCCAGGAAACTACCCAGGTCTGAAAAGCGCAGCTCGCTGTCTGTTTCACCCAGCAGCCGCCGGCGTACACCGGCGCGCGCCTCGGCGACCGCACCTACCAGAGTCTCCCGCCGCGAAACCTGGTACTCGCTCGCCAGCCCAGCGGTCAACGCTCCCAGGCCCAGGCGAGCATCCACTTGCTCATCCTGCGAGATCACCAGCAGGCAATCCTCAATATCTACACCCATGGTGCCAATGACCACATCTGCTCCGCGTGGGGCAGGCCAGTCACATACCTGGCACGCTGTACGGAAGTTCTGCGGTTTCAAGCCGCCGGACGCCGCGTTGTGCAGCGTCTCGTACGTCGCTTGCTCGATGCCAATGGCGCGCCATTCCTGCTCAGGTAATGTCCCCAGGCAATCCACCGCGAGCATGGCAACACATTTCTTCCCGTTGCCTGCCTTTACCTCTCCAGCGGATGTGCCCCTTCGCTTGGCGAGCTCCACTAAAGCTCGCATCTCGCAAGGCCGCAACAGGACTGCCAGGCGCCCCGCATCTTCTTCCTGGATGAAGCGCATCGCGGTTACGGCTGAATTGCAAGACATCACCGGAGCAAAAGGATTGACTGTCGAAAACATTTGCGGGTCTCGAATGACCTGCACCACCACCCGCGAACGGTCAGGCAGCTCCACTGGGGCCAGCATCGCCTCTAACTGGTTGCGCTCCCAAAAAGCGACCAGGAAATCCTGCAATGTATTGACGGGCTGGCCAGTTTTTACCTCAAGAACCCGATTGACGTTCATGAGATCCTTCCATTTCCCAAATCGCACCTTACCTGCACTTTACTCGACTGCCTGCGCCAGCATAGCAGCGACGATCACCGCCCGCGCCTGCTGCATGGCAAATTCCAGCGTTTCGGGCGGCGCCAGGCTGCGCACGAAACGCTGCGGCTCGATCTGCTGCGATGGACCAGGCCCTGCAAAAACCATCGTCGCCCGGTCTACGGAGCGCTGCAACATTTCACCCGTCGCTAGGCGGACGCGCGCGGCTGCAATCCGCAGATCGTCTTTTGCGCTGCTGTCTACCAGCCAGGCCGCATGGTATACCAACCAGCGGGAGCTCTCGATATCCACTTGCATCTCAGCCAGCATGCGCTGGACAGCAGGCCGGATGGATAACGGCTCGCCTAATGCAACCCAGCTCCGCGCGTGTTCAACTGCCATCTCCATCAGGCGGGTCGCTGCCCCAACATAGCGGGCTCCGGTGCGGATCCAGGCTTTTGGCGCTTCTTCAGCTCCCAGCGCCAGCGCCTTGCCGGGTTGCCCCAGGAGAGCACTCGCCTCTGCCTGGCAGCCCGCCAGGGTCAGCGTTACCTCACCGTTGACAGAAAGGTCCATCCCAGGACAGCCAGCATCCAGCACAAATGCTGTGGGACCCTGAACCGCCTGGGCGTAGACAACCAGAAAATCTCCCGCTTCAGGGGTCAGCGACAAGATTTTTTGCCCATTCAGGATGTAGCTGTCTGCAACACTCTGGGCGGTGGTGGTCCACTCTTCCGGCTTCAACCGGCCAGGTTCGCGCGCCGCCAATACAGGTCGCCTCTCACCGGCGAGGGCTGGCTCCAGATAGTTGCCCACCTGGTCGCCGCTGCAGGCATACAGCACAGCAGGGACCTCCCCGATCTCAACCGGGATGAACGTCTGGCCCAGCTCCTCGTCAAGCACGCAAGCGCTCACCAGGTCCAGCCCTCCCCCATAAGCTTCCGGTACGGTCAAGCCCCACAACCCCATCTGTTCGACCGCGCGATGCAAGCGGGCGCGCTCTTCTGGTGCGAGCTGACCGGCGGTGAAGTATTTCATCTCTAACGGCTGCGCTTCTTTGCGAATGAAGCGCCGCAACATATCACGCAGCATGAGCGTATCGGCAGGTAATTCAAAGTCCATCGTCTTACTCTTTGCGAACCGGTTTATCCATCCTGTCTAATTTCAGCCCTATATCCATTTCAGGCCTCGATCTGCCTGGCTTCATAGCGCCCCTTAAGCTCGGCCAGGGGCAGAGATTTTAATTCATCAAGCTCCGCCCGGTAAGCGCCTTGCTGGACCTCAACCACGCGCCGGCTTAAATGAACTGCCGGTGGCGAGAGGTATTTCCCATACAACCGGCGGGCTACCAGGGCCACATTCGGGGGGACGAGCTCGGCGGGACAACGTGCCACACACAGCCCACACATGATGCAGTCAAACGAGGCGTCTGCCATCGCCGGCAGGTCGCCGCGCAGCCCAGCCGACATATACGACATCACATCAAGCTCTTGCGGGCAGGACTTGGTGCAGGTGTTGCACCCAAAGCAACGGGTGATCTCAGGGAACAACTCAAGCAGGGTATCACCACTGGGACGCAACGCGGCGAGCTGGTACACCGGGCGCTGAGCCGGGAAGAAAGGTATCGGCGCCAGGATCATTCCCTGCTGGGTCACCGTCTGGCAGGCGAGGGCGAAGTGCAAGCGATAATCCCCTTCCAAGCGGTAGACCGTGCCACACGCCCCACAGAACCCACCCCGGCAGCCAACACCTCGCTTTAGATGATAGCCCGCCCACTCAAAAGCCTTCAGAATGGTCAACCCTTCCGGGACCTGGTACCTTTGGCCTAATATCAAGACCTCGACCATTTGCACCTCCATCCGTAGATATATCCCCTATAAGGTGTGCGTCCCTTATAGCTGGTGAATAATACAGAGAGCATGGCCATCTCTCCCCATGTCTTACCCATTGAGCACCAGATCGAGCACAAAGATCTCATCCGAGGCAGCGCGGGTGAGCAGCTCAGCCATACCTTCGGCCAGGTGGGTTTGAACCAGGAAATGCTTGATCGTGGGATCCACCTGAGGACAGGCCAGCGCACAGTTCCCGCAACGATCACAATCCTCCCCCACCAGTGTCTCCAGGGCCATGGAGCTGCGCGCTTCCGTGCGCAGCCGGCGTTTCGGGTCGCGGGTCAACACCGGGCAGGCATCCATGCAGCAACCACAGCCCAGGCAGGCCTTACAGCCTGTCAGATCGTCTGATATCTTGAGCATGTGACCGGGCGACATGCCAGAGCTCAACAGGCGACAACGCGCCACCGGCGGGCGCGGTTGGGCAAAAACCAGGCGCAGGATAGCTTGAATACGGGTTGGATCGGTTTGCACTCTCAGAGGCATGATCTTTCCTCTCTCAACAGCTTGTTATCAAGTGGCCTAAATCATATCCAGGCTGATGCGCGTGTGGATGGCCGTCAGGGGTAGTTCGCGCGGGCAGGCTTGCTCGCACATACCGCAATACACGCACGAAGCCAGCCATGTGCGTGATTCTTCCATCATAACTCCGTAGCCATGTGCATCAGCGCTCAGCTCGCCTGCATAGACCGGGCAGACTTCCAGGCATACCTGGCACGGTGCACATTGTTCCAGGTGAGCAAGCAAGTCCTGCGGAGAGAGAGGTAGCTCCTCCGCCAGGGCAGCCAGCATCGAGGCGCGCACCTCCTGGTGAAGTTCGCACAAATGGTCTGCTAGCCGCTGGCGCTGCTCGAGCACAGAGAGCGGGGCTGGACCGTCGGTAATTTCGGCCAGACAGAGTTGCTCTGAGATCGCCTCATCGCGGGCAGACACGAGGATCAGGTCTTTGATAGGCAGGCCCAACAGGCCGATGCTCAGGTCTGCATCCTGCGCCATAGGCGAGATGCACATCTGGCAAGCACGCCGGTAGCGGTAAGGCGCGATGCCTCCCTGGCGGGCGAAACGCAGCACCTCGCGGGTTAACCGATCAACCCGCCCCGCCCGGTCGACGCGCCACTCGTATTCCTCGACCGGAAAACTGGCCAGGCAGTCCACACTGATCACCAGCCAGTTATCCAGCTCAAGCTGGTCTCGTTCTGCTACACAGGAGAGGGCGCGCGCCTCGCAAGAGCGCAACACTGCGCCGTAATGGCTGCGCGGTTCCTGTGTGATCATCTGTGAGACCAGGCGGGCTGTGTTCATGGGAACAAAGGGGACAAACGGGTCGGCAGACGCCAGTTCCAACGGTTGGTCAACCAATCGGGGAGCCGCCTGGAGAGTCTCCGCCTGATACACGGGCAAAATCATGCCTTGCAAAGCGGCATTGATCCATACCTGGCGCAACAACCGCCGCGTAGCCCCGAGGGGATCGCCTCGGGTATGCAGCATCCAGTTATTTCTTTGCATTAAACCCTTCCTCTCTGCGCCTTATCCCTGGACGGGGGCCATCTCCACGTCCGGTAGCGCTACCGGTAATTCCAATTCACCAATCAGGGCGCCGATCTGCGCCATGAACTGCTCAAAGGTAAAGTGATGTACGTTAATTGCCCCAGATGGGCAGGCCACCGAACAGGCGCCGCACCCCTGGCACAGAACTGGATTCACAGTCATCACACCCCGTACGGGATGTAGTGAAAGGGCGGTGAAGGCGCATACCTCAGCGCACTGGCCACACCCGGCGCAAAGATCCTCATCGATGAATGATGTGGCGGCTTCGACCTGCACCTGGCCACGCATCAACGGAATCATGGCTGCCGAGGCTGCGGCGCGCGCCTGGGCGATTGATTCTGCGATGTCCTTGGGCCCCTGGCAGCAACCGGCCAGGTAAACGCCAGCCACGGCGGTATCCACCGGGCGCAGCTTGGGGTGGGCCTCCAGGAAGAACCCATCGGCGGAGCGGGATAGCTTGAGCAATCCGGCAGTGTCACCCGCATCCAGGCGGGGCACCATGCCCACAGCAAGCACCACCAGGTCGGCCTCGACCTCAACCGACTCGCCCAGCAGCGTATCCTCAGCCCGGACGACTACACGATCCCCACGGCGAACAATCTCGGATGGATTACCACGCCGGTAAATAACGCCGCTCTCCCGGACGTCATCGTAAAACTCCTCGAAACCATTGCCGTATGCGCGCACATCCATATAGAAGACGTTCACCTGGGCCTGCGGCAATAGCTGCTGTACAAGCTGCGCCTGCCTGGCGGTGACCATGCAGCAAACCCGGGAACAATAGCTGTTCCCCACCACCCGGTCACGCGAGCCCACACACTGGATAAATGCCACCCGAGACGGCTGGCGCCCATTGAGGCTAATCTGACCGGAAGCCGCCATGCGTTCAAAGTCCAGCGTGGTGATCACCTCTGGATACGACCCATAGCCCAGCTCAGGCCGCTTGCGAGCATCGAACACTTCAAACCCGGTGGCCACGATGATGGCTCCCGCCGAGATCGATACCTCACCCTGGCCCGTCTGCACCTGCACCCGAAAATTACCCACATAACCGCTCACACTATCCACCTGCGCCCCGATCATCACCCGGATACGCGGGTGGGTGGAGACCTGCTCGATCAATGGGCTGAGCATCTCAGTGACAGGCTGCAGAGTGGGGAAGGTGCGATGCAGCTGAGCAGCGTGCCCTCCAAGCCGGTCGGAGCGTTCCACCAAAGTTACCTGAAAGCCTGCCTCGGCAATATCCAGGGCAGATTGCAAGCCAGCCATCCCGCCACCAATCACCAGCGCCGCCGGGACGACCGCTACCTGGCGGATCTCCAGCGGTTCCAGGTAGGCTGCTTTGGCAACCGAGGATGCAACGAGCTGCATGGCCTTGAGCGTGGTCGCCGATTCGTTCGAGTGCACCCAGGCGCATTGCTCGCGGATGTTCGCCATCTCGAAGCAGTAGGGATTCAACCCGGCATCCACGACCGCCGCACGGAAGGTCGGTTCGTGCATGCGCGGCGAGCAAGAAGCCACCACCACGCGATTGAGCCCTTGCTCGAGGATATCCTTCTTGATCAGCGCCTGTCCTGGGTCTGAACACATGTAGGTGTAATCCCGCGACACAACCACGCCCGGCAATTCTTTAGAAAACTCGGTGACAGCTTTAATGTCAACCGTGGCGGCGATGTTAATCCCGCAGTGGCAAACGTACACGCCGATTTTGGGGGTGAATGTCATAATACCAATCTCCAGTTGCTCCAGAACACGATCACAGCGCCTGCACAGCGATCTCGGCGACATCCATCACGCGCAACCTGTCCTGGGCATTCAGGTGTTTCACCGCTTCATCCAGGGTGACCAGGCAGAACGGGCAGGCAGTCGCCAGGATGTCTGCGCCGGTGTCCAATGCCTCCTGCACCCGCCACTGGGCTAGGCGCGTGCCCGGGTTTGTGCCTTCCAGCCACATGCGCCCACCACCGCCTTCGCAACATAGACTTTTCTGGCGAGAGCGGTCCATCTCTACCAGCTTCACACCCGGAATGCCTCGCAGCACATCCCGGGGTTCATCAAAGATGTTGTTGTGCTTCCCCAGATAACATGGATCGTGGTAAGTCACCGTCTTCTCTACTTTTTTACTGAATTCCAGGGCACGTTGCTCCACCAGCCCGGCGAGAACCTGGGTGTAATGCTGCACCTGGATACCATTGCCGGGGTAGTCGTTCTTAAACGTGTTAAAGCAGTGTGGTGAGGTGGTGAAGAGCTTGCCAGCTCCAACACCTTTGAACAGCTCCTGGTTTTCCTCGGCGATCATCTCAAACAAGCCCGCCTCACCCAGGCGGCGCACTTCGCTCCCGCAGCAGCTTTCTTCCTCTGCCAGGATGCCAAAATCTACACCGCCTTGCTGGAAGAGGCGAACGATCGCCCGTGCGACGTGCTGCACTCGCGGGTCGTAGGATGGCGAGCAGCCTACAAAGTAGAGGTATTCCGCTCCATCTGCCATCCTCTTCACTTCCAGGTCTTCCACCCATTTGCCACGGTCTTCACGCGGCATGGTCAGCGGGTTGCCGTGGCGGAATGTGCTCTCCAGGGCTGTCTTGACATTGGGGTGAACGCGGCCTTTCTCGACAATCGCGCTGCGCAGCGCAATGACGGCCTCCATCGGGTTGACCTGCTTTGGGCACCGGCTATAGCATGTGGAGCAAGTCGTGCAGTCCCACAGCTCCTCCCGCCCCTCCAGGTTGAAACCATCGCCTGCGACCAGCATGCGGTAGATCAACATGCGCGGATTGAGCTTTGTCTTGAGAGCCATCGGGCAGCCCCCGGTGCACTTCCCGCATTGGATGCAAGCAAATAAGCCATGTTCCTTGGAAAACTGGCGACTTTCAATTTGTAGCATGGCAAACTCCTGTTCTTGCCAATGAAATCAACGCGGCAGAGGCAGCAGCCTTGGCGTGTGCTACCGTATCGGGGATATCTTTTGGCCCCTGACAACAACCCGCCAGGAATACACCTGGTATGCCGCTCTCCACCGTTTGCAGCTTGGGATGAGTCTCCCGGAAGTAACCATCTGTGCTAAGTTCCAGGTGGAGCAGGTTGGCTACCGATTCCGCATCGTAGCGCGGCAGCATGCCCACCGCCAGCACCACCAGGTCAGCCTCCACCTCCACCGGCTCGCCCAGCAAGGTATCTTCAGCGCGTACCACCACATACTCGCCGCAGCGGTTGATCTCGGAGGGGTTCCCCCGGCGGTAGAGTACACCCTCCTCCCGGACGCGGTCGTAGAACTCCTCAAAACCCTTGCCAAAGGCGCGGACATCCATGTAGAAAACAGTGATCTCAGCCCCAGGCAGGCGGTCATGCGCCAGGTGGGCTTGCTTGGCAACCGCCATACAGCACACCCGCGAACAGTTCGGCAGGCCCAGGCTGCGGTCGCGCGAGCCAACACACTGGATGAAGACCACCTTGCGCGGGGCATGCCCGTTGATACTGATCTTGCCTGCCGTAGGGCCGGAAGCCGATGCCATGCGCTCAAACTCCAACGTGGTAATGACCTCCGGGTAAACACCGTAACCGAATTCCGGCTTGCCCTTAGGATCGAACACGTCGAAACCGGTGGCAACCACAATAGCATTCACGTCTATCCCCAGGTATTGCTCGGTCTGGGTCAGGTCGATGGCACCGGCATCGCATGCATCTTTGCACTTAAAAGTCTTACCACATACGCCGCGCGTCAGATAAACACAGGCTTCCGGGTCGACCGTGTAGACCAGCGGTACAGCTTGCGGGAACGGCACATAAATGGCGGCGCGCCGGGAGATGCCGGCATTGAACTCGCTGATAACCCTTCCGCTCAAGCGGCAGGCCTCGGCGCACAGACCGCAGCCGCGGCATTTGGTGATATCGACGTAACGTGGCTTCTGCTTGATCACCGCGTGGAAACCCCCAGCCTGACCGCTGACCTCGGTTACCTCGGAATATGTGAGCAGCTCGATATTGGCATGCCGTCCGACATCCACCATTTTGGGTGTAAGGATGCAGGCTGAGCAGTCCAGTGTGGGGAATGTCTTATCCAGTTGAGACATCCGCCCACCGACGCTGGGAGACCGCTCTACCAGGTAGACTTTGAAGCCGGCATCCGCAATGTCCAACGCGGCCTGGATCCCGGCAATGCCTCCGCCGATCACCAGCGCTGCTGGGCGATCACCGTTGTCTCCAGAATTTGTCGTCATCTTGCCTCACCTATCTCGGTCCACTCATTCGCCTGGAAAGTCACCAACGGCAGGGGTTCCAGGAGATCGCGACCGGGCATGTAATTGAAAGCCTGGTCCACCTGCTCAGCGATCGCACTGAAAATCGCCCCTACCGGGATCTCCGCCGGGCAAGCCGAGGTGCACATCCCACAGCTCACGCACGAGGCGCTCATGTGGTTCAGGCGTGTCATGTGAAAGAGCAAGGTATCGCCCAGCATGCGCACCGCACCTTTCTGGTGCGCAGCGAGCAGGTAATGCTCTGGCGCATGGTCGAAGGCAGCCGTGCGGAACAGGCAGGTCTTGCAATAGCAGATCGGGCATACGGTCATGCAGTTGTGGCAGCGGATACACTGTGCAAACAGGCTGGCGATGCTGCCGTTGGATTCCAGGTGGTTGCGAATATCGGAGAGTGTTTTTTGGCGCTCCTGGGTACGCCCGGCAACCACCCGCTCGACGGCATCCCGGTGACCAGGAAGCGGATCACCCCCAGCCGGGGTAAGCGACAGGCGCTCCGCGATCACCTCATCCA
>Ga0316622_100002124_pt1 | contig 13536 bp, 7 predicted proteins | sample OWC_Aug_OW2_C1_D_FD_207646 | JGI IMG/M metagenome (GOLD analysis project Ga0316622, IMG submission 207646) | Wetland soil microbial communities from Old Woman Creek delta, Ohio, United States - OWC_Aug_OW2_C1_D5_C | ecosystem: Environmental > Terrestrial > Soil > Wetlands | place: USA: Ohio... | reverse complement strand
AGCCCTGCTGAAAGACCTCGAAGGGATAGGCGCCAAGGAGCAACTGCCCGTTGATCAGAAAGGCCGGTGTCCCTGTTGCCCCCAGGGCCCTGCCGATGAGAGTTTCGGCCTCCACCCGCTTGGCGTAGGTCTTGTTGTCGAGGCATGTCGCGAACGTCTGTTCGTCCAAGTGAAGGTCACTGGCGTGTCGCTTGAGGCGCGCTGTGCTGAAAGCCAGCGGGGAGGTATTGGCAAAAAGGGCGTCGTGATATTCCCAGAACTTCCCTTGGTCAAAGGCGCACGAGGACGCACGAGCCGCCTGCGTCGACGCCTCGCCCAGGATCGCCAGGTGGCGGAACACGAGCCGCACCTGGCCCGTCCGGATGTATTGGTCTTCGATCTTCGGAAGGGTGTCCTTCACGAACTTCCGACAGTAACCGCACTGAAAGTCCGTGAAGTAGACCATCACGACCGACGCGTCCGCCGACCCCTTGCTCGGCCCTGGGCCGCGCTCCATGGTGGCAACGAGATCCGCTCGCGTCCACTCCTCCTTTTGTGTCCCTGCCCAGCCATGACCCGCCCAAGCGAGGACCGCGGCCATGCATACGACTGGCAGGAATGCGAACCGCAGGCATCTTGACGTCACAGGTATCCTCCGCGTGTCCCCTACTGCCAGAGGGAGCGAATCCGAAGCAAGCGTTCCGGTTGTACCGCGTCATTTGTCCGTACGCGAATCACGAAGAGATGCGGCCCGCCCATTCCCGGCGGCATGGTGAACCGAGCGGACAGCACGGTCTCCTGACCAGGCTGCAAGGTCGTCGCACCGACGACCGACTTCGGCGGTCAGCAACCCTCCACCACCTCAACCGGCGGCGACGGGGGCAGTTGGAGCGGGTGATCCCCGACGTTCTTCAGCTGGAAGCGGGCCTCGACCATTTGGTTGTACGGCAGCGCCCCCAAATCAATCAGATCCTTATCAACGGCCAGCCGAGCCCCACCGCGAAACTTGGGCGCCTCGCCGGTCTTGCCCTCCATTGGCAAAACGATCCACGTGACCACTGTCGCGAGAATCGCGAGACCGACGGCGGCCGAGATCAAAGGATTCACCCGGCTCCGTCGGATGGCGGGCAGACCACCCGCTGTCTTCTTTCGCCGATGATTCATCGCCCCCTCCACTCGTGTCGTGCGCCCCCGATTGCACGCTACGTGCTCCGTACCATACCCGGTAAACGGCTCCGGGTCAATCACGCGGCAGGCGAAGGCCCACGGTGACGTGGCCGTGTTGTCCGCCGTGTCGGTCGCCGTCTCGGCTTGACACCGACGACTGACCCGCGCTAGGGTCGTTAGCGTCGCGAAGCGCCCGCCGTGCCAACGCGGAGGATGACGCAAATGGAAACCCCTCAGCCATGGGTGACCTGTTTTCTGACGGAGATCCTCCTCACATACCTCGAGGAACGCTATCCCGCCAAGGCATCCATCGACTATCCCGCCCTGTTTCGCCACGTCGAAGGGTTCGTGCCGCCGGCCGATCCTCAGACCTTCTTGCGACACGGTAACAACTGGGTCCCGCTGGCGGTCCTCCGTGAGCTGCTCAGCCAGTGTGAACGCCTCACCAGCCGCAAGGATGTGGCCTACCTGGCAGCTCGGGCTTTTTTCGAGCATGGCCAGGATGAGTTGCTGACGCTCTTTGAAATCATCTTCCGCGTCCTCAACGACGTCCGCTCGGTCGTTCTGTGCTCCCACCTGTGGGCCAGCGTCCAGACAAACTACCTCCGATTGCAGTCCTTCGAAACGCCGGCCCCGGCCCGAGACTTGTATATGCTGGCCCAGTTTGCCGAGAACACACGGCCCGCCGTGGGTTCCATGCACTTCGTGCGCGGGCTGTCGGAGGGGTTCCCGCGCCTGTACTCCTTCATCGAGGACCTCCGCTGCATCGAGGAGATCTCGCAGCTTCGGATCGAGGACATTGTCCATGAATTCCCCGACTATCGGGTGATCACCCGGGGCGATCAGATCGCGATTCACTCCGCCTCCGCATCCGAACCGGTCGTTGAAGCGCGGCGTGTGGCGTTGAAGTCGGAGACCGTCCCGTTGTCGCCGGATTTTCTGACGGACATCCCCGACGTCGTTGTCAAGGCGACGCGCAGTGGAACTATTCGCGTCCTGACCAATCAGGAGGAAACCGACCCGCGCGAACGACCGCACGCGCCTCCCGCGTACCGCATCGTCCGACCGGGGACCGTCGGGCACGACGGATTGATCTATACCTTCGAGCAGGATCAGGTCTTCGACGCGCCCTACTCCCGTTTCCGGTTCGTCTGGGCCGAGAGGCCGCATCCCGAGGTCGAGGTCCCGGTCGAGCAGTTGCGGCGGCAGGTCTCGGAGCTTCTATTCCAGTACCTCGAGCAGGTCCGTCACACCCAGACCCGGATGGTGGAATTCAACATCGAGCGCAGCCGCTTGGTTCAAGAGAACATCCACCTCCGGCGCGAAATCGAGCGTGAGTACAGCTTCGCGGGAATCGTGGGGCAAAGCAAACCCATGCAGGAGCTGTTCGCCCTGATGCGCTCCCTCGCCCAAACGGACGTGAGCGTCGTGATCCAAGGTGAGACCGGTACGGGGAAGGAGCTGATCGCACGCGCCATCCACTACAACAGCCCCCGCCGTTCTCGGCGCTTCCTGGCGGTGAACTGCGGCGCCCTGGCCGAGACGTTGCTGCAAAGCGAGTTGTTCGGCCACGAGAAAGGCGCTTTCACTGGCGCGGATGCCAGACGGAAGGGTATTTTTGAAATGGCGGACGGTGGCACCCTGTTCCTCGACGAGATCGGTGAGATTTCGCTGAGCACCCAGGTCAAGCTGCTGCGCGTGCTCCAGGACGGCGAGTTCCAGCGGGTGGGGGGCACCGAAACGATTCGTGTGGACGTCCGCATCCTTTCCGCCACAAACCAGAACGTGGAGGAGCTGGTCAAGAGCGGCCGGTTCCGGCAAGACCTGTACTATCGCTTGAACGTCTTCCCGATCCGCGTCCCGCCCCTGCGCGACCGGGCCGAAGATATCCCGTTGTTGGTGAATCATTTCATCGAGACCGCCAACCGGAAGTTGCGCAAGACCATCCGGGGCGTGAGCCCCGACGGCATGTCGCTTCTCATCTCACATCAGTGGCCCGGGAATGTTCGGGAACTGGAGAACGTCGTCCAGCGCACCATGGTTGTGGCCAAAGGCGACGTGGTTGGACTCGACGACGTGCCTCGGGAGCTCCGCGGGGAAGACAGCGCTCCTCCCAAAACGGCGAAGGATTTGCGGGGGCTCACCCGTGCCTCCACCGAGCTGGTCGAAAAGCAGACCATTCTCGATGCCCTGGCCAAGACTGGCGGCAACGTGACCCACGCGGCCAAAGCGCTGGGGGTCAGCCGCGCCACCCTCCAGAATAAGATGAAAGCGTACGGCCTACGTGATCCTGCAAAGAGCAAATAAACACGCATCCTGCGTCGCCTCCGTTGCCTGACACCCCTCTTTCCTTCTGACGCCCACACCGTAAGGCGTCTACGCAGGTTGGCGGCGTCCGGGTTCAACTGACCAGCGTGGACGGCGTCGCGGGTCGCCCCGCCGCCCACGAACACTCCCTCCGAGGAACTGTAACGCCTTGTGGAACCGGCCCATCGGCCGTGGCAATCCCCCCTGACGTCTTCCGAAACGCCTTGGCATTTCTCTTGCCACTCAGTCGTTCAGGGTTTCAGGTCCATCGGTCACCATCCGCGCAAGACGAGGAGCTGCGCTGATGTCCACTATCGGTCTCACTCCAAGGCTGGAGGGTCGACGTCTGTATCTCCCCCGCATGAGTGACTGCGGCGCGGAGGCCCTCGCCGCGGCGTTTCGGTCTGTTGGACTCGACGCCGTAGTCCTGGCACCTCCGGATGCTCGAACACTGGAGTTGGGCGCTCGCCACCTGAACGGCGACGAATGCTTACCGGCGAAGGTCACCCTGGGCGACTTCCTGAAGGTCGTCGAGGCCCCCGGTTTCCAACCCGACAAGACGGCCTTCTTCATGCCCACCACGGAAGGGCCGTGCCGCCTTGGCCAGTACGCTTCTCAGATCCGGAGCCTCTTGTGCCGCCTCGGCCACTCGGGTGTGCTCCTCATGTCCCCCACAGACGGCGACGGCTATCGAGAGGCAGGAACCTACGCGCCCAAGTTGATGCGGACCGGCTGGCGTGCTGTCGTGAGCGCTGATCTCTTGGTGAAGCTACTCTTAAAGACGAGGCCCTACGAGCGGACGACGGGCGATGCGGACCATACGTATGTGGTGTCACGGCACGAACTGTGCGCCGCTTTGGAGGCTCGCCAGCCGTCGCCGCGCGCGCAGCTTCGTCATCTGTCCGACATACTGATCCGAATCCGTGACCGCTTTCGCGCAATTCCCGCCCGCTACGAAAGGGGACGACTTCTCATCGGCGTCCAGGGTGAGACTTTCTGTCGGATGGAGGAGTTCAGCAATGGTCATCTCATCCACCACCTAGAGGCCTGTGGGGCGGAGGTGTGGCTCTCTGACCTCTCTGAATGGATCTGGTACTCCAACAGTGAGGAAGAGCAGCGTCTGCGACGCAATGGGCGACGATACTCACTCTCCATGATGAAGTCCCAGCTGCGGGATATTGTCCAACGGTCGGACCAGCGTGCTCTCAAAGCACCCTTTGCTTTGGATTTTCAGGGATACGAGGAGCCCGAAGACGCGAAGCCCTTTCTGCGGGCGAGCTCTTCCTACCTTCCTTACACATGCACGGAAGGTGAGATGGTCCTCGCGGCAGGTAAGGTTGACCACTTCTTCCGACATGGCGTGGATGGAATCCTCGACGTGAGTCCGTTCTCGTGCATGAACGGCATCGTCTCCGAGGCTCTGTATCCTCGCCTGCGCCAGGACCACGCCGGATTGCCCATCAAGAACGTGTACGTGGACGGCACCGGAAGGGATCTGACTTCCGAGTTGGAGATCTTCCTGGAGCTGGCGCGGACGTATCAGAGGAACAAGCCCCATCCGCGACGTTATCCGCGGATGTTTCGTGAAACACTGCCTAGCGTCGCGAGTTAGAAATTCGTCGACAAATTGAGGCCCTCGGGACCGCCCCGAGCCCGCTGGGCCCGCGGGCCAGCCGGTTTCGGGACGCCGTGACCTCCCCGGCACCGGACGGTGCGCTTTGTCGCTTTCGCGGCGCGACGCGCCCCCGAGGGGCGGCGGCGCCGGAACAAGGCTGGGCGGTTCTCGACGAGGCCCCAAGCGGGGGAGGGGCGGTCCCGGGGGCCGGTGGAATTGTTCGCGAATTTCTGATTCGGCACACTAGATCGGCACCCACAACGGAGAGTCGTCTCGCCCCGAGCTTTTCGCTGATATCGTGAGTATCATCACAGCCTTGGTCGCCTGGAAGACCTCCCCGCGGATCATCGCTGTTCTCCTTGTCTCCGTAGCTGCGTGATCTCCTCCGGTACCCCTTGCTGTGTCAGGAAGCCCTTCCGCTCCAGGACCCCGCCCAGGCGCCCGTCCCGCCTGCCCTGGAGTCAAGGGAGACAGGTCTTCTCGTAGAGGTTGCGGAAAATGTTGTCGGGATCAGTGATGGCCTTGACGGTATCGTAATTCTTGCGGTTGAAGATCTGCCAGAACTCGGCTTCCTGGTAGTAGTTGTACGAGATTAACGTTTTGATCCCGTTCAGTTCTTGCAGCTTCTCCTCCATCAGGCGGTAGTAGTTCGTATCTCCGCGTTGTTTCATTCCGTAGATGGCGATGTCGATCATGAGCCGGTCATCCAGCTTCGCCCACAAACTGTCATTGATCCACTCGTAGTCGTGGACCCGGGCGTATGGGACGACCCAGAGCGGGAAGTGGCCGAAGTCCTTGGCGTACCACTCCAGGAATTCCTTCAGCTTTGAGAATGGAAGGAACGTGTCCACCGTGACGTCGGGGCGATCGTCGGAGAGGAGAAGCCAGCGGAGCTTCTCGGCGAGCCTGAGGATCTCCGAGGAGCCGAGGAACTTGCCCAAGAGCAGCCGGCCGAGGAACGACTTGGGGTGAACGTTGGTAACCCCTTTGTCGTAGCGGTAGAAGTAGTGCTGCGTCTTCAGGTAGTCCTCGCTGCGCTTTGCAGTACTCTGGTAATAGACTTTCAGCCAGTCGTAGCGGTTTGTGTACGGCGCACTGTCCACAAAATCGCCGACGCAGAGAACCAGGTACGACGGCGAGTGGATGATCCCGTCCATGAAGTCGACATCCCTGCGTTCAAAGTGAGACCAGATGGATGCCAGATAGCTGCCTATCGAAGTGTGGGTCTCGTGCCGGAGGTGGACGAAGGGCTTGGCGGGGATCAACCGGAACACGAGCCCGGACAGGATGCCCACGGTGCCGAACGAGCCGTGCATCATCTGGAAGATCAGCGAGTGCTCGTTGTCGGGCGTGCACGTGAGCACCTCGCCTTTCGCGGTGATGATTTCGTACTCCAGGCACGTGTCGTGGAAGCCCCCATACACATAGGACATGGACTCGATCGAGCAGCCCGCAACCGCCCCGCCGATGGTGATGGTCTTAAGCTCCGGGACGACGATAGGCACCAGGCCCAACGGGAGTGTCTCATCGACCACCCTGCAGAAGGGGACCCCCGGCTCGGCGATGCAGAGGCGCCGCTCCGCGTCGATCTCGATGATCTCGTCGAAGTCCCGCACATCGATCTTCTCGTCGGTGTACCTCTTGTCATGAACCTTGGGAACCCGGTGAGAGACGACTCGCTTCTGCCGCGAGAGGGGCGCCTTGCTCGTCCTCCGGCGAAGCTGCTCCGCGACCCTCGCCACCTTCCGCTCGTGCCTCTCGTTCCGCTCTGCGCCCATGGGAGTTTTCGGTTCGAAAGGATCGGCAACGCTGTCCATGGCTCAGCGCCCAGCCAACGCCGTTTGTTTCGAATGCCCCTTGCTTTCGAAGCGCAGGACGTTGTGCGCGAAAACCTCCATCCGCGAGACGACGTTCGGCGGATAGGGCTGACCGTCGTTCTCCAGCGACAGCACGGGGTAGTCACGGGTCTTCGCCCATGGAGCATAGACCCCCTCGATCAGGCGGCCCGGGAGACAGCAGAAGGGAGAGATGATGACGACGCCGGAGTAGCCGTCCTTCATCGCCGCCGCCCCCACCGCCGGCGACACCGTCGCCTCGCTCTCCAGCTCCGGATCGACGAACTCATGTTGTGCTTCGCCGATGATCTCATTCATGTCGTAAGGGGCATGTGGGGTGAGGCCGGTGGGTCTCAGCGTCGCCACGATCTTCTCTTCGATCCGCTGCTTCCAGAGCTTCTCGATCAGGCAAACCGCCTCTTCCTTGAAGCCGCCGTCGCGGAGGGCGAGCAGCCAGCCCTCCCGCCTACGGCGGCCCTCCATGATGAACTTGCGCGCGAAGTCGGTGTAGTGGATCCATTCGGTGACGCCGGCGACCTTCGGGTAGATCCCCTTCGATATGAGCATCTGAGACAGCTCTTCCACCGAGAAGTTGTCTCGCCGGACGTAGATCTCACCGATGACGAGCACCTTCTTGGCATCCTCCAGGCTGCCCTTGCGGGGGACTCGCTTAAGACGGTCTGCAGCCCGGCTGAGCTCCCGGTCAAGCTCCTTTGGGCCCGCCCGGAAGGCGCGCAGCACGTCCTGCCACACGGAGTCGAAGAGCGCCAGGGCGTCGGCAGGGTCACGGGCCAGGAGCCGGAGAGAGTTCCGGATGTCGGTGAAGTAGTCACCCAGAACCGCCCCCCGCCAGAGATCGCGGCTGATGGTCGCGCCCAGCTCCCGATAGGAGTTTTCCGAGTTGCCCACGAAGATAATCACGTTCTCCCACCCCATCTCCTCGAAGAGGCGGTCGAAGAAGACATAGTACTGTCCTGTCCGGCACGGCCCCAGGGTCGAGGGCATGAAGACCAGGTACAGGTCCTTGCCGGAGCGCGGATTCTTGTCCCGGAAGAACTGGAGGATCGAGCCCAGCACCAGGAGCGCCGGTATGCACTCCTTGCCCGAGGCGACGTTGCGGGCGAGCTGGGTGCTGTAGACGTCCGGCAGCGGCAGGTGTGTCGAGTGGATCCCCTGTCGGAGGCAGGCCACGTTTATCGCCCCGATGAACAGGTCTCCCATCGAGGGCCAGATCGCATGAACGCGCTCGTCGCGGATGTCGAGCCTCTTGCCCGTCTGCCGATCGACAATGTCACAGAACTCCTCCTTCAAGGCGACATGGTAGCGCCGCCGGAAGGGTTTCTCCGCGACCGGGCTCATGTGCCGGCGATAGCTCTCCACGATGTCCAGGAAGGCCTCGACACGGGTGTCCAGCCCTGCGTCGGCCGTGTGCGAGTCGATCTCGAGCACCAGGTAGGGCTTGCGCCCCATGAGCCAGCGGACGTAGTGGAGCAGGAACGAGTCGGGGGCGCAGGAGAAGTTCGATATCCACGCCAGGTACAGGTTGTCGATCTTCCTGGTCTGTGCCACCGCCTTCATGTTCTGCTGGCCGTAGTACCAGTAGTTGTTGGGCGGGATCTCGGCGCTTGCGTCATAGATCATGTCGAAGGGGATCACGGTGACGCCCTGCGAGGTGAACTTGCGCGGGATCCCCATGTTGGCGTCGCGCGTGAACGCGTTGTACGGGCGCCCGCAGAGCGCGATGTAGACGCGGTCCGGGTTCTCCTGGACCTCGCGCAGCACCTTTGTGCCCAGCGCCTTGTAGGCGGCGAGGAATCGCCGATACTGCTCGACGCCGGTGTCGTAGGCGCGGCCCCCCTCGGCGCGGGTGAAACCGAGCTTCTCCGCCACGTGCTCGAATGCGCCGCGGCTCGCCTCGAATCCGCGGCCGAAGGAGAGCAGCGGCCGCAGCATCCGGTCATCCCGCAGCTCGAACGCGTGCCGGGCGTAAAATGGCAGGCCCTGAGTCAACGGGCAGACGCATGCGTGCACGTCTTCCATGGTCGGCATGTCGCGGAAGTGGGGCAGGAAGACGTAGTCCGCGCCCTTGTCCAGCACGTCCTGGATCGCCCCGTGGGCAATCTCGGCCGGGAAGCAGTAGTTGCTCTCCTGCTTCGCGATCCCTTCCGGAACGACCTGCGTCGAGACCACGGTCCTCACCCCGAGGCTGTGGAAGAACCAGGAGTAGAAGGGCCACAGAGAGTGGACCGAAAAAGCCAGGGGGATCCCTACGACGATCGGGCTCCTGACCTGCAGCGTGTCCTGGCGAGGCGCGAAGTCCTCAAAGAGCATCCGCGCGCGCACCTGGGTGTAGTCGACGACCTCTGAGGAGTGGATCTTCCGCTTCTTGCGCTGGTTGGTATAGAGCGAGCAGCGGCCTCCGAAGGGGTAGCGCTGCTCGCCCACCTGCAGGCGCCGTATCGGGCAGAGGTTCTCGCAGGCCTTGCAGGTGAACCCTTCGTGATAAGTGATCTCCTTATCGATCATGGCGTCCAGGTCGAAGTCGCTCTTCTCGATCAGGCCCTCTTCATGCTTTTGGAGCACCAGCCGCGCGACGCCGAAGCAGCCCATGAGCTCGGGATCCGGGGGGACCGTGATCCGCTTGCCGGTCATCTGCGCGAAGGCCAGCGGGACCGCCGGGTTCTTGGCGACGCCGCCCTGCAACACGATGTGATCACCGACCGCACGATTGCCCACCACGCGGTTGCGGTAGTTGGCGACGATGGCGAAGACGAGGCCGGCGACGATGTCCTCGCGCGCCGCGCCCTGCTGGATCGCCTTGCGGATGTCCGAGTTGATGAAGGCCGAGCAGTGCTCGCCGAACTTCAGCGGGGCCTTTGCCTGGAGCGCGATCGGGCCGATTTCGGGCGCGGTGTCGATGTTCAGGTCGCCGGAGGCCGATTCCTCAAGAAAGGAGCCCGTTCCGGCCGAGCAGGCCTCGTTCATCGCGTAGTCGATGGGGACGCCGTTGTTGATGAACACGTACTTGGCGTCCTGCCCGCCTATCTCGAAGATCGTGTCCACATCCCTCTGGAAGTAGGTCGTCCCGAAGGTGTGCGCGATTATCTCGTTGTAGACGCCGCCCGTCTCGAGGAAGACACCCAGGAGCTCCCGCGAGGATCCCGTGGTCGCCACGAAGCGTATTCGCGGCTTGTGCCCGCCCAGCTGCTTCCTGACGTTGCGCAGGCAGAGCTTCAGCGCGGCGACCGGGTCTCCGTGCGTGCGGCCGTAGTGCTCCGCGACTATCTCCAGCGTCCGGGTGTTTATCAGCGCCGCCTTCGTCGTCGTGGAGCCGCCGTCGACGCCGAGCACGTACTCGGCCTCGGGATCGTATGCACCCCGCCGCGACGGAGCATGATGCACGAGGTGACTGGACTCGGAAAGAGGCCGGAAGGTCTTGAAGACGAGAGCCGACCCCGGCCGGACCAGCGCGCCTTCCGGCAGCATGGCGCCCTGGCTTCGCGCCAGGTGCGCTGCGCCGAAGGCCTCGAAGTAGGGCGCCTCCCCGGGCAGGAGGAAGTCGATCCCCGGCCTGCTCTGCCGGATGAACTCGACCAGGTGACGGTTGCGCGTGACGCCGCCGATCAGCACCACCCGGCCGCTCCCGATCTTCGCCTTGGTCAGAAACTCCGCAACCTTGTCCGCCATCACCTTGCTCAGCGACAGCGCTATGTCCCCCTTGCTCGCCTCGCCCTTGTTCAGGCGATGCGTGCAGTCCGATTTCATGAACACGGAGCAGCGAGCAGAGAGGCGATGGACGCTGGCGCCCGCGCAGATCCCATTGATATCCTCCAGCTTCAGGTTCATGCGGCTGAGCTGCTGGCGGAGGAACTCGCCGGTCCCCGACGCGCACTTGTTGCCGGAGTAGGTGTTGACGATGCGGCCGCGGCCGTCGAGGACGTAGACCACCAGGTCCTCCCCTCCCATCGACACGACGGCCCGTGGCTTGAGCTGCAGGGCATCGAGGCCGCTCTCGATGGTCACCGCAGCGAGGACATCGGGCAACCGGATGCGGTGGCGCCCTTCAATCCCCGTAACCATGCCACGCAGCGGCGGGGCCGCGCCGAGGCCGCCCAGGAGGCGCGTCAGCGTCCCGGGGAGGTCGCCCTCGTGAGGGAGTATCGCGTGCTCGACACCGCCGCCGTCCTGCGAGACCAGGCAGAGCTTCAGCGTGGTGGATCCAATATCGATTCCTAGCGCCTTTTCAGTCATGGTTCCGTATCACCACAATGTACCGGAGCAGGTCTGCCTTGCCCGCCAAACCTGAACCATGGGCGTGAAGACTATATCACGAGTTTACAGCCATCCAACCTCTCGTTACGTACTTGCACGTCCCGTCGCCGAATGCGGCGACGGTCAGGACGAATGCCGTGCCGGGTCGATCGGAAACCGATGCATATCGCCCGTGACGCCGCGGTTCATTGTGGGGGTGTCTTGAAGCGGAAATAGAGTGGATTGGGAAGCATGTCGCCAAACTGCTGCCGCAATGCCTCCTGCCAGGGAAGCATCTTTTCGTACATCCCCCACTCGGTCACGCGCGGTTCTGCGTTGATCTGGAATCGGGCGCGGACGGTCCAATAATACATGGTGGCTGGGGTCAGGGGCTGCTCGATGCGGTGCGAGGCTTCGGGCAACCCTCGCTTGGCATAGATCCGTTCCGCTGGGAAGATGTCGCCCGCGAGCCAAATTTGCAGGTCGTAGGTCACCGTGGTCAGGTGACCGAGGATTTCCTTGTTCTCTTCGCGGTCCCGCTCTCGCGGAAACGCCTCCCAGCGCAAGGTGGGCTGGAGGGAATCCAATTGGACGAATTCATAGCCATAGCCCCAGAGTTGGCCGATAGGCGGGTATTCGGGCCGCAGCCCGACGACGGCCCCAGGCGCAGTGCAGGCCCCGACAAGGAGGAGCACCCCCACGCTCCAGAACCGCGCTCGGGTTCTCTGACGTGGCGCTATCATGATTTCGTTGGCGGATTTGGCTTGGTTGTTCGTAATCCAGGGCATCTCTGTCCTCCCGCCTCCCAGGATGGTCACGGGAAGGGCCGGAGCAAGAAGATCACGTCCACGATCCGCTCGGCGAGATCCTGGATGCCACGTTCCAGTTCTTGTCGGACCGGCTGCCCCTTGGCGACCCCCCAGGCCGTGATTGGGCGTCCGGGACTCACCCAGGTAAGTCGCCGACTGCAAAGGACGCTCCCGTCCGCCACCCGCAGCAGCGACACGTCGGCGTCGAAGAAGAGGTGGACGGGTGGATTGGGGGTCCGCGCGGCCTTCGTGCCGTAGCGCTGGACGCTGATCTGCAGGGAGGTGTCCAGGACTTCCGCTGGTTCCTCGGGACGCTCCGCCGCCGCGTCTGCCCTGGCAAAGTCCTCCTGCAGGACCACGGTGTAACGCGTCTCCGTTCGGGCGACCCGCACGACTCGGTCCCGCAGGGTGTCTGGAATCCGGACGTCTGCGAAGGCGGACTTGATGGCCGCTTCCGCCTCCTCCACAACCTCCGCGGGCTCGGCTTTGGCGGCGCCGGCGATGCTGCCTACGAGGGCCCCGAGGGGAGCAAGGATGGCAGCTTGGCCTGATCCCCCAAGAGTACTGGCGGCGCCCAGGGTCGCCCCTCGTTTCGCGCCTTCCGCAGCTCCTTTGGCCGGCATGTTCCATTCGCCTGACGGGGACGCGGGTCCAGAGCGGATGCCGATGCGGCCGAGGCTGGCCCGCACTTCCTCCGAAGGAGCCGAACGAGAAAATTGCGGCGCCGGGGCCGACACACAGCCCCCGGCCACGAGGAGCGCCGCAACAAACATCACGGAGAGGCGCTTGTCTCGCATGAGCGCATGTCTCCTTTATACCAACGGCTGTAGCGGTTCCCTAGACTCGGATCCCTCCCCCCCCTGATCCTCCCTGTTGCACCCCACTACTCGTCACCTTCGACAAACAGACCGTTTTCGAGAGAGTCTCGGCGACCCCAGAGTCAGCACTGCCTTGTGCGTTTCCCCGTCGGGGGTCGCCGACACGCTGCCTATGTCCACCGTCGGCTCAAGCCGACCCTTACCCTTCTGTACACGGGATCGCCTCGCATGAGCCAGACGTGTTTATCGGAGACTGAACACCGCCACCGACAAGGTGTTGTGCCCGCACGGTTGGGGCGAGGAGCGAAGCGCCCATCGTGGCCTCGTCTCCCCACCCCTGACGCCCGTAACAGGCGGAGTTCGTGCGAACAGGCCTGAAGCCGGTGGCTACAGAGTTTCAATACGAAATCCCGTGAGCGCGGAGCTGTTGTTCCACAAATTCGGCTGTTGCCTCTACCTCGATGGCGAAATCAGGCGCGCATAGCTCCATAGCTTTCGCGATCCCAAATTGGAGCAACGGTTTGATATCGACGTTGTCGGGGAGCGGGGGAAGCCCGAACGCGGCGAGGAACGCTTTCGCCATGTCCTCAAGCTGCTCGGCCATCAGCGGTATCGCTTCCGCATCATCCAGCATGAGCACCTGCCCGTACAGGACCATCGTTTGTCTGAACTGCCGCTCCGAGGATGTGAGGAATTTAACCGCTTCCTTATGGCTTATCCCGAAGGTCGCGGCCAAATCCCTGGCATACGCTTTC
>Ga0316622_100002123_pt1 | contig 13537 bp, 13 predicted proteins | sample OWC_Aug_OW2_C1_D_FD_207646 | JGI IMG/M metagenome (GOLD analysis project Ga0316622, IMG submission 207646) | Wetland soil microbial communities from Old Woman Creek delta, Ohio, United States - OWC_Aug_OW2_C1_D5_C | ecosystem: Environmental > Terrestrial > Soil > Wetlands | place: USA: Ohio... | reverse complement strand
GCGCCGAGAGCAGTGCGGCGGTGTAGAGGACATGCCTGCGTGCCTGGTCCACGGCGGAGGTATTCTACACGCAGCCCGAAGCTTGAAAAGGACCGGGAGGTCGGTTAGTAGGGAATAGGGGAAAGGAGCGCGCGATGGTCATCCCGATATCGAAAGCCGATGCATCGAGGCTCAAGCCCAAGCCGAAGGACGATTCGAAGCTCGGGTTCGGCAGGTACTTCACGGATCACATGTTCGTGATGGACTACGATGCGGAGAAGGGCTGGCACGGGGCGAGGATCGAGCCCCACCACGCGCTCTCCCTCGATCCCGCGGCCATGGTCCTGCACTACGCCCAGGCGGTGTTCGAGGGGCTCAAGGGCTACCGCGGCAAGGACGGCGGCGTCTACCTCTTCCGGCACGTGAAGAACATCGAGCGGCTGGAGCGCTCGTGCGACAGGCTCGAGATCCCGGCATTCCCCGCGGACGTCGCGGCCCAGGGACTCAAGCAGCTAGTGCTCCTCGAGAGGGAGTGGATCCCACGGAGCAGGGGCAGCTCCCTGTACATCCGGCCGACGATCGTGGCGATCGACCCCTTCCTCGGCGTAAGGCCTTCGAGCACGTACGTCTTCTACATCATCCTCTCCCCGGTCGGCGCCTACTACCCCGAGGGGTTCAACCCCGTGAAGATCTGGGTGAGCGAGGAGTACGTGCGCGCCGTGCGCGGCGGCGTGGGCGAGGCCAAGTGCGCCGGCAACTACGCCGGAAGCCTCAAGGCACAGGTCAAGGCGCAGAAGGCGGGCTACACGCAGGTGCTCTGGCTCGATGCCATCGAGCGCAGGTACGTCGAGGAGGTGGGCACGATGAACATGTTCTGGGTGATAGAGGGCAAGGTGGTGACGTCGCCGCTCACGGGCACCATCCTTCCCGGCATCACCCGGGACTCGGTCATCCACCTGTGCAGGCAGTGGGGCCTCACAGTCGAGGAGCGGATGCTCTCCATCGACGAGGTCATCGAGGGGACCGGCAGAGGCGGGCTCGAGGAGGCCTTCGGGAGCGGCACTGCAGCCATCATCTCCCCCGTGGGCACGATCTGCTTCAGGGGCAAGGATCACAGGGTCGCGGACGGCAAGGTCGGCAAGCTCAGCCGCAAGCTCTACGACACGCTCCTCGGCATGCAGTACGGCGAGATCCCGGCGCCCGAGGGGTGGGTGGAGCGGATAGACGTCTAGTGCGCGATCCCTGGAAGCGAGATCCTGGAGACAGGCCCCGGGTCTTCGCTCACAGGGGCCTCGCCCTCGACGCGTTCGAGAACACGCTCTCCGCGTTCCAGGCCGCGCTCGATGTGGGAGTCGACGGCATCGAGATGGACGTCTCGATGACGCGGGACGGCCGCCTCGTGTGCTTCCACGACGAGGATCTGAGGCGCATCACGGGGACGGGGGACAGGCTCCGCTCGACGACCTACCACGAGCTCAGGGCCATCCCCCTCGAGGGGCACGAGCGAGTCCCGACCCTCGACGAGGCCCTCGACGTGCTCGGACGGGAGCGCGCCGTGATCCTCGACGTGAAGCCCGCGCACAAGCTGGACATCTCGATCGTGGATCCGATCGCCAGGCTGCTGCGCCGCCGCCAGGCCGACGGGTCGGTCCCGGTCACGGTGAGCTCGGGCAACTACCTCGTCCTCAACCGGATCGCGGTGCGCCTCCCTTGGGTGCGCATCGCCTTCCTCGTCTCGCCGGACTCGGTGCACTCGACGATCGGGATGTGGGGACGGCTCTCCCGCAGCTACAGCGCTATCCACCCCCAGCGCTCGCTCGTGAGCCCGCTCACGGTCGAGAAATGGCATCGCAGGGGCTGGACGGTGTCCGCGTGGACGGTGAACGAGCCGGACGAGGCGCGGCGGGTCGCGGATGCGGGGGTCGACGCGATCATAACCGACGACCCCCGGGCGATCACTTGGAGCCCTTCTTCTTCGATCCCTTCGAGTCCTTCATCTCCTTGATGGACTCGATCTTCTCCTTCGCCTTCTCCTCGGCCAGCGGGTTCTTGCCCTCGACGAGGGCGAGGTACTTCTCGAGCGCCTCGAGCGCCTTGTCGTCCTCTCCAATGGCCTGGTAGCAGAGGGCGAGGTCCCACCAGGCTCCGTCGAGCTTTGCATCGAGGGTCGTGGCCTCGACGTACTCGGCGATGGCCAGCTCGTATCGCTCCTGGGCGCGGAAGGCGACGGCCAGGTTCTGGTGGTAGACGCCGTTGTCGGGATCCAGCTCGATGCACTTCTGGAACATCTTCACGGCATCGTCGTACTTCTTCATCTTGCGGTAGACGACGCCGAGGTTGTTGTAGAGGAAGACCTCCTTGGGCTCTATCTCGATCGCCTTCTGGTAGTTGAGGGCCGCGGCGTCGTACTTCTTGAGCTGGCGGTAGATGAGCCCGAGGTTCGCGTACGCCTCCCAGTTCTTGTCGTCGAGGCTCACGGCCTTCTCGCACGAGGCGAGCGCCGGGTCGATCTCCTCGAGCTGGACGAGGACGCCGCAGAGGCCCGAGTGGGCCCAGGAGTCCGAATCCTTGATGCCGATCGCCTTGCCGAAGGCCTCCTTGGCGTCCTCGTTCTTGCCGAGCTTCACGAGGATCCTTCCCTTCTGGTACCATCCCTCGAAGTGCTTCGGGTTCTTGCCGAGGCAGATCTCGATCTGCTCGAGGGCCTCCTTGAGCTTGCCCTTGTCCTTGAGGATGAAGCCCTTCTGGCAGTAGGCGTGAGCCGTCTCCTCGGCCGCGGCCGGTCCTGCCGCAGCCAGGATGCCGATGAAAGCCAGTGCGATCGTCCTCGTCATAGTGCCTCCCCTGTCGCCTGCGTCCCGGGCGTCCTTGCACGGGCGTAGCAAACGTACTAATGAGACTCTCCGATCGATGCGGGTATTTTACAGGAACATGCCCCTCGCCTGGAAGGCTATTATCCTGGCCTCGGCCGCCGTCGCGGCGATCGAGTGCTCGAAGCCCGGTCCCACGAACCTGGGCATCGGCCAGGGCTGCCAGGAGAGCACGCAGTGCTCGAGCGGCATCTGCCTCTCGCGGACCCGGGAGTCTAAGGACGGCAAGTGCAGCCGGCCCTGCGGCAAGCCAGCCGACTGCCCGGCGGGCTGGACGTGCACGGCGCTCACCCAGGACGGGGTCCTGGTATGCCAGGAGGGGAGCCCTACTCCCTTCGGGCTCTAGTTGAGGAAAGCGCACGCAACCATGGAGATCGAAAGGAAGAAGATAGAGGTCGACGGTACCGAGATCGCGTATCGCGAGGCAGGTCCCGAGAGCTGGGTCGGCACACCCGTCCTGCTCGTCCACGGCTTCCTGGTCCACTCCGCGGCCTGGAGCAAGGTCATGCCCAGGCTCGCCGATCGCTTCCGGGTCCTGGCGCCGGACCTGCCCGGCTTCGGCGGCTCCGGATTCCTGCCCGGCCGGGCAGCGAGCTTCGCCCGCTTCGCCTCCTTCCTGAGCCGCTTCTGCGAGGTGCTCGGCGTCGAGCGCGCCCACGTCGTGGGCCACTCCATGGGCGGCGGCATCGCGATCGTGGCCTCGTCCATGTACCCGAACAGGTTCGTCCGCTCGGTGTTCATGGACGCCGCCGCCTTCCCGTTCAAGGGGCCGCTCAAGGGGCGCCTGCCCAGGATCCCGATCATCGGCCGCATCATCTTCACCAAGATCTACGGCTGGTCCATGTTCCTCGATTACTTCCGCGACGACGTGTTCCACGACCCGGCCAAGGTCGACCTCGATCTCGTCAGGGACTTCTACCGGGCGTTCGACACCCCGGACCGCCGCGACTACATGCACAGGATCCTGCCGGCCGTGACCGACGCCGCCGAGGTGGAGCCGCACGTGCCGAAGGTCAGGCAGCCCTGCCTCGTCGTCTGGGGCGCCCACGACACGCTCGTGCCTCTCGCCATCGGCCACAGGCTCGCGCGCGAGCTCGCGCAGGCGCAGCTCGAGATCGTCTCGAACGCGGGGCACGAGCCCCACTCCGAGAACCTGGACGAGACCATGGGGCACCTGCTCGAGTTCCTGTCCTGATGGAGGATCCCCTCTTCCTCGGCGTGGATGCCGGCTCGACGAGCCTTGACGCCGTTCTCGTGGATCCCTCGGGCGCCGTCGTGGCGAGCGCCGTCGTCGAGACGCGGGGCCGCACCGTCCGGAGCCTGTCGGATGCCGCCGGTGCGCTCCTCGCCGCGCGCCCCGGCGCCGTCGTAGCCGCCTGTGCGGTGACGGGATCCGGCCGCGCGATCCTCGCCCCGATCCTCGATGCCCTGACCCTGAACGAGATCACGGCCCACGCGATCGGCACCGGCCCCCTGCTCCCCGACTCCACCCCCTGCTCGCTCGTCGAGATCGGCGGCCAGGACTCGAAGTTCCTCACGCTCGCGCGCCGCGGCGAGAGCGTCGAGGTCCAGGACTACACGATGAACACGCTCTGCGCGGCCGGCACCGGCACGTTCTTCGACGGCCAGGCCGAGAGGCTCGGCCTCGGCATCGAGGAGTTCTCGACGCTCGCCGCCTCCGCCGCCAGGCCCGCCCAGGTGGCCGGCCGCTGCGTCGTTTTCGCGAAGACGGACATCATCCACCACCAGCAGAGGGGCACGCCCCTCGACGAGATCGCGTTCGGCCTGTGCCGCGCCGCGGCCCGCAACATCATCGGAACCCTCGCGAGGGGCCGGACCGTCCACCGGCCCGTGTTCTTCACGGGAGGCGTCGCCGCGAACAGGGGCATGGTCCGTGCGCTCCGCGAGGAGCTCGGCCTGCCCGAAGGCCAGCCCGTGGTCCCGTCGGACCACCGGGTGCTCGGTGCCGTCGGCGCGGCCCTGTGGGCCCGCGACCATAGCCGCCGGGAGGCCAGGCCCCTCGCCGGGATCGCAGACAGGGCCAGGGAGCACGTGGTGGAGGCTCCGGCCGCCCCAGCCGCCCCCCCGCACCGGCCGACCGGGTCCTGGGCCCTCGGAGCCGTCTCGGTCGTCCACACGGAGCCCCTGACCCCCGCTCCCGGGCTCGCCGTCGGGCTCGACCTCGGAAGCGTCTCCGTCAAGTGGGTCCTCGTCGAGGACGGGCGCATCGTCGACTCCCACTACGCCTACACGAAGGGCCGGCCGGTCCAGGCCCTCTCCGAGGCCGCTCTGCGTCTTCGCTCGAGCAAGGTCCTCGCGGGACGCCCGATCCGCGCGATCGGCGTGACCGGATCGGGACGCAAGCTCGCGGCCCGGCTGCTCCACGCCGATCTCGCCGTGAACGAGATCACCGCCCACGCCCGCGCCATGCGAGTCCTCGATCCCGAGGCGGACACGCTCTTCGAGATCGGCGGCCAGGACGCCAAGTTCGTCCGGTTCGACGGGGCGCGCATCGCGGACTTCGCCCTGAACACCGCCTGCTCCGCGGGCACCGGGTCGCTGCTTCTCGAGGAGTCCGTGCGTCTCGGCCTGTCCGTCTCGGATCTCGACTACGTCGCCGGCTCTTCCTCGTCCTCCCTCGAGCTCCACGACCGCTGCACCGTGTTCATCGACTCCGACCTTGTCTCGCGCATGCAGGCGGGCACCCCCGTCCCGGACCTGGCCGCGGGCATGCTCCGCGCCGTTGCCCGGAACTACCTCGACCGCGTCGTCGGCCACCGCAGCATCGGCAAGCGCATCGTGTTCGCGGGCGGAGTGTCGCGCTCCAGCGTCGTCAGGGCCGAGCTCGAGCGCATCCTCGACCGGCCCGTGACCGCATCCCCGTGGGGGGCCCTCTCGGGGGCCATCGGAGCGGCCATCATCGCCGGGGACCGCGCCGGTGCGGGCCACGATCCAGCCTCCCTCTCGATACCGGCCGCGCCCGACGCCTCGCGCACGATCGAGTGCCGCGGCTGCGGCGGCACGTGCTCGGTGACGCGGCTCTCGATCGAGCCGCCCGGAAGAGCCGCCCTGCGCCTGTTCACGGGAGACGCGTGCGGCCGCTGGAGCGATCGAACGGACGCGGAGCCCGACCCGGACGAGCCGCAGCATCGGGACAACCTCTTCGAATCGCGCGCCAGGCTCTACGGCATGGATGCCGGCGTGCCGCCGCTCGAGGCGGGGACGGTCGGGATCCTCAGGGCGCAGCAGTACTGGGACCTCTACCCCATGATCCGCGTGCTCCTCGCGGATCTCGGGCTCGGCTCGGGCCTCTCCTCCGTGACCACGCGCAGGACGATCGAGAGGGGCATAGCCCTGTCGCGCGCCGAGCAGTGCATGCCCGTCAAGGTGGCCATCGCCCATGCGGACGAGATCCTCGATCGCGGCGCCTCGGCCCTCCTCGTGCCTGCGATCGGCGAGTATCCCCAGGCCGAGAACCTCACGAGCCCCGAATCCGATCGGCTGCTGCCGTGCCTCTACTCCATGCAGCTCGGCCCGGTGCTCCGCGCGACGCTGCGCGAGAAGAGCCGCTTGCGCGGCGTGCCCGTGCTCGCGCCCAGCCTGAACCTCCATCCCGAGCTCGAGGGCTACACCGTGAAGAGCCTCGAGAGGGAGCTCTCGGCCCTCGGATCTTACCCCACCCGCAGGATCCGCTCGGCCCTTCGCGCCGCCGTCGAGCACCACCGCTCGCTGCGCCGCACCTCGGAGTCTCTCGGCCTTCCGGCCCTCGGCTCCTCCGGCCCCGTCGTCGTCGTCTTCGGCCGGCCCTACACGCTCTACGACCCGGTCCTCAACATCCAGCTCGCCGAGCGCATCCGCCGGCTCGGCCTCACTCCGGTCCCGTTCGACACGATCCTCTCCGCCGGCACCGTGCCCGAGCACCTCTCGTTCATGCAGTGGAAGATGGGCGCGGATCACCTGAGGGCCGCGACCGCCATGGTCCCCCACCCCGACGCCTACCCGCTCTTCCTCACATACTACGGCTGCGGCCCGGACGCCTTCATCTCCAAGTACTTCGCCGAGATCCTCGGCGACAGGCCCTCGCTCTCCCTCGAGCTGGACGGCCACTCGGCCGAGGCGGGCCTCGAGACGCGGCTCGAGGCCTTCGCCGACGCCATGCGCTCGGGCCGCGGCAAGCGCACGGTCCTCGAGCCTCCCCGCCCCGCCCGGAGCCCTTCGCTCCTGCGCGGCCGCACCGTTGCGCTTCCCTACTTCTCGGACACGGTGCACGCGTTCGCCGGCGCCCTCGAGAGGGCCGGGATGAAGGCCCACGTCATGCCGCTTGCGGACGAGCACACGCGCCTCCTCGGGGAGCGCCTCTCCAACGGCCGCGAGTGCAACCCCTACTCGATCATCCTCGGCGACCTCGTGCGCTGGGCGCGGGACCCGTCCCTTCCCAACTCCGAGAAGGGCTTCTTCATCACGTCCGCCCGCGGCCCGTGCCTCCTCACGCACTACGCCCCCTCGTTCACCCGCGTCCTGCGCCAGCTCGGCTTCGAGGACGTGCTGGTCTGGAACCCGTACGGCAACGAGCTTCTCGACGTCCTCTCCCTCTCCGAGCTCGTCGGCCTGTGGCACGGAATGCTGGGGACGGACTACGTCTTCCGCTGGTCGTGCACCCTGCGCCCCTACGAGACGGTCCCCGGTGCCGCGGACGAGGCCAGGATGAAGGCCCTCGCCCTGATCCGCGAGGGCGTCCGCTCGGGCCGAGTCATCCCCGCGATCCGCTCCGCCGTCTCGATCATGGAATCGGTGCCGAACGACCGCGCCTCGCTCCGACCCGGTCGCATCAAGGTCGGAGTAGTCGGCGACCTCTACACCCGCATCAATTCCTTCGCGAACCAGAACCTCTACCGCACCCTCGAGGATCTCGGCTGCGAGGTCCTCGCCCCACCCTTCATGATCGACGGCCAGCTCTACGATCTATGGGACCACCCGTTCCAGTACTACATCCACGGCCACTACCCGAAGGCGCTGAAACGCGCCCTCCTCTCCCTCTACCAGGTCGAGGAGACCCACCGGATCCGCCGCCTCTTCCCCCCGGATCCCGCCATCACCTTCGACTCCTTCGGCCTCGCCCGCCGCCGCCAGACCGACACCTACTTCTCGTCGCACGTCGACGGCTACCTCGCCCAGAACCTCGGCAAGGCCATCGACTTCATCGAGATCGGCGCCCACGGCATCCTCAACGTCATGTGCCACAACTGCATGGTGGGCCTCACCTCCGACGCTGTCGTGGACGAGGTCCGCGCCGACCACGGCCACATCCCATTCATGTCCATCGCCTACGACTCGCTCGGCGACGTCCACGTCCGCACCCGCATCGAGGCCTTCGTCGACATGCTGCGAGCCCGCGCCCGCTGACTTTCGCGGATCCCCGAGTGCAGGTATACTGCTGACGTCTTGAGCGGCGGGGACCACAAGGTCGTCTTCGAGGCCGTCATCGGCGAGATCGTTGATCTCTCTCTGGCGCACTACGGCGACAGGCTCGTCTCGCTGGTCCTCTTCGGATCGATCGGCAGAGGGAGCCACGGGCCGGAGTCGGACATCGATCTCCTCGTCATCGCGGATCCCCTTCCTCGAGGCCGTCTTCTGCGCGTGTCGGAGTTCACGGCCGCCGTCGAGGACGGGCTCACCAGCCTGGAACGCGCTCGCAATCAGGGCGTGCACACGAGGGTGTCACCCATCTTCAAGACGAGATCGGAAGCGGCGGCGGGCAGCCCCCTTTTCCTCGACATGACCGAGGATGCGAGGATGCTCCTCGACCGTGACGGTTTCTTCGAGAAGCGCCTGGACCTGCTGCGGGCCCGTCTCAAGGAGCTGGGCTCCAGACGCATCTGGAAAGGGGGCAGCTGGTACTGGATCCTCAAGCCGGACCTCCAGCCGGGCGAGGTCTTCGATCTATGACCAACCGGTCCCTCGCAAGGAGCTACCTCAGGAAGGCGACGGACCGCTTCGACATCCTGGACCTCCTCCTGGGCAAGGGCGCCTTCTCCGACGTCCCTACCGAGGAGTACTCGCGGGAGGACGCGGAGAAGGCCCGGAGCGAAGCGCTCTTCGCCATCGACACGGCCCATGCCTGCATCCCGGACGACTAGCGCTCCCTCACCGGGGCCTTCAGAGCTTGACCACGGTCAGGTGGCCCATCTTCCCGTACTCGAGCAAGCGGGCGTCCCTGGTTCCGAGCCGAAGTCCCGACAGGCGGGCCGTGGCCACGATGATTCGATCGGCAGGATCGCCGTGCAACCCGCCTGGAATCTGCACCGACTCTATCGCGATGTCGCCGGATACGGGTATCTCCTGCATCCCCTCCGTGGAGACCACCCTCTGCCGCCAGGTCGCCACGGGCACCGAAAGCGCGACCCTGCCGTCTGAAGCGAGCATGGCGACCTCCCAGAACGAGATAGCGCTCACCGCGATCCCGTCCGTCTTCGCCGCCTCGTCGATCAACCTGCGGGACCTCGGAGCAAGATCATCGAGCCCCTCCGCGAGCCACACGAGGATGTGCGTGTCGAGGAGCAGCCTCATCCGGACGCCTCCCAGGACGTGCCGACTGGCTCCATGATGTCGCCGCGAACCTTGATGCAGCCCTTCGCGAAACCGAACAATGTCGGGGATCCTGCATCGATGGGCACGAGCTTGGCGACGGGACGCCCTCGCTTCGTGATGATCACCGTCGTTTTGCCCCTGCTCACATCCGTGACGATCCGCGAGGCCCTGGCCTTGAGCTCGCTCGTGCTGATCCTGCGTCTGTCCATCTCCATCAGTCCCTGGTCTTTTCAATCAGTCCATAGTCATCATACTCCTCGTGCTCGATGGATGCAATGGACGATCTTCCCTCCGCCCACCACTTCTTGAAACGGGAGCGCCTACGTGCTGGGAATGCTCCCCGCGCCCTCGTGGCTCAGCTGGATAGAGCATCGGTTTCCTAGACGGGCCGGCCCAATCCAACGCCCTGGAACTGCTCGAAAAGGTTCGCTCCAGTCCAAGTGCAAGAGGGTAAAAGCGTTCTAGGGTAACGACCTCGCGAGGCGGAACCCGAGGTCGCCGTAGCGGAGGCCCGGGTCGTAGGTGTACCGGATCGCGGCCCGGGCGCCCCCGGCGAGGCTGTAGCAGGAGCCGCCCCGAGGCACCCGGTACGAGCCTGTCCCCGGACCCCACGGGTCCGTCACGGTCCCGGGGTACGTCCCGTACCAGTCGTGGCACCACTCCCACACGTTGCCCAGCATGTCGTAGAGGCCCCACGCGTTCGCCGTCTTGCCGCCCACCTCGTGCGTCGTGCTCGACGAGTTGCCGCAGAACCACGCTATCGGGTCCACCACCGTGTTCGGCATCGTGCAGTCCGTCAAGGTCGATGTCCCGTTGTACGTCCCCCCCGTCGTCCCGGCGCGCGCCGCGTACTCCCACTCCGCCTCCGTCGGCAGACGGTAGCCAGGGCAGTCGTACGGCGTCGAGTACGACGTGCTCGGCGTGCACGAGACCCCCGTCCCGCTCCCCGTGCACGCGTAGCACTCCGCGTACCCCCCCGCCACCGAGAGCGCGTTCGCGTACGCGGCCGCCTCGTGCCAGCAGACTGTCTCCACCGGGCAGCTACCGCCGCACCAAGAGAAGGACGAAGGCCTGTATGCCATCAGGGCGTAGAACTGGTCCTGCGTCACCTCCTTCTCCATGATCTCGTACGAGCCCGTCAGCGTCACCGTGTGCTCCGTCTCGTCCGATCCCCTCCCGGGCTCGCCCGTCGGAGAGCCCATCGTGAACGTGCCCGGCGTCACGGTCACGAACCCCGGCGTCGTCGTCGGCGCGTCCGCGTCGGGATCCTCCATCGTGTCAACCACGGTGTCCGGCGCCGTGTCTGGCTCCGGGTCCATGTCCGGGTCCGGCGCCGTGTCCGGCTCCGGGTCCATGTCCGGGTCCGGCGCCGTGTCCGGCTCCAGGTCGTTGCCCGTGTCGGTCGCCACGTCGGGCGTCCCCGGCCCGTGGTCGGAGCAGCCTCCCACGACGAGGACGCCCGCCAGCAGGACGATCGCCGTGTCGCCGTGCACGGCGCCCTCGCGCTCCCTCATGTGCTCGCTCCGTTCACGGATGTCTTTCATCTGCCTCTCCTCCGCTCAGAATCCGACCGATATCGAGATGCCGGGGCCGGACGCCTGCACCTCCACCTTCCTCTTCTTCGGAATCGCCAGGGGCACGAGCACCGCCGTCACCACCGCCGCCGCTGCGCTCACGCCGATGGCCACGCCCACCCCTGCGTTGAGCGCTCGGCCACTCCTTCTTCTTCGCGATCGCAAGGACGCTGACGGTCCCGAGCAGGCTATCGCCGAGTACCTTGGCGCATTTTCTCGCGGCCAGGTCGTCGATGACGGCCGTGACTCGGGGTATCGCAACGGCCAGCGACAGCACCTGGGTTTCGCCGGGGCCGAGCTGCCAGGCAGCCACGGAAGGGTCCGGATTCCACATGACATGCACTTCACCCCTGCGAGGCTCGGACCCGGGTACCCGTTCCCGGCGTCTGCGTAAAAAGACTACCATCCAGGCGTATCCGGGGGCAACGGCCGAGGTCCATCGATGCTCACGGAGGACCAAGCTGCCGCAGCCAGAATCCATCCCCTCCCACCCCATGCGCAAGGTTCCGTCAGAACCGCTCGCTTCGGCGGCAGTTGAATCGCGTTCCCGCCCGTGCTATTGACCCTGCCGTCGCCCTCGTAGCTCAGCTGGATAGAGCATCGGTTTCCTAAACCGGGGGTCGCCGGTTCGAGTCCGGCCGAGGGTACTACACTCCATCCAAGCACCGGAACAATGCCATCGCGGCACGGTCCAAGTGCCGTGGCGATTCGTCCTGCGATCGTGGTCCTTCTGTGTGCCGGATGCGGGGCCGTACGCGAGCCTGTGGCCGCGCCGCACGCGGTCGTACCGGTCGTCGAGGAGCCGTGCGAGGGCGGGATCGTGGTCGAGGCGCCGGGTGTGGACAGCGTTTGCGAGGCCGAGGATCGGTTCTGGCCGGGATCGTGCGTGGTGCCGCTCGAGGTCACGGTGAGAAACTGCGGGGGAGACAAGATCGAGATCGCGAAGGTGGTCCTCGCGGACGGGGACTGGATCATGATCGAGTGGACGTTCGACCCCGGCACGGGACCCGCGCCGGGCGAGAAGTGGGAGTTCACGCGCAGCCAGCCTCTTCCCGACGGCAGCTACCGGATCGGCGTCACGTGCGCGGGTACGGAGACCTTGACGGCCTGGGTCGACCTCGTGGTCTCGAACAGCGCCCTCGACGCGGCGATGAGCGCGTGCGAGGAGTGCAAGGGGGAGTTCGGGCCGCACGGGCTCGCGGGCATCGTGGGCTGCATCTGCGCGGCGAGGGACGCAGGCCGGCCCTGCGACGACGGCAGCGACTGCGAGGGGTTGTGCATCTCGGTGGAAGGCGAGTTCAGGTGCTCGGACCTCGTGACCGTCTTCGGCTGCCACTCCTACCTGCCGGAGCGCTGGTCCCTTGGACCCCAGGCGGCCCTGGCCCCCTACATGTGCGCGGACTGACCGCGCGGATCTCGACGAATTGCATCCATCGGAATCCGTAATATGATTGATGCGCTGAAAAGAGGTGAAGGGAGGATGCCATGAGAAGTCTGTTGACGGGGGCGATGCTCGTCATGGTCGCGGCGGGTTGCGGCAACGCGTTCAAGGCCACCGGGACGCTCGACGGGGAGACGGACACAGGGACGGACGGGACGGACGGCACCGTGGGCTGCACGACGGACGGGGATTGCGACGACGGCAACGACTGCAACGGCATGGAGACGTGCGAGGACGGCACGTGCGTGGACGGGACACCGCTTTCGGACGGCGCGGCGTGCGAGACCGAGGGAGTGGACGGGACGTGCCGGGAAGAGATCTGCGTCCCGATCACGTGCGGGGACGGGGACCTGGATGCGGGGGAGGAGTGCGACGACGATAACGAGGTCGAGGGCGACGGGTGCGAGGACACGTGCCGGTACTCCTGCCACGAGGCGTCGGAGTGCGCGGACGGGAACGTGTGCACGGACGACGGGTGCGAGGATGGAGGGACGGGGAGGTTGTGCGCCTTCGAGAACAACGAGGCACCATGCGAGGACGGAAACGAGTGCACGGACGGCGACACGTGCTCGGGAGGCGTATGCGAGCCGGGACCGAACGCGTGCGAGTGCGAGACCGCGGGGGACTGCACGGAGCACGAGGACGGGAACCTGTGCAACGGCACGCTCGTCTGCGACACGGAGTCGGGCACGTGCGTGGTGGATCCGGAGACGGTGGTGACGTGCTCTCCCACGTCGACCCTGTGCCATGTCCTCGTGTGCGTGCCGGAGACGGGCCTTTGCGAGGACGACAATCCCGGGGAGGGGACGGCGTGCGAGAGCGACTCGGACGCATGCACCGAGGACGAGTGCGACGGAGATGGCGCGTGCCTGCACGAGGCGATCGTGTGCTTCGACGGGAATGATTGCACGGACGACTCCTGCAGCACGACATCGGGGTGCGTGTTCGAGAACAACACGGACCCGTGCGACGACGGGGACGAGTGCACCGACGGGGAGGCCTGCTCCGGCGGCACGTGCTCGGGCGGGGTCGCGATCGAGTGCGACGACTGGAACGCCTGCACGGACGACTCGTGCGATCCCTCG
>Ga0316622_100002122_pt1 | contig 13537 bp, 6 predicted proteins | sample OWC_Aug_OW2_C1_D_FD_207646 | JGI IMG/M metagenome (GOLD analysis project Ga0316622, IMG submission 207646) | Wetland soil microbial communities from Old Woman Creek delta, Ohio, United States - OWC_Aug_OW2_C1_D5_C | ecosystem: Environmental > Terrestrial > Soil > Wetlands | place: USA: Ohio... | reverse complement strand
CGACATGGCCGCGCACTGCATCAAGGCCGTGATGCAGAAGACGCCGCAGGTCGATCCGGCCGAGGTCGAAGAGGTGGTCATCGGCACCGGGTTCCCCGAGGGGCCCCAGGGTTTCAACGTCGGGCGCAACGTCGCCATCATGGCCGGGCTGCCGGTCACCGTCCCCGGGGCGACGGTGAGTCGCTTCTGCTCGTCCGGCCTCTACGCCGTCGCGGTGGCGGCGCACATGGTCCAGAACGAGGGTGCCGACGTGGTGATCGGCGGCGGCCTCGAATCGATCACCATGATGCAAAACGAGTTCAACAAGAAGAACCTCTTCAATCCCTGGCTGCTGGATCACAAGAAAGAGATCTACATGCCGATGGGACAGACCGCCGAGATCGTCGCCGAGCGCTACAAGGTCAGCCGCGAGAGTCAGGACGAGTTGGCGTTCGCCTCGCAGCAGCGCACCGCGGCGTTCCAAAAGAGCGGCAAGACGAAGGACGAGATCGTGCCGATGACTGTCACCATGGAGGTCACGGACAAGGCCACCGGTGAGAAGTCCACCAAGCAGGCGACCGTTGACCGGGACGAGTGCAACCGGCCGGACACCACGTTGGAAGGCCTGGCGAAACTGCCACCGGCGTTCAATCCGGCCGGCGGGTCGGTGACGGCCGGCAACTCGTCGCAGTTCTCCGACGGGGCGTCCGTCAACCTGATGATGTCACTCGACCGTGCCAAGGCGCTTGGCGTCGAGCCGCTGGGCTTCTTCCGCGGCTGCGTGTTTGCGGCGTGTGAACCCGACGAGATGGGGATTGGCCCGGTGTTCGCGGTACCGAAGCTCCTGAAGCAGCACGGTCTCAAGATCGAGGATATCGACATCGTCGAGTTGAACGAGGCCTTCGCCTCGCAGGCGGTGTACTGCCGCGACCGGCTCGGCATCGATCCGGAGAGGCTGAACCCCAACGGCGGGGCTATTTCCATCGGCCACCCCTACGGCATGACCGGCGCCCGGATGGCGGGCACCTTGTTGCTCGAGCTACGCCGCCAGAAGAAACGCTGGGGCATCGTCACCATGTGCATCGGTGGCGGCATGGGCGCTGCCGGCTTGTTCGAAGCGGTGCGGTAATCGGAGCCTGGCAACGGCTTTCCGCTCGCCCTTCGACGGGCTCAGGGTGAGCGGAAAGCCTCAGCTGATCAGTGTTGTCCCGCTCATGCTGAGCCTGTCGAAGCATGAGCGCGGGCGGCGTGAGCGGCCTGCTCCCCACTCAATTCCTGCGGTCGAATTACCACGCGCCGGGAGGCGCCGTGGCCGATGCTCTCGGAGCGTAACCCGTAGGCTTCGGCGAGCTGGTGCTGCAGGCGCCGAACGGGTGCGATCTGCGGTTCGAGGATCGCCGGTTGCCGCTGGGCGATGACGACGGCGATCGCGTCCTCGGTCTGACGCAGGGCGTGTTCGTGCTCACGCCGGCCGCGCGGGAGTTCGTACAGCTCGCGCAGGAACTCGGCGATCTTGGCTGGCGTGTCGGCGGCGATGGCATGGACCTGGGCGCGGTCCGACACCAGTTCGCGCAACTTCTTCGGGCGCTTCTTGGCAAGGGCGCGCAGCGTCAGGACGACGTCGGCGTGCCGCGGCTGCGTACAGACCGTGGCGTGCACGTCGAGGTCGCGGATGACCCGCTCGAGGCGTCCCGGGTTCACCGCATAGGGGAAGATCCGCATCGGGGCGCCCGACCGGTCCGCCGTCCGCGGCGACCCGAGCGGGTCGGTCACCGGGGGCGGCGGCTCCTCGACCGCGACGCTGCCGTCGGGCTGCCGGGTGCGTATCGTCGGCCGCGCTGCCTGGCCGCGCAGCTGCGCGTCCACCACCTGCGCCACGTCGAGGTGCACCGCGAAGCGGTCCTGGTTGTGGATCTCGATCAGGACGTCGAACGTCGGCGGCGCCTTGCGCTCGAGCACGGTTTTCTGGGTGTGCCGGCGGCGCGCCTCCTCGTCACCCAACGTGACCGCCTGGATCCCGCCGACGAGATCGCTCAGGGTCGGGTTGGCGATCAGATTCTCGAGGCTGGTTCCGTGGGCGGTGGCGATGAGCTGCACGCCGCGCTCGGCGATCGTGCGCGCTGCCCGCGCCTCCGCCTCCGTGCCGATCTCGTCGATGACGATCACCTCGGGCATGTGGTTCTCCACGGCCTCGATCATGACGTCGTGCTGCCGGCTCGGGGCCGGCACCTGCATGCGCCGGGCATGTCCGATACCCGGATGCGGGATGTCGCCGTCCCCGGCGATCTCGTTGGACGTGTCCACGATCATGACACGCTTGTCGAGGTCGTCGGCGAGCACGCGCGCCGCCTCGCGCAGCAGCGTGGTCTTGCCGACGCCGGGGCGCCCCAGCAACAGGATGCTCTTGCCCGATTCGACCACGTCGCGCACGATGTCGACAGTGCCGTACACGGCTCGCCCGACCCGGCAGGTGACGCCGACAATATCGCCGACGCGGTTCCGCAGCGCCGAGATTCGGTGCAACGTGCGCTCGAGGCCTGCCCGGTTGTCCTGCGTGAACAAGCCGACCCGGCCGGTGACGTAGTCGACGTCCTCACGTCCGACCGGATCGGGACTCAGCGAGACGGCCCGGTCCGGCAACCGGGCTTCGGGCGGACGGCCGAGATCGAGGACGACTTCGACGAGGCCGTCGACGTCCGCCACGCGCTTGAGCGGCTCGCGGATCCACGGCGGGATGACCGACAGGAGCGCCTCGAGGTCGTCGGTGACTTCGATCCGTGCAGGGGTGGGCATGACCATGGCTAGGTCAGTCTAGCATCGCAGCTGGGCCAGCGCCGGGTCGCCCGGTTGCGCGCATGGACCCCGGCGCCTCGGCGCCGATCTGGTAGAACAGGCTCGATTCCCGCTTGTAGAAGCCGTCGGTGTGGAACGAATCGGGCAGACCGAGCAGGGCATAGTCGAGGTGATGGCAGATCTCGTGCAGGAGGGTGCGGAGGAAGGTCTTGAAGGCCACGACCTGGCCACGCTTCGCGGTGATCATCCAGACGGTGATGGTCGCGGACCGGCCGGCCCCGGACGGGCGGGGCGTGTAGAGTCCGTGCAACTCGCCGCGCGCATTGGAGGGGCGCGTGCCGTTGACGGCGATGTGGACCGCGGGGATCCGCAGAATGGTGGTGATCTCGTCGCAGATGAGCTGGGCGCAGGCTTCGACGCGGCGCCGGTCAGCCGATTGGAGCATCGCCGGCAGCAGCGCCACGGCCTGCCGCAGGCGCGCCGTGGCGCGTAACGGGACGGACGCGATGGCGTCGCTCCGGTCGTACACGCGTTGTTGTGGGCGCGTCAGTCGGTGGCGAAAGCCCGGCACGTCCCCTCCTCCCTGCCGCCAACGCAGTGGTTAGACTCCCGCCGACGGGTGCTGTCAAGCCGCGCCGCACCCACCTTCGCTGGCCGCGCCCGGGATTCCACGTCGCGCGACTGCGGCGAGTTCGGGCAATACCGTGCGGCCGCATCGGGCCCTCGGCCCTCTCACTTCCGTTCTGTTTTCCTCGCCCTTCACAGTCGGGCGGCAGCTCGGCCGTCATGCTTGTACGGAATGATGATGGGGAGAACGAAGCAGGACGCTTGACGCGCCCTTTCTCTGCGCCGTATACGTCGCCTCGACTGGGGTTCTCCATTCGAGGCTTTGGGGGGGTGGCTGTGCGTCTCTATGGTATCGTCCTCCCGCTGGGGAGCGGCGGTAGTTGTTGGGTGAACAAACTGGCCCGATGATGACGCTTTGCCGCTTTTCTATTACGCGTCCGACACTACCCCCCCTCTTGAGGTTCGATTGATTCGGGGCTCGAATGTCCAAGATCTTCTTGAGCCACTCGAGCGCCAATAACGCGGCTGCGCTCGCGCTGGCGCGCTGGCTCGAGGCGAATGGGTGGGGCGACTTCTTTCTAGACGTATCGACGACCCGCGGTCTGGCACCCGGCGAACGTTGGCAGGCGGCGCTCAGAGCGGCCGCAGATCGATGCGAGGCCGTTGTCTTTCTCATATCTCCCGCGTGGCGAGAGTCGCGTTGGTGCCTTGCCGAGTTCCTGCTGGCGAAGCAGCTTGGCAAGGCGCTCTTCGGGGTCATGATCGAGGCGACGCCCATCGAAAGTCTGCCGGGCGAGATGACCTCGGAATGGCAGCTCTGCGACCTGGTCGGTGGCACGCTGAGAGAGACGTTCCGGGTCTCTCTCGACCCGATCGTGCCCGAAACCGATGTTTCGTTTGCGGTGGCTGGGCTGGCGCGGCTTCGCACTGGGCTGCAGCGCGCCGGTCTCGACGCCGCGACGTTTCCGTGGCCGCCGCCGGACGATCTGAATCGGGCGCCGTACCGTGGCCTCAAGGCGCTCGAGTCCAGCGATGCCGCCGTGTTCTTTGGCCGCGACGCGGCGATCGTTCGTGGGCTCGACAAATTGCGCAGCTTGCGCGAGGGCAGTGTAGAGCAGATGCTCGTCATCCTCGGCGCCTCCGGCGCGGGGAAGTCCTCCTTCCTGCGTGCCGGACTCCTGCCTCGGCTTCTGCGCGACGACCGCCACTTCCTGGCCCTGCCAGTCATTCGTCCTGAACGCGCGGCGATTTCGGGACGCGATGGGCTGGTGACCTCTCTGGATGCAGCCTTCCGCCGCCTCGACGCGCCGAGGAATCGTGCCGAGATCCGAGCGGCGCTGAGCGAGACGTCGGGACTTCCCCGTCTTCTTGCCGCGCTGCAGCACCTCGCGTCCCGTCGGCTCTTGTCTGAGAAGAGCCTACCAACCGTTGTGCTGTCGATCGATCAAGGTGAAGAACTCTTCGGCCCGGAAGGCCGACAGGAGGCCGACCAGTTTCTCTCCTGCCTTAGCGAGACCTTGGTTCCGTCGCGGGTGGATGCTGCAACTCCCCCCACACCAGCCGATGGTGCTTTGGCAATTATCGCCCTCCGTACCGACTCGTACGAGCTCGTCCAGACCGAGCCCAGATTCGCACGTGTGCCGGCGTTGCTCTTCAGCTTGCCGCCGATCCCGCGAGCCGAGTTCAAGGCGATCATCGAGGGACCCGCAGCGCGCGCGAGTAGTTCCGGACGGGAATTGCGTGTCGACCCAGAGCTGACGGAGCAACTTCTTCACGACACTGAAGGCGCGGACGCACTACCTTTGCTCGGGTTCACGCTCGAACGACTGTTCGTCGAGCTTGGCGGAGACGGAGTGCTGAGCCTGGACGACTACAAGGTGCTTGGCGGAGTCAGCGGTTCGATCGAGGCGGCGATCGAGGCAGCCTTTGCCGATCCCAATCGGGAGCCAATCGTCCCGGCGACGAAGGAAGCGCGCGAACCGCTCCTCGACATGGCGTTCGTACCTTGGCTTGCCCGCGTCGACCCCGAAACCGAGGAGCGCAAGCGGCGTGTGGCGCGCTGGGACGAGATTCCGGGACCGGCACAACCCCTATTGGAGCGGCTGATCGAGCAACGACTTCTCGTGGTCGACCGCCGCCGCATTGAGGAGGGCGGCGCTGAAACCAAGGTTGTCGAGGTTGCCCATGAAGCCCTTCTACGGCGCTGGCCTTTGTTGACCGCTTGGCTCAACCGAGATGGCGAAGCACTCAAGGCGATCGACACGGCGCGCCGAGCGGCCGGCGACTGGGTCAAGTATGACCGTGGGGAGCTGTGGCTGGTGCATACCCAGGACCGCCTGCAGGCCGTCGAGGAGCTGCTCAAACGTCCCGACCTGGAGCGGCTGCTCGGCAGCGAAGGTCGCGAGTACATCCGCAAGTGTCGCAACCGGGACGACGCGGTTCAGGCTGCGGAAGCGGCGCGACAACTGGAGGAGGCGCAACAGAAGGGGCGCCGGGTCGAAGCCGAGGAGGCTGCGGCCCGCGAGAAGCTCCGCGCCGCACGGGTCGAACGCGATTTGGCGCTACAGAAGGAGCGGGCCACCAAGAGGATCTCGCGACTCGTCGTCTTGGCGGCGATCGCCCTGGTGGCGGTGATGTTGGGGGGGACGTGCGGCGTGCTGCAACAGAGGGCCAGGGCGAAGAGCGCACTCGCAGCGTCCGACGGTATGGAGGCGCTGCGGCGGCAACGCAGCGGCGAGGCCGCGCAGTCCCTGGCCTACCTGGCGCGTGCCGTACGCAACGCGCCCGCGGACCCAGGATGGCGGGCAGCGATCGCCGGCGTGCTCCTGTCGCATCAGTGGGCAACGGACAGGGCCGACCTGTGGCAGGCCGGTCCCGGAGCACGCGGATGGGGGTACTCCCTCCTGACCCTTGTCTCCCCGAACCGCTGGGGGATTGCCACAGCGGATTCCTCGGACCCGGGCCCCACAACGTCCGTTGCAATCAGCCCGGACGGCAAATTCGTCGCGACGGTATCGGGGGACGAGGTGCGCGTCTGGGACGCGGGCACCGGCGCGCAAATTGGCAAGACGCTGCGACACCGCAACAGCGTCACGTCGGCCATGTTCGATGCCGACTCGCGCCTCATCGCCACGGCGTCGCGGGACCGTACCGTGCGGCTCTGGGACGTGCGTACCGGCGCCGCGCTCGGCGTGCCGTTCCGGCACGAAGCCTCCGTCGCATCGGTCGCGTTGTCAGCTGGCGGGACCCGGCTCATCACTCTGTCGGGTGACCGCGTGCGCGTGTGGGAAGTCGGCGCGGGTACAGAGGTGAACACGCCGCTCTCGGGTCTCGAAGCAGAGATGCTGGAGGTGGGCGCGGGCGGAAAGCGTGCCGTGACTCGCAGCGCCGAGGGCATGCAGATTTGGAACGCGCACACCGGCTTCAGTGGGGGGAAATCGCTTCCCGGGGAGTGGGAACACGCCGTCTTCAGCAAAGACGGAGCTTGCGTGCTGACCTGGGGTGAGGACGGTTGGCGCCTCTGGGACGCTGACGAGGCAATTGCCGTCGCCCATGCGAGCGAATCCCTGGCCCGGTTCAGCCTTCAACGCGCAGTGATGAGTGACAACCGCTCGCACGTCGCAGTCCTGATGAGCAAGCGCAGCCGCGGGGATACCGATGGGCCCGGCGTGGTGCACTTGTGGAAGGTGGGAGCAGGGAATCGAATGCGCGGTCAGTGGGAAACGTCAGCCGCTGGAGACCTCCAGCTTTGCGCCGACGGGTCTCGCATGCTGACGCTCGACGGAGCGGTGGCCACGCTGTGGGAAACGGCCTCCGGCGACCTGGTCGGGAAACCTCTGCCGCACAGAACCACCATCGCGGCCGCGGCGCTGAGCGCGGACTGCACGCGCTTGGTCACTGCGGCAGGAACCGACGTTCGGGTGTGGAACGCGCGCACAGCCGAACCCATCGGCGAAGCGATCAGCCATTCGGGCGACGTGAGTGCCGTCCGCTTCGTTGGCGACGACACGAACGTCGTGACCGTGTCGCCGGCGGGCGCGCGAATCTGGGACACGGCGACGACCGCTGCTACTGGGAGTCCGCTGATCCTTGGCGAACAGGCGGGGGACGAACCCGTCGTCAGCGGGGACGGGCAACGTGTCACTGTCGCCTTCGAGACAGAACTGCGTACGTGGAATCTGCCAATCCAGTCGCCTGTCGAGCCAGCACTTGTTGGCGAAAGCATAACCGCCAAGGAACTCTCTCACGACGGCCGGAGACTGCTGGTAACCTCGGACGATGACCGCACTGGGGTGACCTTCGCCCGGGTCTGGGACGTCGAAAATGCGGTGGCGTTGGGAAGGCCGCTTCGTCTCGATGGGCACAAGGCGATCGTCACCATCAGTGGCGACGGAAAGATGGTCCTAACCGCGACCGAAAAGATCGCGCGGCTGTGGAGTGCCGACAGCGGGGAACGGGTCGGCACTCCCCTGCGCCATCGCGGCCTCATTCTCAAGGCGGTTTTCAGCAAAGACGGCAGCCTGGTGGCGACGGCATCGGAGGATGGGACGGCCAGAGTCTGGAGGGTGAGCACGGGCGAACCCGTTGGACAGGCGATGCGACACGAGAGCGTCGTGTCGTCCGTGGCATTCAGCGCCGACGGGAAGCGCCTGCTGACACTTGCCAACAAGATCATCACCGCGGATCTGTCGGAGCCGCGAACGGTTCGCGTCTGGTTGACCCAGACTGGCGCCGCGCTGTGTGAACCCATCCAGCACGATCGCGAAGTTACGTCCGCCGAGTTGGCTCCGGATGGGCAACATCTGGTCACCACGTTCGGCACCGTCGCGCGACTCTGGGACGCGAGCACTGGGAAGCCGGTTGGGGAACCCATGATCCACGAGCAGCCGGTGACTTTCGCGCAATTCAGTCCCGACGGAAACAGAATCGCGACGGTCTCCGAGAAGAACGTTCAGGTCTGGGATGCCGTGCGTGCCATTGCGATCGGCAGGCCGCTCGTGCACGCCGACCGAGTTTCGAAGGCGTCGTTTGTACAAGCGGGACAGGGCCTCCTCACAGTGTCCGGGGGTGGCAACACGGACTGGAGCGAGCCCCCCCCCAAACCTGCGCAGGTGCTCGTCTGGGACGCCCCCGTCCCCGAGGAAACCGAGGTCGAACTTCTCGCAGCCGCGGCGGAGGCGGTGAGTGGTTACACGGTCACCGACCTTGGGGCAGTCGTGCCGATTCATGACGTTGCGGCACGGCTTGCATCCCTGCGCACGCAACTCGGGTCGCCGGCAGAGAACGAATCGGCCGGTCGTAGCCTGGTGCGGTGGCTGCTCGAAGACCCTCGCTCGCGGGCGGTATCGCCGCTGGCGGCGATGCACGACCGAGTAGCAAGCGTGACCCGAGCTGGTGGAGCGCGTGCGCATGCGCCAGGCAATTAGTCGCTGCGGCGTGGCGCCCCGGGGTGGGCGTGCACGGTGCTGGCAACAATGCTGCGTGCGGAGCGGCCGCGTGCCCGCACTTGCAAGACTCGTGGTCGCAATGATGGCGTGTGGGTTGGGCTTCGCAGTTGGATTGGCAGGATGTCGCGGCGGCGTCGCCGCACATCCGGCGCGCATACACGACGCGTACGTGTGGCAGCGGCGGTGGACCCAGGCGGTGGTCGCAGCTGTGGGCGCCGCCAGTCCTTTCGTCCGCGCGTGGCACGTACTCGCTGCAAGCGTCGATCAGCGCGGCCGCCTCGCCCCGGTGGGCGTCGACCTGACGACGTTGCGCGATACGGGCAAGCCGGTGATGCTGGTGGTTCGGATCAACGGGCAGTTGTCCGCGTGGGATCAGGCGGCCGTTATCCAGCGGACCCTCGTGCTGGTACGGGATTGGAAGCGATCCGGGGTGGCGGTCATTGGCCTAGAGATCGACCACGACTGCGCTACCGCCGGCCTCGACCGTTACGCGGCGTTTCTGCGCGAACTGCGTACGGTCGCCAACGGTCTGTTCTCTACGGTCGCCATTACGGTGCTGCCGACCTGGATCGGGCATCCGGACCTGTCCCGGCTGCTCGCCGGCGCCGACGAAGCGGTGTTGCAGGTCCATTCCGTGTCCAGCCCGAAGCAGGGACTGTTCGACGCGAAACAGGCTCGCGCCTGGGTGGCGGCGTTTGCGCGTGAGAGCCCCATCCCGTTCCGGGTCGCACTTCCGACCTACGGCGCGCGCCTGGCGCTCGACGCAGTCGACCGGGTCATCGCTGTCGAGAGCGAGGCACCACTCGGGTTCGAGGGTGGCCACACAGTCGAGATCGAGGCGGACCCGCGGGAGGTGGCGATGCTGTTGAACGGCTGGCGTCGCCAACCGCCACCAGGCCTCGTGGGCATTGCCTGGTTCCGACTTCCCACAGCAGCGGACCATCGCGCGTGGAGCTTCGCCACGTGGCGCGCGGTTGCCGAGGGCCGCGAATTGGCAGCCCGCATCGAAGCACGAGCCGTGCCCGCCGACAGCGCAGGACTCTTCGATGTCGTCGTCGACAACGTGGGGGAGATCGACGCGCCACTGCCGCACACGCTGCAGGTGCTCGGCGACACGTCCTGTGCCGCTGCCGATGCGTTGCGGGACTACCATGTGACGCTCGACGCAACTGGCGCGCTCTTTCGCCTCAGCGCACCTAAGACACTTCGCGCCCATCGGCGCCGGCTGATCGGCTGGGTGCGTTGCGCTCAACAAGAGGTTCACGTCCGTGCGTATCCGTAGAGTGCTGCGATCCGTTGTGTTGGCGCTGGTGTGCGTCCACGGGCCGGTCGCGCGTGCGTGTGGTCCCGACTTTCCCGAGGAACTTCTGTCCGATCGAAGCAATTCACTCCTCGAGGGCCCGATCGGCACCTTTGCGGTTGCCATTCTCAAACTCGTGCCCACTGCTGGCGATCGCTTTCGCGCCGTCGAGGGCGAAGGTGACTTGGAGGAAGACCGAACGAAGGCCGAGGTCGGAGGTCTCGATCATCTACCGGACGCGGCGCGTCGGATCGCCCGGATGCGCGAGGAGAGCGACGCCGAAGCGGCGTACATCGCCGGCGAAGGGCTGCCCGAGGCGGTGCGCCAGTACACCGCCGGGGCCGTCGGGTTCCGTCGAGCGGTTCCGCCGCGTGGGCGGGAGGAGACCCCAGACGACACCCCGCCCAGCCCGGAAGAGACCGCCCCCGTGCTGCGCGAGGCGCGAGCACGCTTCGAGGCCGTTCTCGCGCTAGCGCCAGACGCGGGCCGACTGCGCGCCGTGTGGGCCGCCTACATGCTGGCACGCATCGCCGCCGAGGAAGGCAACCTCCTGCTGGCGGATGAGCACTTCGGGCGTGCCCGTGCGCTGGCGCGCGCGGGTGCGCCTGACCCACTGGGCCTCGCCGCAGCCAGTTTCGGCGAGCAAGCCTTGGGACACCTGCAGGCTGGAGATGTTCCGCAGGCGGTGGCGCTCTACCTCGAACAAGCAGCATGCGATTCGAACAGCGCCGTCAATTCGCTCAAGCGCGTGGCGCGCAAGGCATTGAAGGACACGGCACTTCTGAACGCGGTCGTAACCGATGCACAGACGCGAGGTGTGCTGTTCCTCTACAGCTTCACGCACGGCATCCCGGAGCCAGACCTGCCGGTCGGGGAGGATGAGGAAGAGGAGGCGAGCGGCGCCAACATGGCGAGCGGAGACGAGCAAGCCCCACCTCACGCGGACGCGGGGCCGGAGCACGACGTCGACGTGCTTCACCGGCTCGCCGATGCACTCGATCACGCCGATGTTGCCGAAGCACGCGGTGCGGACTGGCTTGCCGCCGCCGCGTACCGCGCCGGACGGTTCGACCTGGCCGGACGCCTGGCCTCGCGAGATGGAAGCGCCCTGGCCCACTGGATCCAGGGGAAACTGGCGCTGCGCCGGGGCGATCGATCCGCTGCCCTGGCGGCCTACGCCGAAGCGAAGCGTTTGTTTCCCCCCGACATCAAACGCTGCGCCGCGGCGCTGGAGGAAGAACCTGACAACGAGTTCGACAGCCGCTTCAATGTGCACCGCGTAGAAGCGGAGCGCGGTATCCTCCGCTTGGCGCAGGGCGAATACGTCCTGGCGCTCACCCATCTGTACGCGGCCGCGTCAAAGTACTGGATCGATGCGGCTTACGTCGCCGAGAGGGTGTTTTCGCTCGATGAACTGAGGCGTTTTGTCGACGAACGGGTGCCGCCGCCCACGAGTACGGAGGTCGCCGCGGCCATCGAGACCGGGCAGAGTCCACCGGCGATGCGCCTGCGCGCGCTGCTTGCGCGCCGACTCATGCGAGGCGGCCGGATCGAGGACGCGATCGGCTACTTCGACGACGAGGACCTGCGCGATCTGGCCCAGGAGTACCGGGTCGCCGTGCGAACAGCGAGCAGCCGTTGGCGCCGACCGGTTATCCGTGCGGCGGCATGGTTCACCGCTGGCAGCATCGCGCGCTTTGAAGGCATGGAACTGCTGGGGTTCGAGGGCGCCCCGGACTATGCCGTCAGGAGCGGGGCTTACGGGGACATATACGCCGAGCTCTACGGCGTCGTGGAGCCCGAAACCGCCGACTCGGGCGATCAGGACGAGGAAGGCGACGTACAACCCGACACCGAAACGGACGACACCGCCGACGCCGGTACGGACAGCGACGGAGCGGGCGGGTCACCCGAGACATACGAGACTGAGGACGAGCGCGCCCGGTTCGAAGCAACCCGGGCCGAGCCCGACACGCGCTTCCAGTACCGCGTGACGGCCGCTCAGCAGGCAGTGAAGGCCGCCGACTTGCTCCCTCGCTCAAGCCAAGCGTTCGCGACGGTACTTTGCCACGCGACGCGGTGGCTGCTCGACCGTGACCCGGATGCCGCTCATGCGCTGTACCTCCGCTACATTCGGGAGGGGCCTTACGTTCCCTGGGGCAAGTACTTCGGCCACCGATGCCCGGTCCCCGACTTCTCGCGTGCAGAACTTCGCCTCTGGGCGGAGCGGGTGGAGTCCGTGCGCCTGCGGGCACGGGCGCACCCGGTCCTCCTGGCTGCTGCTGTGGTGGGCCTGCTCGCGGCAGCGGCCTGGGGAGGAGGAGCCCGGAGCCGACAGCGGATGCCGAGATAGTGCTCCTCGCGTGAGCGGCGAGATCGTCCGCCGCCAACGAGCGGCCCCCTTTGGGGCATCCGCGTGATTCCAGGGTGCGTTGCTCGTGCTCGTGTGTGACCGTGTCGACGGGTTCCGGTCGGTGATTGCGGGCGGCGGAGACCGGCGTGCGCTGCCCCGGGTCGGCCTGGGGGCCGGGCGCACGGCCCCACATCGGCCGTGCCAGGTCAGCGCTTACGGGTGCCGTTCGCGGTGCAGAAGGCGTCGTAGATCTGCACCAGGCAGGCGCGTTGTTGCGTGGTCAGGTGCGGGTCGCGCTGAATTTCGCGCACCACGTCGTTCTCCTCGATCTCCTGCGGATCGAGGACGCCGGCTTGCAAGTAGAGGGTCTCGGCGGAGAGCCGCAGGGCGCGGGCGATTGACTGCACGATCGTGCCGCTCGGGTTGCGCAGGCCGTTCTCGATTTCCTGCAAGACGGCGGACGAAATGCCGCTCTGTTGCGCCACCTTGCGCAACGAGATGTTCGCGAGCTGCCGCTCGCGCCGGATGTACTCGCCGATCCCGAGGGCGGACGGGGTGGACTTCGTCTTCGCCATGCCGTGAGTCTAGTCCGCCGCTTCGGCGTCGCGCAACCGGATCCGGTCAGCGCCCGAACTCGCGCGGCGAGGCGCGGACGGCACGGTCGAAGGCCCAGGCGCGAATGTGATCCACCTGTTCCTTCATGGTCTTGGAGAGCGGGACGACGCTCGCCGTGGCATTCAAGATGTCCTCGTCCGTCACCTCACGGTCCTGCAGGCGCGCCGTCGTGAACGCCGACACGACGCATTGCTCGACCTCGGCGCCGGTCCAGCCCTTCGTGAACCGCTTGAGGCGCTCGAGGTTGAACGCGGCGGGATCGACGCCGCGGCGCTGCAGGTGGATGCGGAAGATCTCGACCCGCTCGTCGTCGAGCGGCAGGTCGACGAAGAACACTTCGTCGAAGCGGCCTTTGCGGATCATTTCGGCGGGTAACAGGTCGATCCGGTTGGCCGTCGCCGCTACGAACAGCCCGCGCGCCTTCTCCTGCATCCAGGTGAGGAAGAAGGCGAAGATGCGGCCCTGTTCTCCGGCCGTCTCGGT
>Ga0316622_100002121_pt1 | contig 13539 bp, 12 predicted proteins | sample OWC_Aug_OW2_C1_D_FD_207646 | JGI IMG/M metagenome (GOLD analysis project Ga0316622, IMG submission 207646) | Wetland soil microbial communities from Old Woman Creek delta, Ohio, United States - OWC_Aug_OW2_C1_D5_C | ecosystem: Environmental > Terrestrial > Soil > Wetlands | place: USA: Ohio... | reverse complement strand
CGCGGCAGGCGCCGGCGTCGAAGCCGCGACGTTCCGCCTCGCGGAAGAGCTGCATCCGCAGGAGGAGATCCGAGGGGCCCGCCGGCCAGGGGGCTGCGCCGGCGGCCCCGAGCGCTCGCCGCTCGAGCAGGATGTCTCGTTCCGCCGCGAGTGCGACGAGCAGCGTCGCCGCGCCGCCGACGCCCTGCCGCTGCGCCTCGATCATGATGCGGGCCAGGCGTGGCGCCACCGGCAGCCGCAGCATGGCGCGCCCGATGTCGGTCACGCGGCCCGCGGCGTCGATCGCGCCGAGCGCGGCGAGGAGCTGCTCGGCCCGCGCGAGGGCAGCAGCGGGTGGCGCCTCCAGCCAGGCGAACGTGGTCGGGTCCCGCAATCCCCAGGCGCGTACCTGCAACACCGTGTCGGTGAGATCCAACCGCAGGATCTCGGGCGTCTCGCGTGGGCGGCGGTGCGCGTGCAGCAGACGGCCCCACAGGCGGATGCACCGCCCCGGTCCCGTACGCCCCGCACGGCCGGCGCGCTGCTCTGCCGCGGCCTGACTGATGCGCACCGTGCGCAGGACGTTGATGCCGTGCCGGGCATCGAAGCGCCCTTCCCGCGCCAGCCCACTGTCGATCACCGTGGTCACGCCCTCGATCGTCAGCGCCGTCTCCGCGACGTTGGTCGACAGGACGATCCGCCGCCGCGGTCCGGCCTCGATCGCGTGCCGCTGCGCCTCCAGGGGGAGGTCGCCGTGCAACACGCAGACATCGGTGGCGCGCTCCTCGGCCGTTCGCTCGACGAGCGCGGCCGTTTGGCGGATGTCCGCGGCACCCGGCAGAAACACCAGGATGTCCCCCGGGGCATCGGGATCGTCGAGGAGCGCCCGCACCGCGCCGGCTACGCGCCGGGGCACGGGCTCGGCCTCACTCGCGTCGCGATACTCGATCGTCACCGGATGGGCCCGCCCCGCCACCGTCACCACCGGGCACCCGCCGAGGAATGCAGCCAGCTGCTCCGTCTCCAGCGTCGCCGACATCACGACGAGCCGCAGGTCCGGCCGCAGGGTGTCCTGCAGCTCGCGAACCACCCCGAGCAACACGTCGCCTTGCACGTGGCGCTCGTGGAACTCGTCCAGGACCACGACACCGACCTCTTCAAGGAACGGGTCGCGGCCCAGCTGACGACCTACCACCCCTTCCGTGGCGTACCAGAGCTTTGTGGCCGGTCCGCCGCGCTGTTCCAGGCGCACGCGGTATCCGACCTCCTGCCCCACGGGCTGCTGCCGCTGGCGTGCCACGAACTCGGCCGCCGCGCGGGCCGCGATCCGGCGGGGCTCCAGCACCACCACCGCCTTCCCCTGCGTCACGCCGGCATCCAGCAGTGCGGGCGGCACCCGCGTCGTCTTGCCGGCCCCGGCCTCGGCGCGCAGAACCAGCCGGGTGTGGTGGCGGAGGACCTCGACGATCTGTGGAAGGACTGCGTCGACGGGCAGTGGCCCCATGACCGGCCCGCGGGACTTCAGCGCGCGGCGCCCCGAGCGACGGACGCCCGCGGGCGGTCGCGCCCCGTGCGGCTACGAGGCGACGAAGTAGTGCGCCCGGTAAAAGCGCAGTTCGTCAATCGATTCGCGAATGTCATCCAGGGCCAGATGTGCGTGTTTCTTTTCCGGCGCTTGCGGACCGGTTGGATACCAGCGGCGCACCAGCTCTTTCACCGTGCTCACGTCGATCACGCGGTAGTGCAGGTACGCGTCCAGCTGCGGCATGTACCGCGCAATGAACCGACGGTCCTGCCAGATGGAGTTGCCACACAGCGGCGACGTGCGTTGCGGACAATACTCCTGCACGAAGGCGAGCGTTTGCCGTTCGGCATCCGCCGCGGACACGGACGACGCGAGCACGCGGGCCGTGAGGCCAGAGGCGGCGTGATGCGTGCGATTCCATTCGTCCATAGCATCCAGCACCTTTTGCGGGTGGTGCACGGCGATGACGGGCCCCTCCGCAACGACGTCGAGCGCGTCCGTGGTCACGAGCGTGGCGATTTCGAGGATGACATCGCGGTCCGGCTCGAGCCCCGTCATCTCGAGGTCCATCCACACCAGATGTTTGTCACTGCGCAGGCTCATCGTCCTCTCCGTCGCGTCGATGCCCGCGACACACCCGAGTGCCCGGCCCGCCGCGCCGAGCGCCGACGCATAGCAGCCACCGTTTGGGCCAACAACTGCGAACGGACGCGGCGCACGCCGGTGCGCGGTCGACTTGCACGCCCGCGCCGAATGGCTCAGTCCTGGAGCGGGGTGGCGTCATGCGGGAGTGGACACTGGTTGCGTACCTGTCCAGCCACGGGTTCGGGCACGCCGTGCGGGCGATGGAGGTGCTGCGCGCGCTGCGTCAGCTGCAGCCTGCGCTCTCGTTGCATCTGCGCACGATGGTCCCGCACTGGTTTGTGCGCCACGGCTTGGGGGATTCGGTGACGCACGTGCCGGTGCTGCTCGACGTCGGCGTCGTGCAGGCCGACAGCCTCACGGTGGACATCGGTGCCACCCTGCAGGCACAGACCGCACTCACGCTAGCGCGCGACCGCATCCTGAACGACGAACTGGCGGCCCTGCGTCGCATCAAGCCACGGCTGATCTTCTCGGACATCCCCGCGCTCGCCTGCGACTTGGGCGCACACCTTGGCATTCCGGTGGTGGCCATGGGGAACTTCTCGTGGGATTGGATCTACGCCGACTACGCGCGTGACGTCCCGCAGTTCGCACCGCTGGTGACCGACCTCGCCACCTCGTACGGTCGGGCCGATCTCCTCCTGCGCCTCCCCTTTCATGGCGGTCTCGATGCCTTTAAACGCCGCCAGGACATCGGTCTCGTGACGCGGCGCCCCACCGTCGCGACCCGGGAGGTCCGGCTTCGCCTCGGCGTTCCCGCTCATGATGTGCTCGTCGTGCTCTCGTTCGGCGGGGTGGGCCTTGGCCTGACTACAGCCCCCCGGCGCCGCCTCGGCGTCACGTACGTGGCCACGCAATCGGCCGCGCCCGTCGGCGCCCCGCCACACGGCTACCGTTTCGTCACGAACAGCGCCCTGATTGATCTCGGCGTGCGCTACGAAGACCTGATCGCGGCCGCCGACGCGGTGGTCACCAAACCCGGCTACGGCATCATCGCCGATTGCATCGCCGGAGAAACGCCGATCGTGTACACGTCGCGCGGTCGCTTCGCCGAGTATGCCTGCCTGGTGACAGCCATCCACCAGTACCTGCCGAACGCCTTTGTCAGCAACGACGACCTGCGCACCGGCCGCTGGGACGAGGCGCTCGACCTGGCGCTCAGCGCCCCCGTCCCCTCCGCCTCAATCGACCTCAACGGCGCTGCGATCGCCGCACAGAACCTGCACGAGATACTGTCAGGCAACTAGCTGATGAATCGCCCAGAAGACGGTGGGGCGCGTTGGCGGTCCGATCACCGGCCATGCGCCAACGCCGCCCGTAACGCATCGGTCACGCGGTGCACCGCTCGCTTCGCTTGATCGAGCACTCCGGTCATTTGGAGGAACGAGTGAATCATCCCGTCGTAGCGCACCAACTCGACCGACACGCCGGCGTCGCGCAGCCGGGCGGCGTACGCTTCCCCTTCGTCGCGCAGCGGGTCGTATTCGGCCGTCAGTACCAACGCCGGCGGCAGCCCGCGCAGGTCCTGTGCCTGGAGCGGGGCGGCGTACGGATTGCGGCGATCCGCCTCCCCACGCGCATAGTGCTGCCAGAACCATTGCATCGCGTCGCGGGTGAGGAGGTATCCGGTGGCGTTCTCTCGGTAGGAGGCGTTGTCCCGCGGGGCATCCGTGACGGGATAAATCAGGAGCTGGTAGCACAAGCCCGGCCCGCCGCGGTCGCGGGCCATCAGAGACACCACGGCCGCCAGGTTGCCCCCGGCACTGTCGCCGCCGACGGCGATGCGCGCGGCATCGACGTCCAGTGTCGCGGCGTTGGCCGCCACCCACCGTGCAGCGGCGTAGGCATCTTCGGCCGCGGCCGGGAACTTGTGCTCCGGCGCGAGACGGTAATCGACCGAGACGACCACACAGCCGGCGCCCTGTGCCAGCGCGCGGCAGATACCATCGTGCGTGTCCAACCCACCGAGCACCCAGCCGCCCCCGTGGAAGTACACGAGTGCGGGCAGGCGCGCGCCCTGTATCGGTCGGTAGATGCGCACGGGGATCGGCCCTAGTGGGCCAGGGAGGCTGCGTTCTTCCACAGCAGCTATGGCGACGGGTTCGCCCTGCAAGGTCGCCAGCGTCGCCAGCGATTGCCGCGCCTCGGGGACCGCAAGCGTCGGGATCTCAGGCGTCTCCATGGCGGCGATCTGATCGAGCAGAGCTTGAGCCTGCGGGTCTACGGGCATGGCGTCCTCCGGTGGAATGCTGCCCGCAATTAGGAGCAATCGTACGCGCGCGTCAACGCCAGCGGGAGCACGAGCGCGGGTCCCGAGTCCGCGGCCCGAGGTGCGAGACCCGACACGCCCGCCGCCCTCGGCGAGTTGCCCGCGACCGGTCGCGCGGGGACGGTGACAGCGGTCATGCCCGCCGGGGCAGACGCGTCACCACCGTCAGTGGCTGTACGGCGTGGGAAGAAGTCCCAGGCGCTTATGGAAGCGGCGGTGTACCCACGAATAATGGTCTGGGGCCAGCGCGACCTGCTCTTCGAGCACAGCGATGATCCGCGAGGCGTCGGCAACGTCATCGCCGGCAGGGAATCCTTCGAGCGGCGGTTGGATGATGACTCGGTACCCGGCGGTCCCCGGGAGGCGCACCTGCTGCAGCGGCATCACCAAGGCGCCAGTCGCCTTGGCCAGGCGTGCGGCCCCCGTGTTCATCACCTTGGGCTCGCCAAAGAACGGCACCAGCACTCCCCCTCGCCCCTCGCTCTGATCGGGCGCATACCAGACCACGCCGCCCTCCTTGAGATAGCGCAGCGCGGCGCGCAGGTGGTTGCGGTGGACGAGTCGGGCGTAACGCTCGCGACCGCGGGTGGCGGCGCGATGCACCACCGGGTTCTTGAACGGTTTGTAGATGGCCATGGGGGGGACGGGAACGTGCGGCGCGAGGAGGGCACCCACGATCTCATAATAGGTCATGTGGCAGGATAGCAGCAGGACGCCTCGTCCCTCGGCGTGCGCCTGCAACAAGTGCTCGCAGCCCTCCAAGTGCAGGAGCTGCGCGAGGCGTTCGCGCTTGCCCCACCAGGCCAGACCTATCTCGAAGAGCTCGCAACCCAGCGCCTCGAAGTGGCGCCGCACGCGTTGGTTGCGTGCGCTCACCGACAGCTCGGGGAAGCACAGCTCGAGGTTGACCTCGGCTACATGGCGCCGGCGCCTCGCGATCCTGTAACCGACGCGCCCGATCAACGTACCCAACGCGAGCAGGGCGCGGAACGGGAGCACGCTGACGGTGAGCCGCAGCAGCGCAAGCACGACAAACATCGGCCAGTTGCGCGGATGCCAGAGCGGCGGCGTGCTATCCGTTGTCGTCCGTGAACCGCGCGCACGTTCGTCTGAATCGGCGCCCAGCACCCGGTCGCTTCGTGCGGCTCGGCGCACCCGCGGCGACGGCAATGCTGCATCGGTGTGAATGACATCGGTTTCGGGTGTTCGGGAAAGCGTCCTCGCCCCGCCCTGCGCGCCGCGCGTGGCAAGCCTTTGGGTCCCCGTCGTGTCTCTTCTCATGTCATCAGACCCCACTGTGCGATGCTTCGATACAGCCAATGCGCCAGGCCAGCCGTGCGGGAACGCCGCGCATTGCACAGCGAACCCCAATTTGTCTGATTCTCTCGCCACCGGGGCAACGGGAGACGGATGGGATGACGAGGCGGATGGCGAGTCGTACTGCGGATAGCCCGCCCAAAGGCCTGACGTGACGTGAGGCCCCGTATCAGCCACTCCCCACCCCTCGGAGAAACTTCAGACGGAGACCGTCTATACGGCGTGGACAAAGGGCCGGTCAAGCGTCGGCACCGCGCGCCGGCCGGCCCCCCGGGGAGCTACTGGCCGGCGCGCTCATCGGACGCATTGGCGGGAGGAAACAGCACCAGCCCGCGGGTCCGCGTCGCCGCCAGCTTGCGCAGGAACGCACGGCGCGGCATGGCGCGCGCCCCGAGACGCACCATGTGCGGGGTCAGCATCTGGATGTCCATCCAATCCAGGCCGCGCCGCCGCAGGTGGTCGATCAAGTGCAGCAGCACCAGCTTCGATGCGTTGGGCTCCTTGTAGAACATACTCTCCGCCGCAAAGGCGCCATCGACCTCGACCCCGTAGATCCCGCCGACGAGCCGGGCGCCCTCCCACGCCTCCGCACTGTGCGCGACGCCCAGGCGGTGCAGGCCAGCATAGGCGGCGACGATTTCCGGCGTGATCCACGTCCCCGCTTGCCCGGGGCGGGGCACCGCGCTGCAGGCGCTGATCACGCGCTGAAACGCGCGATCGATCGTGAAGCGCAGGGTGCTCTGGCGGCGCGCCCGTGCCAGGCTGCGTGCCACGTGGAGCTTCGCGAACTCCAGGACGCCGCGCTCTGCGGGAGAGAACCACAGCAGTGGCAGCCCCGGCACTGGCCAGGGAAAAATGCCCTGGCGGTATGCGAGCATGAGGGTGTCGGGGTGGAGATCTCCCCCGACCGCCACTACGCCGTCCGCGTTGGCTGAGTGCGGGTCCGGAAATCGGGTGACGGGCATGCGGCACATTGCGTGGGCCGACGCCTGGCGATGCACGGCGTCGGCTGCGGTGATGCGCGGTAGGTTAGCGACCCTCTGGCCAATCGGCAACGCACGCACGCGGGCACCCTCGGCCGCGGACGGTGTTTCGACGCTCTTTCATGGGCAACGCGCGATGATCTCGTCCGCGAACCGCTCCAGCCCCCGCCGCTTTGCGTCGAGCTGCGTCGGATCGTCTCCGTAGAGCACCCACGGCACCGTGAGGACGCTGGTCACACCCAGATCCTGCAAGCGCCGGTAGCCGTCGAGGTCGAAGGCATCGCTGCACGACACGCCGATGTCAAAGGTCGCGTCGGCCCGGCCCCACTCCCGCCGGAGCACGTTGAGCCGGGCAATGAGACCACGCAGTTCCTCGGTCGTGTGCAGGACGGAGATCCACCCGTCCCCGTAGCGCGCCGCTCGCCGCAAGGCCGCGGTGCTCTCACCGCCGACGTAGATCGGTATCTGCCGCGTGGGCGCGGGGCTCATCTCCACCGCGTCGAAGCGACAGAAGCGTCCATGGTACGACACCATGCCACCCTGCCAGAGGACACGCAGCATCTCGACGGCCTCGTCTGTCCGCGTGCCCCGTGTGCGGAACTCCTGTCCCAGCAGCTCGAATTCCTCCCGCATCCAGCCGGCGCCGATGCCGAGCGTCACACGGTTGTTGGACAGCACGGCAGCAGTGGCGACGGCCTTCGCAACCAGAAACGGGTTTCGGGCCGGCAGCACGTAGACGTTGGTCCAGAAGCGCAGCCGGGTTGTAACTGCCGACATGGCACCGATGGCAATCAGCGGATCCGGCCACGGTGTGGACGCACTCCAGAGCGGCTTGCCATCCGGGCTGTAGGGGTAGACCGATGCCAGGGCGCGTGGAAACAGCACGTGATCCGACACTGCCACGGCGTGCCAGCCACAGGTGTCCGCCGTGCGGGCCACCTCGACGAAGTGTTCCGGGGCGCTGAAGGCCAGTGCTGCGACAAACCGCACGCGCGTCCGCTCCACGCCCACACTGCCATGGGCCGACCCGGCTGAGAAGGGCCGCCGGAGGAGCCGACATGCGCGCGACGGCCTTGTACCGGGGCGACTGCCGCGGTAAGCGTGACCGACTACGGTGCTCTCGCTGTCACGATGCCCACGCCGCTCGTCTCTGGACCGTTTGCCCGCGTCACCGTCGCGAACTTCTTCTTCTTCCTGAACTTCGCGTCGTTTTTCCTGCTGCCGTTGCACCTCAAGGCGCTCGGGGCCACCGAGGGTGTGGTCGGGTCGGTCATGGGCACGACGCAAGCCGCCTCACTCGTCGCGACGTTGGTGGTCGGCACGGTGATCGACCGCGTCGGCCGGCGGCGCTTCTTCGTCCTCGGCACGGCCGGCATGACGCTGGCAGCGGTTGCGTACCTGCTGCCCGAGCGGATCGGGCCCTGGCTCTATGTCCTGCGCGCCATGCAGGGGGTGTGTTTCGCCGCTGCCTTTGCGGCGTCGAGCACGCTCGCGGCCGAGCTGGCGCCGGCGGACCGGCGCGCGCAGGCGCTCGGGATCTTCGGTGTGTCCACGCTCCTCACGCACGCCATTGCGCCTGCGGTGGGCGAGGAAATCATCCAGCGAGGGGGCTTCAACGCGCTGTTTCTCACCGCGGCCGTCTGTACGCTGATACCGATCCCGCTGTTGCGCGGGGTCCCGTCGCGCCCGCGCATGCCCGTCAGCACAGTCGGCGGTGGGCTCCGGCTCAGCGCCACGCACGGGGTGTTGTTTCTCACCATGGCCCTCACCGGCATGGGCTTTGGTGCCGTGAACACCTTCGTGCCAACCTTCGTGCGTGCACACAACCTCGGCCGTGTGGGCTTCTTCTATGGCTCGTACTCGTTGACCGCCGTCCTGACGCGCGTGGTCGGCGGCGGGCTGTCCGATTCGCTCGGGCGGCGCGCCATCGTCCTCCCGGCCCTGCTCGGGTTCGCCTCGGCGATCCTCGCTCTGGCAGCGGTGCAGAACGTCTGGATGCTGGTCTTCGCGGGGCTGCTCTTCGGAGCCGCGCAGGGCATGAGCTACCCCACGCTCCAGGCCTTCCTGATCGACGTCACGCCCTGGAACCAGCTGGGTCGGTCGCAGGCCTACTTCAACGGCGCGTTCAATCTCGGGGTCATGAGCAGCGCGTTCCTATTCGGCGTCGTTGCCGATGCGATCGGCCAGCGATTCATGTTCTGCGTTGCGGCGGTCACACCGGTGCTGGCGGCGCTGGTCTTTCACGCGGGAAGCCCCGGCGCGGCTGTCGCGGCGCGGGGTGCTGCCGCAGTTGACGAGACGACGGTATCGTAGCCGCGCGGCCAGCCCTGCGTCGGCAACGCACTACCGTCGTGAGGACGAGAGGAGAGAAAGATGGCGAAGTTCCCAGCGGAAGCCGACCGGTCCGTCACGGTCAAGGTGCCACTCAAGGTCGCGCACGATTACCTGTGGGACGTCGTGGGGTCGTCGGACTGCGTCCCCAGCCTGCGCACGTGCAAACGGGTGGGAACGAACACCTTCCGGTTCGTGTTCGAAGACAAGCACGTGGGCCCGCTCACGATCGGTGTGCAGTACACGGCGCGGTACGAAACCAACGGCAAAGATCGCATCACGTTCGAAAGCATCACCGCCAGCGGCGACAACGCGGATGCCACGGGGACGTTCCGTCTGCAGGCAGCCGGCTCGCAGAGCACACGGATCAGCCTGCGACAGATGCTCGCGCCGGACACCCCGGTGCCGCGCCTGATTCAGGGGCTCTTCCGCTCGACGGTCGAGCGCGAGGTAGCCGATGGCGTGCGCGGCTTCCTCGACAACGTGAAGGCTGCGCTCGAGTCGGCCTGACCGCCGCGCCAGCAGCGGTTCACAACGGCCGGCCGTACTCCTCGGCGAAGACCATCTCCGCGAGGGGCCGGCGTGCGAGCCGCTTCGGGAAGGGGCGCGCGGGGTAGCCAAGCGCGACCATCGCTGCCGTCAGCAGCCCGTCCGGAATGCGCAGGAGGGCCTTCACGCTTGCCTCCTCCCGGCACAGCAGCGTGGTCAGCGCCGTCCCCAACCCCTCGTCGCGGGCCTTGAGGAGCACGTTCTGCACGGCCGGGTACACCGACGCGCCGCCAACCACGCTCATGCGACCCAGATGCCGGTCCGTCGCCATGATGTCGCCCTCGACGGCACACACGACGAGCAAGACGGGCACCTCGTCCAGGTGCTGGGCGAAGTGGTCGGCGCGAGCCAGCAAGCCGGGCAGTGATTGTCCCGCGGCGCGGTAGACGTTGTCGACGTACCAGCTCCAGATGGGCAGATACAGCTCCTTGAGCTGGCGCTTACGCTCCGGATCGCGCACGACGACGAAGCGGACCGGCTGGCGGTTGCCCCCGGTCGGCGCGTAGCGGGCGGCGTCGAGCACGCGGCGCAGCACGTCGTCGGGAACCGCGTCCGGCCGGTAGAACCGGCACGTGCCGGTGGTCTCGATGATTTCTTGGAATTGCATTGGACGCCCTCCCGATCGCCTCAGCCCCCGGTGCAGGGACGCTCGTCAGTGGCCCGCAACATCCACGGCGCCGCCCGCTGGCGCAGATGGCGCAGGTCGCCCGCGCCCGCCTACCCGAGCGCGCCGGACACGGCCAGCTCGCTGATGCGTTGTTCGCCGTAGCCGAGAATGGACTCCAGGACGTACTGGTTGTCGCGGCCCAAGGTTGGTGCGGTCTCGGCCATGCGCGCCGGCGTGCGCGACAGTCTGAAGCGGGAGTTCTCGACCGTCGTATGCCCGTGCGTCGGGTGCGCGACGCGCACGAAATGCTCGCGATGCTGGAGCTGCGGGTCGCGGCAGAGGTCCGCACTGTCCTGCACCACGCTCGCCGGGATGCCCTGCGCCTGCAACTCGGCCTCGATCGCGTCTCCGTCGCGAGCCGCCGTCCACGCCGCGATTTCCGCGTCGAGCTGCTCATGCCCCTGCTGCCGGCCCGCGTACGTGGCGAACCGTGCGTCCGCCTGGAGATCCGGCCGCTGCATGGCCGTGCACAGGGCGCCCCACTGCTCGTCCGACTGCACGGCGAGGGCGATCCACCGGTCCTCGCCCGCCGTCGGGTACACGCCGTGCGGCGCCACGTGCGGGTCCCGGTTCCCGGTACGGTTCTGCACCCGCCCGTTGACCGTGTAGTCGAGAACGGCAGGGGCCAGGAACTGCAGCGACGCTTCCGCCTGCGAGAGGTCGATCCACTGTCCCTCGCCCGTACGGCGGAGATGGTCGACGGCAGCGAGGATGGCCGCGACGGCGAAGCGGGGCGCGATGTAATCCGTGTACGCACCGAACGGTCCCGCCGGGGCGCGATCGGGCCAACCGCACAGATGGGTGAAGCCGACGACGGCCGCCGCCAGGTTGCCGAAGCCCGCGAATGAGGCGAGCGGTCCGGTCTGACCCATCAGGCAGGTGCTGAGCATGATGATCTCCGGTTTCACCTGCCGCAGGGTGTCATAATCCAAACGCCGCGCTTGCATGACACCGGGCGCGAAGGCTTCCGCGACCACGTCCGCCCAGCGCACGAGATCCAACAGGACCGCACGACCGTCGGCCGTCGACAGATCGAGCGTGAGCATGTACTTGCCCAGGTTCATGTTGTGGAACAGCGCCGAATCCTCCGTGCCGGGTGGCAGCGTCAAGAAGGGCCCGATCGTTCGACACACGTCCACCCGCCGCGCCGTTTCCACGCGTACGACCGTGGCGCCGTAGTCTGCGAGGCTGCGGGTCACGGTGGGACCGGCGATGGCCCACATCAGGTCGAGCACTTTCAAGTCGGCGAGCGGACGGTCGGCGGACATCAGATCACCCCTTGCGTGGACAGCGCGGCGAGGTCGGCCGGCGTGCAACCCAACTCGCCAGCGTAAATCTCCGCGTTGTGCTCGCCCACCGTCGGCGGCCGGCGTCGATACGTGATCGGGGCGCAGCTTAACCGGGCGAACGGGCCGGGGTAGCGCACGGTGCGGCCGAGCTCCGGATGTTCAAGGTCGCACCAGTAGCCACGCGCCATCAGCTGCGGGCTCTCCGCCACTTCCGCCATTGTCGCTACCGGGGCCACAAGCAGGTCGCGACGATGCGCGGCGTCGAACAGCTCCGCCTTCGTCTTGGTCCGCGTGCAGTTTTCGATCACCTGCTTCACACGGTCGAACTCCTCGATCGGTTCCTGGCCGAACAGCAGCTGTTCGACGTAGCCCAGCCAGTCCTTGTCGCGCGTCGCCTCGTCGCAGAAGCCCTCGTCGTACACATACTCCATCAGCCGCCGGGTGAACGGGCCGAACGACGATCCGAACCCGTGCGTGATGGACACGTAGCCGTCACGTGCCGGATAGTTGAAGCGCACCGTGAACGGGCCATAGCGCGCGCCCCCGGCCACCCGCTTCAGGTCAAAGAACCCGACGGCGGTGGACAAAATACCCGACTGCGTGGCGGCAGCGACGGCCTGCTGTGCGGAGACATCGACGTGCTGCCCCCGCCCGGACCGCTGCCGTTCGTTATGCGCGATCATCGCGGCGGCTGCCGCCTCGGCACTGGCATGGAGATAGGCCTGCGGCACGCTGAGGCGCACCGGCGGCCGGTCATCATCACCGGTGAGCAGCAACGGACCCCCGGCCGCCATGATCGCCAGATCGCTGTCAGCATAGCCCGCTTTCGGCCCGTTCTGCCCGAAGGGTGAAATCGACACGCAGATCAGGGCAGGATTGACCGCAGCCAGGTCATCGTAGCCGAGGCCCCGGGCCGCCAGGCGGCCCGGCGTATCGGACTCGATGAGAAAGTGTGCCCCCTCGACCAGCCGCTGGAGCATAACGCGCCCGGCGTCCGACTCGAGATTCAGCGTGACGCTGCGTTTGTTGCGGCTGAAGGCCCACCAGAACAGCGACCGGTCCGGGTGCGGCTCGTCGCCGACGAAGGGACCGATCCGGCGCGCCCTCGACCCGCCGGGCGGCTCCACCTGGATCACGTCGGCGCCGAGGTCGCCGAGGATCTGCCCACACAGCAGGCCGCGCTCCGTCGTCAGGTCGAGCACCCGGTACGGAGACAGCAGGCCACCGGCGGTCATGCGGAGCCGCGCGCCGCGGGCGCCGGAACCGCATCACCGAGCGCGCACAACGCGATCAGGGGTGTCACGAGGGCTCCGAGCAGGCCGGCGTACACGGCCTTGAAGGCGATGAAGGACCAGAAGCGCATGCTGTCGAGACCGACCGCTCCGAGCAACGTCAGCGTCGGCGGAGCCAGCAGGACGAGACACGCGAGGCCCAGCACCAGCCCGCGCAGGAAGCGGCCGCCCGGCAAGCGGCCCAGGACCGGGTGCGCGGCGCGTCGCCACGCCGGACTCGGGAAACGGCCGCGGGTGACTTCGCGCCGAGCCAGCCCGGTGACGATCAGCGACGTGATCAGCGGCAGCAGGAACGACGTGGCGAAAGTATCCCCGGCAATGCTCTCGTCACCCCACAGTGGAACGATGGCCAGGTGACGAAAGAGTGCGCACGCAATCAACCCGTTCAGCACCAGGTTGATGATTCCCGCGCCCACGCCCTGCTCCCAAATGAGATAGTGGCGATGCTCCTCGGACATGACACCCCTCCCTCTGCGCTGCGTTGCGGTCGTTCCTACATCGATTCTGGGCCGGCGGGAAGGGCGCGGGGGTGCGCCCGGCCAGCGCCAGGGCGGGTCCGAGCGCGCACTACACGACCTGTACCTCGCGCTGCGCAAACAGATGGTCGAGCCACAACGACGTCAGCTTCTCGGCCGCCGAGTTCTGTCGCAGCCGCTGGTGGAGGAACCCGAAGTCCACGCGGTCGAGGTCCTG
>Ga0316622_100002120_pt1 | contig 13539 bp, 11 predicted proteins | sample OWC_Aug_OW2_C1_D_FD_207646 | JGI IMG/M metagenome (GOLD analysis project Ga0316622, IMG submission 207646) | Wetland soil microbial communities from Old Woman Creek delta, Ohio, United States - OWC_Aug_OW2_C1_D5_C | ecosystem: Environmental > Terrestrial > Soil > Wetlands | place: USA: Ohio... | reverse complement strand
CCGAGCGCGGCAAGGCGACGGTGCTGGCCAGGGAAGGGGCGTTCGCCTTGCATGGACGGACCTCGACCCCCAACAGGGGATACGGAGTACCTATTTGTACCCTGGGTGGTCTCAAGGCGCGCGGTCATCCCATCGGTGCAAGCGGGGTCTATCAGGTGGTGGAAGTAGCACAGCAATTACGCGGAGAAGCAGGCGCCAATCAGATCGAGGCGCATCTGGGCATGGCCCAGAGCCTCGGTGGGACGGGCGCCACCGCGATCACACATATCTTGGAAGGATAGAGGGGGGAAGGGTTCAGGATACAGGATTCAGGATGCAGGATACAAAATCGACCCCTGAATTCTCAATCCTCAGTTCTACCCCAGCTAGAGGAGGTTTGAAATGAACGTAGCACGTTATTGGAGAACAGAAAGAACTCGATACAACCTGGTCGGCGAGACCTGCCGCGTCTGCGGCGAGCCCATCTTCCCGCCACGCGACCTGTGCCCCCATTGTACCGAGGCGGGGCAGGACCTGCGCACGTTTGGCGGCAAGGGTGAGGTCTATTCGTTTTCGCACGTCAATGACGCCCCAGCCGGCTACACCGAGTACCAGCCGTACACCGTCGCCCTGATCAAGCTGGAGGAAGGGCCACTCCTGACCGCGCAGCTTACGGATGTGGACGAGAGCGAAGTGCGCATTGGCATGCCCGTCGAGATGGTGACGCGCAAGCTGAAGGAAGAGGGCGAGAACGGAATGATTGTGTACGGGTACAAGTTCCGGCCCGCTCTGCAACAGGCATAACTAGCGGGCCAGTCCCGCAGGCTGCGCCCCCCTGTATGGATCGTTGATTGGCTAGTGAATCAGGGGGCGCAGCACATCCCGGCTGATCAGGAATCCCCGTTTGACCAGGGCAAGGTCCTTCTCAAAAGCCCGATCCTCGTGCTCGATGCTGATGGTACCGTCGTAACCCGCCGCATACAGGGCGGCAATGAACGCTGGCCACTGCATGTCGCCCAATCCCGGCAGCCGTGGTATCTGCCAGCCCATGCCCTGAGAGAGCACTCCGTGCTGGTACAGGCCCTCGCGATCCACATGCATGTCTTTGGCATGCACGTGCAAGATCCTGTGCTTGAACTCGCCCACCACGCGCACATAGTCGATCATCTGCCAGATCAGATGCGAGGGATCCAGGTTCAGACCGAAATTGGCGTCGGGAATGATCTCCCACATGCGTCGCCAGATGGCCGGTGTGCTGGCCAGGTTGGTGCCGCCCGGCCATTCATCGTCGCTGAAAATCATCGGGCAGTTCTCGATGGCGATCCTGACGCCATGGTCGGCGGCGAACTTGACAATGGGTGGCCAGACCTGGCTGTACAGGTCAAGATTGGCCTCAACCGTCTTGTCTTTGTCCTTGCCGATGAACGTGCCCACGACCTCCACCCCCAGGGCCTGCGCCGCCACGATCACTTTCTTTAGGTGCTCGATGGCCTCGCGGCGCACGTCCGCGTCGGGATGAAGAGGGTTCGGATAGAACGCCAGCGAAGAGATGCCCAGGCCGTGTCGCTTGAGCATGTCCCGGATCTGAGTGGCATGAGCCGGCGTTAGCCCCTCCACATCAATGTGAGTCACGCCAGCATAGCGGCGGTTCGCTATGCCCACCGGCCAGCAAGCGATCTCCAGCATCTCAAACCCGGCCCCGGCAGCCCAGGACACGGTCTCTTCCAGGGAAAGGGTCGGAAAGGCAGCGGTAAAGATGCCCAGCTTCATTGTGCTTACCTCCTAGATTTGTACTCGGGTCCAGTGCCCGCAACGGGCACTCTCGGTAATGGCCTCGCCGAGCAGCAGGGCGTAGTGGCCGTCGGCAAAGGTAGGAAAGTCGGGTCGGGTGGAAAACGAACCGGATCGAATGTAGGCATGCACTTTGCGGAACAACTGCTTGAACGTATCGGGATAGCCCTCGCCGTGGCCTCCAGGATAGGAGGCCAGCGCCTTGGCGGACGGAGCCAATAGCGATGGGTCCTTCAACAGATGCTCGTTGGCGCGGTCGCGATGCCCGGTCCACAGCTCGTTGGGGCGTTCCGAGTCCCACGCCAGCGAGGAGGTGGACCCGTTGAGCTCAAAGTACAGGCGATTTTTGTGACCGGCACTGACCTGCGAGACGGTCACCACACCTCGCGCGCCGTTCTCAAAGTGGAGCAGGATGCTGGCATAGTCCTCGGTGGTGATGGGTTGATCCAGACAAGCTGAAGGTGATTGCGTCTTGCCCGTGAAAGTCTGCACGGACCCGGCTGGCTTCTGGCGCACGGGCAAAAAGGTGCGCAGGTCGGCGAGGACCTCGGTGGTCCGCAGCCCGGTGACAAAAGTGATCAGGTCTAGCCAGTGCGAGCCGATGTCCGCCACGGCGCGCAGCGAACCGCCCACGGATGGCTCCAGCCGCCAGTTCCAGTCGGTGGGCAGCAGCAGCCAGTCCTGCAGGTAGGAGCCGTGCACGACATACAGGTTGCCCAGCTCCCCGTTCTGCACTGCCGCCCGAGCCTGATGGACCAGCGGATAGAAACGCAGGTTGAAGCACACGGCATTGACGCACTGCGTTTCACTGGCCAGTTGAACCAGCTCGGCCGATTCCTGGCTGGTCATCGCCAGCGGCTTTTCACAGATGACGTGCTTGCCGGCCAGCAAAGCGGCCTTCGCCTGCGGGTAGTGCAGATAGTTCGGCGTGGCCAGATGGACCACGTCTACGGTGGGATCGGCCAGCATGGCCTCGAACGAATCGTAAGCCTTCTCCACGCCGAGTTCGGCGGCCTTCTGCCGCGCCCTTTCCGCCGAGCTGCCCACCAGGCCCACCACGTGAGCGTTGGCGCGGCGCAACGCCTCGACATGCGCGGGACCGATGAAACCTGTTCCAACTACGGCGACTCTTAGCATGTGCTCACCATCCTTGTTTTTTTAATCATGACAAGCTCGTAAGCGTACCTTTGGATTATAGCAGCGTACATCTCGACGCGGTAGTAGCAGGGCCGGGCCGCTTGACTTACAAGCGTACAGAACGAGGGTGGGACAAGGGCGGCTTTCGTGTGGCACAGAACCGCATCGCACAGGCCTGACCGGTCATCGAGACCGGCCAGGTCTGTTGCATTCTGAGTCAGGCTCTTGACATGCAACTCGCTGCTTCCTCAGCCATTGCACGGTTGGCTCCCGGGGACGGCAATACCGGTTCGGGTACAACTGGCCATAGGTCGGGTGTATCTAGGCCACCTCACGATACAGGTGCAGCAACTCCTCCGCCGCCCGCGACCAGGTAAATCCCCGGGCCTGCACCAAACCACGCTGGACCATGGTGCCACGCAACGATGGCTCGTCCAGCATCCGCCGCATGGCGTCTGCCAGTGCCCCTGCGTCGTGCGGATCCACCATCAACGCCGCATAGCCCACCACTTCCGGGAGTGACGAGACATCCGACGTCACGACAGGGGTTCCGCAGGCCATCGCCTCGAGCGGGGGCAGGCCAAAGCCTTCATACAACGAAGGAAAAACAAAGAGGTCGGCCAGACTGTACAGTGCCGGCAGGTCCTCGTCGGCCACATAACCCGGAAAGCAAACCTCACCCTGCAGTCCCAGCTCTTCGACCCGCCGGAAGATGCCCTCGTACAGCCAGCCGGTGCCCCCGGCAATCACCAGCTTCATGCCGATGTCCGCCCTGATCTGCGCGTAGGCCTCGATCAACCGTTGCAGGTTCTTACGCGGCTGCAACGTCCCTACGCTCAACACAAAGCGCTCCGGCAAGCGGTAGCGCCGGCGCACGGCGGCAAGCACTGTAGCCTCCTGAACGCGGCGGAAATTCTCGTCCACACCGGGGTAGATCACGTGCACGCGGTCCGGACTCACGCCCAGCAGCTCGATCACGTCATGGCGTGTGGACTCGGAGTCAGCGAGCACCACGTCGGCGCGGCGCACGGATGGAGGAACCACGCGCAGCAAGTAGTCACGCAGGCTGGGCGCCGAACACTCCGGCACGCGCATGAACGACAGGTCATGTACGGTGAGGAGGGTACGTGCACGGCGGACCGGCGGAAGCGCAAAGTCGGGAGAATGAAAAACATCCAGCCCGCCGCTGAAGAGCTCAACCCACAGTGGCAGGTGCATCCGGTGCCAGAGGATGGTCAGAGCGCGCTCGGAGAGCGGCAAGGTGACCAAGCATGCATTGGGCCTGCCCTGAATGTCGAAGGATGCGGAGCGGCTCTGTGATTCGGGCGCTGCGCCTCCCACTGGCACGGGTTTGCCACTTGTGGCCGCCAGGAACACATACTCATCCTGGGCGTCGAGCGCCAGCAGAGCCCGAACAAGCTGCCGGGTATAACGTCCAATGCCCGCCCCCTGGTTAACCGCCGAGGTATAGTCAATCCCAATGCGCATCGGGCACCCCATACCTGTCAGCCAGGGCCAGCAAACCCAGGACGAGGCCCAGTTGTACGTTCATGCTGTGCACAAAAAGGTTGTCAAAGAGGTTATGTACAGATAGGTGCACTAGCAGGCCCAGTGCACCGAGCGCAACGGCCCGCCAGTAACCCTGCGTGCGCTGCACGGCCCGCCAGGCGACGACGAAACATGAACCAAACAGGAGCAGGTAGGTGCCAAGGCCCAGGATACCCCCCTCGGCCGCGATGTTGAGGTAATAATTGTGCGCATGCCCCAGGGGGTCACGCCACCGCCCTATCGCATGCTGTGCGTAAGCGACGGAGTAATTGCCAATTCCCACTCCCAGCCAGGGATGGTCGGTGAACATCCCCGCGGCCGCCTGCCAGTGCGCCATACGCTCGATCACTGCCCAGTTGGCATCGTTCACTTCCACCGCAGCAATGTCCACGCCACCAACAAATGGCAGGAAATCAGAGACGCGCTGCACCAGTGCTGGCGGTAGATACTGTGCGCCCCCTGCCAGCAGCAGATAGGCCACGACCAGGCCGATAACCGTGGCGGTAACGAGCGCGGTCCGGCTACGCGCCGCCGTGACCACCAACAATGCCGCGGCCAGACCCACCCAGCCACCCCGTGACCAGCTCATGAGCATGGCCATGGCCATCACGCCAAATGCCGCCACGGGAAGCACCGGCAATATCGTCCGCTCTGCCCATTGCAGCAGGGCTTCCACACTGACCCTGCCTGTCCGGGGCAAGGCCCCTGCGGGGCGAGATGGCTCAGCCCTTTCAGGCACAAATACAATCCCAGGGGCCTTCTTCGTCTGGTGCAGGTACTCCAGCATCAGCGCATAGGCCAGCGGCAGGCCAAGACCCAGGTAGCCCGCAAACGGATTGGGCTGTGCAAAGTGCCCGTACGCGCGCATAAAGCGGCCGAAAAGAACGAACCCTTCCGGCCCGACGCGCCACAGGAACTGGTAGACACCAACCAGCGCTTCCGCGCTCCCCGCCAGCAGCAGCGCCCAGACTACCCATCGTCCCCACCGCTCGCCCGACTCCCGGGACATGAACCAGTAGATCGCGATGACCTCAAGCCACTTGATGATCTCTTTTGCGCTGAGCTCGAACGACTGAGCGGGAAGCAGTGAAAGCAAAAGCGCGGCGACAAAGAGGGAGAGTGGCAAGAGCAAGGGCGTACGGGGGACATCAATACGTCGCCTCACTACCATCTGCGCAAACCAGATAGCCAGCAGCAGAGCAATGAGTAGCTCTGCGGCACCGACACTCACCGGCCCAAGGGATATCTCGCGGAGTGAGCCAAAAGGCACGGCAAAAGCCAACAGACAGAGGGCAACCTGGGGCCTGATCAGGAGTACTATGAGGGCGATGCCACCGACCAGCAGGAGCGCCGCCCATTTCAGAGGCAGTACGGCGAAAGCCACGCCGAGCAGCACGAGCGACGTGGCTAGAACCAGTTTCCACACAAACGGGCGTAGATTGACCACCGCCAGCCCAGTAATCCTATACTTACCCGTTCACCACAGAGACGCGTAGGCATGGCAGAGAAGAATTAAGAGGTCAGTTGATCCTCTCTGCGTGCCCCGCGCCTCTGCGGTGTAGGAGCCGACTAGAGCGCCGATGGCTCCTGGTCGTCCTTCTTCTCTTCCTTCACGTCGTGCGCCAGGATAATCGCTTCGGCGATCTCCTTCATCGGACGCCGTGTGTTCATGCTCATCTTCTGAATGCGGCGGAAGGCGTCCTGTTCCGTGAGACCCTGACTGTCCATCAGGATGCCCTTGGCGCGGTCCACGATCTTGCGCGTTTCCAGGGCGTCCTTGAGGTCCTCGACTTCTTTCTGTACGGCCTGGAACTCCTGAAACCGCGACAGCGTAATCTCAATGGCCGGGGCGAGGTTGGATTCCCGGAAGGGCTTGACCAGGTAACCCACCACACCGGCTTCCTTGGCGCGATCGATCAGCTCCTGCTGGCTGTAGGCCGTCAACAGCAGCACGGGAGCGATCTTTTCTGCCGTTAGCACCTGGGCGGCCTCGATGCCGTCCATGTCTGGCATCTTGATATCCATGATCACCAGGTCAGGCCGCAGCTCACGCGCCATATTGACCGCGCTCCGGCCGTCATTGGCCTCGCCCACCACCAGGTAGCCGAGGCTGGTCAGCATCTCGCGCAGATCCATCAGAATCAATGATTCATCGTCAGCAATGAGTATCCTTGTTCGCTTCAATTCTTCGTACCTCCCAAAGGTGTCTTAGGGAAAGCCACCACGGCTCTCACCCCTCTTTCGCCATGCAATTCAAAACTACCCTTCAGGTCACCCTCCACCAGTGTACGCACAATGCGCAGGCCCAGCCCGCCGTGCTCATCCATATCAAAGTCGCTGGGCAGCCCCGCACCATCGTCGCCAATCTGAATGGCGATCGCCTCTCCATCATCGGTCAAGTCCATGGTCACCACACCGACATCGCGCTGCTCGTAGCCGTGCTGCACCGCATTCAACAGCAGCTCGTTGATCACCAGAGCGCAGGCAGTTGCCTGCTGGGAAGACAAAAAGATGCTCGGGCCGGTGAGCCGGAATTCGATATGCTTGTTCGGATCCATCACGCTCTGCGCCATCTGATCGGCAATGCGCTGCGCGACCTCGTGCAAGTTGATCACGCTGGCGTCGTTGTAGGACAGGAACTCGTGCACTACCGCCACACTCAAGATACGATTCACCGTATCCCCGAGCGCCTGTTCCACTTCGGGCGAGCTCGCACGCCGCGACTGCAGGCGGAGCAACGAAGCAATGGCCTGCAGATTGTTCTTTACACGATGGTGGATCTCCTGCACCATGGCCATCTTGGCCTTCAGCTCTCGCTCTTTGTCGCGGGCTTCGGTGGCATCGTGCACGGTCCACAACGCCCCCACCGGCACACACCCTGGCGGGCAGGGCAGGTCCGGGACTCGCCGCAGCGAGAGCGGCCACTGCTCCCGGTGGGCATAGAGCGGGATCACCTTGCGCAACCAGATGCGGCCATGTTCCTCTTTTTCCCGCTCCAGGCACGTGCCGCTGTTCAGAGCCTCGTCCACCAGCTCAGCGTCGGCCGTTTCGATCGCATACACGCTCTGGCGCAGCAGATTGCCCATGTGCCCGATGCGCCGGTACAGGTTGGTGGCGATGCCACTCATGTACTGGATGCGCCGCTGCGGATCCACCACCACAATGCCGTCGTGCTCGCCAAAGGGCGACAAGTGCTCGACGTTGGTCAGCTCCCCGCGCAAAGCCATAACCTGCAACTGGCGCAAAGCGCGCTGGAAGACCCGGCTGCGGCGGCGATGCCGCTCATGGGCCAACAGGTTGGTCTCAATGCTCAGTGCGGCAATTGCTCGTCCCTGGCTGCCCAGGACCGGCAGTACCTCCCGCACGATCGGCGCATCGTGCACCGTGCCGCTCTGCACTCCACGGTGCAGACGAGTGCTGTCCAGGGCACGGAAGACCCAGGGTGCGCTATGCACGTCGGCCCGCTTGCCAGCCAGGTTCTCCTCATACAATGGGAAAATCGAGCGCGGCCGGGCCTGATCCGAGATCAAGACCTCTTCCGCAGCAATGGGAACGTACAGCAACAGGTCGCTGCGGCTCAGATCCGACAGGATCGGCAACGCCTTGCGAACACTGTTCAATAGCTGGGCGTCAACCTCGCCAACGGGCAGGCCACGCCCCATCTCGCCTGCGGTGAGACGGTTATCAGGGTCTGGTTCATCCATGGATCATTCTCGCCTTTGAGAGACTCTCAACACTGGTGCGCGTATGGCACATCGACTTGTCATTATAGCACATCTTGCCCGAGCGACCAAAGCGGCGGCAATTGGCCGGAATGCGGAAATGCGCGTCTTTGACTGAGCTACTGAATTGAGCTATAATAGCTTCCGGTACAAGGAGGACGTCAGCAGTGCACTTCCGGGAGAGAATCGGCTCGGCTTGGAAATGGCTCTACCCCGGCATGGGTGTGAAGCGCTGGCTGATCCTGCTCGGATTCGGGCTTGTACTGCTAAGCCTGGGAGTGAGCTTTTTCTACGTCCAGGTCTACCGCACCTTAGAATTCACCGGGGCAGCGTCGCCCATTGCCTACAGCGTGACATTGCAGTTCTTCCCGCGCTGGCTGCGCGGCCTGATCCTGGTCACGATTGGCATCGGTTGCGTGATGTTGGCTGTTTTTCGCTTGAGCCGCTCGTTGATCTCGGTCTTTTTTCAGTCGGACCGCGAGAGCATCGTGGATGTTGTCTACCGCCGGCGCATGCGCAGGCGCGGGCCCAAGGTCGTGGTCATCGGCGGTGGGACGGGTCTCTCCACTCTGCTGCACGGGCTGAAGGAGTGCACGGACAACCTCACCGCAATTGTGACCGTTGCCGATGACGGCGGCAGTTCCGGCAGACTGCGCCAGGAGCTGGGCCTCTTGCCCCCGGGCGACTTGCGCAACTGCATCACCGCCCTGGCTGAGGCAGAGCCGCTGATGACGTTGCTGTTCCAGTACCGTTTTGGGGAAGGCCTGGGACTGGACGGCCATAGCTTTGGCAACCTGTTCATTGCGGCGATGGCCGGCGTAACCGGCGACTTTGGACAGGCCATCCGCCAGTCCAGCAAGGTGCTCGCGGTGAGGGGGCGTGTCCTGCCCTCGACCATGGAGAGCGTGACACTCTGCGCCGAGCTGGCGAATGTACAGCAACAGGTACAGGGCGAGTCGCAGATTCCCAAAGGGGGCGCGCCCATCGAGCGCGTGTTCCTGCAGCCGGATGAGGTGCGCGGGTATGGTGAGGCGGTGCAAGCTCTGCTGGGCGCGGACATGATCGTCGTGGGCCCCGGCAGTCTGTACACGAGTCTCCTGCCCAACCTGTTGGTCAGGGACATTGCCGCGGCGATTCGTGCTTCAGATGCAGTACACATATACGTCTGCAATGTGGCCACTCAGCCCGGGGAGACGGACGGGTACAGCGCTGGTGACCATGTACGGGCAATTGAGAATCACGTCGGAGAAGGCCTTTTTGACTATGTGCTGGTGAACGACAACCTGCAGGGCAATCTGCCCGCCAACCTGAATTCACGAATGGTCGAACCGGTTGCAGAGGGCAACTATCGGGTGTGGCCGGCCGACCTCGTGGATGCGGAGGCAGCATGGCGGCACGATCCACACCGGCTGGCGCAGACTCTGTTGGCCATCTACGCGGACCACCGGCGACGGTCGCGCTGATCCGGACTGGCATAGGCAGAAGAAGCGACAGGAATTGGAACTGGCATTCTGTATTCGGACACGGTGCATCAGGTATCTCTAGCGGTACCTGGCAATACTCCATCACCCAGTGGTGATGAGATCAGATCAAGGAAATCGGAGGAAGGGGAAAATGACGATCAAGGTAGGAATCAACGGTTTTGGCCGCATCGGCCGGCAGTCTCTCAAGGCCATGCTAGAGCGCTATCCCAAGGACATTGAAGTCGTGGCCGTCAACGACCTGTTCGACGCCGCGATCAACGCGCATCTGTTCAAGTATGACTCGAACTATGGCGCTTTCGATGGCACCGTGGAAGCGGTAGGCGGCAACCTGCGCATCAACGGCAAGGACATCAAGGTCCTGGCGCAGAAGGATCCCGCGCAACTGCCCTGGAAGGACCTGGGGGTGGACATCGTTCTCGAATCCACAGGCCTGTTTACCGAGAAGGAAAAGGCCATGGTGCACATCACCTCGGGTGGGGCCAAGAAGGTCATCATCAGCGCCCCGGCCAAGGGTGAGGACATCACCATCGTGATTGGTGTAAACGAAGACAAGTACGATCCCGCCAAGCACAACGTGATCTCCAATGCCTCCTGCACCACCAACTGTCTGGCTCCGGCAGCCAAGGTTCTGCACGACACGTTCGGCATCGTGCGTGGCATGATGACCACCGTGCACGCCTATACCAACGACCAGCGCATCCTCGACCTGGCGCACAAAGACCTGCGCCGGGCGCGCGCGGCCGGCCTGAACATCATCCCGACCACCACAGGTGCGGCACGGGCCCTGGCCCTGGTCATCCCGGACCTCAAGGGCAAGTTCGACGGCTTTTCGCTGCGCGTGCCGACCCCCACCGTCTCGGTCGTGGACTTTGTGGCCGAGCTGAAGAAGCCGGCCAGCGTGGAGGCAGTCAATGAGGAATTCAAGAAGGCCGCCGAGGGCAAGCTGAAAGGCATCCTGGGCATCACCTTCGAGCCGGTCGTTTCGATGGATTTCAAGGGCGACACCCGCTCTTCCATCGTAGATGGCCCATCCACCATGGTCATCAGCGAGACCATGGCCAAGGTCGTTGCCTGGTATGACAATGAGTGGGGCTATGCCTGCCGCTGCTCTGACCTGATCACGCTGATTGGCAAAAAGCTGTAAGACTTAGCTGAACCGTACGAAAGAGGGAAAGGGCTGCCTGTTCCCTTCCCTCTTTCGTGTTCGTTTGGAGCGCGGAGCAGACGAATAGACCCTTAGGGTAGAGTCTGAACCCTAAAGGCCGGATTCCTGCTCCGGCTCTGCTGCATATAGGGAAATCTGCCACTGTGCCGAAAACTACCTTCCGCAGAAAGAAAACGCGCCGCATTGCCATGCTCAGCGTGCACACTTGTCCCATGGCTACGCTGGGCGGCAAAGAGACCGGGGGCATGAATGTTTACGTCAGAGAACTGAGCCGCGAGCTGGGTGCCCGTGGCCTGACCGTGGACATCTACACGCGCTCCCAGGATGCCACCGTGGAGCGCGTGCGCCCCCTCTGGCCCAATGTGCGCGTGATCCACCTGCCTGCCGGACCCGAAGAACCCTACAACAAGAACCTGGTGTACGACCATCTGCCGCAGTTCTTGTCCGAGCTGCGCGCGTTCGCGGCCAGGGAACACATCACCTATGACCTGGTACACAGCCACTACTGGCTCTCGGGCTGGGTGGCGCGCGAGCTGGCGCGTGAGGACGCGTTGCCTACGGTGCACATGTTCCACACTCTGGGCAAGATGAAGGACATTGTGGCACGCAGCGAGGAGGAAAAAGAGACCGCCACACGCATCCGCGTCGAGGAAGAGCTCATGCGCGACATGTCACGCATTGTCGCGGCCACACCGCTGGACAAGACACAGATGGTGGAGCTCTATGGCGCGAGCCCCGGCAAGATCGTGGTGGTCCCGCTGGGAGTGGACCCGGCCATGTTCAGACCCGTTCCGCGCAGCGAGGCGCGTCACGCCATAGGTCTAGATTTGCCAGGGATGTGCCAGCTGGTCCTTTTCGTGGGACGCTTGGACCCACTGAAGGGCCTGGACACCCTGCTGCGAGCTGTGTGCAGGTTGACGGACCTGGAACCGGAGCTGGTTAAAGGCCTCTGTATGGCCGTCATCGGTGGTGATGCGGACGCCAACGACACGGGCCTCGATAATGAGCTCGACTGCCTCGACAAGCTCAAGGACGAAGTCGGCCTGCGGGATCTGGTGATTTTCCTGGGCTCACGCGCGCAGGACACCCTGCCCTACTACTACTCGGCGGCAGAAGTGTGCGTGGTCCCTTCGCTCTACGAGTCCTTTGGCCTGGTGGCGCTGGAAGCAATGGCCTGCGGAACACCGGTCATTGCCTCACGCGTGGGCGGTCTACAGCATACGGTGGACGACGGCGTAACCGGCTTCCTGGTCCCGGCTGGCGAACCAGATGCACTGGCAGATAAGCTCAGACTACTCCTGGTAGATAGTGAGTTGCGCGAACGACTGGGGGCCAATGCCCGGCGGAAGGCACAGGCCTATACCTGGCAGGTTGTGGCAAAGCACATTCTCGCGCTATATGAGGAACTATGGTCACAGAAAAGGTAGAGGCACCTGTGGGCGAGCCCAAAGTACGCATGGTGATTACCGCCCACCCCGATGACTCCGAATTCACCGTGGCCGGCACGGTGGCACGCTGGGTGAAAGAGGGCTGGAACCTGGTTTATGTCATCTGCACGGATGGCAGCCGGGGCAGCAACGACCCGAATATGCCACCGGAACGCATCGGCCCGCTCCGCCATGCGGAACAGCTCGAAGCGGCGCGCATCCTGGGCGTGGAGACGGTTATCTTCCTGGATTATGAGGATGGCACCCTGGAACCGACGATGGAGCTGCGCCGTGAGCTAACACGCCTCATCCGTCGCTACCGCCCAGACATCGTCATCACCTCCGATCCCAGCCGCTATTTCAACCGCAATGTGTACATCAATCATCCCGACCACCGCGCGGCTGGCGAGGCCGCGCTGTATGCCGTCTTTCCCTCGGCCGTCACCCGCTACATCTTCCGTGAGCTGCTCGATGAGGGGCTGGAACCCTACAAGGTGCGCGAAATCTATCTCACTGGCTCGCTAGAGCCAGACACCTTTGTCGACATCAGCGAAACCATTGAGCTGAAGCTGGCTGCGCTCAAAGCGCACCGCAGCCAGGTGGACCCGGAAGCCGTAGATGCCCGCATCCGCGAATGGAGTTGCGAGTTGGGACGCAAGTACGGCGTGGCACACGCGGAAGAGTTCAGAAGGATGATCCTGAGGTAGGATGGCTATGAGCAAGGTACAGCAGTACCGAGAAATCCTCCGAAACACCTCCGATTGGGAAGCGTTCCTGCTGCGCGAGTCAGGGTTGCCGGGGCCCCGGGGGAACTTGGAGCTGGCCCAGGCCGTGGCCGACGAAGGCGATGAACCCCTCTTCCGCCGCCTGCTCTCCTTCGGGCCGCAACAAGCTCCCGTCAATTCACCGTACGAGTTCCTGGCCTTCTGCGGAGCAGTGGGGCTGGGCAAAGTGCTGGCTGAGGGGAACCGACAGGTGCTGGATGACCTGCGCCGTTGCGCCTCGGATCCGCGCTGGCGAATGCGCGAGGGCGTGGCCATGGCCCTGCAGCGCTGGGGCGATAAGGACATGGATGCGTTGCTGGGAGCCATGGAGGAGTGGAGTCAGGGGAACCCGCTGGAGCAGAGAGCCGCAGCGGCAGCGCTGTGCGAGCCGCGGCTCTTGGGCCAGGAGAGACACGCCCGGCAGGTTCTGCACATCCTGGATGGAATCACCGAGTCGCTACTGCGGGTCCAGGACCGCAAGAGCGACAGGTGCAAGGCCCTGGCGCAGGGCCTTGGTTACTG
>Ga0316622_100002119_pt1 | contig 13542 bp, 6 predicted proteins | sample OWC_Aug_OW2_C1_D_FD_207646 | JGI IMG/M metagenome (GOLD analysis project Ga0316622, IMG submission 207646) | Wetland soil microbial communities from Old Woman Creek delta, Ohio, United States - OWC_Aug_OW2_C1_D5_C | ecosystem: Environmental > Terrestrial > Soil > Wetlands | place: USA: Ohio... | reverse complement strand
CGTGGACAACCTCGAGAGGACCGGCAAGCCGATCGTCGACGCGGGCATGCACCACCAGGTCTGCGTGTCGATGATGGGCCTGCCGTTCCCGTCGGTGGAGGTCCACACGCCGGAGTTCTACATCGACGTCGTCCGGCGGCTGCAGCGGCGCGACGTACGGATCGACTCGGTCTGCCTGAAGGACGCCTCCGGCACGACGGACCCGACCACCGTGTACGAGACCGCGCGGGGCATTCGTGCGCTGCTGCCGCCCGGGACCCCGCTGTGGATGCATACGCATGACACCGCCTCGATGGCGGTCGCCTGCTACCTGGCCGGGCTGGAGGGCGGCGTGGACGGCATCGACCTGTCGCTGCGCCCGCTGGCAAGCGGCACGGTGCAGCCCGACCTGCGCGTGATGTGGCACGCGCTGAAGGGCACCGGCTACACGCTCGACATCGATCACGCGAAGATGCAGGAGGTGGAGGACCTGCTGATCGAGGGCCTGAAGGACTACGACTTCGACCCGACGACCACGACGCCCGATGCGCGTGTGGTCGGCTTCCCGATGCCCGGCGGCGCAATAGGCCCGAACGTCCACATGATGAAGGAGGCGGGCATCCTCCACAGGTACGGCGACGTGCTCGCCGAGTTCCCGGTCGTGGTGAAGGCGGCCGGCGCCTGGACGAGCGTCACGCCCGGCAGCCAGCAGTACTGGCTGCAGGCGTTCAACAACGTCCTTTACGGGCGGTGGAGGAAGATCGAGGCCGGCTACGGCCAGGCGGTGCTCGGCTATTTCGGCCGGCCGCCGCTGCCGCCCGATCCGGAGGTCGTCAAGGCCGCCGCCGAACAACTGGGGAAGGCGCCGTTCACAGGCGACCCGCTCGAGGTCGCGCCGGACTCGGTCGCCGAGGCCGAGACTGCCTTGCGGGAACGCAATCTTCCGGTCACGGAGGAGAGCGTCTTCCTGGTCGCGGCCGCGATCGTTCCGGGCCGCAACATGGACCTGAACGAGGGCATCCGCCTGCTGACCGGCAAGGCCCGCATCAGCCTGCCACTGAAGAAGACGGTGGAGGAGGCCCGTGCCGGCAGCGCGGCCGGTGCCTTCGCCGAGCGCATCACGACCACCTGCACCGTGCAGGACAATGGTCGCAGCCGGCAGTTCAGGGTCACGATCGACCCGCCGCCGGCGAGGTCGGCGACGGCGCCGAAGGCGGCGACAGGCGGCGAGCCGGTGCCGGTCTATTCGCCCTTCGAAGGCAAGGTGGAAGTCGTCGAGATCCGCGTGAAAGCCGGTGACGTCGTGACCAAGGGGCAGGTGGTGGCCGCCGTGGAGGCAATGAAGGCCAAGCACGACGTGAAGTGCCCGTGCGACGGCCTGGTCTCCAGCGTGGATGCCCCGCTCGGCGCGTCGGTAGCCCGCGGCACGCCGATCCTCACCGTTACGCGCTAGCGCATGGATACCTGGCAGGAACTCATCGCGCAGGCGGGCCTGCTGCAGCTCACCTGGCAGAACGGGGTGATGTTCCTGGTCGGCGGCACGCTGATCTACCTGGCGATCAGGAAGGGCTTCGAGCCCCTGCTGCTGATCCCGATCGGCTTCGGGGCGATCGTGGCGAACCTGCCACTGGCGATGCTCGGGTCTTCGAGCGGGGCGCAGCCCGGCGAGCACGTGCCGCTGCTGCAGCTGATCTACGACGCCGGCATCAGGACGGAGTTGCTGCCGCCGGTGATCTTCCTGGGGGTGGGCGCCCTGACGGACTTCCGGCCCTTGCTCGGCAGGCCGATCACGTTCCTGCTGGGTGCCGCCGCGCAGCTCGGGATCTTCGTCGCCGCGATCGGCGCGCACTATCTCTTCGGCTTCACGCTCCAGGAATCCGCGTCGATCGGCATCATCGGCGGCGCGGACGGCCCGACCACGATCTTCCTGACCACGCAGCTCGCGCCGCACCTGCTGGGCGCGGTCGCGGTCGCCGCCTACAGCTACATGGCGCTGGTGCCGGTCATACAGCCGCCGATTCTGAGGCTGCTGACGACCCAGAAGGACCGGGAGATCGACATGCCGCAGGCCAGGCCGGTCTCGCGGACCGCGGTGCTCCTGTTCCCGATCGTCACGACGGTGATGACGTCCCTGCTGGTGCCGTCCTGTGCGCCACTGGTTGCGATGCTGATGTTCGGCAACCTGCTGCGCGAGTCGGCGGTCACCGATCGGCTGAGCACGACGGCGGGTGGCCCGTTGATCAACATCGTCACCATCTTCCTCGGGCTGGTCGTCGGTTCGACGATGGGGGGCAACGACTTTCTCCAGTGGCGGACGATCTTCATCCTGGTCCTGGGCATGGTGGCGTTCGCCTTCAGCACGGCCGCCGGCATCGTGTTTGGAAAGCTGCTGAATCTCGTGCTGCCCGAAGGCAAGAAGATCAATCCCTGCATCGGGGCGGCGGGCGTCTCGGCGGTACCGATGTCGGCCCGCGTGGTCCAGAAGTTCGTCTCCGACCATACCGACGGCCGCGTGAATCCGCTCATGGCGGCCATGGGCCCGAACGTGGCGGGCGTGATCGGCTCGGCCGTGGCAGCAGGGGTGTTCCTCGCGCTGCTCAAGTAACGGCACCGTTACGGAGAGCCGGCCTCCTGCTGCAGCAGCTCGATCACCGCGGCACGCGCCGCGAGTGAGTGCACCAGCAGCACCAGGACGTCGCCGGGCCGCGCCCAGTCGAGCGCGCACTGAACGGCGTCCATCTCGCTCATCCGCAGTTCGATTGATGCGTCCGGCAGGCCGTGGCGCAGCAGTTCCGCGCGGAGGATGCGCGGGACCTCGCCGGGCGCGCGACCGCGCAGGTACGACTCGATTTCCTTCACGACGACGAGGTCCGGCCTCGACTCCGCGGCCACCGCAGCCACCTGACCGAGATCCGCATCCTGCCGGTTCCCGGCGTGCCCGAGCAGCATGCCGACCCGCCCCCGGCCGCGTAGCCGCCGGGCGACCCGCAGGATGCCGCGCAGGCTCGCCGGGTTGTGGGCATAGTCCACCAGCACCTGAACCCCGCGTCGCTCGAAGCGCATCAGGCGGCCGGGGTTGTCCGACTCCTGGACCCCGAACCTCGACAGCGCGTTGCCGATGGTGACGGCCGGGACACCGAGTGCCGAGGCGGCGAGTGCCGCGGCAGCCAGGTTCGCGACGTTGTAGTCGGCCGCGCCTCCCAACGTGATCGGCATGTCCTCCAGGCGGCCCAGGTCGTGCTCGGCAGCGCCGTGGTGCAGCAGCAGCCGGCCGCCGCGGGCCCCGCAGGTCCAGCCGCCTGCAGCCCGGTGGCGACGCAGCGCCGGGTGGTCGGCATCGAGCGCAAACCACGCGAGCGGCGGCACGCGACCGAACCGTTCGCCGAGCCGTGCCGACTTTGCCTGGAGCAGGGAGTCGTCCGCATTGAGCACCAGTCGCCCGTCGCCTCCGACGACGGCCCCCACGGTGAGCTTGGTGTCGGCGAGTGCGTCGAGGTCGTGGACGCCGTACTCGCCGAAGTGATCGGAGCTGACGTTGGTGACGACCGCAGCGCTGGCGCGCCAGACCGCGATGCCGCGCCGGAGGATCCCACCGCGGGCCGTCTCGAGCACGGCCGCTTCGACGCGAGGGTCGCGCAGCACCGTGCGCGCGCCCACCGGTCCCGAGTAATCGCCGGCTGCGGCGGATTCCCCGGCGATGAACAGCCCGTCGGTGCAACTGAAGCCGTTCGTCCAGCCGTGTTCCCGGGCGCAGGCCGCGATCAGGCGCACGGTCGTCGTCTTGCCGTTCGAGCCGGTGACGATCGCCGTGGGAATGTCGCCCAGGCTGCGCCATGGAACCTCGCCAGGCGCCGGCAGCGCCGGGAGCAGCCAGCTGCGGCCGCCGCGCCCGCTGCCGAGCGTCAGCGACTCCTCGTCGAGGACGTGCGACACGCCCCGCGCGACCGCCGCTTCGACGAGCGCCCGGAGTCGAGGGCGCGCCTCATCTGCCGCAAGCTGCGCGAAGCGGGCCAACGCCGCGGACTCGTCGATGACCGGCGGGATCGGGGTTGGCGGCACGTTGGCAGCGGCCGCGGCCTGCAGCGCCGCTTCGATGCCAGCCCAGCGACCGGGGTCGAGTTCGAGCACCGTCGCGCACAACGCCCACTCGTTGACTTCGGTCGCCGTGAAGAGCTGGTCGAGGGGTGCGGCGAGGGCGAGCGAGGCGCCGCTCGCATGCGGCCTGGCGCAGATGCGGGCGGGTTCGCCGGCGGCGGTCCAGGAAAGGTGACGAAGCGCACGTCCCATGCGGCCACGCCAGCCTTCGAGCAGGAGCGTATCTACGGCGACGCCGACGACCTCGAGCACGGCTCCCGTCGTCGCAAAATGCAGGTTCGGACCCGTCAGGCGGCGCGAGTCATCGAACGGCAGCACGATCGCGGCTCAGTCTTCCGCTTCGCGCGCGATGCGAATGCCCCGCTCGTCGCGGATCAGTCCCTCGACGCTGGCGAGCGGGAATGCCTCGACCGGCTGCGCCGGCGGTGCCGCAGGGGCGATGGGCTCGGCCATGGCCTGGCGCGGCGTCTCCTCGGTACCGGCGGGGCGGAACTTGATGATCTGCTTCCAGGAGCGCACGAGGGCATCGGCGAAGACCAGCAGCAGGTCGCCGGCGCGACCCATGTTGAGCGCGGCGTCGATCGCTTCCTGCTCGTCCGGGACGATCGAGATCGCCGCCTCGGGAACGCCGCGTGCGCGCAGGGCGGCGGCCTGGATCCGCGGCACCTCGTCGGGGGCCCGGTCACGCAGCGCGTCGTCGCGCCGGCAGATGTAGTGGTCGAAGCGCCCGGCCACGGCCTCGGCGATGGCGACGAGGTCCTCGTCGCGCCGGTCGCCCGGGCCGGCCAGCACGACGATGCGCCGGCCCTTGACGTCGAGGCGCTGCGCGAGGTCCGCCATCACGGACACCGCGTGGGCATTGTGCCCGTAGTCGAACAGCACCTTGAAGGGATGCTCATTGAAGACGTTCATCCGACCCGGCGCCTGGTAGAACGTCGAGTCGAAGGTGCGCAGGCCCTGGCGGATGGGGTCCAGCTTGATCCCCAGCGAGAACGCCATGGCGGCCGCGAACATCGCGTTCTGCACGTTGTGCATGGCGCGCCCTTCGAGCGTCGCCGGGATCAGGTGCGTCCAGACCAGCGGCATGTGGCTGCCGCGGTCGTAGAGCGTGATCATCTGCCCGTTCACGCCGGCCTCGAGCGCGCAGGCGCGGCCGCCGGCGCGGATGTGCTCGCGCACCAGCGGGTGCTGCGGGTTCATGGTCACGTAGCAGATGTTGCTGGCCTCGGTGTAGCCCGACATCCTGAGCACCAGCGGGTCGTCGGCGTTGAGCACCGCGCAGTCGGTGGCAACTTCCACCACCACGCGCTTCACCTCCGCGAGCTGCTCGAGCGTGTCGATGCCCCTGAGCCCGAGGTGGTCGGACTGGACGTTGAGCACCGCGCCGACGTTGACCTCGTTCACGCCCATGCCAGCGCGGAGCAGTCCGCCGCGCGCCGTCTCGAGCACGGCGATGTCGATCTGCGGGTCGGCGAGCACCATGCGCGCCGACACCGGCCCGGTCATGTCGCCCGGCACGGTGCGCTGGCCGTCGATGTAGACGCCGTCCGTGGTCGTGAGGCCCGGCGTGAAGCCCGCCATCTTGGTGATGTGCGCCAGCATGCGCGCGGTCGTGGTCTTGCCGTTCGTCCCGGTGACCGCAGCGATGGGCACGCGCGACGGCGCGCCCTGCGGGAACAGCATCTCCACCACCGGCCCGGCGGCGTCGCGCGGCTTGCCCTCGCTGGGGGCGACGTGCATCCGGAAGCCGGGCGCGGCGTTGACCTCGCAGATGCCGCCGCCGATCTTGCGGTAGCTCTCGGCGATGTTTTTCGACAGGAAGTCCACACCGCCCACGTCGAGGCCGATGGCACGCACGGCGCGCACGGCCATGTCGCGGTTATCCGGGTGGATGACGTCGGTGACGTCGGTCGCCGTGCCGCCGGTCGAGAGGTTGGCGGTGGAGCGCAGGTAGACGACGCGGCCGGCCTCGGGCACCGACGTCGGCTCGAGCCCCGCGCGCGCCAGCATGGCGAGCGCCTGCGCGTCGAGCTCGAGGCGCGTCAGCACCTTCTCGTGGCCAACGCCGCGGCGCGGATCCTGGTTGACGATCTCGATGAGCTCGACGACGGAATGCTGACCGTCACCGACCACGTGGCCCGGCGTGCGCCGGGTCGCCGCCACCAGCTCGCCGTTCACGACCAGCAGCCGGTGGTCGTCCCCCTCGAGGAAGCTCTCGACGATGATCGACCGGGAGTGCTCGCGGGCTGCGGCGAAGCCGCGGACGACCTCCTCGTCCGTCGCGAGGCCGATCGAGATCCCGCGACCATGGTTGCCGTTGTAGGGCTTGGTGACGACCGGGTAGCCGATCCGCCGCGCAGCGCGGACGGCCTGGCCCTCGGTCTGCACCAGCTCCTGTCGCGGCACCGGCAGGCCGAGCGAGGCGAGGATCTTGTTGGTCTCCTCCTTGTCGCTCGCGAGTTCCACCGCGATGTGCGGCGTGCGACCCGTGACCGTGGCCTGGATGCGCTGCTGGTACTTGCCGTGGCCGAACTGGACCAGCGACTGGTCATTGAGCCGCATCCACGGAATGCCGCGTGCCTCGGCAGCACGCACCAGCGACGCCGTCGAGGGGCCGAGGGCGCGCCGCTGCGCGAAGCGGATGAACTCGTCGCGGGCCGCGGGCCAGGTCCAGCCTTCCGGCACGCCTGCCGCCGGGCGGACCGATTCCGGCAACAGCGAGCAGAGGAGGTTCAGACCGAGTTCGCCGGCGGCGATGCCCTCGTCGCGCTGCGCATACTCGTAGACGACCGTGTACACGCCTGGCCGGCCGTCGATGCCGCGCGTCTTGCCGAAGGTGACGCTTTCGCCGGCGATGTTCTGCAGCTCGATCGCGACGTGCTCGAGCACGTGGCCGAGCCACGTGCCGTCTCCCTCGCGCATGCGCCGCAGGAAGCCGCCCGGCTCGCCGTAGGAACAACCGTGCTCGGCGAGGCCGGGCAGGGCTGCGCACAGCGGCTCGATGAACCCGTCGCCGAGTCGCCCGGTCGGCCAGCCCTCGAGCTCAGCGAGATCGAGCTCGAGCTTGATGACCGGGAAGTGCGCGTACAGCGAAGGGCCGACGTAGACCGAGCGATCCAGGATGCGCATCGGGCCTCACTCCTTCCTCGGGGCCAGCTTGCCCGCCTCGGCCACCCGCGTGTGCAGGTTGAAGGTCGCGCCCGACACGAGCACGTGCATCCTGAGTCCCAGCATGCAGACCGGCTGGCCCTCGCTCACGCTGTCCATGGACGAGAAGCTGACGTCGGCGGCGTCGACCACGGTCACGCCGCCGCTGCCTTCGACCTCGATGGTCTCGTCCGGACCGATGAACGCGGCGGTGTCCTCGTCGAGGCCGATGCCGACGGCAAACGGGTTGTAGGCCAGTGCCGTCAGCAGGCGGCCGAGCCGGTCACGCTGCCGGAAGTGCTGGTCGATGATGAAGCGGTTCGTCAGGCCGAGGCCCGGTGCGAGACGCACGCTGCCCGAGATCACCGCGGAACCCTCGTCGCCGAAGGCGATCATGTGCTCGCTCAGGATGCTGGCGCCCGCGCTGGTGCCGCCGACGGTGACGCCATGGGCGTTGCGCAGTCGTACGAGCTTGGCCACGGGCGTTCCCCCGAGCAGGGTGGTCAGCCGCAGCTGGTTGCCGCCGGTGAAGAAGATGCCGGTGGCCTCCTCGAGACGCCGCAGCCGGCCCGGTTCGTGGCAGTCGCGGCGTGTGTCGAAGTCCATGACCGCGACGCGACGCGCGCCGATGCTCCTGAAGATCTTCTGATAGCGCGTCCCGGTCTCGTGCAGCTGGCTGGCGGTGGGAATGACGACGACGTCGGCGTGGCGCCCCCCCGACACGCGCACGAAGCGCTCGAGGATGTGCCGGTCGTTTTCCTTGTTCTCGGCGCCGCCGATCGGGACGATCCAGCCGCGCTTCTCGCCGTGGGGCACCTTGCTTGGGCACATCTGCGATCCGACTCCCCGTCAATGGCCGGTCCCGGCGTTCGGCCCGGATTGTACCTGCAGGGAGGCGCCACCGGCCGGTAGCGCATCGGCACCGTCGACCGGCGGCAGGCGCCCTCAGCCGAGCCTGGCCAGCACCTCCGCCACGGCGCGGTCGGCCGACTCGGCGGCGCCTTCCATGCCGGGCTGGGTGACCGCCGTGTGCTCGCCGGCGAAGTGCAGCCGGCCAAGCGGCCGCGCCGCTGCGGCGCGCAGTCGCCCGACCTGGCCCGGCGCATAGAAGGGATACGCGCCACCGGTGAACGGGTCGTTGGCCCAGGACGTGGACCCGACCGCCTCGACGGCCCCCTTGGTCGCGGGGCGCAGGCGCGCGAGCACCTTCTCGGCAAAGCGATGCCGCGTCTCCTCGCTCATGGCGTCGAGCCGCGAGGCCCCCGGGCCGTCGGCGTGGCTGACCAGGGCGACCACTTCGCCGTCGGCGTCCCGCAGCGGGAAGATCCGTTCGAGCGGACTGTCGGTCCACATCGTGCCGGGCAACCCGTCCTGCTCCCAGAACGGCCGCTTGATCCGGAAGTAGATCCGCGTGATCGGCGTGTAGCCGATCTCGCGGAATGCAGCCGACTGGTCCGCGGCAGGCGCGGGGTCGAGTTTCACTCGTGCCAGGACCGGCAGCGGCAGCGTCGAGATACCGTAGTCGGCCTCGTGCACGGAACCGTTGGCACAACGCACGACGACTTTCTCGGGCGTGCTGGCGATCCCGGTCACGACTTGTCCCGTGATCGGGCGCGTCCTGAGCGCGCCCAGGAGCTTCTCGACAAACAGCGTGGACCCGCCCGGGAACTCGAGCGGCAGTCCCCCGACGGCCGATGCGCGGCGCTGCGCATCCCGCAACGCCCAGACCGCCGAGGCCCTGGCGAGCCCGGGGCAATTCGGCGCCACGTCCATCAGCTGCAACGCGGTGGGCGTGGCGCCGAGGCCCTTCAGGTACTGCTCGAGCGGGGTGGCGTCGAGGTTCGCATGCTCGGGGCGGGTCCAGGCCTCGGGGTCCTGCAGCGGGTTCGCTGCCTGCAGGTAGGTGGCGATCAGCCGATCGGGCGCCGTCTTGCGCTCGCGCTCCGACAGGCCCGGGAGCGCGTCGATCCAGTCGCCTTCGAGGATCAGCCGCCCGCGCCAGGCAATCAGCGAGCCCGGGCCGCCGCGGCGGTCGGGCACCTTGCCTTGCGCATGGCAGGACTTGCACGGACCCGTCTTCGGCCCGTGCCCCATGGCCGGGGTCTCCAGCGATGCGCCCGCGCGCTCCGCCATGCTGAGCATCCGCTGGTAGCTTCGCCCGAGCACCGAGCCTCCCTCCTCGGGCAGGCCCGGCAGGTCCGCCAGCGTGTGCAGCCGGCCACCCGCGCGTGACCGGCCCTCGAGGAGGGTCACCTCGAAGCCGCGCTCCTCCAGCAGGAGCGCGCAGCGCAGCCCGGCGAGGCCGGCGCCGACGACGAGGATCCGGGTTCGTGGCTGTGCCCACAGCGACGAGGTGGGCAGCGACCACAGGAGCGCCGTGCCGGCCGAGGCCTGCACCAGCGAGGTCAGAAACTCACGGCGAGTCCTGGCGGGGTGAAGCATCGTCGTACCTCCGGGCTGCAATTCGCATGGACGGCCGATGGTCGGCGCCAGCCCGGGATCCCGTCAATTCATGAAGACCACCATGAACCCGCAAAGCCCGCCACCCGGCACCGCTCCTAGGCCCCCCAGCTGCCGCGCAGCTTCTCGAGCGAGATGAGCCGCTCGACCGCGTCGAGCTCGAACTCGTCCTTCGTGAGCTCGCGCAGGCGCGCCCACTCGCGGCGCAGCTCGTGAGTCAGCGTGTCGGGCAGGCCGCGCAGCCAGCCCTCGATCCGCAGGTCCACGAACTCGCGCTTCTCCTCGATCGTGAGTTCACGGGCCAGCAGCAGGCGCGAGGCATCCTCGGCGTCCACCAGCGTCTGCAGTATCGACCAGCGGTCGCCAGGCCTCTCGGCGCACAGGGCGGCGAAGGCGACGCTCGAGGTCTCGCGGATCAGCTCCTCCTCGCGGGTCGTCTGGCTCTCGTGCTCCTTGGTCTCGTCCCAGCTCTCCGAGTCCTCGGCCATGTACCGCAGGTACTGCATCGCGAAGAGGCAGGTTGGCGCGACCAGGTCCTCGCGCGGGCGCGCGTCGACCCAGAGCGCGGCCGCGGCCCGCAGGCAGCGGCGGGCGGTCGTCTCCGCCAGCCTGCGCCCGAAGACCAGCGCGGCGGCCTCCTTGACGAAGTTCGGCACCTCGCTCGCAACGATCTCCCGGTAGCCCGGCACATGGCGCTCGAGCAGGACGGCAGCGCGCCGGTCGATCACAGCGAAGTCGCTGGTGACGGCGGGCAGGCCGAGGGTCGTGCAGGCGAGGTTGTAGACGATCGCCCGCGGCAGGGTGACGCCCTCGGGCCAGGCGTCGCGCAGGTCGCGGTTGTCGGGGAGTACCGTGCCGCCGCCCCACTCCTCCGGGTACGTCGGGATCGAGCGGCCGTAGTTCGCCGAGCCGGTGGCGCGAATGCGCACGCGGGTCTGCGGGACGAGGCTGCCGAAGGGGGCGAGCAACGGCGCTATCCGGAGCAGCGTCTCGGTGTGCGCCTTGACTCCGGACTCGAGCAATTTCGACATCGACTCCGTATCCGCGACGGAGATGACGTGCCTGCGGTCACTCCCGGCGGCGCGCGCCGCAACCTCGGCACGGAATGCGGCGGCGAGGCGCGATGCCTCCGCGGGCGCATCGGCGCGGATGCCCTGCATCGTGACGCCGTCGGCATGCGAGAACTGCGCGATCACGCCGGGGTGGGACGGGTCGAAGCCGCCGCGGAAGCCGGCGCGGCCGGCACCGATCAGGAACGCGACCGAGGGAGCCGGCTCGCCGATCCTCCGCGCGTGCGCGGCCAGGCGACGCTCGGCTTCCTCGCGCCCGGCAATGGCCAGCGTATAGGCGGCATCCGTGGCGATCTTGCCGCTCTGCAGGGCGGTGTCGGACATGGCCACGAAGACGCGGACTACGCTCTCAGGCCGATCGAACGACGTCCGGAACGTCGCTGGCGTCGGCAGGTCCTCCACGCCGATCCCGCGTTCGAGCGCCAGGTAGAGCGCCTCCAGCAGATCGGGCAGGTGGGCGAGGGCGCCGACGTTCTCGCACAGCGGCACGAGGCGAACGCGGGTCACCCGGTCGAGGAGTGCACGGCGTCGCGACGCGGGAACGCGCTGCGAGAGGAACGCGTCGATCCGCTCGGCGGGGCCGTCGAACAGCCCGGCGACCGCCTGCAGGTACAGCGTGCCGATCTTGATCACGGCGCCGATCTCGGCATTGGAGTTCACCTGCGGCACGGTGATCTCGTAGATCGCGTTCCGGGTCGGCACGACGCCCAGCTGCGCACAGGCCAGGTGGAACAGCACGTTGGCGCGGGCCACCGAGGCCAGGATCTTGGCGATCTTCTCCTCGTCCTGCTCGAGGTACGGGTTGGGGACGCGCACCAGCACGTGCCGGTCCTCGCCGGGGATGACGCCGTGCCGCATCAGTGCGAGCACGACCTTCTCGGGGACGTCGAGCCAGTCCGGGCTGATCTGCCGGCCCTCGAGGTCGATGAGCACCTCGCTGCAGGGTCCCAGGAGGTCTGCAATCGACTCCTCGTACTCGGGCCGCGCCTCCATCAGGGGGTTCCACTCGATGTGGGTCAATGCCAGGTGGGCGCGGTCGGGAGCATCCGCGGGCGGGGCGCGCAGCGCGCGGTCCAGCTGCGCGGCGCGGTGCGCGGTTGAATCCGGGTGCTTCGTGCCGGTCAGCCGCAGGTCTTCGTGGCGCGGGTCTTCGAGGAACTTCTGCCGTGCCCCGGCGAATTCCTTCGGGTCTACGCCGTCGAGCGCCTCGTAGGCGTCGGCCGTGCAGGTGCTCTCCCAGACGACGTCGAGTGCAGTGCGCGAGGCCACGGCCGCAGTGGCGCCGGCGCCGAGGCGACCCTGCTTCTCGATCCGGGCCCGGACGCGGTCCATGAAGACCGCCAGCTCCTTGACGTCCTTGGACCCGTAGGAGAGGCGCTGCCACGTCCCGTAGCGGTCGGCGCTGTTGCTGCCGCCGGCAAAGGCGGCGAAGGGGATGCCGCCAACGCCGCCGGAGAGCAGGAACTCGAAGGCATCGACCGAGTTCCTGACGACGGCCTTCTCGTGGATGCCGTTGCGCAACCGGTCGAAAGGCTCGCCAATGAGTCCCGGGAAGGCGAGCGGGGCGTAGAACGTCCCGCCGAAGTCGGTCCTCTCGATGCCGAGCGGGGCGAGCTCGTCTGCCGCTCGCAGCATGAAGTCGCGCCGCTCGCGCATGTAGGGGGAGGGCCGGCGCAACGCGGCGAGCGGGCTCTGCAGCGCGGCGAGCGCCCAGTCCTGGGCCAGCGTTGAGGGCGTGGCCACGAGCCACGCAGAAAGGTTGGCGAGGATCTCGCGTGCCCTGACGCCGTTCTCGCGGATCTGGTCGGAGATGACGAGCCAGCAGGCGCGTGCGCCGGTCGAGGCGCCGAACATGTCCATCTTCGACAGGCCCGAGAGCGACACGACCCAGTCGCGCCACTCGGGGGAGGCGAAGGCCGGGTTGACGAACCAGCCGACGTAATCGAGGCGCTGGTAGACCGAGTCGTAGAGCACGTAGCAACGGTGTTTCACCGCGACGCGCACCAGTTCCTCGACGAGGGCGCGCGGGTAGACACGGCCGGTCGGGTTGTGCGGGTTGTTGAGGATGACGGAAGAGATTCCGCCCCGGCCGAGCAGGCGCTCCAGCTCCGCCGGGTCGGGCAGGAACTCGGGGGCCGTCGTCAGCAGCTCGACCACCCTCTTGCCGGCGCGCTCGATGAACCAGTCGTACTCCCAGCTCGGTCGGGTGACGACCACGCCGGAGCCGTCAGCGCCGAGGACCTCGAGGACGATGGCGAGCCCGGCGCGCGTGCCGGGCGTGAACAGGACCTCGTCCGGCTGGAAGCGGACCTCGGAGTCGGGGTAGTCGATCAGGCCGTCGCGGTTGAAGAAGTCGGCGACCTCGCCGCGCACGTCCATGCGCCCGACCGCGGGGCCATAGCTGTGCACCGTGTTGCGCGTGATGCGCTGGGCCGCCCGGACGACCTCGGGGTGCGGAGCGAAGTCGGCGTTCTTGTAGTCCCCCTGCGTCAGGTCGAGGGCACCTTCCTGCTGGACGCGTCGCGCAAACAGCCGGACGAAAGGCTCGGGCGTCGAGAGGGCGCGGGCGGACAAGCTGCCGCCCGGTGGATTTCCGGGGGCATGCCCGCCGGGTGGTTGCGGAGTATTCACACCTGCGATTTTCGCACGCCGGCGCCCGGCTGGCACGCCCGGCCTGGCACCTGATGGCGCGGAAGTCCCGGGAATTGCCGTGGCGCGCACGGCGCGCAGTGCTACCTGCTCAGCACCGGCTGAGTGCTGCCGTGGCGGCAGCAGCTACTTCGTTCTCTTG
>Ga0316622_100002118_pt1 | contig 13543 bp, 13 predicted proteins | sample OWC_Aug_OW2_C1_D_FD_207646 | JGI IMG/M metagenome (GOLD analysis project Ga0316622, IMG submission 207646) | Wetland soil microbial communities from Old Woman Creek delta, Ohio, United States - OWC_Aug_OW2_C1_D5_C | ecosystem: Environmental > Terrestrial > Soil > Wetlands | place: USA: Ohio... | reverse complement strand
CGACCCCGATACGATCTTCATCACGCCCCTGCGCGGCACGCACCCGAGCGGCACCGTACGGATCGGCCAGATGCTGGACACCAACCTGCAGACGTCGGTCACGAACCTCTACGTCTGCGACGCCAGCACCTTCCCCGAGGCGCTCGACCGCCCGACGGTGCTGACCATCCTCGCGCTTGGCAAGCGCCTCGCCGCGCACCTGCAAGCGTCGCGGGCCGGCGGGACGGCGCCATGACCGACGTCACGCGCCGCGACGTCCTGCGCGTGGGAATGGCCGGCGCCGCGGCGCTGGCGCTGCCGCGGCGGCTCCTCGCACAGTCCGCCACGCTGCCTGAACCGCCGCTCCTGGCACTGGACCGGTCGGAACCCGGCCTTGCGGTCGGTAGCCTCGTCGCCGAGTGGACCCGCACCGCCGTCGGCGACACCACCGCGTGGTTGCGTACCTACAACGGGAGTTTTCCGGGACCGACCATCCGCGTCCGCGAAGGCGAACGCGTCCGGCTCTCTCTCACCAATCGGACGGCGGACGCCACCAACCTGCACACCCACGGACTGCACGTCGACCCGACGATCGACGATCCGTTCCTGTCCATCGCGCCAGGCGACACGTGGGTCTACGAATTTGACGTCCCATCCGGCGCTGCCGGAACCCACTGGTATCACCCGCACGTGCACGGCTCGGTAGCCCGGCAGCTCTTCGAGGGGTTGGCCGGCGCGCTGATCGTCGAGGGGCCGCTGGACTCGACCACCCGGCTGCGCCGCATCGAAGAGCACGTGCTCGTCTTGAAGGACCTGTCGCTGCGGAACGGCGCCGCCTCGCCGCACACGATGGTCGACTGGATGAACGGCAAAGAGGGCGACCTGTTGCTGGTGAATGGGGTCGCGGACGGGCAACTCGTGCCGCGCCGCGGCACGCTGCGGCTGCGCCTGCTCAATGCCAGCAACGCGCGCTACTACCACCTCGCCTTGGAAGGGCACCCGTTGCACCTGATCGCCACGGACGGCCACTTCCTCGGGCAGCCCGTGGAACTCGACGCGCTGCTCCTCGCACCCGGCGAGCGCGCGGACGTCGTCGTGCAGTTGGCTGGACGCGGCTCGTTCCACTTGCTCGATCTCGGCTACGACCGCGGAAGCGGCCACATGATGGGCGGGGGCCACATGATGGGGAACCGCCCCGGTTCGGCGGCCGATGCCCCGCACCCACTCCTCACAATTGTCGCGCCGGCGCGCCGGCGGACCGTACCCCTACCCTCGCGCCTGACCACGGTGGACGTCGTGGACACGACCCGTGTCGCGCAACGCCGGCGCTTCGTGCTGGGCGAAGCCATGATGGGCATGGCGTTTTCGATCAACGGACGGACCTTCGACCACGAACGAGTCGACGTGCGGGCCCGACTCGGCGACGTCGAGATCTGGGAGATCGTCAACGGAACGGGAATGGATCACCCCATGCACCTGCACACCTATCCGTTCCAGGTTCTATCCAGAAATGGCACGGGCGAATCGCGGACGGCCTGGAAGGACGTCGTCAACGTGGAAGCGCAGAGCCGCGTCGAACTCGCGGTACCAATCGCCGATTTTGGCGGCAAGACGGTCTACCACTGCCACATCGTCGAGCACGAAGACCTCGGCATGATGGGAGTCCTCGAGGTGGCGTAAGCGATGCACGACGGTCTCGGCCCCATGGATGTCTCCGACCAGCAAGAGGCCCGCGATCCGGTCTGCGGGATGCGGGTGAATCCCGCGCAACCCAAGGGCGGCTCCCACGTGCACGACGGGCAGACCTACTACTTCTGCAACCCGAAGTGCCGCGACAAATTCAGCGCGTCGCCGCAGACCTACCTGAGCCAGCCACCACCGCCACCCCGTCCGGCGCCGCCCGCAGCACCGCCCGGCACCATCTACACCTGCCCGATGGACCCCGAGGTACGGCAGGTGGGACCGGGTAGCTGCCCGCTGTGCGGTATGGCGCTGGAGCCGCTCACCATCGGCGCCGAGGAGGAGGCCAACCCGGAACTCATCGACATGACCCGCCGCTTCTGGGTCAGTCTCGTCCTCACGCTGCCGGTGTTCATCGTGGCCATGGCCGACATGGTACCGGGCGTGGGTCTGCATCACACGTTCGGCACCGGCGGCGTCGGGTGGCTCCAGGGCCTGCTCGCCACGCCAGTCGTCGTGTGGGGCGGCGCGCCGTTCTTCCAGCGCGGCTGGCGGTCGCTGCGCACCGGGCGCCTCAACATGTTTACGCTCATCGCCATCGGCACCGGCGTGGCCTACGCGTACAGTATCGTCGCCTTGCTGGTGCCGGACTGGTTCCCCGCGTCCTTCCACGGCCACGGCGGGACCGTCGCCCTGTACTTCGAATCCGCCGCCGTCATCATCACCCTCGTGCTACTCGGGCAGGTACTCGAACTGCGCGCCCGCTCCCGAACGGCCGGCGCGATTCGCGCCCTGCTGGCGCTCGCGCCGAAGACCGCGCGGCGCGTGCGTGCCGACGGCGTGGATGAGGACGTGCCGCTCGACGACGTCCACCCCGGCGACCGCTTGCGCGTGCGGCCCGGCGAGAAGGTTCCCGTCGACGGCCGCGTCGTCGACGGACAGAGCAGCGTCGACGAGTCGATGCTGACCGGCGAGCCGCTACCGGTCGCAAAGGCCGCCAGCGACCGCGTGACCGGCGGGACGGTGAACGGCACGGGCAGTTTCGTCATGCAGGCCGAGCGCGTGGGTCGCGACACGGTCCTCGCGCAAATTGTACAAATGGTGCAGGACGCGCAGCGCAGCCGCGCACCGATCCAGGGCGTGGCCGACACCGTCGCCGGATACTTCGTTCCGGCGGTCGTCGCGGTGGCGGTCCTGACGTTCATCGTCTGGGCCATCTTCGGGCCGGAACCGCGTTTCGCGTACGCGATACTGAACGCCGTCGCGGTGCTGATCATCGCCTGCCCCTGCGCCCTGGGTTTGGCGACGCCGATGTCGATCATGGTCGCGACCGGCCGTGGTGCGCAGGCCGGGGTGCTGATCAAGAATGCCGAAGTCCTCGAACTGCTCGAGAAGATCGACACGGCCGTCTTCGACAAGACCGGGACGCTCACGGAGGGCCGGCCCAAACTGACCTCGCTGATCGCCATCGGCGACTGGACCGAGACCGACCTGCTCCGCCTCGCGGCGAGCGTGGAGCGCGCCAGCGAACACCCACTGGCAGCAGTCATTCTCGACACGGCGCGCGCGCACGGCCTCGAGCTGGCGCCGGCCGAGGGGTTCCGCGCCTTCCCCGGCAAGGGTGTCACCGGAGCCGTCAGTCCGCACTCGGTGGCAGTGGGAAACCGAGGGCTGCTGGACCAACTGGGGATTCGCGAAGGCGAGCTCGCCGGCGCCGCCGCGGATCTGCGGCGCGACGGCCAAGCGGTCATGTACATCTGCGTCGACGGCCGGCCCGTCGGCCTGCTCGGCGCGGCCGATCCGGTGAAGGCGTCGACACCCGAGGCGATTCAGTTGTTGCACGCGGAGGCGATTCGGCTGGTGATGCTGACGGGCGACAACCGCGCCACCGGTGCGGCCGTCGCCCGTCAGCTCGGAATCGACGAGGTCGTGGCGGACGTCTTGCCGCAGCAGAAGGCCGACGTCGTGCGCGACCTGCAGAGTCAGGGCCGCATCGTCGCGATGGCGGGCGACGGGGTGAACGACGCGCCGGCACTGGCGCGGGCACACGTCGGCATCGCCATGGCCACGGGCACGGACGTTGCCATGCAGAGTGCGGGCGTCACGTTATTGCGCGGCGACCTGCGCGGCATCGCCAAGGCGCACCGGCTGAGTCGCGCCACGATGCGCAACATCCGCCAGAATCTCTTCTTCGCCTTCGCCTACAACGTACTGGCGATCCCGCTGGCCGCGGGCGTGCTGTATCCGGTGTTCGGGCTGCTGCTGAGCCCGATGATCGCCAGCGCCGCGATGAGCTTCAGTTCCGTGTCGGTGATCACCAACGCCCTGCGCCTGCGCCGCATCGAATTGTAGGGACGACCCTCGTGGTCGCCCGTGTACCGCGACGCCCGGAGGGACGTGCAGGGCGTTCAAAGGCACAAGGCCCTACCCAGCGGTTCGCGCGTACACGTTGCGGGAAGGTCGGGGACGCAAGCGCCTCACCCGTGCGACCAGGCCAACATCCGCGCGTCTGCGGGGCTCAGTAATCTGCGTTTACACGTGGCGTGGGTTGATCGCCTGGCCGTGCGAGAATTCGACCAGATTGCCGTCCGGGTCGGCGAGTATGCAAAAGTAGCCGACGACGCGCCCGCCGTCAGCCGGCTCCTGCACCAGGACTCCGTCGACGCGAGCCCGCGCGGCCACCTCGTCCACCGCCGCACGTGAGGCCACGTCATAGCCCAGATGCGCCATCCGCGGCGGCGCCGTCGCTGCGCCCGGCCGCAGGTGGATTGCCACGATGACGAACGTCGGGTCCAGCAGCCGTTCACTCAGCCATACGACCCGCACGCCGCCGTCCACCCGGTCGTGAACGACGTGGAGGCCGCAGTAGCGGCGATAGAAATCGATCGTGCGCTCGACGTCGTCGACAAAGAGTGCGACATGCGTGAGGCGCGGATTCATTGCCGCAGCGGTCAGCGGCCGAAGCCGCCGACGTAGGGTAGACGGGCCGCCACCTGGCGAACCTCGGGCAGCGCCTGCACCAGGGTGCGCGTCGCATCCCACGTCCCCTCCATCAATTGGGAGCGCGCCCCCGCCGGCAGCGTGATCGCACAGGTGACGCCCCGGTATGACGCCGTCAACTGCACCAGGTCCACCGTCAGGTCGTGGGCCGGGTCCTCCTCGACGGCGCGCATGAGCGCCAGTACGTCGGCCTCGCTCGCGGTGACGCAGGGTATACCGAGCACCACGCAGTTGCCGAAGAAGATGTCGGCGAACGACTCGCCGACGATCGCCTTGATGCCCCAGCGCATGAGTGCCTGCGGGGCGTGCTCGCGCGAGGAGCCGCAGCCGAAGTTTTTGTTCACGAGCGCGACGCGCGGCCCCTTTGCTTCGTAGCGCGGGTCGTGCATGACGTGCTCCAGCTGCTGCCCCTGCTGGTCGAAGCGCACATCGTGGAAGGCATGCTGCCCCATGCCATCGAAGGTGACCGCTTTCATGAAGCGCGCCGGGATGATGCGGTCGGTGTCGATGTCGTTACCGCGCAGCGGAATCGGTCGGCCCACCACGCGGGTGATGCGGATGAGTTCGCTCATGGCACTCCCTCGCTCGGCCGGTCTCACGCGCCCGGCAGCATGTCGCGCACGTCGACCACCGCGCCCTCGAGGGCCGCAGCGGCGACCATCGCCGGGCTCATCAACAAGGTGCGGCCGGACGGGCTGCCCTGCCGGCCCTTGAAATTACGGTTGCTCGACGACGCGCACATCTGTCGCCCGACGAGCTTGTCCGGGTTCATCGCCAGGCACATGGAACACCCGGGCAGGCGCCACTCGAAGCCTGCCTGCCGGAAGACCTCGTGAAGCCCTTCGGCCTCCGCGGCCCGGGCCACCGCGTCCGAACCGGGAACGACGAGTGCCTTGACGTGCGCGGCGACGCGACCCAGACGCGCCACCCGCGCCGCTTCCCGCAGATCGGACAGGCGCCCGTTCGTGCATGATCCGATGAACGCCACGTCGATGCGCGTCCCCCGGATCGGTGCGCCGGGCTTGAGGTCCATATAGGCGTAGGCGTCGTCCGCCACCGCCCGCTCGTCCTCCGGGAACGACTCGGGTGGCGGGATGGTTTCGTCGACCCCGATCGCCTGCCCCGGATTGATGCCCCACGTCACCGTGGGCGCGATCGCCGCCCCGTCGAGGCGGACCGTGTCCGCGTAGGAGGCATCCCGGTCCGAGGCGATCGACGTCCACCACTGGACTGCCCGCGCGAACGCGTCGCCCGCGGGTGCAAACTCGCGCCCGCGCACGTAGTCGAACGTCGTACGGTCCGGATTGACGTACCCGAGCCGCGCCCCGCCCTCGATGCTCATGTTGCAGACGGTCATCCGCTCTTCCATCGTCATGCGCTCGAACAAGCTACCGGCGTACTCGTACGCGTAGCCGACGCCGCCTTTCACGCCAAGTCGGCGGATGATGTGCAGGATGACGTCCTTGGCGTAGACGCCGCCGGCGAGCGCCCCGGACACGTCGATGCGGCGCACCTGCGGCCGCTGCATGGCCAGACACTGACTGGCCAGCACGTCGCGCACCTGACTGGTCCCGATCCCAAAGGCCACGGCGCCCAGTGCCCCGTGCGTGCTGGTGTGGCTGTCGCCACACGCCACGGTCATGCCCGGCTGGGTGAGCCCCAACTCGGGCCCGAGGACGTGGACGATGCCCTGGTGCCCGCTGCTGCTATCGAACAGGGGAATGCCGAACTCACGGCAGTTCCGCTCGATCGCGCTCATCATGCCTTCGGCCTGCTCGTCTGCGTAGGGCCGCTGACGCGTGTCGGTCGGGATAATGTGGTCCACCGTGGCGAACGTCCGCTCTGGGAACGGCACCGCGAGCCCCTCTTCACGGATCATCTGAAACGCCTGCGGGCTCGTTACCTCGTGGATGAGGTGCAGGCCGATGAAGAGCTGACTGTGTCCGGACGGTAATTCGCGCACCGTGTGCGCTTCCCACACTTTATCCAAGAGCGTCTTGCCCACGGTTCCCTCGCCTGCTGTTTTCCTGTTCAATAGCGGATCGTTCCGTCACTTGCGACCCCGGCCCCGTCTGGCATGATGCATACGTCAGCGTGTCCCGCTCCGTGCCCATGCCTCCCATCGCACCCAATCCCATCGCCGCGCCGCGCCCATGACGTCGGACGCCATCCGCGCCGAGGGACTGCGCCATCTATACGACAGGCGCGTCGCGCTCAACGACGTGAGCTTCGCCGTGCAGCCAGGCGAGATCTTCGGTCTGCTAGGTCCGAACGGCGGCGGCAAGACAACCCTGTTCAAGATCCTGTCGACGTTGATGCGTCCGACCGCCGGCATGGCGCGCGTGTTCGGCGATTCGCTTGTAACGGCACCGGCGGCCGTGCGTCACCACCTCGGCGTCGTATTCCAGCACCCCAGCCTGGACGGCAAGCTCACCGTCAGCGAGAACCTGCACTGCCACGGACAGCTATATGGCCTGGGCGGCGCGCTGCTGCGCAAGCGGATCGAGGAGGGGTTGCGGCGGCTGGGCCTCGCCGAGCGGGCGCGCGACCGCGTGGGCACGCTCTCCGGCGGGCTGCAACGCCGCACCGAACTCGCCAAGGCGCTTCTCCATCAGCCGCGCTTGCTGCTGCTCGACGAGCCCAGCACCGGCCTCGACCCCGGCGCGCGGCGCGACTTCCTCCAGTACCTGCGCCAACTGCGTGAGCACGACGGCGTCACCGTCGTGCTCACGACGCACTATATGGACGAGGCCGAACGCTGCGATCGCGTCGCCATCCTGCACCGTGGGAACCTGGTAGCGCTGGACGTGCCGGCAGCGCTCAAGGACCAGGTGGGTGGCGACGTCGTGGTCGTCCAGACGCCGGAGCCAGACGCCCTGCGCCAGAAGATCCGCGCACGGTTCGGCTGCGAGCCGGCACTCGTCGACGGGGAACTGCGCGTCGAACGTCCGCGCGGCCACGAGTTCGTGCGTGACCTCGTCGATGCCTTCCCGTCCGACGTCACACTGGTCACCTACGGCAAACCGACTTTGGAAGATGTGTTCATTCATCTGACGGGTCACCGCTTTTGGGGCGCGGCGGGCGCGAACGAGGCCGTGTGATGAGCGTGTGGCGGCCGGTGACGGCGCTGTGGCGTCGAGAGATGGTGCGCTTCGTGCGGCAGCGCAGTCGTATCACAGGGGCGCTGGCGCAGCCGATCGTATTCTGGCTGTTGCTCGGCGGCGGACTCAACGCATCCTTCCGTCCGGCGGGTGCGGCACCAGACGTCAGCTACGTTGAGTACTTCTACCCCGGCATGATCGCCCTGGTGCTGCTGTTCACGGCCATCTTTGCGACCATCTCCACGGTGGAGGATCGGCGCGAAGGCTTTTTGCAGGGTGTTATGGTGGCCCCTGCGCCGCGCTGGGCGATCGTCCTGGGCCAGGCCCTGGGCGGCACAACCCTTGCCGTCGCGCAGGGCGCGTTGTGCTTGCTGCTCGCGCCGACGATGGGCATCCCCCTGTCGGCCGGCGCGATCGGATCGACGCTGGCGGTGATGGCGATCGTCGCGATGAGCCTGACGAGCCTCGGGCTGATCATCGCCTGGCGCATGGAGTCCACGCAGGGCTTCCACGCGATCATGAACCTGATCCTGATCCCGATCTGGCTGTTGTCGGGCGCCTTCTTTCCGGCCGCCGGTGCACCCGCGCCGCTGAGCTGGCTGATGACGCTGAATCCTCTGACGTACGGGCTGGCGGCGCTGCGCCGTTGTTTGTACCTGTCACAACCGGCCGCGACCGCGGCCGAGCCCGGCCTGGCAGTGTCGCTCGTGATCAGCCTGGTCTTCTGTGTGGTTGCCTTCGCCGGTGCCACCCGCACAGCCATGCGCAGCGGGGCATAGCGTTTGTGAATGACTCAGGCGGCGCGGCGAAACGGGGACAGTCCCCTTATGCACTGCGCCGGTCTAGGGGGACTGTCCCCCTCCTGCTGGCCGTTGGGCCAGCTTACAGGAACGTCGCGAACACGCCGTCCGCCAGCCGCAGCCCTGCGGGCGTCAACTGCCAGCGCTCACCGACCACCTCGAGCAAACCATCCGCACACAGCTCCCGCACGTGGGGGAACATGCCGGGAAGCGCGAGGTGGAAACGCTGCTGGAACGCCGCGCCCGAGACGCCGTCGCGGCAGCGCAAGCCGAGGAACATGAACTCGCCGCAGGCCTGCCGAAGGTCGAGGGTTTCCGCAGTGACGCATGCGTGCCCCTGTGTCTCGACAAGCGCGCGGTAGTGCGTCGGCCGTGGCTCGTTGCTCCAGCGCCGGCCCCATCGGGCGGTAGCGCGTGGATCCTCGTCGCCCGCCGCGTTTGCAAGCGCGGCATACGAGTGCGCGCCCGCACCGACCCCGAGGTAATCGCCTGCGTGCCAGTAATTCAGGTTATGGCGGCAGGTGCGTGCCGCTCGGGCGTAGTTCGAAATTTCGTACTGCTCGTACCCGGCGGCAGCCAGCACGTCCTGTGTCCGCGTAAACATCGCCAGTTCGGTGTCGTCCGCCTGCGGCCGCAGGTGCCCCTGCGCGCGCCACAGATGAAACGGCGTGCCTTCCTCGTAGGTGAGGTTGTACGCGGAGACGTGTTCCGGACCGAGGGCGCAGGCCTGTGCCAGATCCGCCTCCCACTCGGCGAGCGTCTGGTGCGGCACGGCAAACATGAGGTCGATGCCGACGTTGTCAAACCCGGCGGCGCGGGCCCACTCCACGGCACGCACGGCATCGGCCGCGTCGTGGATGCGACCCAATGTCTGCAGATGCTGCGACGCGAACGACTGCACGCCGATACTGAGGCGATTGATCCCGGCGGCGCGGAATCCGTGCAGCCGCTCCACCGTAATCGTTCCGGGGTTGGCCTCCAAGCTCGTCTCCACCCCTGGCTCGACGGGCCACAGCCGCCGAAGGTGGTCGAGCACACGGGCGATCGACGCCGGCGCAAAGAGCGACGGGGTGCCGCCGCCAAAGAAGATCGTACGCACCGCTCGGCGGCTCCACGTCGCCTGCGCCGCATACACATCGAGTTCGCGACACAACGCATCGACGTAGGCGGTCTCGGGCCAGCGAGCGGCAGCGTAGGAGTTGAAATCGCAATACGGACACTTCGCCTGACAGTACGGAATGTGCAGGTACAGCGCGAAGGGGCAGCAGACGCCGCCGAGGTGCTCCAGGTCCGGCATTTTTTTCTTGCCCGATGCCCGAAAATGCTCTTATGCTGGGGTTGCCATGGGTGGGCCACGGTTCTTCAGCGAGGGTTCAAGTCACCGCGCGGATCTCGGCATCCTGGCCGGTCAGATCGGACTGGGCCCGCAGCGCGGGCCGTACACGGGGATCAAGGCCCTCATGCTCGCCGTGCTCGACAACGGGATCACCTGCTACCTCAGCGACCAGCCGCGCGTCCGTACCGAGGCCGAGCACTGGGTCACCGCCACCAGTTCGCGATCGCCCTTCGCCTTCACCGTCGTCTGCGAAACGCTGGGGCTCGAACCCGAAGCCGTGCGGGCGCAATTGCGACGCTGGCGCAGCAGTGGCGAAGCACCGCCGGCGATCAGCGCGCGCCGCCGGCCACGGGCCCGGCGCGTGCAACCCAGCCCCCACGAGCCACCCGCCACCTGAACCGCCGCCCCGCTTACCCGCGTCAGTACTTGCGCATCACCGCGACGACGGCGCCCCGGATGCTGACAGCCTGGGCCGCTGCTACGATGGGGGCCATGCCGTCATTCGCCGGTACCAGACGGACCGTGTCCTCCTTGTCGCGATAGAACTTCTTGACGGTTGCCTCGCCGTTGACGATGGCAACGACCGTGTCGCCGTTGTCCGCCTCGGCGCGCTCCTCGACGATTATGTAATCGCCGTCGAGGATCCCGTCATTGATCATCGAGTTGCCTTTGACCCGCAGCACGAAGGTGTTCTGGCGCCGTATGAACTCCTCCGGCACGGTGAAGGTCTCGTCGGTTTCGACCGGCTCGATCGGCAGACCCGCCGCGACGTACCCGAGGAGCGGCACGTCGACGGCCCCCGTCTTCTTTTGACGCGGGACCAGCTCGATGGCGCGGCTGAAGTTCCACTTGCGGACGATGAGGCCCTTGTGCTCGAGGTTCGACAGGTGCTTGTGCACGGTCGCCAGCGACGACAGTTTGAAGTGCTGGCCGATTTCCTCGAGGGTTGGCGCGAACCCCTGGCGCGCGATGTACTCGTCGAGAAAATCGTACAATTGCTTCTGTCGCTTGGTCAGAATCATCGCTCCGGCCTCCTCGCCACACCCGACCGCATAGCGAACATCCGGCGAAATCGCAACGACAGCAGGTCGCCGAGAGCCGCCGCAGCGCGGCCGATCACGCGAGGTGCTCGAGGACGCCGGCGAGGCTGGTGACGACCGTGGCAGGATCGAGGCCCCGTCCGTCCGATTCGCGGAAGTTCGGGAACAAAGCCTGCTTCCCCCGCTCCATCAGGAGCGTGTTCACACCGGCGGCACGCCCGCCCACGATGTCCTCGAGATACATGTCACCGACGTGCAGCGCCGCCGCCGGTTCCACCCCGGCGCGCGCCAGGGCCGCCGCAAAGATGCGCCGGTCCGGCTTCTTTATGCCTTCGAGCGCCGAGACGACGGTGAAGTCTAGGTACGGCAGAATGCCGAGCCGCTCGAGAAGCCGCGGCATGTCGGACGGTGCGTTCGACAGGACACCGAGCCGTCCACCACGCGCCTTCAACGCCGCCAGCCCCTCCAGCGTGTCGGGGTACGTCACCCAGTTCGTTTCGTCCCAGAATGCTGCCAGGAAACGCTGCGTCAGGTCTGCATGGCCGTCGGTGACGCCCACTTGCGAGAAGATCAGCATGCCCGTGTTCGCGAACTGCCGGGCGAACATCTCATCCGAATCGGGGTACGACGCCCCGGCATGGAATTGCGCCTCGGCGTGGCTCTGGCCGCTGCTCCACAGGTTGCGCACCACCTGTTCGCACGCCTCGGGCGTTGTTGGCACGCCGGCCTGCGTGCACAGGTCCGCGAAGATCTCCCACATGGACACCTGCGGGTACGCCAGGGTCCACCCCACATCGAGAAACACGGCTTGCACGATTCCCACGATCCTTTCAGGCCTTCACACGCGGTGCACGACTGGAGAGTTGCTGTCGAGTTTTGTATTGAGCAGGACGCATGATTCTTCTCAAGGCCCTGGTGCTCGGCATCGTCGAAGGCGTCACGGAGTTCCTCCCGGTGTCATCGACGGGCCATCTGATCGTCGCGTCCCGTCTCGTCGATTTCCCGGAAGCCTCGCGGCACACTTTCGACATCTTCATCCAGCTCGGGGCGATCCTCGCCGTGGTGTGGCATTTCCGGCGCGATCTCCTCGGCCTCGCGACGGCCGCACCGCGCGACCCGGCGGCGCGGCGCCTCGCCATGCAGGTCGGGTTGGCGTTCGTTCCCGCCGCGCTGGTCGGGTTTCTGTGGCACCGGGCGATCGAAACACATTTGTTCAACCCGCGCGTCGTGGCCGCGTCGCTGATCGTCGGGGGGTTCCTCATCGTGGCCGTCGAACGGCGTGCTTGGCGGTTTTCGACCCTGCGGATGGACCAGACGACGTGGAGACAGGCGCTGGGAATCGGCCTCGCGCAGGTTCTGTCGCTCATCCCGGGCGTGTCGCGGGCGGGTGCCACGATCATCGGCGCGATGGTGGCCGGGCTCGACCGCCCGGTCGCGACGCAGTTCTCGTTCTACCTGTCGATCCCGACGATGTGTGCGGCGAGCCTGTACAGTCTCGTGAAAGCGCGCGACCTGCTCGGGTGGTCCGACGCCCTGCCCTTCGCGGTCGGCTTCGTGGCGTCGTTCGTCTCCGCCCTCGTCGTCGTCCGCGCCTTCATCACCTTCGTGCAGCGCCACCGCTTCACCGGCTTCGGGTACTACCGCATCGCCGCCGGGCTGGTGATCTTGCTCGCGGTCGGGTAACCGACGCGCGGGGCTCACTCCAGTTTTTCGTGCGTGTCGATGTCGAGGGGTGCGTGCAGGTGGTCCTTGGTCACCGGCGTGCGCAACACGCGGAAGAAGCAGTAGGCGGTGAGGGCGAGCACGCCGCCCACCGACCCGATCATCAGCACCCACCCCAGGGTGGTCATCGCAAACCTCGCTGCGACGCACCACTGTGCCGCTCGTCACGTTCCCAGCGCCGGGCGGCCAGTTGCACCAGCAGGAAAAAGAAGACGAAGATCACGCCCATGTACGACACGGTCAGGAGTGCAGCCGGGCGCTCGGCGATCGCACGGACCTGAGCCGGGAAACTCTGGTACGCGAAGGCGCCGAGAATGAGCAGCAGATAGGTCGGGCACACGTAGCGGATCACGAACGCGAAGATCCGCGGGATCCGCAGGTCGCTGCCCCGATTTGCCTCGGCGATACCCTGCTCGGCACCCACGACCCACCCGAACAGCACCACCTCGAACAATGCCAGAACGATCAGCATGGCGCTGCCCACCCAGAAGTCCATCACATCCAGGGCCACGGTGTCCTTGGTGAAGTAGACCACCAGCAGACTGCCGCTGCCCGTGATGAGCCCGAGCGCCGCGATCGACGCTCGCCGTCCGAGCCCGAAGCCTTCCTCCAGGAAGGCGATCGCCGGCTGCAGCATGGAAATGGAACTGGTGATGGCGGCCAGAAACAGGAGACCGAACCAGAGAAAGCCGAAAAAGTGACCGAAGGGCAGATATTCGAAGATGACCGGCACGGCGTGGAAGCCGAGCCCGATGCTCGATCCCACCACATTGGCCAGCGGCGCCGCCCCCAGGAAGATGAAGGCCGCCGGGATCGTGATCAGTCCCCCGAGACATACCTCGCAGAACTCGTTGGCTGCGCTGGCCGAGAGGCTTGACAGCGCGA
>Ga0316622_100002117_pt1 | contig 13546 bp, 14 predicted proteins | sample OWC_Aug_OW2_C1_D_FD_207646 | JGI IMG/M metagenome (GOLD analysis project Ga0316622, IMG submission 207646) | Wetland soil microbial communities from Old Woman Creek delta, Ohio, United States - OWC_Aug_OW2_C1_D5_C | ecosystem: Environmental > Terrestrial > Soil > Wetlands | place: USA: Ohio... | reverse complement strand
CTCTGGCTGCCGTTCGAGCGCGAGTTCGAAGGCCTTCTGCGCCAGCTCGCGGTTGCCCCGCTGCTCGTGGATCACGCCGATCTTCAGGAACGGCTCGGCAGCCGTGGCATCGAAGGCCAGCGATTCGACATACATATACGTGGCGAGGTCAAGCTTGCCCTCGCGGTAGGCCTGGTCACCGCGCGCGATCCCGTCCGCGGCGGACGTCACCGGGTACTCCGTGCCGTGCACGATCGCCGGCGCGCCGGCGTAGAGCTGGGTGGCGATGGCCTTGTTGGCTTCCGAGGGCTGATTCTTGGCGTCGTCGGCCGGCTGCGTGGCGCAGCCGGCGAGGATCACGACGAGCAGAGATGCGCAACCGTGAACGCGTGACGTCGCCGTCAATTGTCGCCCCCCCACTGCCGGAAGACGTCGATCCACCGTAACAGCGCGGGACCAACCGCAACGACGAAGAAGGCCGGCCACAGGCAGAAGACCAGTGGGAATATCATCTTCGTGCCGATCTTGGCAGCCATTTCCTCTGCACGCTGCATGCGTTTATCACGGAACTCCTCTGCGTAGACGCGCAGGCTCTCGGCGATGCTCGTGCCGAACCTCAACGTCTGCACGAGGAGACTGACCAGTCCGTACACATCCTCCAGTCCTGTGCGCGCCGCGAGCCCCTTCAGCGCTGTCTCGCGCTCGACCCCGGCACGCATCTCCGCCGTCACCAGCGTGAACTCGCTGGCGAGCTCCGGGTGACTGAAACGAAGCTCATCGGCGACGCGTTGCATCGCGGCAGTGAGGCCGAGGCCGGCCTCAACGCAGACGACAAGCATATCGAGCGCATCCGGGAAGCCGTCTCGCAGTCGCTTCTGGCGCCGCTCGACGAGACGGCTGAGCACGAGGTTCGGCAGGATCAGCCCGACGAATGCCGCCGATGCCACGAACAGTACCAGCATGTTCATGGGGAATCGCGGCAACCAGAACGATGACGCCAGCGCTGCGCAGAGGAACAGGGCAGCCAGGCCTGCCTTGAGCGAGTAAAAAAGCGGCAGAGCGTTGGCCGACCGGAACCCGGCGTACGCCAATTGCTTCTCTATGCGACCGCGCTCCTGCCCCTCCCGCGGCAGAAGGTACTTATTGAGCGGCTCCAGCGAACGCAGGACCTTCGCGACGGCATGGTGCTCCGGCTCCACCTGCACCGCCAGCCGGTTGAGGCGACGGCGAACCGGATCCATAGCGGCCACGATCAGCAGAGAAATACCGAGCGCAAGGAGGAAGGCTGTCGCCCCGGTCGCCCCGATGAAAATGATGCGCGGCGCTTCCGCGCTCGCGGTCAGCGACTGCAGGTATTCCAGGATGGCGTTCATGGCGTTACAGGTCGATGCGAATGATCTTGCGAATCCAGAAGATGCCGATCACCATCAGCACGCACGCGGCGACGACCATCTTCTGCCCTAACGGTTCCTGCAATAGCGGCGGCAGGTAGTCGGGTTGGATAAACCAAAGCATGCCGAAAAGGACGATGGGCACCAGCGCGAGAATCCAGCCCGACAACCTGCCCTCGGCGGACAGCGTGCGAACCCTGCGACCGAACCGGAACCGGCCGCGAATCACCTGTGCGATCCGGTCGAAGATCTCAGCCAGGTTGCCACCGGTCTCCCTTTGGATCAGCACAGCGGTCACCACAGCCATCAAGTTGCCACTGGGCACCCTGAGCAGCATCCCGAGCAGCGCCTGCCGCAAGTCGTTCCCGTAGTTAACGTCGGCGAACGTGAGCTCGAACTCACGTGAGATCGGCGGCCGCATGTCCTCGGCGACGAGCTTCAGGCATGCATTGAACGGGTGCCCGGCACGCAGCGCCCGCGTCATGATGTCCATTGCGTCCGGCAGCTGTTCTTCGAACTTCTCCAGCCGGAGACGGCGGTCACGGAAGATCACGAGGAAAGGCGCGGCGCCGGCAAGCACCGCACCCGCTAGCGCCAGCAGTGCATTTCCACCCACCAGCAGCACCACCAAAAACCCAGCTACAGCCAGCACCAGGGTCAACCCCACGACCCGGTGCGCGAGCACCGTGCGGCCCGATTGCTCTATGACCCGGCTGAGTCGCTCCATGACCGGTAGTTCTTCCAGGCGCCGCTCCAGCGGCGACAAGTCACGCAAGTACTTCTGCCTGAGCAGCGACGCCACTTCGCCCTTGGTCTCGAGAGCGCCAATGTCGCGTAACCTCTGCTTGAGCAGCTTGCGCATCCGCGCGTCCGACCCGAACGCTGGCACGACCATCGCATACGACAGCAGGAACACTGCTGTGCCGAGCAGCGCCAGAAAAACCATCACACCGCCCGTCATACTTCTCTCCTAGTGCTTCGCCGACGGCGGCGAGAACAACTCGACCGGAAGGTCGATGCCGCGGCGCGCAAGCCTGCGTTGGAAGGTCGGCATCACGCCCGTGGCCTTGCGCTGGCCAAGGACATTGCCTCCCTCGTCCACGCCGGTGCGCTCGAACGTGAAAATCTCCGACATGGTGATGACGTCCCCTTCCATGCCGTTGATCTCCTGCAGGCTGTTAACGCGGCGACGCCCGTCCTCGTCGCGCGTCAGATGCACGATCACGTTGATCGCCGAGGCCATCTGCGCGCGCAACGCCCGCATCGGGAACGTGACCCCGGTCATGGACACCATGGTCTCGATGCGACTCAGCGCGTCGCGCGGTGAATTCGCGTGCACCGTGGTCAACGAGCCGTCGTGACCGGTGTTCATCGCCTGCAGCATGTCGAGCGCTTCGCCACCACGCACCTCGCCGACGATGATGCGATCGGGCCGCATGCGCAACGAGTTGCGCACGAGATCGCGCTGGGTCACGGCACCCTTGCCTTCGATGTTCGGTGGACGCGTCTCGAGCCTGACGACGTGCGGCTGCTGCAGCTGCAATTCCGCGGAGTCCTCGATCGTCACGACGCGCTCGTTGAGCGGCACGAACGACGACAGGATGTTCAACAACGTCGTCTTGCCGGTGCCGGTACCTCCGGAGATAACGACGTTGAGACGCCCCCGGACTATTCCGTTGAGCACCCGCGCCAGCGGCTCGTCGATCGTGCCGAGGCGGATCAGGTCTTCGATACCGAGGAGTTCAACGCGGAAGCGCCGGATCGACAGCATCGGGCCATCGAGTGCCAGAGGTGGAATGATGACATTGACGCGTGATCCGTCCTTCAGGCGCGCATCCACCATCGGCGACGACTCGTCGACGCGGCGACCGACCGCCGAGACGATTCGGTCGATGATGTTCATCAGATGCGCGTCGTCGTTGAACCGCAATTCGGTCAGCTCCAGCTTGCCGAACCTCTCGATGTATACCTGGTTGTAACCGTTCACGAGAATGTCAGAGATCGTGGGATCCTCGAGCAGCGGCTCCAGGGGGCCGAGACCCATCACTTCGTCCTCGATGCGCCGCGTCACGAACTGGCGCTGCACGAGGCTGAGGGGCGCCGACTCCTCCACCAGTAGTCGGTTGGCGATCTCGCGAATCTGGGTCCGCGCGTCCTCCTCGCCGAGCGAGCCCAGCAGCGACAGGTCGAGCACCTTCAACAGGCGCTCATAGATGCGTTGCTTCCATTCGCGCTCGGTCGGGCTTAGCTGGCGCACCCGCTCTGGATCGCCCTGGTTGGCCTTGGCCGCCGGTACGGCCTGTCTGTCCTTGAGGGGCGTGGACATGGATCATTCTCCCGATAGGAACGGCAGTGCGCGGCGCAAGAAGCCCGGTCGCTCGACCTGCAGCTTGCCGGAGATCTGGCGCTGCAGGTCGATGATCGCCCTGGACACCGTCGAGGAGCGGTCGTACCGCAGCAACGGCACGCCGCTGTCGATGCTCGCCAGCGCCGACTTGTAATCGTTTGGTACCACTGGTAGCCGATCCCGGCGGAGCGTGCGGCGTATGTCTTCCAGGGCAACGGTCGAATGCTTGATGCGCCGGTTCACGACGACGAGGATGCGATCGTCCGGTATCCCGATCTCGCGGGTCAGAATGCGCAGCGTGCGTGCCGTTTTCTTGAGCTGGACGACCGACTGTTGCATGACCAGCACGACCGTCGTGGCCCGACCCAGCAATGCGACGCTGAAATTTTCCAGCGTGTGCGACGCGTCTGCCACGATGTGTTCGTAGTTACTCGCCAGTAGGTCCATCAGGACGCCCACGCGCGTCACGTCAATGTCCTTGTACGACACCAGGGAACCCGCTGGCGCGCCCATGAGCCTCAGGCCGGAGTCGTGCTTGGTGACGTAACCGGGCAGCGCGTGCTCGTCCAGGAACTCGACCTCAGCGAGCACGGCTGGAATGCCCCGCTCCGGCGCGAGGTCGAGGAAGCTCGCCAGTGGCGCGGCATTGACGTCGAGATCCATCAGCAGCGTCGGCGCTTTCGTTTCCATCGTGAACGCGAGCGCGAGGTTGCAGGCAATCAGGGACGTCCCCACCCCACCGGCGGCGCCGACAACGACCGTCACATCCGCACGTCTGGTCCCTGTATCCTCGCGAGATGCTGCATCACGCAGGCCATCGATGACTGCGGCCAGTTCCTCGGGCCTGACTGGCTCGGGCAGGAAATCGCGGGCGCCGCTGCGCATGGCGAGCCGGATCGCATTGGAATTCCCAGCCGGGCCCACGACGATCAGAGCCGGCCGGCCGTCCCGGCCAGAGTCGGCCAGCGCAGCGAGGTCCGCCAAGTTGTCGGTATCGAAGTGCAGGACCAGCACGTCGGGCTGCGGGTGCATGTCAGAAAGCAGATTTGGTTCAGCGTCGCTGATCAGGTGCGTCGAGCAGGCGACATCGGCAACGTTGACCAACCCCTCCGCAAGAGGCGTGAGCGCTCCCGCCGAACGACCCGCCATCACGACTCTGAGCTTCTGTGCCATTAGCGATGGTCAGCCGGTCAGCAATCCGGTGCAGCGCCGGACTTGACCACGCCGAGGCTTTCGCGCGGCAGGGTCGACGAGAACTCCGGCGCCTGAAACGTTGGGTTGATCAGCGGGATATGAATCGGCATGGAATAGTCAACGATACGGACTCGCACGTAGTGGATGTCCGCGAACGTCGCTGTAATCGCGCCGGACTGGTTGAGGTACTCGACCTGGACGTTGGAGGTGGTCAACCCCGACAGACCGGCGAACAGTGCCCTATTCGCGATCGCAGGGTCATTCACGGCACACACGGCGGCCACGCGTGCTGCACGCCTCGCCCCCTCCTGTAAAATGTTCATCGTGTAGATGATGCGTCCGAACTCGATGACCGCGAACAAGATCACGAAGAAGACCAGGCCAACGATGGCGAATTCAACGGTCGTGAGTCCTTTCTGAGCCACCCGTTTACTCATGGCACCCTCAGCTGATCGCTCTCATCGTCACGACGACGCGCATCGTCAACACCGTCGGAAGGATGGTCGTGCCGATCATCGGTAGGTATTCGTATGTCGCCCGCACCTCGACGTTGTTGCTTCCAGCGTTGACTACCACCACGTCTTCAACTTTGAAATTCGGAAGGACGGGCAATCCGCCCCCCCCGACGTTGCCGAACACGACGAGCCTCTGCGTATCGGCAACTGCGCCTGAAACATCCACGACGCCGGTCGTTCCTGCAATTGCGTGCTCGGACAGAAACCGGACGCCGTTACGGACCGAGTACGACAGGGTGTCGTACTGAATGAACGCCCGGCCCAGTTCGGCCACGGCCAAGGCGACCAGCAGGAGCACGGGAACGGCGATGACGAATTCCACCGCCGCAAGGCCACGGGACCAACGCGGGCTCCGCGGTTCTCGGCGCGTTAATGCGTGGGCGAAAGTCATGAGTCATCACTGTCCGGGTCGTTGTGCAACACGATCTTGTAGACGCCATACCCGCCGGTCGGACCGGGCGTGCCGCTTGCCTTACCCTCGCCAATGAATTGGGCGAAGACATGACCGTCTTGCCCGGGTGAACATTTCGATTTTCCTCCGGGCTCGCATGCCGGCTGCAAGAGGAAGAAACTGCCGTACCCCTTGACCACCAGCGGCTCGCTTGCTCCGTGGTATTCGATGTCGCAATCGATGATCGGAACGGTCACTAGACGGCGCTCGCACGCGCCTCCCGGGTCCGGGCATTCAATGCGCCGGCTCACGTACTCGGCCCTGTAATGCTGGTACGAGTAGCCGACATCACCAATGTCCGTGATTGGTTCACCCAAGTACGTGATGGTGTTGGTCTCCTCGATGAAATCGATCGGAAGGTTCTGAGGATCGTTGGGCGTGACCACGTGGTCAGGGGGGTAACACTGGAGGTCAGCCGGCTTGAACGGCGGGTCAGGGATACCAAAGCGAAGGTTGACGGCGGGGATCTGGCCGGCCTTCTTGCCCGGATTCGGCGGCACGGTGCCGCTGAGGTCTGCACACCCCGCACCCGCCGCGAGATTGTGGCGCAGATCCGGACTCACGCAGATTCGGCCATCCGGCTCCGCAGACAACCTCAGCAAGTGATACAGACCGGGACCGATTTCCCACTCATCGTCCTTTGAGTCGACCGTATACAGGCGAGTGACAGTGTTGCCTGGTTGCCCGTACGGCACGTACCCCCAGTGAGTATCGTTCGGGTTCTGTGCGGCGCTCGGACCCACCGCGCAGACCGCAGCCGGAAAGAGACCGCACGGCGCCGGGATCGGTGCGCTTGGCCCCGCCACAGCGGACGCGCCAGTCGCCAGCGTGTCCAGTCCGAGGACCTGCAGCAAGCCGGTCCTCCACGACAGGTTGTTGGCGCGCACGCGAACGTAGTTTGCAGGCGTGCTACCTGACACAAATGGACTTAGGGTACGCGAGAACTGCACCTCAGTTCCGGCGGGCGTTACGCCGCGCAGCCGATCGGCATTCAGCTGGAACACGCTGTCCGCTGCTGCCAACGCGCTAGGCTCAGACCGCGTCTGATCCAGCGCTTTTGCAGCAGCAAGGGCTGCGGCGTCCGCCGTGCTCTGCAATCTCGACTTGTTTAGCACCAGGTGCCCGGTATCGATGGCCAGCCCCCCCATCGCCAGCAGAGCGAGCAGGCCGATCGCGACCAGTACCGCGACGATGCCTTGCTGCGGGTGCCGCAGTTGCCTCATGGTCACCCACCTCCTTGCGAACCCATCAGTATCATCTCGATCGGCTCCTTGACCTCGCCCGGCTTGCCGACGCTCTTGCGCATTTCGTCCACCGCCTTGCGGGCGTAGTCCGGATCGACGCCGGTGACCGGCGAATCGCTCGGGCTGGTCAGCGTCGCAGGATTCGCGGTCTGCGCCTTGATCAGCGAATCCACCGAGCTCCCGTAGTCATCCTTCAGCACGGTGCTGGAGCACCCGGCGAGCACGCCGACCGCTGCCATCGCAACAATGATCTTGGTCGTCATGGCTCACTCCTGCTCACTTCGTTTGGTGGCCGCCGGACGACTTGGTGCCGCCCTCCAGCCGTCCCCAGAGGTAGAAATCGACGTCGCTCGGCTCGACGAAATTGTCCGTCGGCAGCGTCACGCTCCCCGGCGCGACCGGCTTGGCGAGATGCGGCGTCACCAGGATCACCAGCTCTGTCTGGCCCTTCTTGTACTCGTTGCTGCGGAACAGCGCGCCGAGCACCGGAATGGAACCCAGCCCCGGGAACTTGCTCACCGACTCACGCAGCTTGTCGTCGAGCAGGCCCGCCAACCCCATCGATTGCCCGTCGCCGAGTTCGACCGTCGCGCTCGCGCTGCGCTGGCGGAGCGAAGGAATGAAGAACCGGGACGAGAAATTCTCGTCTTCGAGCAGCACCGCCGCTTCACTGGTGAGTTCACTGACGGAGACATTGACCTTCAGGTTGATGCGCCCGTCCGACAGGACCACGGGCAGGAACTTCAGGCCGACGCCGTAAGGTTTGAACTCGATCGTGATGCCCCCGGTCACGCCACCCTGGGGCACCGGGATCGGGAACTCGCCGCCCGAGAGGAACTCCGCTTCCTGGCCGGTGAGCGTCGTCAGCGTCGGCTCGGCAAGGATCTTGGCAAGGCCGTTCTCCTTGGCCGCGTCGAGGGCGAGGGTGAACCGGAAGTTGTCGTCCACGAAGGCGCCGAACAGCCCTTGGCCGATGATCCTCATCGGGTTCGATTCAAACACGTCCACGCCACCACCGGGGGGCACTATCCCACCCGGGCCTGCGCCGATGCTGCCCGGCGTCAGGGCTCCACCACCGTTGATGGCGCCCCCGAATCCATCCGACCCAAAGGCATAGGCCATGAAGTTAACGTTAAGACGCTTCAATTCCGTACGCTCGATCTCGGCGACCTTGACCGACAGCATCACCTGCTGCGAACCGCCGACCTCGATCAGGTTGATGACGGCCCCGACGGACTTGTCCTCGCGCTTCGACGTCCCGCCTTTCAGTTCGAACTGCTGCACGTCCTTCGCGGTCTGGATCTGCGCCAGGTAACCCTCCGCAATGCGCACCGCTGCATCCATCGCGACCACGTTCGAGGCACGCCCCTTGAGCACGATCGACCGCTGCGCGGAATGTACCTCGATGGCCTCTCCCGGCAGCAGTTGGTGCAGCTTCGCCTTCAGCCCGTCAAGGTCGTGGATGACCTCGAGTTCGATGGTGCCCAGCAGCCGGCCATCACGGCTCCAGAACAGCAGGTTGGTGTTGCCAATGTCCTTGGCGAGCACGTACATCTGTGTCGGGCTGATCACCACGACGTCCGCAATGTCCGGGTTGCCCACCGCGACCCGGCCGGTCGCCTCGGCAACGGAGACAATGCGCGACTTGTACAGCGGCATCGAGATGTCGAGTGACCCGCCGATCGGCAACCGATCGGTTGCCGCAGACTGGGCGTACGCGGAACCGCTGCCGCCCAGCAACATCACCAGCACGACGAGCGTCGAAACTACGGTCCTGATGGTTGACAGCATGGTGGGTATTCTCACTTCTTAGGAGGAATTTCCTTGCCGACGTCTGTGCCACGAATGACAGTGACGTCCTGTGATGGCGCGGGCGCAGGAGCTCGCGCGCGCGGCCGCTGCGTCACTTGAGCAGGCGCCGGTGCGGGAGGCGTGGCAGGCCGCACCGGCGCGACCGCAACGAGCTGCTCGTCGCGCGGGTTGCGTAGCGACAACTGGATCGAGCCACGCTGCTCCGCGAGCACGAGCTTTTCGGCATCCTCGGGCGTCACCTCGAGGGTTACGGCGCGCACGATGACCGGCTCGTTTTTGTCGGTGGATGCCGTCTGGTCGACGGCCAGAACCTTGACGTTCTGCAGCACGGTTTCGGAGAACGTCTTTTGTCCCTCGCGGTATGCCGTCACGACGTCGACACGGTTGCCGGGAAGCAGGAAGCCCGCGACTCCGACGACGTCGTTGACGCGCACGCTCACCGCTCGCATGTTCTCCGCGACGATGGCCGCCAGGATGCTGCCGTCATTCTTCTCCGCGAACCGGGGCGCCAGCAGGAGCTCGCCTTTCATGATCGACGACCTGGCCACTTTGCCCTCGACAGCCGCGGCGCTCCCGAAGATGCCCTCCGGAACGGTGTCCGCGAACATCCGGATGACCGCCACGTGCCGGGCCTCCACAGTCGTGGCGAAGGGGATTTCTATCGCCGCCACGGCCACGGAGACCGTGCCGGGACCCGCGTCTTCCGGTGTGTTTCGTGCGATCAGCCAGCGATTCGCGAACCACGCGGCCCCGACCGCGAGCAGCAGCGAGATCAGGATCAGGATTGGGCCTCTACGACTGATCATTCGTGCGACTCCCTTGGATTGCCTAGGCACCCTCGAATTCGTGGGCACCCTTGTGCAGGAAATAGCTTTCCCAGGCCCAGCGGATCGCGTCCCTGTCGAGCCGTCCGGTACCCGCATAAGCCACTCGGTCGAGCGCCATTCCGATCAAGTCGCGCGGGTGGCACGGCAGCATCGGAATTCGCGTCTTGCCGTGCAATTCGCGAATTGCGAATTCGACCAGTTGCGCGTCGTACGCGACGGATCGCTCGGCACATACATCGCGCCAGATCTGCGTGTACAGGGATGGCGCGATTGGCGTGAACTCGATCTTGTAGCCGAGGCGCCTCAGGAACGCCTCGTCGGCGATGTCCTGAGGGCGCAGGTTCGTGGAAAAGACCAGCACGAGATCGAACGGCACTTGGAAATGGTGCCCCTTCCCGGTGGTGAGCGAATCCTCGCCCGTATCGAGCGGCACGATCCAGCGATTGAAAAGCACCGCTGGCGGAACCCTTTGGCGCCCGAGGTCGTCTACCAGCAGGAAGCCATTGTTGGCCTTCATCTGGATCGGCGCTGAATAGGTTCGCGTCGCGACGTCGACCTGCACTTCCAGCATGTCAGCCGACAACTCGCCGCCGGTGAGGACGATTGGCCGCTCGCAGGGCACAAACCGCGGATCGAATCCCTGATCGAGATGCGCCGGCGCGGGCGGGTCCATGAACGCCATCCGCTCGTGGCACAGCGGATCGAAAACGTCGATGACGCTTTCGTTTACGGACACGGCGTACGGAACCAGCACCAGCCCTTTCAGGACCCGGGCCAGCCGGCGCGCCGTGTACGTCTTGCCGGTGCCGGCGCCACCGTACAGGAACATCGCGCGGCGTGAGTTCAGCGCCGGCCCGAGGCGATCGCGAAGCTCTTCGTCGATCACGAACCCGCTGAAGTTGTCGAGCACTGCCTGGCGGGTGACGACCTGTCCGTGAACCGATTGCTTTGCGACGACCGTAACGTATTCGTCGAGAGGCACCGGAGCGGGCCCGACGTACCCGCTGCGACTCAGCGCATCGGTCGCCTCTTTCCGGCCAAGGTCGGTAAGCCCGTAGCGAAGCTCGGCTTCATGGGTCGGCCGCGAACGAACTTCGACTCGCCCCTCCGTGCGCATGAAGAGCAGAACACGCTCGACGATCGGCCCCGCCAGGGCGAGCCGGTCAATGAGCTGGCTGGATGTCAGTACCCCGGCCGTCGCAAGGTGTTTGCCGAGCAGGTCTGCGACGAAGGTCAGGGTCAGCCCAGTCTGCTCCAGGGTGGTCGGACGCGGCGCGTATCGCGCGAGCCGGCGAATCTCTCCAGCGGACGGCTCGGGCTCCTGACCGACAGCAAGCGTGACGCCCTCGACGGGCAGGCTGCTCATCTGTGCGTCTCCTGTGCTTCGCCTTTTCATAGGAGGCCAAGCGTGGCGTACAACTGGCTCAGCGATCCATCCATCCACAGCGCTCCGAGTACGCCAACGCCGATGGGGACGGCGTATGGAAACCGCTCCTTCCGCGCGATTGACACCTTCCATGCAAGCTGCGTCGATCCGCCAGCATCCGCCTTGGTCAGCTCCTGCCAGCCACGCTCCGGCGCGACCAGACGACACGCGACGACGGCTAGCGCAAGCGCACCACCCGCGAGCAGCGCCAACGCGGCCGCCCAGAACGCCCCTACGGTTCCGACGAAGGCTCCGGCCGCAGCCATGAACTTGACGTCGCCAGCGCCCATGCCGCGCAGCAAATAAAAAGGCAACAACACCAACAACCCGACAACGACTCCCCCGAACGCGTCCGCCAGTCCCGTTCTCCCGCCCGCGACATACGCAAGCGCCACACCTGTGGCTGCGCCCGCCGCCGTGAGCACATTTGGGATTCGATTTCTGATGAGGTCTTCTCGGATCGCCAACGCGATCAGCACGAGTACGGCCATGGTCGCGACAGCATGAACGCTAGCGGATGTCGAGAACTCGCTCACCGTCCGACCCTTTCTGCGAGGGGGTTCATGTCGGTTGGCGCCTCGGGTGCGGCGACAGAAGACTGTCGCCGCACCCGAGGCACTTGCGGGATGTCCTCCCGCAAATGCCTCTGGCTGTTAATTGCCCTGCAGCGCGGTGATGATGTCTTCGATCTCCAGGATGATCTGCTCGCGGAGCGCTACGAATGCCAGAATCAACGTGCCCGCAACCAACGCACCGGCAACCGCATACTCCACCGTCGTCAGACCCTCTTCCTCTCGCAGGAACGCCAGGATCTTCTCTTTGAAGCTCATCTTCTTCTCCTGTATCGGTCAATCTAGATTGATCCCAAACCAGGGTGACTCCTCCTTACCGACAGTGCAGTCTCACCCCACTGGCTGCGCTGCGAAGCCGTTTCATTTCGGCAAGATCAGTTTGGACCTCTGGCCCGCAGGTGCTAGGACAACGTTGCGCGATGCTCGCCGCGTGATGGTTATTTGCACTGCATCAAATGCGTGGCAAGTAACCGGCCGGATCGGCGTTGGATGTGTGACGGCCTTCACGTCAATTCCCTCTGAACACACGGCTTCCTCAAATCGATCTAAATACCAGTGCTCGTTCTGTTCAATAAGGGATTGGTGCTGCAGCGCAGCGGATAGTCCCCGCGAGGGCAATTTTTTTGCAATGGGGCAATGTTCTTGCGAACCTACGCAGGCCCGGCAGGAGTCCTGGGCACGGATCGGGTGGGGAAGCGGTGCGAGGGACACGCACATGGGAGCATCAACCAAGCCACGGCTGCTGTGGTTCGACCTTACGGCACGCGCGAACCAAGCTGAGTTGCGTGTCCAGTGCGCGCGGCTCTTCGAGGTGGCGTGCACCACGCAGCTCGAGCGCGCGCAGGCGGAGATCGAGCGGCACAATCCCTGCGTGCTGTGCTTCGATTTTGATCATCCGGACCAGGTGCGGCTGCGCGCCATGCAGGACATCAAGAAAGCGCATCCGCGACTGCCGATCTTGATGCTCACGATCGGCCACTCGGAATCACTGGCTGTGTGGGCATTCCGCGCACGCGTGTGGAATTACCTGGTCAAGCCCGTCGCCTGCGACGAGTTCGAGGAGAACCTCGAGGCCCTCGCCAGGATCGGCAACCGGGGGGCGCCGCCGCGCATCGCCCAGACACTTGCCGCCGCCGTGCCGGACGACCTGCCGGCGCAACCGGTCGAAGCACGCATCTCACGCCTGCAACCGGCGTTGCACTTTGTCGCACAGCACTATCACGAGAAGTTGACGGAAGCCGCGGCGGCCAAGGCATGCGGCATGAGCCGCTTCGAGTTCAGCCGCAAGTTCCATGCGGCCTTCGGCATGACCTTCCGCGATTACCTGTTGCGCGTGCGGATTACCGAGGCGCGCCGCCTGCTGACCGAGGGCGGACGCTCGGTGACCAGCGTCGCCTACTCGACAGGATTCAACGACGGCTCGCACTTCGCCAGCATGTTCCGGCGCTACACGGGCGTGCTGCCATCGGACTACCGGGCAGGCGAGCCGGCCGCGCAGCAGACGATCGAACTCCCCGGCGACTTGCACCGGCCATTGCCACGCCGGCGCTCGTCGGACCACCGCAATGTGGACCGGCGCCGCCACGAACCGACTTAGCCGACCTGCGGCCAGCTGCAGCGCGGTGGCGCGCCGCAGCGGCCGTCCGCCTACACCCGCTGCAGCACCGTCGAGATGCCCTGCCCCAGCCCGATGCACATCGTGGCCAGGCCCAGCTCGGCGCCCTTCTGCTCCATGGTGTTGAGCAGCGCCGTGGTGATGCGCGCGCCGGAGCAGCCGAGCGGGTGACC
>Ga0316622_100002116_pt1 | contig 13546 bp, 13 predicted proteins | sample OWC_Aug_OW2_C1_D_FD_207646 | JGI IMG/M metagenome (GOLD analysis project Ga0316622, IMG submission 207646) | Wetland soil microbial communities from Old Woman Creek delta, Ohio, United States - OWC_Aug_OW2_C1_D5_C | ecosystem: Environmental > Terrestrial > Soil > Wetlands | place: USA: Ohio... | reverse complement strand
AAGACCGAGGTCGAGGCCCTGAGCATCATCCTCCTCGGCAAGCGGGATGAAAGCACGGCCAGCTCCGACACGCGCGATCTCACGCAGGACTACGGACGGACCGGCGGCCACGCTCCGGCCGCAGCCGACGAGGGACCTGCTCCGTTCGACGACGACACCGGCGGCGGCACGGGCGGCGGCAGCGACGACGACGTCCCCTTCTGACCGGTGAGCGACAAACTCTCTCCCGAGGCCGCGTTCCGCGGCCGTATCATCGAGGATGTCCGGCCCTGGGGCAAGTTCCGCCGCTTCCCCCACGAGGGCGCGAGCAGCATCAAGATCATCACCGTCAAGCCTGGCGAACGGCTATCCCTTCAGTACCACAAAGGGCGGGACGAGTTCTGGGTCATCCTCGACCCGGGCCTCGAGATCACGGCCGGCGAGCGGGTCTGGGTGACCGCTCCCGACGAGGAGATCTTCATCCCCCGCGGCACGGCCCATCGCGCCCGGAACGTCGGTGACAAGCCCGCCCGCTTCATGGAGATCTGGATCGGCGACTCCGCGGAATCCGACATCGTCCGGCTTTCGGACGACTACCGGCGGGAAGCGAAGTCTTCGAAGCGACCTACAGAATAGCGGCGGAGCGACTCGAAGCCGCTATTCTGGGAAATATCTTAGTAGAGTGTCTTTCAAATAGTCCCCGTTGGGGACAGTCCCTATTTTTTCGAGGGCGCTTCGGTCGGCTGGCCGGTCAGGAACACCTGCGGATGGCGGAGCAGGATCTCCTCGGTGACGTACTCCTCGATCTCCTGGGCGCTCCGCAGCTTCAGGATCTCCTCGACGATCCTCTCCGCGGTCCTGCATTCGATCGAGCGGAGGGCTTTCTTGATCCGGGGGATGAAGATCGGGTTCATGCTGAAGGTCCTCAGGCCGAAACCGAGCAGGACGATGGCCCCGAGCGTGTCCGCGGCCATCTCGCCGCAGACGACGACGTCCTTCTCGGCCTTCCGGGCCGCCTGGATGACGCTCCGGATGAGCCGCAGGACGGCCGGGTGGAACGGCTTGAAGAGATAGGTCACGAACTCGTTCGACCGGTCGACGGCCAGGAAGTACTGGATGAGATCGTTCGTCCCGATGCTGACGAAGTCGACCTCCTTGAGGAGGACGTCGGCCATGGCCGCCGCGGCCGGCACCTCGATCATCACGCCGAGAGGGATCTTCTCGTCGAAGGCCTGGCCCTCGCGGCAGAGCTCCCGCTTGACGTCCTCGAAGATGGCCTTGACGTCGACGATCTCGTCGACCTCGGTGACCATGGGCACCAGGACGCGGATGTTCTTGCCCGTGCTGGCGCGCAGGATGGCCCGGAGCTGGACGCGGAACAGCTCCCGGTTGCGGAGCGAGAACCGGACGGCCCTCAGGCCGAGCGCGGGATTGGGTTCCTTCTCGATGTTCAGCTGGGGCAGGCTCTTCTCGCCGCCGATATCGAGGGTCCGGATGGTGACCGGACGGGGATGAGCGCCGCGGGCCAGCCGGGAGTAGATCTCGAAGTGGTCCTCCTCGGTCGGCAGCGTCTCCCTCCGGAGGTAGATGAACTCTGAGCGGAACAGGCCCACGCCTTCGGCCCCCATGGCCACGGCTGGCGCGATCTCCTCGGGGAGCTCGAGGTTGGCCTGAGGGACGAAGCGGACCTTGTCGAGGGTAACGGACTTGAGCGCGGCCGTCTTCTGGAGCTCCCGGCCGTAGGTCTCGTATTTCTCCTTCTTGGCCTGGAACTCGCGCCGGACGGCCGGGGGCGGGTCGATGATGACCTCGCCGTCGGTGCCGTCGACGATGATGAACTCTCCCTCCCGGACCTGCCGGGAGACGTCCCGCAGGCCGAGGACGGCCGGGATGCCCAGCGAGCGCGCCAGGATGGCCGTGTGCGAGGTCTGGCCGCCCATGTCCAGGGCCACCCCCAGCGTCAGCTCCTTGCTAAACCGCAGGGCGGCCTCGGATGGGAGGAGTTCGTGGGCGACAAGGATGTGCTCCTTCTGGGGCGCTTTCTCCCTCTCCCGGCGCGTCTCGAGGTTGCGGTAGACGCGGGTCAAGACGTCGGAGACATCCGACTTTCTCTGCCGGAAATAGTCGTCGGCCAGCGATTCGAAGAGCTGCTCATAGCGGCCGTTCATCTTCGACAGGGCCCACTCGGCCCGGGCCTTGTCCTCGCGGATGATGGCCTCGAGGCCGCCGACGAGGGCGGGGTCCTCAAGGATGAGCAGGTGGGCCTCGAAGATGAAGGAGCTGTCCCGGCCGAGCTTGTCCTTGACGCCATCCTTGATCCGGACGAGGTCGTCACGCGTGCGGACGATGGCCTGGCGGAGGCGCTTGAGCTCGTCCGGGACCTGGGCTTCGGCGATGAGCTCCTTCCGCGAGGTGAAGACGACCCGCTTGGGGAGCAGGACCTCGCCCATGGCGATCCCCGGCGAGACCCCGATGCCGCGTAGGCGCGTCATGTCCATGCCGGATCACTCTTTCTCGTCGAAGCGGTTGGCGATGAGCTCGGTCAGGGCGGCCATAGCCGCCTCCTCGTCCTTGCCGGCGATGACCAGGCGGATCGATGTCCCCTGGGTCGCGGCCAGGGTCAGGATTCCGAGGATGCTCTTGCCGTCGATCTCGTCGCCGCCCTTGACGATCTTGACCGAGGCGCTGAAGCGGTTGGCCAGGTTGACGAACTTGACCGCGGCCCGGGCGTGCAGGCCGAGCTTGTTGCGGATGGCGACGGTCTTGTCGAGCATGGGGGGTTATTTCGTCCGGGAGGCGAGCAGGGCGCTGACGAGGTGGATGTTCTTCTTGCCCTGGTCGACGACCTTCTTGGCCACGTCCTTGAGGTTGTTGCTGCGCTGCAGGGAGACGAACTTGATGAGCATGGGCAGGTTGACGCCGGTGATGACCTCGACGTGGTTCTCCTTGTAGAAGCTGAAGCTGAGGTTGGACGGCGTCCCGCCGAACATGTCCGTGAAGATGGCCACGCCGCTCTTTTGGTCGACGCGCCTGAGGCTCTGGTTGATCTTCTTCTTCGAATCCTCGACGTCATCGTACCAGCCGATCGAGATGGCCTCGATGTTCGGCGCCTCGCCGAGGATGATGGTCAGCGCGTTCAGCAGCTCCTCGGCCATGCGGCCGTGGCAGACGATGATGCCTCCGATCATGGTTCGTTCGCACTCCCGGTCAAGGCGCTATTGTATGCCATCCCCGCTCATTTATAAAGGTCCCGGTGATAGGTCCGGACGTCGTGGCCCCGGCCGCGGAGGTGGGTCCGGAGCTCCTCGGCGATGACGACCGACCGGTGCTTGCCGCCCGTGCAGCCCACGGCCACGGCGACCGAGGTCTTGCCCTCCTTGGCCAGGCGGGGCAGGACGAAATCCATGAAGCGGAAGAGCTCGCGCAGGAACTCCCGTGTCCCCGGCGACGCCAGGACGTACTTCCGGACGCTCGGCGTCTTGCCGGTCCGCGCCCGCAGGCGGTCGACATAGAAGGGGTTCGGCAGGAGCCGGGCGTCGAAGACGATGTCGGACTCCAGGGGCAGGCCGTGCTTGTAGCCGAAGCTGGTCACGGCGATCTGGGTCCGCCGCCGCTTCCGCCGCAGGATCTGCTCGGCGATCGTGTCCTTGAGCTGGTAGATGTTGAGACCCGACGTGTCGACGACGTCGTCGGCCATCTTGCGGATGCCGAGCAGACGCTTCCGCTCGAGCCGGACGCCCTCCAGGATGGGCTTGCCGGGGGTCAACGGATGGGGCCGGCGGGTCTCGTTGAAGCGCTTGGCCAGGGCCTCGTCCGTAGCCTCGAGGAAGATGAGCCGGACGGGTACCTTCTTCCGGATGTCCCGGAAGACCTGGGGGAAGTCGGCGAGGAAGCGCGGCTCGCGGATATCCATGACGAGAGCGGTCCGGTCGACCTTGACCTTCTTCCTGAGCCAGAGGTCGACGAAGCTCACGATGAGGTTGGTCGGCAGGTTGTCCATGCAGTAGTAGCCGAAGTCCTCGAGCGTGTGGCTGACCACGGTCTTGCCCGAGCCCGACAGGCCGGTGACAATGAGGAAACGGTTGTCCCTGGCGGCGTGTGTCATGTCCCCTCTCAGGTTAAAACGCGGTCAAGGCGGCGGATGATCTCGTCGGGGGCGCTGTAGCCCTTCTGGCGGAGGATGTGGACCTTGCAGGCGATCTCGATCAGGGTGGCGATGTTCCGGCCCGGGGCGACAGGGATGGCCAGTTGCGGGATCTTCCGGCCGAGGATGGTCATGTCGTCGCCGGATTTGAGGCCGAGGCGGTCGACCTCGTAGCCGCGGCGCCATTTCTTCAGCCGGATGACCAGGTCGATCTTGGCCTCCCGGGCGATGGCCCGGGGGCCGAAGATGGCCCGGATGTTGATGATGCCGAGGCCCCGGATCTCCATGAAGTTGCGGCTCAGCGCCGGGGCCGTCCCGACGAGCTGCCCTCGTGGCGTCACCCGGACCTGGACCACGTCGTCGGCGATGAACTGGTGGCCCCGGGAGATGAGCTCCGCGGCGCTCTCGCTCTTGCCGATGCCGCTGTCGCCGAGGATGAGCGTCCCCAGGCCGAAGATCTTGATGAACCCGGCCGAGAGGGTCGTCTGCTCCGGGGGAGGATCGGGGACGCCCGGGCCGGCGGCGGGCTTCTTAGCCACGGGCCTTCTCTTCCTCGGCCCGGAGGACCTTGAGGACTTCGGCCGCCGTGGGCGCCTTGAGCAGCTTCGACGCGAGCGTCCGGGAGGTCCGGGTCAGGGCGGCGATGGCGGCCAGCAGCCGGAGCCCCGTCGCGGGATTGTCCTCGGGCGAGACGAGCAGGAAGAACACGTGCGACAGCTTCCCGTCAACGGCCTCGAAGGCGACCCCTTCGCGGGACAGGCCCAGCAGGAGGATCGGGGACTCGAGCCCCAGGGCCCGGCAATGGGGCACGGCGACGCCGTGGCCGATGGCCGTCGTCCCGAGCTCCTCCCGCTTGAGGAGCTTGTCAAGAAGCGCGCCGTCGATCGTCCCGGCATGCCGCGCGGCTAACGCCACGGCCAGCTCGCGCAGGACCCCCTCCCGGTCGCGGGCCTCGAGCCGCGGCAGGACGAGCGTCTCGTCGAGCAGCGCGTGGAGCTTCATTCGGGTTCGATGAGCCCGTAGTGGCCGTCCTTGCGCCGGTAGACGGCCGCCCAGTCCTCGGTGCCCTCGCGCTTGAAGAGGAAGACCTCCTTGGCCCTGATGTCGAGCTGGACGATGGCCTCCTCGAGGGACATGGGCTTGAGCGAGTAGAAAGGGCTGCGGACGACGCGCCTATCCGGCTCCGGGACGGCCTCGACGGCGGGGGCCAGGGACTTCCTCTCCCGCCCGCCGCGGCGCTTCTTCTCCCGCCACTTGGCCCGCTCCTTGCGGATCCTCTTCTCGAGCGTGTCGAAGGCGCGGTTCAGCGAGTCCATCATGTCCAGGGTCTCTTCGGCGACGACGACGCCCCCGCCTTTGGCCCTGACGTTGATCTCGACCTTGCTCCGGTTCTTCTGGACGATGAGGATGATGTTGACGTCGAGAACGTCGTCGACGATGGCCTTCAGCCGGCCCAGGCGCTTCTCGCAGTAGGCCTGGATCTCGGGCGTGAGCGCGGCCTGACGCGCCGTGTAGTGGACGTTCATGTCTTCTCCTCCATCACCGACTTCCTTTTACGGATATGCGAAGGCTCGATCTTGAGCTGGTTGCGGTACTTGGCGACGGTCCGGCGGGCGATATTCAGCCCCTCCCGGGCCAGGAGCTCGCCGATCTCGATGTCGCTCAGGGGCCGGTCCCTCTCCTCGGCCTCGACGAGCTTGCGGATCCGGTCCTTGACCTTGAGCGACGAGACGTCCTCGCCGTAGTTCCCCTGGAGCGACTTGTGGAAGAAATACTTGAGCGAGAAGACGCCCCGGGGCGTCATCATGTACTTGTTGGCCACGACCCGGCCGACGGTCGATTCGTGGACGCCGATGTCCTGGGCGATCTCCATCAAGGTCAGCGGCCTGATATAGTCGATGCCCTTCTCGAAGAACTCCTTCTGACGGTCGACGATGAAGCGGGCGACCTTGTGGATGGTCTGGTTCCGCTGATCGAGGCTGCGCATGAACCAGAGGGCCTTCTTGAGGCGGTCCTTCAGGAAGTGGTAAGCCTCGGGCTGGCCCTCGGCCGCCTTGGCCAGGAGCTGGCGGTAATAGCCGCTGATGCGGAGGCGCGGCAGGCCCTCGTCGTTGAGGTCGACCTTCCACTCCTCCCCTTCCTTGGTGACGGAGATGTCCGGGACGACGTAGCTCGTCCGCTCCTCGGTGTACTTCCGGCCCGGCGTCGGGTCGAGGGTCTTCAGGAGATCGATGCGCGCCCGGACCTCGGGCATGGCGATCCCGAGGATGCGGGCGAGCTGGGCGAAATCGGACCTCTCGAGGAGCGGCAGGTGCTTGGCCACGATGGTCCGGACGATCTCGTCCTGGACCTGGAGCTGGTCCATCTGGGCGAGGAGCGCCTCGCCGAGGTCCCGGCTGCCGCACCCGACCGGATCGAAGGTCTTGATCTTGGCCCGCAGCGCCTCGATCTTCTCGGGCGTCGTCCGGTTCAGGCGGGCCATCTCCTCGACGGCCGAGCTGAGGTAGCCGTCCTCGTTGATGTCGCCGATGACCTTCTCGGCCAGCTCCCGGTCCTCGGGATCGAAGAAGGTCAGGGAGGCCTGCCAGTTCAGATGGTCCCAGAGCGAGGCCGTCCGGGAGATCGTGTTCTCGAGCGACACGGCTTCCCTGTTCTCGGAGAAATGGGGACGGAAGCCGTCGTCGAGGTAGTCCTGGAACCCGGCCAGGACGTTGTCGCTGGCCGGCTCGCCGGAGAGCTTCGGCTCGGTCGACTCGAGGCTCAGGCTTTCGAGGAGGCCTTCCTTGTTCTTGACCCCGGCCTCCTCGGCAGCCACGGTCTCGCTGTCCTTGGGCTTGCGCTCCTGGGCCTCGTCCTCGATCTCGATCATCGGGTTCTGGGAGAGCTCGTCGTCGATAACCTCGATCAGTTCGAGGTTGGTCAAGGGCAGGAGCTTGATGGCCTGCTGGAGGGCCGGGGCCAGGATGAGCTTCTGGACTTGCCTCTGGTCGAGCCGTTGTCTCAGCGTCATCGCTCCTCGTCCTGATCCTAAAGACGGAATTCGTCGCCCAAATATCTCTTGCGCACCTCGCCGGAAGAGACGATCTCTTCGGGCCGGCCCTCCGCGAGGACGCGGCCGCCCTCGAGGATATAGGCCCTGTCCGTGATCGCCAGCGTCTCCCGGACCGCATGATCGGTCAGCAGGACGCCGAGGCCCTTCGCCCGGAGGGCCCGGATGATCGCCTGGAGGTCGCGGACCGAAAGGGGGTCGATCCCCGTGAACGGCTCGTCAAGGAGGACGAAATCCGGGTCCATGACCATGGCCCGGGCGATCTCCAGGCGGCGCCTCTCGCCGCCCGACAGGGTCAGGGCCTTGGCCCCGGCCAGCTTCTCCAAGCCGAACTCCTCGAGGGCCGCGCTCACGCGGGCCGCCCGGGCCCCCGCTCCCGGCATCCGGGTCTCGAGGACGGCCAGCAGGTTCTCGGCCACGGTCAGCTTCCGGAACGCGGAAGGCTCCTGGGGGAGGAGGACCAGGCCCTTCCTCGCCCTCAGGTACATCGGACGGTCGGTGATGTCTTCGTCCCTGAGGAGGACGCGGCCTCCGTCCAGGGGGACGAGCCCGAGGATCATCGAGAAGGTAGTCGTTTTACCGGCGCCGTTCGGCCCCAGCAACCCGATGATCTCCCCCTCTTCGACCCTGACCGAGACCCTGTCGACGACCTTCTTGTGCCCGTAGCTCTTCTCCAGGTCGACCGCTCTCAGGGAACCCTTCATGGTTCACGATTTGACGATGGTCGTCGATCGTCCCGGTCCCTCATTCTCGACGAGAATCTTATCATCGGCCAGATCGAAAGTCAATTTGGCCCCCCTGACGGAGCCGCCCTTCCCATCGGTCAGGACGGGCTTCCCGGTGAGGACGAGGAGGCCGGCCCCGGGATCGTAGGTTGCGGCCTCCGCGCGACCTGTATAGTCACCCTTGGTGACGACGACGCCGGCGGCCGCCGAGAGCGACTCGACGTCCCCGGACTCCCGGCCGATCACGGCCGAGACGGCGCCCGCGTCCAGGCGCGCCTCCGGCAGCTTGACAAAGGCCTTCGTGGTCAGGCGCAAGGTCCTCAGATCGGGCCGGTAGGCCATCGCCTGGCCGCCCATCTCGACCGTCCGGGCCTCGCCATCCCGCGCCGCCTCGGTCAGCGTGATGGCCACCCCTCCCGCGCCGCTCATGCGGCCCGCCGTGCCGGCGAACTCGATCTCGGAGGCCCTGAGGGTGTTCGGCCCCTGGCGCACAAGGACATATCCGGTCAGGAGATAGATCGAGCCCTCGGGCAGAAATTCCAGCGTTCGGCACGCGAGAGTGACGTCTTCGAGCGGGGAAAAGAACCCGATCCGGCTCCGGCCCTCGCCTCCCTTTAGAACGCCGGCGACCCCTCTTGTGGCGAGGAGATCCCCCGTGCCGGTGGCGACAGAGATCGATGGGGATTCGATCCGGGCCTCGGCGGAATCGGCAACAGCGGCCTCGCCGCTCCGGCCATAGAAGTGAAGGATCCGGGCCCCGTCGATATGGACGCGCTCTCCTTCGATCGCCCGGCGGAGCCCGCCGGCTTCCGTGATCTCGGCCCGGATGCCTCCAGTGGCCTCCCAGGTTGGCTTAAGGTCGCCCGAAAAGACGTTCAGGAGGAGCTTGGGGGAACCGACGGTCACCAGGCTCCCCTCCTCGGGCCGGAAAGAGAGCCGGGACTCGCCCGAGGCCTCGATCGCGAGCCGGTACGGATCGGAGGAGAAGGTTACGGCGATCCGCTCGGCGCGGACCTCGCCGCTCCCCTCGCCCACCGCCCCTTCGCCTTCGAAGACGGCTTCGGCCGCCTCCTCGAAGACGGCCGAGTCGAGCGATGATCCGTCCGGCGAAGCGACGATCGAAAGGGCCGAGCCGGCGACTTTATAACCGGCGCCTGCGAGCCTGGCGCGTCCCGTCACCCGGCCGCGTCGCTCGCGGCGGCCGAAGACGAGAGTGTCGCCGGAGAGGGCCAGGGTTCGATCGATCCCGTCCTTCGCCGCGATCTCGACCCGGAACCCGCCGCCGAGCCGGATCTCGTCGGCGCTCTCGCGATAAGAGACCTCGGGCGCCTCGCCTGTAAACGTCCCCGAGGCGAAGCGGCCGCTTTTCACCGTCTCGAACAGGCCGGCCGCCTTGTCGTATTCGAAAGAATCTCCTTCGAGGACGACATCCCCGGCTTCGACGCGGACGCCGCCCAGGACCGTGAAGCGCTGGGCCCCGGGCGCGTAGACGATCTCTCCGGCCGTGAGCCGCGAGGTAGCCGCGCCGTCCCGGCCGTAATAGGTGACCTCGACCGATCCCGCGAGATGGTTCCGGCCGTCCGGGCCGAGGGCGAACGTGTCGCCGCGGATCTCGGCGACGAGCCGGCCGGCCTCGTACTCCTCGTGACGGACCCGCTCCTTGAGGTCGACGACGCGGTCCTCCGGCGGTGGCGCGGCGGCGGGAGGGGCCGGGGCCTCGCGCCGCCCGGCCAGGCGGACGGCCACGGCCGCGGCCACGGCGACGAGGACGATCGCCGAGAGGACGACGGCGAACCTCGCCGGCGCGGATGCTCTCTGCGCGCTCATGCTCTCAGCCTGGATTATTCACGAGCCGAGGCGGCTGCAGATGCGAGGCGTCAAAGGGTGAAGCTGTACTCGGAGTACTGCGAGCCCTTTGCAACGAAGCAGATGCGGCCGGATCGGCTTGCCCGAAGGGTGAAAACGCAGGTCTTGGTTCTTCTTGTTTAATGGGGAAATATGGCGTTTTCATGAATGGTCCAGGCTAGATCTTCAGGTCTTCGATGGACAGGTTGGTCCGGACCTCGCCAAGATACTCGGACCGGGCGATCGCGAAGGCCAGGCTGACCCGGTTGCCGCGGCGCAGGACGTGGCGCCAGTCGGCCTTGTCCCAGCCAAGGGCCTCCAGGACCCGGCCGCCCTGCCGGGCCAGGAACTTCAGGTGCTTTCCCTGCAGGACCTGGGGCTCTCCGACGACCTCGACGTCCTCGGCGACGAAAAGCGGCTTCGGGTTCCCGACGCCGAAGGGCTCGAGCAGGTTGAAGGCCTCGAGGAACCGGTCGTCGATCTCCATGAAGCCGAGCGGCCCGTCGATCTTGATCTTCCGCGTCAAGGCGTCCTCGGAGATGCGGGCCTCGGCCAGAGGGTTCAGGGTCGCCTTGAAGGCGGCCAGGCCCTCGGTCGGAAGGGTGCAGCCCACGGCCAGCTTGTGACCGCCGTAGCTCAGGAAGTGGTCCCGGCAGTCCTCGAGGAGGTCGATGAGCGGGACCTCCGGAATGCTCCGGCCCGAGCCGTGGGCCTTGCCGTCGTCGTACGTGAACAGGACGACGGGCCGGTGGAAGCGGTCCTTGAGCTTGGAGGCGACGATGCCGATGACGCCGCGGTGCCAGTCGGGCGAGCCGAGGACGAGGCACTTGTACTTCCGGTCGAGGCCGCGGCGCTCGACCCGCTCGCAGGCCTCGTTGAAGATCCGCTCTTCGGTCTTCTGCCGCTGGGCGTTGAGCTCGTCGAGCTTCTGGACGAGGGCCGAGGTCTCGGCCGGGTCCTCGGAAAAGAACAGCCGGACGGCGAGATCGGTCATGCCCATCCGGCCCGCGGCGTTGATCCGCGGCCCGATGCGGAAGCCGAGGTCGCCCTCGGAGATCTTGCGGCGGCCTAGCCCGCAGGCCTCGATCAGGCTCCGCAGGCCCGTGTTGGAGACGCTGCGCAGGCCCAGGAGCCCGTGCTTGACGAACAGCCGGTTCTCGCCCTTGAGCTCGGCGACGTCGGCCACGGTCCCGATCGAGACGAGCTTCATGTAGTGGGGCAGCCCCGTGTCCTTCCCGGCCTTCTGGAGGAGGGCCTGGATGAGCTTGAAGGTCACGCCGACGCCGGCCAGGCCGCGGTCCGGATAGCCCGAATCGGCCAGGACCGGGTCGAGGACGGCCACGGCGTCGGGCAGGACGTCGCCGGGGCGGTGGTGGTCGGTGACGATAACGTCGACGCCCTTCTCCCGGGCCCCGGCGGCGAACTCGACGGCCTTGATGCCGCAGTCGACGCTGATAACGAGGGACGCTCCCCGCTCGACCGGGATGCGGACGTGCTCGGCCTTGATGCCGTAGCCGTCGGTCAAGCGCTCCGGAATGAAGTATTCGGCCTTGGCGCCCAGGGTCGTCAGGGCTTTCTTCAGCATGACCGTCGAGAGCACGCCGTCGACATCGTAGTCGCCGAAGATGAGGATGTTTTCGCCGCGGTCGATCGCGGCCCCGATGCGCTCGACGGCCCGGTCCATGCCCTTCATCAAATAGGGATCGTGGAGACCGTCGAGGCCGCCGTGGAGAAAGGCCCGGGCGTCGTCCGGCGTCAGGATCTTCCGGTTGACGAGGACCCGGGCGATGGCCGGAGGGATGGACAAGGCCTCGGCCAGGGCGTCCGCCTCGGGGCGCGGCGGGCTGACGACCCAGGCTGCGGTGTTCATAGCGCCCTCACTCTAACACAGAAGGTGGCCTGGCTCAACCGGCGCCATTGACAATTAAACGCTTGATAAATAAAATGTTAAGACTATGTTCGGAACCCTGAAGGATAAGCTGGCGAGGACCCGGGACGCCTTCCGCCGGGTCGAAGACCTCTTCCGCAGCGGCAAGCGCCGCGACGAGATCCTCGACGGCCTCGAGGAGGCCCTCATCCTGGCCGATGTCGGCGTGACGGCCTCCGGACGGGTCCTCGAGGCCCTCCGGACGGGGACGCGGAAGGACGCCGACGAGGCCGAGCTCGGCCGGGCTCTCAAGTCCGAGCTGGAGCGTCTGCTCTCGCCGGGGACCGACGGCCGGCCCGCGGCTTCCGACGCCGGGCCGTCGCCGACCGTCATTCTCATGGTCGGCGCCAACGGCGGCGGCAAGACGACCTCGGCGGCCAAGCTGGCCGCGAGGTTCAAGGCCGAGGGGAAGAAGGTCGTCCTGGCCGCGGCCGACACGTTCCGGGCCGCCGCCCAGGAGCAGCTCGCCGTTTGGGGCAAGAGGCTGGGCGTGCCGGTTTTCAAGGGTTCCTACGGCGCCGATCCGGCCGCCGTCGTCTTCGACGCGGCGCGGTCGTTCAAGGCCCAGCGCGGCGACGTCCTCCTCGTCGACACAGCCGGCCGCGTACATACCAATCCGAACCTCATGAACGAGCTCGACAAGGTCCGCCGCGTCGTCGTCCGCGAGCTCCCCGACGCCCGCGTCGAATCGTTCCTCGTCCTCGACGCGACGGTCGGCCAGAACGCCGTCCTTCAGGCCCGGGAATTTTTGAGATTCTCCGGCCTCTCCGGCGTCGTCCTGACCAAGATCGACGGAACGGCCAAGGGCGGGGCCGCCGTGGCCATCGCCGCCGAGCTCGGCTTGCCCATCAGGTACATCGGGGTCGGCGAGTCCGAGGAGGACCTGGTCGAGTTCTCGCCCCGCGAGTTCGTGGAGGCCCTGCTCGCATGAGGCCCTCCCCCGACCGCGCCTGGATGGAGATGGCCTACGGGCTGGCCGCCAAGGCCCGCGGCCGGACGAGCCCCAATCCGCTCGTCGGCGCGGTCGTCGTCCGGGACGGCGCCGTCGCCGGAGAGGGCTTCCACGAGCGGCCGGGGGGGCCGCACGCCGAGATCATCGCCCTCGGCCGGGCCGGCCGCCGGGCCAAGGGCGCGACGCTCTACCTGACCCTCGAGCCCTGCGTCCACTGGGGCCGGACGCCGCCGTGCATCGACGCGGTCCTGGCCGCCGGGCTCGGCCGGGCCGTCATCTCCGCCGTCGATCCGAACCCGCTCGTCAACGGCCGCGGCGTCCGCCGGCTCGAACAGGCCGGATTGCGCGTCTTGGCCGGTCTCCTCGCCGAAAGGAACGCCGTCCTCAACGAAGCTCCCATCAAGTACATCACCCGCAAGGTCCCCTTCGTCACCCTCAAGGCGGCCCTGACCGCCGACGGCAAGATCGCTTGCCGGACCGGGGACTCGCGCTGGATCTCCGCCCCGGCGACGCGCGACTACATCCACCTCCTGCGCGGCGAGCAGGACGCGATCATGATCGGGGCGGGGACCCTCCTCGCCGACGATCCGCGCCTGACCGTCCGTAACCCCCAATGGGCCGGAAAGAAGGTCACCCGGGTCGTCCTCGATCGCCGCCTCCGCTTCCCGCTCTCGGCCCGGATGCTGGCGGCCCGGGGGGGCGGCCCGGTGCTCGTCATCTCGGACCGCCAAGCGCCGTCCGGAAAGGCCCGCGAGCTCGAGAGCCTCGGCGCCGAAGTCGTCTTTCCGCCGGCGGGGGCGGCCGGCTGGTCGCTCGATCTCGTGCTGGCCGAGCTCGGCCGGCGCGAGATCGCCGCGCTCCTCGTCGAGGGCGGGAGCCGGCTGTTCACGTCCTTCATCGAAGCGGGGCTCGCCGACAAGGCCGT